>OLIJ01000031.1_pt1 | contig 173171 bp, 153 predicted proteins | sample 1609731 | NCBI WGS metagenome assembly OLIJ01 (sample SAMEA4350159, study PRJEB24818) | metagenome | biome: human; feature: gut; material: faeces | place: Denmark | collected 2013-09
AGCGTGTGATTGAAATCGCGGTTAAAGGCATGCTGCCAAAAGGCCCGCTGGGTCGTGCTATGTACCGTAAACTGAAAGTTTACGCGGGTAACGAGCACAACCACGCGGCACAGCAACCGCAAGTTCTTGACATCTAATCGGGATTATAGGCAATGGCTGAAAATCAATACTACGGCACTGGTCGCCGCAAAAGTTCCGCAGCTCGCGTTTTCATCAAACCGGGCAGTGGTAAAATCGTAATCAACCAGCGTTCTCTGGAACAATACTTCGGTCGCGAAACTGCCCGCATGGTAGTTCGCCAGCCGCTGGAACTGGTTGATATGGTAGAAAAACTGGATCTGTACATCACCGTTAAAGGTGGTGGTATCTCCGGTCAGGCAGGTGCGATCCGTCACGGTATCACCCGCGCGCTGATGGAGTACGACGAATCCCTGCGTTCTGAACTGCGTAAAGCTGGCTTCGTTACTCGTGACGCTCGTCAGGTTGAACGTAAGAAAGTGGGTCTGCGTAAAGCACGTCGTCGTCCACAGTTCTCCAAACGTTAATCCATTCTGCTTACGCAGAACGATTGGCGAAAAACCCGCTTCGGCGGGTTTTTTTATGGATAATGCGCAGGTTATCCACAGTAACATTTCATATATCTTCTCTTTTTCCACATTTCCGGAATCCCCTCACCACAAAGCCATCAAAATCTGGTAAACTATCATCCAATTTTCTGCCCAAATATCGGTGAATACTCGATTTTTGTTCGATTCTTGAACAATGTGTCTTCTCTGGGATGGGCGATACATCATCTGGCTGGCCCCGTTGGGCTGGTAGCAGTAAAAATTCTGAATATACCTGGAGGTTTTCATGGCTGTCGCTGCCAACAAACGTTCGGTAATGACGCTGTTTTCTGGTCCTACTGACATTTATAGCCATCAGGTTCGTATCGTGCTGGCCGAGAAGGGTGTCAGTTTTGAGATCGAGCATGTGGAAAAGGATAACCCGCCTCAGGATCTGATCGATCTCAACCCGAGCCAAAGCGTACCGACGCTGGTGGATCGCGAGCTGACCCTGTGGGAATCCCGTATCATTATGGAATACCTGGATGAGCGTTTCCCGCATCCGCCGCTGATGCCTGTTTATCCTGTTGCGCGTGGTGAAAGCCGCCTGTACATGCAGCGTATCGAGAAAGACTGGTACTCGCTGATGAACGTTATCGTCAACGGTTCCTCTTCTGAAGCGGATGCTGCACGTAAACAGCTGCGTGAAGAGCTGCTGGCGATTGCGCCGGTATTTGGTCAAAAGCCTTTCTTCCTGAGCGACGAGTTCAGCCTGGTGGATTGCTACCTGGCTCCGTTGCTGTGGCGTCTGCCAACCCTGGGCGTAGAGTTCAGCGGCCCTGGCGCGAAAGAGCTGAAAGGCTATATGACTCGCGTCTTTGAACGCGACTCTTTCCTGGCATCTTTAACTGAACCGGAACGTGAAATGCGTCTCGGCCGAGGCTAATGACTGTGGAAATGTCACAACTTTCACCACGCCGTCCGTATCTGCTGCGCGCCTTCTATGAATGGCTGCTGGATAACCAGCTCACGCCGCACCTGGTTGTGGATGTGACGTTGCCGGGCGTGCTGGTTCCAATGGAATACGCGCGCGACGGACAGATTGTACTGAATATTGCGCCACGCGCAGTGGGTAACCTGGAGCTGGCGAACGACGAAGTGCGCTTTAATGCGCGCTTCGGCGGCGTGCCGCGTCAGGTTTCCGTGCCGCTGGCAGCTGTGCTGGCTATCTACGCCCGTGAAAACGGTGCGGGCACCATGTTTGAGCCGGAAGCGGCTTATGATGAAGAGGTTGCCAGCCTGAATGATGATGAGGCATCCGATGAACGCGAAAGCGACACGGTAATGTCTGTCATCGATGGCGATAAACCCGATCATAATGACGACACCGATCCGGATGACGAGCCACCACCACGCGGTGGTCGTCCCGCACTGCGCGTTGTGAAATAAACAAACAGGCCCGACGGGCCTGTTTTGCTTTCGGTCCCTTTTCGCCCCCTCTAATTTCCTGTGTTATGATGAACTGTTTTCCTTCAATGGCACCGGACTGCAATGAAACCGACTGATCTTAAAGCTGAAAACTCTGATGAAACCATTGGTCGCAGCCTGCGCCGTCGGCCGCTGGCGCGCAAAAAACTGTCTGATATGGTGGAAGAAGAGCTGGAGCAGATGATCCGTCGGAAGGAATTTGCCCAGGGAGAGCAGTTACCCTCCGAGCGCGAACTGATGGAGTTCTTCAACGTGGGTCGCCCCTCGGTGCGCGAAGCGCTGGCGGCGCTAAAGCGTAAAGGGCTGGTGCAGATTAACAACGGTGAACGTGCCCGCGTAACCATGCCGTCTGCCGATACCATCATCAGTGAATTGTCGGGAATGGCGAAAGACTTTCTGACCCAGCCCGGCGGTATTGCCCATTTCGAGCAGCTTCGCCTGTTCTTTGAATCCAGCCTTGTTCGTTATGCCGCAGAATATGCCACTGACGATCAGATTGTGAAGCTCACGAAAGCCCTGGAGATCAACAGCCAGTCTCTGGATGACAACACGCTATTTATTCGTTCCGATGTCGATTTTCACCGCGTGCTGGCGGAGATCCCCGGTAATCCGATCTTCAATGCGATCCACGTTGCGCTGCTAGACTGGTTAATTGCGGCGCGTCCTAAAGTACCGGACGCAGAGCTTTATCAGCATAATGAAGTCAGCTATCGCCAGCATATCGCAATTGTGGATGCGATCCGCCGCCGGGATCCGGATGAAGCGGATCGGGCGTTGCAAACTCACCTTAACAGCGTCTCCGCCACCTGGCACGCTTTCGGCCAGCATTCAAAAGCCAAAAAATAACGATCCTTTAGTGAAGCAGATCGCAATATAAGCGTTCTGTATTCTACTTCTGCTTAATTGATCTGGTATAACAGGTATAAAGGTATGTCGTTATAACAAACACACGATCGATTGAGGTAACTATGGCAACGCAATTACGCGGCGTAATGGCCGCACTCCTGACCCCGTTTAACTCTGAGCAGATGCTGGATAAAGAAAGCCTGCGCCGTCTGGTGCGGTTCAATATTGAACAGGGTATCGATGGGCTGTACGTCGGCGGTTCAACGGGAGAGGCCTTTGTACAGAGCCTTTCGGAACGAGAGCAGGTGATGGAGATTGTGGCGGAAGAGGCGAAGGGGAAAATCACGCTCATCGCCCATGTTGGCTGCGTCAGCACGGCGGAAAGCCAGCAGTTAGCCATGGCCGCCGCCCGCGTCGGTTTTGACGCTGTGTCCGCCGTCACACCGTTTTACTATCCCTTTAGCTTTGAAGAACATTGCGACCACTATCGTGCAATTATTGACTCCGCGGAGGGGTTGCCGATGGTGGTTTATAACATCCCTGCGCTAAGCGGCGTTAAGTTAACGCTGGATCAGATCAACACGCTGGTAACGCTGCCCGGCGTCGGCGCGCTGAAGCAAACCTCCGGCGATCTCTTCCAGATGGAGCAGATCCGTCGTGAACATCCGGATCTGGTGCTCTACAACGGTTATGACGAGATCTTCGCCTCCGGCCTGCTGGCCGGCGCGGACGGGGGGATCGGCAGCACCTACAACATTATGGGCTGGCGCTACCAGGCGATCGCTAAAGCGGTTCGTGAAGGGGATAACGCCACCGCACAGCGCCTGCAAAGCGAATGCAACACGGTGATCGATCTGCTGATTAAAGCCGGGGTGTTCCGTGGTCTGAAAACGGTTCTGCACTATATGGACGTGGTATCCGTGCCGCTGTGCCGTAAGCCGTTTGCCCCTGTGGATGAAAAATTCGTGCCAGCGCTGAAAGCGCTGGCGGAGCAGCTAATGGCGGAAAAACGCTAACGCATAGCCGGGGGCGCTTCGTCTTAGCCGGCCTACAAAAACATGCTACGTAGGCCGGATAAGGCGCAGCCGCCATCCGGCAAAACGACAGAGAAATCGTCGGGAGAGTGAAATGAGTAAGTCTACCCAAAGCATCCCGTGGTACCGCCATCTTACCCGTCCTCAGTGGCGCGCCTTCTCCGCCGCCTGGCTGGGATATCTGCTTGATGGCTTCGATTTTGTATTGATAGCCTTAGTCCTGACAGAAATAAAAAGCGAGTTTGCCCTGACGACAGTGGAAGCGGCGAGCCTGATTTCGGCGGCCTTTATATCGCGCTGGTTCGGCGGCCTGCTGCTGGGCGCCATGGGCGACCGCTATGGCCGCAAGCTGGCGATGATCACCAGCATCGTGCTCTTTTCCTGCGGTACGCTGGCCTGCGGTTTTGCGCCGGGTTACGTCACCCTGTTTATCGCCCGCATGGTGATAGGCATGGGGATGGCGGGGGAATATGGCTCCAGCGCAACCTATGTGATTGAAAGCTGGCCAAAGCACCTGCGCAACAAGGCGAGTGGTTTTCTGATTTCCGGTTTCTCCGTCGGCGCCGTGGTTGCGGCCCAGGTCTACAGCCTTGTCGTGCCCGTCTGGGGCTGGCGGGCGCTGTTCTTTATCGGCATTCTGCCCATCGTCTTTGCCCTGTGGCTGCGGAAAAATATTCCGGAAGCTGAGGACTGGAAAGCGAAGCACGAAGGCAAAGCCCCGGTGCGCACCATGGTTGATATTCTGTATCGCGGCAAATACCGCGTCATCAATATGGCGATGACGCTGTTTGCCGGTACGGCGCTGTGGTTCTGTTTTGCAGGCGAACTCAACAACGCGGGGCTGGTCGTTATTCTCGGCCTGCTGTGCGCCATCGTCTTTATCAGCTTTATGGTGCAAAGCAGCGGTAAACGCTGGCCGACGGGCGTCACGTTGATGGTTGTCGTGCTCTTCGCCTTTCTCTACTCCTGGCCGATTCAGGCGCTATTACCCACTTATCTGAAAACCGACCTGGCCTATGATCCCTCAACGGTGGCGAAGGTGCTGTTCTTTAGCGGCTTCGGCGCGGCAGTAGGCTGCTGCGTGGGTGGTTTTCTCGGTGACTGGCTTGGCACCCGCAAGGCCTATGTCTGTAGCCTGTTGGCCTCACAGCTCCTGATTGTTCCCGTCTTTGCGATCGGCGGCGCCAATGTCTGGGTGTTGGGCTTGTTACTCTTTTTCCAGCAGATGCTGGGGCAGGGGATCTCCGGGATCTTACCCAAACTCATCGGTGGCTATTTCGATACCGACCAGCGTGCGGCGGGTCTGGGCTTTACCTACAACGTTGGCGCGTTGGGCGGCGCGATTGCCCCGGTGATTGGCGCGCTGCTGTCGCAGGATATGGCGCTGGGCACGGCCCTGGGATCGCTCTCTTTTGGCCTGACGTTTGTGGTGATCTTGCTTATTGGTCTGGATATGCCCTCCCGCGTTCAGCGCTGGATCAGGCCAGAAGCCCTGCGTACGCATGACGCTATTGACGGTAAACCTTTCAGCGGAGCCGTCCCGTTTGGCGGCGATAAAAGCGCTTTAGCGAAAAGCAAAAGTTAATCCGCTTGCCCGGACCTGTACCGGGCACATTCGTAAGGGATGAAGTATGTCACAACGGGATAAAAACATTTCCGAGCGGGGCGGTGCTATGACGACACTGGCGATAGACATAGGTGGAACTAAACTTGCCGCCGCCCTGGTGGATGACGGTTTACAGATCCACGCGCGACGCGAATGCCCTACGCCCGCCAGTAAGACGCCTGACGCGCTGCGTGAGGCGCTGGCTGAGCTGGTCAAGCCGTTACAGACCCAGGCAACGCGTGCGGCCATTGCCTCAACCGGAATCATTCAGGACGGCAATCTGCTGGCGATTAACCCGCAAAATCTCGGAGGATTGCACCATTTTCCGCTGGTGCAGACGCTCGAAGACATTGCTGGTTTGCCGACCCTGGCGATCAATGATGCTCAGGCTGCGGCATGGGCGGAATATCACGTTAGTGCGAAGGAAATTAAAGACATGGTATTCCTGACTGTTTCAACGGGCGTGGGGGGCGGCGTAGTCAGTAACGGGAAACTCGTGACCGGAAGCGGCGGACTGGCAGGGCATCTTGGGCATACGCTCGCCGATCCAAACGGCCCGCAATGCGGCTGTGGTCGCGTGGGGTGCGTGGAAGCCATCGCGTCTGGTCGCGGTATTGCCGCCGCAGCCAGGGGAGAGCTTGCAGGATGCGATGCAAAAACGATTTTTGCGCGCGCGGCAGAGGGAAATAAACAGGCGGCGGAACTGGTCCAACGTTCTGCACAGGTAATGGCGCGGCTTATTGCCGACACGAAAGCGGTGATGGACTGCCAGCGCGTGGTGATTGGCGGCAGCATCGGGCTGGCAGGAGGGTATCTGGCGCGGGTCCGCGCGTATCTTGAGGAGCATCCTTCTGTTTATCACGTTGAATTAACCGCCGCGCACTATCGACACGATGCGGGCTTACTGGGCGCGGCGCTGTTAGCTCAGGGAGAAAGATGATGTTTTTTGGTGAGATTCGGACGCTTCCCTCCACGGGGTTGCATCCCGTTCTTCTGGAGGCGCTAACCCTCGCGCTGGCTGCCCGTCCGCTGGAAAAAGCGGCAGGACGTTATGAGCTTCGCGGTGAGGATATCTTCATGAACGTGATGACGTTTGCCACGCAGTTTCCAGACCAGAAGAAAGCGGAACTGCATGAGCAATATATTGATATCCAGGTGTTATTGACGGGAGAAGAGCGCATCCTCTTTGGCGTGACGGGCTCGGCACGCCAGCGTGAAGATTTTCATCCTGAAGAAGATTATCAGTTGTGCAGTGAGATTGCAGGTGAACAGTGTGTCACCCTCCGGCCGGGGATGTGCGCCGTATTTATGCCGGGAGAGCCACATAAGCCAGGATGCGCAATCCTTGAGCCAGGCGAGATAAAGAAAGTCGTGGTGAAGGTACGCGCCCGCTTGCTGGATACGTAGTTTATAGGCCTGATGGCGCTTCGCTTATCAGGCCTGCGGGCATAACGTAATTTGCAGGCCGGATAAGGCGCAGCCGCCATCCGGCAATGTTATTCGATATTCTGGCGCTTAAACGTCACCGCTTCCGGCTGCGTCAGGTGCAAGGTTGTCTGGCTGGGCACCGTCTCGGCAATCACCTTGCCGTGGCGAACAGAGTATCGTGCCGGCGTCTGGCGACGAACTGCATCAAACCCATTCTCTGCCGGGAGAATCACCAGGTTTGCTGTATTCCCAACGAGCACGCCATAGTCCTGCAAATCGAGCGTTTTCGCGCTGTGGGTAGTGATCAGGTTAAGCCCATCATTTATTTGCCCGTAACCCATCAGTTGGCAAACGTGCAGCCCCATATGCAGAACCTGAAGCATATTCGCGGTTCCCAGCGGATACCACGGATCGAAAACGTCGTCATGACCAAAGCAGACGTTGATCTCCGCTTCCAGCATTTCTTTGACGCGTGTGATGCCTCGGCGTTTGGGATAGGTATCGAAACGGCCCTGCAAATGCGTGTTAACCAGCGGGTTTGCCACGAAGTTAATGCCTGACATTTTTAACAGGCGGAACAGTCGGGACGTATACGCGCCATTATAGGAGTGCATCGCCGTGGTATGGCTGGCGGTCACGCGTGAACCCATTCCGTCACGATGTGCCAGTGCGGCAACGGTTTCAACGAAGCGCGATTGTTCATCATCAATTTCATCACAGTGGACATCGATCAGTCGGTCGTACTTTCTGGCCAGGGAAAACGTTTTATGCAGCGACTCAACGCCATATTCACGCGTAAATTCAAAGTGGGGGATTGCGCCGATGACATCCGCCCCTAAACGCACGGCTTCCTCAAGCAGTTCTTCACCGTTCGGATAAGAAAGAATGCCTTCCTGCGGGAATGCCACAATTTGCATATCGACCCACGGGGCGACTTCCTGCTTCACCTCCAGCATGGCTTTCAGTGCCGTAAGGGTGGGGTCCGAGACGTCAACGTGTGTACGTACGTACTGAATGCCGTTGGCGATTTGCCACTTCAGGGTCTGCATCGCGCGAGTTTTAACGTCTTCGTGGGTAAGCATCGCCTTGCGTTCGGCCCAGCGCTCGATTCCCTCGAAAAGCGTGCCGGACTGGTTCCAGTTCGGTTCACCCGCCGTTTGCGTTGTATCCAGATGGATATGCGGCTCGATGAAAGGAGGGATAACCAGCCCGCATTCGGCGTCCAGCACCTGACCGACTGGCGCAGAGGCGGTTTCCTGAGGATCGATACGGCTGAAGCGTCCGTCCTCAATCGTGATTTGCCATAAACCCTCTTGCCCCTGCAAACGGGCCTGACGGATAGTGAGGGAATTATTCTGCATGGGAAACCTCCGAAGGATTAGCAAGGGTACGTTTGGCGAATGGGTTTAACACCAAATAGCTGAAGACGCCACCCAATACTGCGTTAACGGGGACAATTCCCGGAATGTAGTGCCCGGCAGCAACACCCAGGGCGACCGAGAAAATGGCAATCCAGTTAACGGACACAAATTTTGCGTGGTCGAAGCTGGCATAGCGGCGGCGATTAATCAGGTAGTCGGCGATAATCACCCCGCCAACCGGCGGAATCGCTGCCGACAAAAAGGTCAGCCAGCCAACGAAGTTGTTGTATAGCCACAGCGCGCACAGCGTACCGATAATGCCATTAACCACCGACAGCGTACGGCTGGAAAGGCCAGTAATATTGGCGAAACCCAAACCAGAGGCGTACAACGCGTTGTCATTGGTGGTCCAGATATTCAGGCCAAGAACGACAATGGCCGGCAGCAGCAGTCCCTGGGCGATCATCACGTCAGAAATATCGGCCTGTCCTACGGCGGCAGCGCCTGCCGCACCGAAGATAAACATCAGCGAGTTGCCAAGGAAAAATGCCACCATCGCCACCAGAACGGCACCTTTGGCATTGCGGCCAAAGCGGACGAAGTCGGCGGTCAGCGTGCCTGCGCTGATAAACGAGCCTACAACCAGCGCCAGCGCGCTGGAAAAGTTGAGCGGCGTCTGCGGCACAATGGATTTGAGGTGGTCCAATCCTCCCACGCCGTCCACCGCCAGCCAGACGGAGTAGCTACCCAGGATGACGATAGCGGGTACGGCGATGATGGATAAAATCGTCAGTGCAGAGATGCCAAAAAAAATGGTTAACGTCATCAACAGGCCGGAAACCGCAATCAGGATGTTCACGTCGATGCCCGTGGCTTTACTCACCGGGATGGCAAACATCGCTACGCCGACGCCAAACCATCCTACCTGCGTACCGCCTAAAAGCATGGAGGGAAGCCAGGAACCTTTTATACCGAACGAGTAACGCGCAAGAAGATGGGTTGAGAGGCCGGTTTTTGCGCCAATGTAGCCAAGAAAAGCAGTGTAAATACCGAGGAGGAGATTGCCGAAGAGAACTGCGAGGAAGAAATCATTATAGGAAAGACCGGTACCGAGCGTGCCTCCGGTCCACATACTGGCGGAAAAAAACGTTAACCCTAACATCACAAAAGTGAGTGGAACCACGCCTTTCCGCGCCGCCAGAGGGACGGGGCCCTGGCTATAATTGTTATCTTGCGACACAATGCCTCCTTGAATTTTGGCCAAAAAATCCGCCGCATAATATACATTTTTTTCACGAAAGCAAACGTTTACGTCGGGATTTACGCTGCTTTTTTGCTTAAAAAGGCACCATTAACTTAAGGGTAGGCTACTGAAAACAGGCTCCCCAGCGTTCCGCTTTATGCTTCTGCCGGGGAGTCAGAGGGGCTTACACTTCCAGGAAGTTCATGATCCCGTCAGCCGCTTTACGGCCTTCGGCAATCGCCGTGACCACCAGGTCAGAGCCGCGAACGATGTCGCCACCGGCGAAGATTTTCGGGTTGCTGGTCTGGAACGCGTTATCGCTGCCTTCTGGCGCAATGATGCGGCCCTGAGAGTCCAGCTCTACGCTGTGCTTCGCCAGCCACTCCATGCTGTGAGGACGGAAACCAAACGCCATCACCACGGCGTCAGCCGGGATCACGTGTTCAGAACCGGCCACGATCTCCGCGCGACGACGGCCTTTCGCATCTGGCGCACCCATCTCCGTGCGCGCCATCTTCACGCCGCTCACTTTACCGTTGGCATTCACTTCAATACCCAGAGGCTGGATGTTGAACTGGAACTCGACGCCCTCTTCACGTGCGTTTTTCACTTCGCGCTTAGAGCCCGGCATGTTCTCTTCGTCACGGCGGTAGGCACAGATGACATGCGCCGCATTCTGGCGAATGGAGGTACGCACGCAGTCCATTGCGGTATCACCGCCGCCCAGCACCACCACGCGTTTGCCTTCCATGCTGACGAACGGCTCATCGGCGGTCTCGCCGTAGCCCATTAGCTGTTTGGTATTCGCAATCAGGAACGGCAGCGCGTCGTACACGCCTGGCGCATCTTCGTTCTCCAGACCACCGCGCATGGACTGATAAGTGCCTACGCCCAGGAACACGGCGTCGTAATCTTTCAGCAGGTCGTCGAGCTGCACGTCGCGGCCCACTTCGGTGTTGAGTTTGAACTCAATGCCCATGCCGGTGAAGATTTCGCGGCGGCGGGTCATCACCTCTTTCTCCAGCTTGAAGGCCGGGATACCGAAGGTCAGCAGGCCGCCAATCTCCGGGTGGCGATCAAAGACCACCGCCTTCACGCCGTTACGGGTCAGCACGTCCGCACAGGCCAGGCCTGCCGGGCCCGCGCCGATAATCGCTACGCGCTTGTCGGTTTGACGCACACCGGTCATATCCGGGCGCCAGCCCATCTCGAACGCTTTATCGTTGATATAGCGTTCGATGTTGCCGATGGTTACCGCGCCAAACTCGTCGTTCAGCGTACAGGAGCCTTCACACAGACGATCCTGAGGGCACACGCGGCCGCACACTTCCGGCAGGGTGTTGGTCTGATGAGACAGCTCGGCGGCTTCAAAAATACGCCCTTCGTTGGCCAGCTTCAGCCAGTTCGGGATGTAGTTATGGACCGGACACTTCCATTCGCAGTAAGGGTTACCGCAGGACAGGCAGCGGTCTGCCTGTGCTTTGGCCTGGCCTTCTGAAAACGGCTCATAGATTTCAACAAATTCAATTTTACGGATCTTCAGCGGTTTCTTTGGCGGATCAACACGCTGAAGGTCGATAAACTGGTAAACGTTCTGGCTCATCTGAATTCCTTACTGCGCCTGCACGCGCAGCTCTGCTGCGCTACGACTACGGTGACCCAACAGGGCTTTAACATCGCTGGACTTCGGCTTCACCAGCGCGAATTTCGCAGAGAACGCCGGCCAGTTGGCCAGGATCTCTTCGCCGCGCGAAGAACCGGTATGCTGCACGTGTTCGGTAATTAAACCGCGCAGGTGTTCTTCGTGGATGGCCAGCGTATCAACGTCCAGCACTTCCACCAGCTCCGGGTTCACGCGTTTGCGGAACTCACCGTCTTCATCCAGGACGTAGGCAAAACCGCCCGTCATGCCCGCGCCAAAGTTCACGCCGGTTTTACCCAGGACGCACACAATTCCGCCCGTCATGTATTCACAGCCGTTATCGCCGATGCCTTCCACCACGGTGATGGCGCCGGAGTTACGCACCGCAAAACGTTCGCCCGCACGGCCCGCGGCAAACAGACGACCGCCGGTTGCGCCGTACAGACAGGTATTGCCGATGATGCTCGCTTCATGGCTGCGGAAGGCTGAACCAACCGGAGGACGCACCGCCAGCAGACCGCCCGCCATGCCTTTTCCGACGTAGTCGTTGGCATCGCCGGTCAGGTATAACTCAACTCCGCCTGCGTTCCACACGCCGAAGCTCTGACCCGCGGTACCGCTGAAGTGCGCGGTAATCGGATCCGACGCCAGACCCTGGTCACCGTGCGTTTGCGCGATGTAACCGGAGAGGGACGCACCCACGGAACGGTCGGTGTTGCGGATATCAAACCAGAACGTTTTGCTCTGCTTCTCATCCACATACGGCTTCGCCTGTTGCAGCAGCTGTGCGTTCAGAACGCCGTTGTCGAACGGCGGGTTGTTCTCGGTACAGTAAACCGCTTTGCCAGGATGCGGCTGAGCGGTTTCCAGCAGCTTAGACAGCTCCAGCTTCTGCTGCTTGGCCGTGAAGCCCTCAAGCTCTTTCAACAGGTCGGTACGGCCAATCAGGTCTACCAGACGCTTCACGCCCAGCTGCGCCATCAGCTCGCGGGTTTCACGGGCGATGAAGTCAAAGTAGTTGGTCACTTTGAACGGCAGGCCGTGGTAGTGATTTTTACGCAGCTTTTCGTCCTGGGTAGCAACGCCCGTTGCACAGTTGTTCAGGTGGCAAATACGCAGGTATTTACAGCCGAGCGCAACCATTGGGCCGGTACCAAAGCCGAAGCTTTCCGCTCCCAGAATCGCCGCTTTGATGATGTCGAGGCCGGTTTTCAGTCCGCCGTCCACCTGCAAACGGATCTTGTGACGCAGGCCGTTAGCGACCAGCGCCTGCTGGGTTTCCACCAGGCCAAGCTCCCACGGACAACCCGCGTATTTCACGGAGGAGAGCGGGCTTGCGCCGGTGCCGCCGTCGTAACCGGCGATGGTGATCAGATCCGCATAGGCTTTCGCCACGCCGGTGGCAATGGTGCCAACGCCCGGTTCGGAAACCAGCTTCACGGAGATCATCGCTTTCGGGTTGACCTGTTTCAGGTCGAAAATCAGCTGCGCCAGATCCTCGATAGAGTAGATATCGTGGTGCGGCGGCGGGGAGATCAGCGTCACGCCCGGCACTGAATAGCGAAGCTTAGCGATGTATGGGGTGACTTTATCACCCGGCAGCTGACCGCCTTCACCCGGTTTCGCACCCTGCGCGACTTTAATCTGAATCACGTCGGCGTTAACCAGGTACGCAGGCGTTACGCCAAAGCGACCAGACGCCACCTGCTTAATACGGGACACTTTATTGGTGCCATAGCGGGCCGGATCTTCACCGCCTTCGCCGGAGTTGGAGTTGCCGCCGATGCTGTTCATGGCTTCCGCCAGCGCTTCGTGGGCTTCCGGGCTCAGCGCGCCGATAGACATCGCCGCGGTGTCGAAACGTTTGAACAGCTCAGACGCGGGTTCAACCTCGTCAATGCTGACCGCTTCATCACCTGGATTGAGGGCAATGAGATCGCGCAGCGTCGCTGCCGGACGGTTATTCACCAGCTCTGCATACTGCTGATAATCGCTGTACTCGCCGCTCTGCACCGCCTGTTGCAGCGTGCGCACCACGTCCGGGTTATAAGCGTGATACTCACCCCCGTGGACATATTTCAGCAGGCCGCCCTGTTCCAGCGGCTTACGTGCCAGCCAGGCGCGTTTCGATAGGTTCACCAGATCCTGCTGGAAGTCAGCAAAACCGGCGCCGCCGATACGGCTGATCACGCCCTGGAAGCAGAGGTTGGCGACGTCGTCATGCAGGCCGACCGCTTCAAACAGCTTCGAGCAGCGGTAAGAGGCGATGGTCGAGATGCCCATTTTGGACATGATTTTGTACAGACCTTTGTTGATGCCGTTACGGTAGTTCAGCATCACAGCGCGGTAGTCTTTGTCGATCGCGCGGGTATCTACCAGGCGGGCCAGCGTTTCGTAGGCCAGATACGGGTAGATTGCCGTGGCGCCAAAGCCTAACAGCACCGCAAAGTGGTGCGGGTCGCGCGCGCTCGCGGTTTCAACGATGATGTTGGCATCGCAGCGCAGGCTCTTGTCCACCAGACGCGTCTGGATAGCCCCCACCGCCATGGGTGCAGGCACCGGCAGACGGTTTTTCGCGATGTTGCGGTCAGACAGCACCAGCAGAACGGTGCCGTTACGCACCATCTGCTCGGCTTTATCGCACAGCGCGTTCACCGTCTCTTCGAGGCTCGTTTCGGTCACGTCGAAGGTGATATCGAGCGTGTCGGCGCGATAGTGCTCCTCGGTCATGGTGGTGAGCTGTTTGAAATCGGAGTACAGCAGGATCGGTGATTTAAAGGTCAGACGGTGCGCCTGGCCTTCAGCTTCACAGAAGACGTTCATCTCACGGCCGATGCTGGTGGCCAGCGACATGACGTGGGCTTCGCGCAGCGGATCGATTGGCGGGTTAGTGACCTGCGCAAACTGCTGACGGAAGTAGTCATAAATAATGCGTGGCTGGCTGGAGAGCACGGCAAACGGGGTATCGTCACCCATTGAGCCGACCGCTTCCTGGCCGTTTTCACCGAGCACGCGGATAACCGAGTCCAGCTCTTCCGCGCTGTAGTTAAACTGCTTCTGGAAGCTCGCGAGGGTGTCATCGTCCAGCTCGCGGCTGCCCACTTCTTCGTCCGACAGATCTTCAAACGGCACCAGACGACGCACGTTTTTCTCCATCCACTCTTTGTACGGATGGCGGCTCTTCAGATCGTTGTCGGTTTCGGCGGAATGCAGAATACGCCCACCGCGGGTGTCGATCACCATCAGCTCGCCCGGTCCGACGCGGCCTTTCTCGACCACTTCGTCTGGCTGGTAATCCCAGATCCCGACTTCAGAGGCACAGGTGATGAGCTTGTCTTTGGTAATAACGTAGCGCGCCGGACGCAGACCATTACGGTCCAGGTTACAGGCGGCAAAACGACCGTCGGACATAACGATGCCCGCCGGGCCGTCCCACGGCTCCATGTGCATGGAGTTAAAGTCGAAGAACGCGCGCAGCTCAGGGTCCATATCCGGGTTGTTCTGCCAGGCCGGTGGCACGAGCAGACGCATGGCGCGCACGATGTCCATCCCGCCCGCCAGCAGCAGTTCCAGCATGTTATCCATGGAGCTGGAGTCCGAGCCGGTTTCGTTCACGAACGGCGCGGCATCGTGCAGGTCCGGGATCAGCGGCGTCTGGAATTTATAGGTACGGGCGCGGGCCCACTGGCGGTTGCCGGTGATGGTGTTGATCTCGCCGTTATGCGCCAGGTAGCGGAACGGCTGCGCCAGCGGCCAGCGTGGAACGGTGTTGGTGGAGAAGCGCTGGTGGAACAGGCAAATGGCCGATTCCAGACGCAGGTCCGCCAGGTCCAGGTAGAAGCGCGGCAGGTCAGCCGGCATACACAGACCTTTATAGATGTTCACAAGGTTAGAGAGGCTACAGACGTAGAACTCTTTATCATCCTGAAGACGTTTTTCAATGCGGCGGCGGGCGATAAACAGACGGCGTTCCATATCACGCGGACGCCAGCCCGCAGGCGCATTGACAAAAATCTGTTCAATACGAGGCAGCGAGGAGAGGGCGATTTCACCGAGCACCCCTTCGTTGGTTGGCACATCGCGCCAGCCGACGATCGACAGGGTTTCACGCTGAAGTTCTTCTTCAACGATGCGGCGTGAGGCGGCAGCTTTTTCAGGATCCTGATTCAGGAACAGCATACCGACAGCGTAGTTTTTGGCTAAACGCCAGCCGCGCTCTTCCGCTACGATACGGAAGAAACGATCCGGTTTTTGCAGCAGCAGGCCGCAACCGTCGCCGGTTTTACCATCGGCAAGGATGGCGCCACGGTGCTGCATACGGGCCAGTGCGTGAATAGCAGTACGCACTACCTTGTGGCTAGGTTCGCCTTCTATGTGGGCGATCAGGCCGAAACCACAGTTATCCTTCTCAAGGGATTTATCGTACAACATATCAGTGAACCTCCCCAGGCTCGTCGGGCTTCCCACTGAACTTTACCGTGGCGCACAGGCGCAGAAAGAGCATGGCGACGGGGTTAGCGTTTCATACGCGGACCTCGCATTCGCCCTCTTTTTCATCCTTTCGCGCAGGTAAACAAGTTTGAGGACTTGCTTCAGAGGGAATCTCAATTACTGCATAAATATGATGAGCAGGCCGCTCATCCAGAAAGCTTCCAGCGGATTTCCAACTTATCGGGAATTGGTACACAGGTCAAATGGCAATCTTATTTATACAAAAATGTGCTAAAGCGTAGTTATCTTTTTGTTTTTAATATGTATTTAACTATTTTTACAACCACTTAAAGCACCGGGGAGGTGCAGGGGAGTGTGATCTGACTCACTATATGAAAGCGGTATTATCGATGCAGCGTGCTGAAATGCAGATTTATAGCAGAATATTAATCTGGTGTTGCATTCAAATCCGCGTAAAATCACTGTTTTTCAGTCCTGGCGCTATAAATGAAAAAAACCATCAGAACATAAGGAAAAGTAATTACGTACAGGGTGAATGAAATCTCGGTAATCGTGATTATTTATTCAAACAGATAAAGGCCGTCCAAGGCGATTGATCCAGGTCATCGCCGACAGAGGCTAAAAATGGCAGGCTTGTCCCCTTTCTTCGGGACGGTCTATCAGATTATGCAGTTACAGAAATTAGTCAATATGTTTGGTGGGGATCTTTTGCAGCGCTATGGGCAAAAGGTTCACAAACTGACGCTGCACGGCGGCTTTAGCTGCCCGAATCGCGATGGCACCATCGGGCGTGGTGGCTGCACTTTCTGTAACGTGGCCTCGTTTGCTGACGAGGCCCAGCAGCATAAATCTATCGCTGAACAGCTCGCCCATCAGGCGAGTCTGGTGAATCGCGCGAAGCAGTATCTGGCCTATTTCCAGGCCTACACCAGCACGTGGGCTGAGGTGCAGGTACTGCGCTCGATGTATCAGCAGGCGGTTGCTCAAGCGAACATTGTCGGGCTGTGCGTGGGGACGCGTCCGGACTGCGTGCCGGAGGCCGTGCTGGATTTACTTAGTGAGTACAAAGAGAAGGGCTACGAGATCTGGCTGGAGCTGGGCTTGCAGACCGCGCATGACAAAACCCTGCACCGTATCAATCGCGGGCATGATTTCGCCTGCTACCAGCGCACCACGCGTCTCGCCCGTGAGCGTGGATTAAAAGTCTGCTCGCATCTGATTGTCGGCTTGCCAGGAGAAGGGCAGCAGCACGGGCTGGAAACGCTGGAAAAAGTCGTCGAGACCGGCGTGGATGGCATTAAGCTGCATCCGCTGCATATCGTGAAGGGCAGCATAATGGCGAAAGCCTGGGAAGCGGGGCGGTTAAGTGGTATCGAACTCGACGACTATACGGTGACGGCGGGGGAGATGATTCGCCACACGCCTCCGGAGATTGTTTACCACCGCATCTCGGCCAGCGCCCGCCGCCCAACGCTTCTGGCACCGCTCTGGTGTGAGAACCGCTGGACGGGGATGCTGGAAATCGACCGCTATCTACAGGAGAACGGTGTACAGGGGTCGGCGCTTGGCCGCCCGTGGGTTCCCCCGCTACCGGCGACGGCCGCCTAGCAGACTTCCCAGCATGCCGCGTACTATCTGGTTGGTAATCTGACGCGTCGCGCTTTTTGCCATGGTCTGAACCACGCCATCGCGTTTGCCGCCGCGTGGCCCGGTGCTGCCGAACAGAATATCTTTCAGCCCGCCGAGAATGCCGTCGTCCACGGCAACAGATTGCCCTTTTGCGGCAGGGGCATCCTGCGATTCGGCAGTCGCCTGCACCCCTTTTTGCAGCATCTCGAACGCGGATTCGCGATCCACCTCGTCTTCATACTTCCCGTACACCGGGGAGTGATTAATCAGGCCGTTGCGTTCATCGTCCGTTACCGGCCCCATGCGCGAGCAGGGCGCAATCACCATCGCACGCTCGACAACTGTCGGGCTGCCTTTTGCATCGAGGAACGAAATCAGCGCTTCACCGGTACCCAGCGCCTGAATGGCGGTTTCGGTATCAAAGGCCGGATTGGCACGCATGGTTTGCGCCGCGGCTTTCACCGCTTTCTGATCTCTCGGCGTAAAGGCGCGCAGGGCGTGCTGCACGCGGTTACCCAGCTGCCCCAGTACGTTGTCCGGAATATCCGACGGGTTTTGCGACACAAACCAGACCCCGACACCCTTGGAGCGGATCAGGCGGATAACCTGTTCAATTTTATCCAGCAGCACCTGCGGCGCGTCGTTAAACAACAGGTGCGCTTCGTCAAAGAAGAACACCAGTTTGGGTTTTTCCAGATCGCCTGCTTCCGGCAGTTGTTCGTACAGTTCAGAGAGCATCCACAGCAGGCTGGCGGCGTAAAGCTTCGGCATCTGGTAGAGCTTCTCTGCGCTCAGAATGTTGATGATGCCTTTGCCGCTGCTGTCGGTACGCATCCAGTCTTTGATATCCAGCATTGGCTCGCCGAAGAAGTGTTCGGCACCCTGTTGCTCCAGCGTCAGGAGCCCGCGCTGAATGGCGCCCACCGAGGCGCTGCTGATATTGCCGTACTGGTTCTGGAAGGATTTGGCGTTATCGCCAATGTACTGGGTGATGGCGCGCAGATCTTTGAAGTCGAGCAGCAGTAGCCCCTGATCGTCGGCGATACGGAAGATAATGTTCAGTACCCCGGACTGCACGTCGTTGAGGTTAAGCAGACGGGCCAGCAGCAGCGGGCCGAGGTCGGAGACGGTGGCGCGCACCGGATGGCCTTTTTCGCCGAAGATATCCCAGGCCACCACCGGATTACCGTGCGGCGTCCAGTCGGTGATGCCGATATTTTTCAGGCGCTCGAGGAGTTTTTCTGACGCTGCACCTTCCTGAGCCACCCCGGTTAAATCGCCCTTCACGTCAGCCATAAATACCGGCACGCCAGTCTCTGACAACGACTCAGCCAGCTTTTGCAGGGTGACGGTTTTTCCCGTCCCGGTCGCGCCGGTGATCAGGCCATGACGGTTCGCCATCGCGGGCAGTAAAAACAGCTCTTTTTCCAGCGTCCTGGCGATTAACAATGGTGTACTCATGATGCACGTCCTCTCGTAGTCCTGGGTGGAGTATAGGCAACCTGACGGCAAAATGTCTGCGTAAATTCCTCACTTTGCGGCGCATTATCCAGTGCGGACTATGCTTTTGCATACGGTAAACAAAATTTTGGGAAACTATGTCCAGATTCTTTTTTAACGACCGCAAACAGCTTGTCAACGATGCCATTGAAGGCATACTTCTCTCCGCGCCGCACGGTAATCTCGTCAAACTGGATATCGATCCGGCCATCCGCGTGGTGGCTCGCGGCGACTGGGATAAAAGCCGCGTGGCGGTGATCTCCGGTGGCGGCTCCGGCCATGAACCGGCACATGCCGGGTTCGTCGGTAAAGGCATGCTTACCGCAGCGGTGTGTGGCGATCTGTTCGCTTCCCCAAGCGTGGATGCGGTCCTCAATGCCATTGTGGCGGTGACGGGCGATCGTGGCTGCCTGCTGATTGTGAAAAACTACACCGGTGACCGGCTTAACTTTGGCCTGGCGGCGGAAAAAGCCAAACGCTACGGCCTGAAGGTCGAGATGGTTATCGTGGCGGATGATATCGCCCTACCGGATAACAAGCAGCCGCGTGGTATCGCGGGAACGGCGCTGGTGCATAAGATTGCGGGATATGCGGCAGAACAGGGGAAATCGCTAAACGACGTGCGGGATATTGCACAACAGGCCTGCGATAACCTCTGGAGCCTGGGGGTTGCGATGCAAACCTGTAACCTGCCGGGTAGCGATGATGAAGAAGGACGCATCAGGCAAGGCCACGTGGAGCTGGGGCTGGGGATTCACGGCGAGCCGGGGGCATCGGTGGTGGATACGCAGAACAGCAGGGCGATTATCGATACGCTGGTGACGCCGCTAAAAGCCCAGGCGGGTGACGGGCGCTTTGCGGTGCTGATCAACAACCTCGGCGGCGTGTCAGCGCTGGAGATGGCTCTGCTCACCAAAGAGCTGGCGCATTCGGCGTTGAAAGAGAACATTGCGTATCTGATTGGCCCGGCGCCGCTGGTGAGTGCGCTGGATATGAAAGGCTTTTCGCTAACGCTGTTAAAGCTCAACGATTTCTTCGAGAAGGCGATTCACGCCGAGGTCGAGACGCTGGGCTGGCAGAAGCCCGTCGCGTTCGCGCCCCTGCGTACCGTCCCCCATAGCGCCCTTCATGATCGCGTGGAATATACCCCGTCGGACAATCCGCAGGTGAGCGAGGCCGTCGCCTCGGTAACGAAAACATTGATCCAGCTGGAAAATCGCCTTAACGCGCTGGATGCCAAAGTAGGCGATGGCGATACGGGCTCCACCTTTGCGCAAGGGGCGCGGGATATTGCGCAGCGACTTGAGGAGAACAACCTGCCCCTTAACGACGTGCCGACATTCCTCCTGCTGGTTGGCGAGCGGCTGGCAACGGTGATGGGCGGATCGAGTGGGGTGTTGATGTCGATCTTCTTCACTGCGGCAGGACAAAAGCTTCACGATGGACAGTCGCTACCTGAAGCATTGCTGAGCGGACTGGCGCAGATGAAGCAGTATGGCGGTGCAGATCTCGGCGATCGTACGCTGATCGATGCCCTGCAACCGGCGCTGGAGGCGTTACAGAAAGGCAATATTCAGGCGGCAGCGCAGGCCGCGCAGCAAGGGGCTGAAGCAACGGCGAAAATGGCGAAAGCCGGCGCGGGACGCTCGTCGTACGTGAATAAAGAGAATCTGGACGGGGTGATGGATCCGGGGGCGGTCGCGGTGGCGGAAGTGTTTAAGACCATGGTAGATGCAAAACGGTAACAACCGTTACCGTTTTTAGTGTTTGCGCCCTCTCCCTGTGGGAGAGGGTTGGGGTGAGGGCATCAGGCCGCACATTCCCCGGCAATCTCACATCAGAAATCCGCTTTCAACACCACGCGGTAGCGGGCTTTGCCGTCGCGCACGTGCTGGATCGCTTCGTTGATTTTTGACATCGGATACAGCTCGGTGGTTGGCGCCACTTTTGTGCGTCCGGCAAACTTCATCAGCTTGCGTAACTCATATGGTGTGCCGGTAGCAGAGCCGGATATGCTGCGATCGCCGCCGATCAGGGTAAACGCCGGAACCGGCAGCGGCTTCATCACCGCACCCACGGTGTGGAAGTTACCGCCGTAGGCCAGGGCTTCAAAGTACGGCTGCCAGTCGAGATCGACGTTCACGGTGTTAATGATCAGGTCAAACTGGCCTGCCAGAGCGGTGAGCGCCTGGGGATCGCGACTGTTCACCACTTTATCCGCACCCATCGCCAGCACTTCCTGCTCTTTCGCCGGGTTAGAGCTGAACGCCGTCACTTCACAGCCCATCGCGTGCAGCAGCTTGATGGCGATATGGCCCAGACCGCCAATCCCGATCACGCCCACGCGGCTGGTGGCGGTGACGTGATGCATCAGCAGCGGTTTAAAGACGGTGATACCGCCACACAGCAGCGGACCTGCGGATTCAATATCAATGCTGTCCGGCAGCGGGATAACCCATTGCCAGTCGGCGCGCAGCTTATCGGCGAAACCGCCCTTGTTCAGGATGGTCGGCGTTGCGCCCTCAAGGCAGTTGATCTGATTGCCGCTGATACAGGCGTCGCAGTGGCCGCAGCTGCGTGCCGTCCAGCCGATACCCACGCGCTGGCCCACTTTCAGCCCTTTGTCCTGCGCGGCGCTGCCGAGCGCCACGACGCGGCCAATGACTTCGTGCCCGGCCACCAGCGGATAGCTGGAGAAGCCCCATTCATTGTCGATCATCGAGAGATCTGAGTGGCAGATCCCGCAGTAATCAACCTGTACTTCGACGTCTTCCGCTTTTAGTTCGCCCGCATCGTACTCGTACAGCTCAAGTTCTGCACCCGCCTGCGGTGCGGCGTAGCTTTTTATCTTCGACATCGCTTTTCCCCTGTTTTGGTGTGAACTGTGAGTGTAGAGCATTCAGTTTACAGACGCTTAACAGAAGACGGCAGGAACAAAACTTACAGATTTTTCAGCATCCTGACTTCGCAGTCCACGTGGCCCGTGCAGCCCAGTGGCGCATCGATATGCTCAAAGCCGAGATGTTCATACAGGCCAATGGCCTCTTTAAGGAAAGCGGTGGTTTCAAGGTAGCAACGTTTAAAGCCCTGTGAGCGTGCATGTTCCAGGGCGACCAGCGCCAGCTTTTTCGCCAGGCCTTGTCCGCGTATCGTTGGCAGGAAATACATTTTCTGGAGTTCACAGATATCCGGCTCGCTGCAAAGCAGTGGGGCAATGCCGCCGCCGCCCACGACCTGGCCGTCCTGCTCGATGACCCAGTAGGCATGGCCCGGCTGGCTGTACAGCTGAAAAAGTTCGTCCAGATTTGGGTCGGCCACGGTGTAGCCTTTGTCGGCGGTCAGGCCATATTCGGCAGAAACCGTGCGGATAACGGCGGCGATAGCCGGGTTGTCCTGCTCAGTGATCCGACGCATTGTCGTCGCGACGGGGGTAATCACGCTCATAGCATTACTCATGACAAAAATTGACACACAACTGCTGTTAATAGCACCGCAGAAAGGGGAGTGCAAGCGAGGAGTTTTCAGGAAGGATACCCCTTACGCCCTGAAGCGTAAGGGGTAAAAGCATTACAGCGCCGCGATAACCGCCTGCTGCTCGATCAGTTTAGTCTTCGCATCGGCGAAGGCAACCAGACGCTCACGCTCTTTGGCGATGACCGCTTCCGGCGCGCGGGCCACAAAGCCCTCGTTCGCCAGTTTGCTTTCGATTTTGCCAATTTCCACGTCGACTTTCGCCACTTCTTTCGCCAGACGCGCCAGCTCCGCATCTTTGTCGATCAGGCCCGCCATCGGGATCAGCAGCTCCGCGCCGTCGATGATTTTGGTCACGGAAACCGGACCTTTGTCATCGGCAGGCAGCACGGTGATGCTTTCCAGACGCGCCATGGTTTTCAGGAAGGTGTTGTTCTCGGTGACGCGACGAACGGCAGCTTCGCTGCAACCGCGCAGCAGCAGCTCCAGTGGTTTACCCGGAGCGATGTTCATTTCCGCGCGGATGTTACGTACCGCAACGATCGCCTGCTTCAGCCACTCGGTATCCGCAGACGCGGCTTCATCCACTTTCGCGGCGTCGAATGCCGGGAACGGCTGGAGCATGATGGTATCGGCATTAATACCGGCAATCACCTTCACGCGCTGCCAGATGGTTTCGGTGATGAACGGAATGATCGGGTGCGCAAGGCGCAGCAGACCTTCCAGAACGGTAATCAGCGTATTACGCGTGCCGCGCAGTTCCGCTTCAGAACCGCCGTTCATGACCGGCTTCGCCAGCTCCAGGTACCAGTCGCAGAACTGGTTCCAGGTGAATTCGTACAGGATGCCTGCCGCGATGTCGAAGCGGTAGCTGTCCAGCGCGTCGCGGAATGCTTTCACCGTCTGGTTAAATTCCGCCAGGATCCAGCGGTCTGCCAGAGACAGGGTCATTTCGCCGCCGTTGAAGCCGCAATCCTGATCTTCGGTGTTCATCAGCACGAAGCGGCTGGCGTTCCACAGCTTGTTACAGAAGTTACGGTAACCTTCCAGACGCTTCATATCCCAGTTGATGTCACGACCGGTGGAGGCCAGCGCCGCCAGGGTGAAGCGCAGGGCGTCGGTACCGTGAGATTCGATCCCGTTCGGGAACTGCTTCTCGGTACGCTTGCGGATTTTCTCCGCCAGCTGCGGCTGCATCATGTTGCCGGTACGTTTTTCCAGCAGCTCTTCCAGAGAGATACCGTCCACCATATCCAGCGGGTCGATAACGTTACCCTTGGATTTGGACATCTTCTGGCCTTCGTCGTCGCGGATCAGGCCGGTCATGTAGACGGTATGGAACGGAACCTGCGGCTTGCCGTCTTCGTCTTTGATGAAGTGCATGGTCATCATGATCATGCGGGCGATCCAGAAGAAGATGATGTCGAAGCCGGATACCATCACGCTGGTTGGATGGAACTGACGCAGCGCGTCGGTGTTTTCCGGCCAGCCGAGGGTAGAGAAGGTCCACAGTGCGGAGGAGAACCAGGTATCCAGCACGTCTTCGTCCTGGCGCAGGGCAACGTCAGCGCCCAGGTTGTTTTCCTGACGCACTTCCTCTTCGGTGCGGCCAACGTAGACATTGCCTTCGTTGTCGTACCACGCCGGGATACGGTGACCCCACCACAGCTGACGGGAAATACACCAGTCCTGAATATCGCGCATCCAGGAGAAGTACATGTTTTCGTACTGCTTCGGCACGAACTGAATGCTGCCGTTCTCAACCGCTTCCACAGCCGGTTTCGCCAGCACGTCGGCACGCACGTACCACTGGTCGGTCAGCATTGGCTCGATAACCACGCCGCCACGGTCGCCGTACGGCACGGTCAGATCGTGAGGTTTAATCTCTTCCAGCAGGCCGAGTGCGTCAACGGCGGCTACGATGGCTTTACGCGCGGCAAAGCGCTCCAGCTTCTGGAACTCAGCCGGGATGTCGCTGGAATAAACGTCGGATTCGTTGCCTTTGGTGTCATACACTTCTGCGCTTTCGCGGATATCGCCGTCGAAGGTCAGAATGTTGATCATCGGAAGTTGATGACGACGACCGACTTCATAGTCGTTGAAGTCATGCGCCGGGGTGATTTTCACGCAGCCGGTGCCTTTTTCCATGTCGGCGTGTTCGTCGCCCACAATCGGAATACGGCGGTTCACCAGCGGCAGCACCACGAATTTGCCGATCAGATCTTTATAACGCGGATCTTCCGGGTTAACGGCCACGCCGGTATCGCCCAGCAGGGTTTCCGGACGGGTGGTCGCCACCACCAGGTAATCTTTACCGTCGGCGGTTTTTGCGCCGTCGGCCAGCGGATAGCGGATGTGCCACATGGAGCCTTTAGACTCGCGGTTTTCCACTTCCAGGTCAGAGATGGCGGTGCGCAGTTTCGGGTCCCAGTTGACCAGGCGCTTGCCACGATAAATCAGGTCTTCTTTGTACAGGCGCACAAAGACTTCTTTCACGGCGTTGGACAGGCCTTCATCCATGGTGAAGCGCTCGCGCTCCCAGTCTACGGAGTTGCCGAGACGGCGCATTTGACGGGTAATGGTGCCGCCGGATTCTGCCTTCCACTGCCAGATTTTGTCGATGAACGCGTCGCGACCGTAGTCGTGGCGGGTTTTACCCTCTTCAGCGGCAATTTTACGCTCAACCACCATCTGGGTCGCGATACCCGCGTGGTCAGTCCCCGCCTGCCACAGGGTATTTTTGCCCTGCATGCGCTGGTAGCGGATCATGGTATCCATGATGGTCTGCTGGAAAGCATGCCCCATATGCAAACTGCCGGTGACGTTCGGCGGCGGGATCATGATGCAGAAGGACTCTTTGCTTTCGTCGCCGTTAGGCTTGAAATAGCCCTGCTGTTCCCAGTGCTCGTAAAGCGGCTGTTCGATATCGCGTGGGTTATATGTCTTTTCCATTATTTCCAGGTTGCCGTATTCAGGTTAAAACCGGCCAGGCGGTACGCTTTGTAGCGTTCGCGCGCCAGTTGTTTCAAGGATTCTTCGTAAGGGACAAAGTCTACCACTTCTGTGAAAGCGGTGGCAAAATCTGCAAAGTCTGTCCGCAAGCTAATGAGAATGTCGCGCGCGCTGCTGTTGCGTTTTTGCGGCCAGGCAATCTCCACCGGTGCCCCGCCGCGTGGACCTTCGCCCGACAGGTTATGCGGAACAAAACTCTCCGGCGGGCGCGCCCATAGCGCTTCATCCAGGCGAATCGCCTGCTGCTCATCTTCACAGGCAATCAGGACGCGTTTACCTGCGCGCCAACGTTCTGCGGCAATTTCACACACCAGCTGTTCAACGGCGCTGAGGCCATCCTGATGGGTGTCATTGTCCAGAAGGTAGAACGTTGCATTCTTCATAATATATGGGGCTTCTTGTCGTGGATTTAAATGCAAAGCCGGGTGGCGCTTCGCTTACCCGGCCTACGGTTGAGTGGCGTGTAGGCCGGGTAAGGCGTAGCCGCCACCCGGCGTTTTACATCACTCGTCGCCGTTAAAACCCGCACGATTGAGCAGGAACTGCGACAGCAGCGCCACCGGACGTCCGGTCGCGCCTTTGGCTTTACCGGAGCGCCATGCGGTCCCCGCGATGTCCAGGTGCGCCCAGTTGTACTTGCGGGTGAAACGCGCCAGGAAGCAGCCTGCGGTGATTGCTCCGCCAGGACGACCGCCGATGTTCGCCATGTCTGCGAAATTAGACTCCAGCTGTTCCTGGAACTCGTCCCCCAGCGGCAGACGCCACGCGCGGTCGCCGGCCTGTTCGGACGCGCCGATCAGCTCATGCGCCAGCGGGTTGTGGTTCGACATCAGGCCGGTGATGTGATGGCCCAGCGCGATCACGCAGGCGCCGGTCAGGGTAGCCACGTCGATAACCGCTTCAGGTTCGAAACGCTCAACGTAGGTCAGCACGTCGCACAGCACCAGACGGCCTTCGGCGTCGGTGTTCAGCACCTCAACGGTCTGGCCGGACATGGTGGTCAGCACATCACCAGGACGATAAGCGCGGCCGCCAGGCATGTTTTCGCAGCCCGCCAGCACGCCGATCACGTTGATGGGCAACTGAAGTTCCGCGACCATGCGCATGACGCCGTAAACCGCCGCCGCGCCGCACATGTCGTATTTCATCTCATCCATGCCTTCTGAAGGCTTGATGGAGATACCGCCGGAGTCGAAGGTCAGCCCTTTACCGACGAGCACGATGGGACGCGCATCTTCAGACGGATTACCCTTGTACTCAATGACCGACATCAGGGATTCGTTCTGGGAACCGTTACCGACCGCCAGATAAGAGTGCATCCCCAGCTCTTTCATCTGCTGTTCGCCGATAACGCGGGTGATGACGTTCTTGCTGTAGGCGTCAGCCAGCTGGCGCGCCTGAGATGCCAGGTACGCGGCGTTACAGATGTTTGGCGGCATATTGCCAAGATCTTTTGCCGCTTTAATACCGGCGGCAATGGCCAGACCGTGCTGAATGGCGCGCTCGCCGCTGGTCAGCTCGCGACGGGTTGGCACGTTAAAGACCATTTTACGCAGCGGGCGACGCGGCTCGCTTTTGGTGGTTTTCAGCTGATCAAAGCTGTAGAGGCTCTCTTTTGCGGTTTCGACGGCCTGGCGCACTTTCCAGTACGTGTTGCGGCCCTTAACGTGCAGCTCCGTCAGGAAGCAGACGGCTTCCATCGAACCAGTATCATTCAGTGTATTAATGGTTTTCTGAATAACCTGCTTGTACTGGCGCTCATCAAGCTCACGTTCTTTACCACAGCCAATCAGCAGAATACGCTCGGACAGGACGTTCGGAACATGGTGCAGCAACAAGGTCTGCCCTGGTTTGCCTTCCAGTTCGCCACGGCGCAGCAGGGCGCTGATATAACCGTCGCTGATTTTATCGAGTTGCTCGGCGATCGGGGAGAGTCGGCGTGGTTCAAAGACGCCCACAACGATGCAGGCACTCCGCTGTTTCTCCGGGCTACCGCTTTTTACACTGAACTCCATGCACTACGCTCCTGAATCTTAAAGACAACGGCGGCGGCTACGGATAGAATTGAAACCTTTCGTAACTCATGTCCGCCGTTGTGGTGACTTCGTGTTAATCTTACGTTACTACGGTTTCGACACGTCAATAAATGTCATGAAGCGCGAATCCGCCGGGTTTTTTAATCTTAGCGATGATTTCGACGACTCAAGAGAATAAATGACGTTTAAGCCATGAAACAAGCTAAATTCCTGCATAAGACGAGTTTTAACGGGCGTATTTAAAGTGATAATCATAAGATATCTGGTTCGGGAGACGCTGAAGAGCCAACTGGCGATCCTCTTTATCCTCCTTCTGATCTTTTTCTGTCAGAAGCTGGTCAGGATCCTCGGCGCGGCGGTTGATGGCGAAATCCCAACGAATCTGGTGCTTTCCCTGCTCGGGCTTGGCGTGCCGGAAATGGCGCAGCTTATCCTGCCGTTAAGCCTGTTCCTTGGTCTGCTGATGACCCTGGGTAAGCTCTATACCGAAAGTGAAATCACCGTGATGCATGCCTGCGGCCTCAGTAAAGCCGTACTGGTAAAAGCAGCCATGGTGCTGGCGCTGTTTACGGGCATTGTTGCCGCGGTTAACGTCATGTGGGCAGGGCCGACCTCCTCTCGTCATCAGGATGAGGTGCTGGCGGAAGCAAAAGCTAACCCGGGGCTGGCGGCGCTGGCGCAGGGGCAGTTCCAGCAGGCTACCGACGGTAACTCCGTGCTGTTTATCGAAAGCGTTGATGGCAACCGCTTCAATGACGTGTTTCTTGCTCAACTGCGCCCGAAAGGTAACGCTCGGCCTTCTGTGGTGGTGGCGGACTCCGGTCAGCTGTCGCAGCGTAAAGACGGCTCTCAGGTTGTCACGCTGAACAAAGGAACGCGTTTCGAAGGCACGGCTATGCTGCGCGACTTCCGTATTACCGATTTTCAGAACTACCAGGCCATCATTGGCCATCAGGCCGTTGCGCTCGATCCCACGGATACTGAGCAGATGGATATGCGCACCTTAATGAATACCGATACCGATCGTGCGCGTGCTGAACTGCACTGGCGTATCACGCTGGTATTCACCGTATTTATGATGGCGCTGATGGTGGTTCCGCTGAGCGTGGTAAACCCGCGCCAGGGCCGCGTGCTGTCGATGCTGCCAGCGATGCTGCTGTATCTGGTGTTCTTCCTGCTGCAAACCTCAATCAAGTCTAACGGCGGGAAAGGAAAAATTGACCCGATGATCTGGACCTGGGTCGTGAATGGTTTGTATCTGCTGCTGGCAGTCGGACTCAACTTGTGGGACACGGTGCCTGTGCGTCGTCTTCGTGCCCGGTTTACGCGTAAAGGAGCCATCTAATGCAGGCGTTTGGCGTACTTGACCGCTATATCGGTAAAACGATTTTCACCACCATCATGATGACCCTGTTCATGCTGGTGTCGCTCTCGGGCATTATCAAATTTGTCGACCAGCTGAAAAAAGCCGGGCAGGGGAGTTACGACGCGTTGGGCGCCGGGATGTATACCCTGCTCAGCGTACCAAAAGATGTGCAGATCTTCTTCCCGATGGCGGCCCTGTTGGGGGCGCTGCTGGGCCTGGGGATGCTGGCTCAGCGTAGCGAGCTGGTGGTGATGCAGGCATCGGGTTTTACCCGTATGCAGGTTGCGCTGTCGGTGATGAAAACCGCGATCCCGCTGGTGCTGTTGACCATGGCGATTGGCGAATGGGTCGCGCCACAGGGCGAACAGATGGCGCGTAACTACCGTGCTCAGGCTATGTACGGCGGTTCACTGCTCTCCACGCAGCAGGGATTATGGGCGAAAGATGGTCAGAACTTTGTCTATATCGAACGCGTGAAAGGGGACGATGAACTGGGCGGCGTGAGTATCTATGCCTTCAATAACGATCGTCGTTTACAGTCGGTGCGTTATGCCGCCTCCGCTAAATTTGATGCGAACAACAAGCTGTGGCGGTTATCCCAGGTTGATGAATCTGACCTGACGAACCCGAAACAGATCACCGGTTCGCAGACCGTTAGCGGTACCTGGAAAACCAACCTGACGCCGGACAAGCTTGGGGTGGTTGCGCTCGATCCCGATGCGCTCTCCATCAGCGGTCTGCATAATTACGTGAAGTATCTGAAATCGAGCGGACAGGATGCGGGGCGTTACCAGCTCAACATGTGGAGCAAAATCTTCCAGCCGCTGTCCGTGGCCGTGATGATGCTGATGGCGCTATCGTTCATCTTTGGACCGCTGCGTAGCGTGCCGATGGGGGTTCGCGTGGTAACCGGTATCAGCTTTGGTTTTGTGTTCTACGTCCTCGATCAGATTTTCGGTCCGCTGACGCTGGTGTATGGCATTCCGCCAATTATCGGAGCACTGTTGCCGAGCGCCAGTTTCTTCCTGATCAGCCTCTGGATGCTGCTAAAACGCTCCTGATAAACCTTCTTCCTCGCTCCCGGTTGCCCGGGGGCGAGGCTAATCTCCTGTTTCACTCCGCACTTTTTCTCACAACCTTCAACGCCTCGCCGTGAATTTGAGTATTATTGAGCGATAAAGTCGTGAAGGGATCCTCTATGAAGCAAATTCGAATGCTGGCCCAGTACTACGTCGACCTGATGATGAAGCTCGGGCTGGTGCGTTTTTCCATGCTGCTGGCGCTGGCGCTGGTCGTTCTGGCCATCGTCGTGCAAATGGCCGTGACCATGGTTCTGCATGGTCAGGTCGAGAGCATCGACGTGATCCGCTCTATTTTCTTTGGCCTGCTGATTACCCCATGGGCGGTCTATTTTCTCTCCGTGGTGGTTGAGCAACTGGAAGAGTCCCGACAGCGTTTATCGAAACTGGTGGATAAGCTGGAAGAGATGCGCGAGCGCGATCTCAAACTCAACGTCCAGCTCAAGGACAACATTGCCCAGCTGAATCAGGAAATTTCAGACCGTGAGAAGGCGGAAGCCGAGCGTCAGACCACGCTTGAGCAGCTAAAAGTTGAGATGAAAGAGCGTGAAGTGACGCAGATCCAGCTTGAACAGCAATCCTCTTTCCTGCGCTCGTTCCTCGATGCGTCGCCGGATCTGGTGTTCTACCGTAATGAAGATAAAGAGTTCTCCGGCTGTAACCGGGCCATGGAACTGTTGACCGGGAAAAGCGAAAAGCAGCTGATCCACCTGAAACCTCAGGATGTCTATTCCGAAGAGGCGGCAGCAAAAGTGATGGAGACGGATGAAAAGGTCTTCCGCCATAACGTTTCGCTGACCTATGAGCAGTGGCTGGACTATCCTGACGGGCGCAAAGCCTGCTTTGAGATCCGCAAAGTGCCTTATTACGACCGGGTGGGGAAACGTCATGGTCTGATGGGCTTTGGCCGCGATATCACCGAGCGTAAGCGCTATCAGGATGCGCTGGAGCGCGCCAGCCGGGATAAAACCACCTTCATCTCCACCATCAGCCATGAACTGCGCACCCCGCTGAATGGCATTGTGGGGCTGAGCCGCATTCTGCTGGATACCGAGCTGACCAGCGAGCAGGAAAAATACCTGAAAACGATCCACGTCTCGGCGGTCACGCTGGGCAATATCTTCAATGATATTATCGACATGGATAAGATGGAACGCCGTAAAGTTCAGCTCGACAACCAGCCGGTTGATTTTACCGGTTTCCTCGCGGACCTGGAAAACCTGTCAGGTTTACAGGCTCAGCAAAAAGGGTTGAGCTTTGTGATGGAGCCAACGCTGCCGTTGCCGCATAAAGTGGTGACGGACGGCACACGTCTGCGGCAGATCCTGTGGAACCTCATCAGCAACGCCGTGAAGTTTACCCAGAAGGGGCAGGTTGCGGTGCGCATTCGCTATGACGAAGGCGACATGCTGCACTTTGAAGTTGAGGACTCGGGTATCGGCATTCCTCAGGAGGAGCAGGATAAGATCTTCGCCATGTATTATCAGGTTAAAGACAGCCACGGCGGTAAACCGGCGACCGGTACGGGCATTGGACTGGCGGTGTCGAAACGTCTGGCGAAAAGTATGGGCGGGGATATCACCGTTGCCAGCCAGCCGGGTAAAGGCTCCACCTTTACGCTTACCGTCCACGCGCCTGCCGTGGCGGAAGAGGTGGAAGATACGTTTGAGAACGACGATATGCCGCTGCCAGCCCTGCACGTCCTGCTGGTGGAAGATATTGAGCTGAACGTCATTGTCGCCCGGTCGGTACTGGAAAAACTCGGTAACAGCGTGGATGTGGCGATGACCGGGAAAGCCGCGCTGGAGATGTTCACGCCGGGCGAGTATGACCTGGTGCTGCTCGATATTCAGCTACCGGACATGACCGGGCTGGATATCTCCCGCGAGCTGACGCGCAAATATGCTCCTGACGAGCTGCCGCCGCTGGTGGCGTTGACCGCAAACGTGTTGAAAGATAAAAAAGAGTATCTCGAGGCCGGTATGGACGATGTGCTCAGCAAGCCGCTGGCGGTACCCGCCCTGACGGCGATGATCAAGAAGTTCTGGGATACCTGTGATGAAGAGGAGAGCACCATGACGTCTGTTGATAGCGCTAAAGCCCAAACGATACTGGATACCGCCATGCTGGAGCAGTATATCGATCTGGTGGGACCAAAACTGATCACCGATGGCCTCGCCGTGTTCGAAAAAATGATGCCGGGCTATCTGAACGTGCTCGAATCCAACCTGACGGCGCGTGACCAGAAGGGCATCGTCGAAGAGGGGCATAAAATCAAAGGCGCGGCAGGATCTGTCGGGTTACGCCATCTCCAGCAGCTGGGCCAACAGATTCAGTCTCCTGATTTACCTGCCTGGGAAGATAACGTAGGTGATTGGGTCGAAGAGATGAAACAAGAGTGGCAAAACGATGTGGCAGTGCTGAAAGCCTGGGTGGATGCCAGAAAAAAATGACCCCGGCTATACCGGGGTGCGCGAATACTGCGCCAACACCAGGGAAATCGTGGCTGCGCCTGATTTTTATGGGTTGTTTTCGCATGGACGCCGCCTGAAAATTGAGGCCGCACGCAGATAAGATAGCAAATCTTAAACAGTTTGTTACATGAATCAGTGAAATGTGTGAAGCATAGCGTTTTAATCAGAATTTTTAATGTGCTTCAGCGAGTTGCATAGAAGGATCGTCAGAATGAAAAAGATTGGTGTCGTGCTGAGCGGATGTGGTGTTTACGATGGTTCAGAGATACATGAAACCGTATTAACGCTGCTGGCATTATCGCGCCAGGGGGCAGACGTTATCTGCTTCGCCCCGGATAAAACCCAGGCAGACGTGATTAATCATCTCACCGGCGAGCCAATGGCGGAAAGCCGTAACGTGCTGATTGAAGCGGCGCGTATTGTGCGCGGCGATATTCACCCGCTGGCACAGGCCGATGCCGCTGAGCTTGATGCGCTCATCGTGCCGGGCGGTTTTGGCGCGGCGAAAAACCTGAGCACGTTTGCAACGGAAGGCACGGCGTGTCATGTCGATCCCGATTTGAAAGCGCTATCGCTGGCGATGCATGCGGCAGGTAAGCCGCAGGGCTTTATCTGCATTGCGCCGGCCATGCTGCCGAAAATTTTTGATTTCCCGCTGCGGCTCACGATCGGAACCGACATTGATACCGCTGAGATTGTCGAGGATATGGGCGGTGAACACGTGCCATGTCCGGTAGACGACATTGTGGTGGACGAGGACAACAAGATCATCACCACGCCAGCGTATATGCTGGCGCAGAACATCGCCGAGGCTGCCGCAGGCATTGAAAAGCTGGTGGACAGAGTGCTGGTCCTGACCGAATGAGTCGTAAATTCTCCCCCGGCGGGTGGTTAAAACGGATCCTGCTGCGTATTGTGCTGGTCCTGGCTGTGTTCTGGGGCGGCGGTATTGCGCTGTTCAGCATCCTGCCCGTCCCGTTCTCGGCCGTGATGGCAGAGCGGCAGATTAGCGCCTGGCTCTCTGGGGATTTTGGCTATGTTGCCCATTCTGACTGGGTCAGCATGGATGCCATCTCCCCGTGGATGGGGCTGGCGGTCATTGCGGCAGAAGATCAGAAATTCCCGGAGCACTGGGGTTTTGACGTGGCGGCTATCGAGAAGGCGCTGGATCATAATGAACGTCATGAAAACCGCGTCCGCGGCGCGTCAACGCTTTCTCAGCAGACGGTAAAAAACCTGTTCTTATGGGACGGTCGCAGCTGGGTGAGAAAAGGGCTGGAGGCCGGGCTGACGCTGGGGGTCGAGACGGTGTGGAGCAAAAAACGCATTTTAACCGTCTACCTGAATATCGCGGAATTTGGTGACGGCGTATTTGGTGTCGAAGCGGCATCGCAGCGCTATTTTGGCAAGCCCGCCAGCAGGCTGACTATGTCCGAAGCGGCACTGCTTGCCGCCGTGCTGCCGAACCCGCTGCGTTTTAAGGCCAGCGCCCCGTCAGGCTACGTGCGAAGCCGCCAGGCGTGGATTATGCGCCAGATGCGTCAGCTGGGTGGGGAAGGGTTTATGGAGCGAAATAATCTTAGGTAGGGCGGGTAAGCGCAGCGCTACCCGCCGACATGGCGAACGTTAGTCTTCGTCAAACCCGGCGTTGAACAGGGCAATCACTGCCGCCAGCGCTTCTTCTTCCTGCGGGCCGGTGGCTTCAACTTCAATCTGACGGCCTTTGGCAGAATCCAGCATCAGTAGCGCAATCACGCTGTTGGCTTCTGCCTCGGTTCCCTCGTCGTTGCGCAGCAGCACCTCAGCATCAAAACCCTGCATCAGTTCAAACAGCTTCATCGCCGGGCGCGCATGCATGCCCAGCTTGTTGGTGATTTCGACGGTCTGTTTTACGGTCATGTTTTGCGTTTTTCCAGCGTGCGATGGCGGGACTGAACGTTCTTCCCGCGTGAGCGGAAGTAATCGGCCAGCTGTTCGGCAATGTAGACCGAACGATGTTTACCGCCGGTACAGCCAATCGCCACCGTCAGGTAGCTGCGATTGTTTGTTTCCAGCATAGGTAACCATAGCTCAAGGTAGCTTCGCGTCTGGTAGATAAAATTGTGTACTTCTGTGTGTCTGTCGAGGAACGCCGCCACCGGCTTATCCAGACCGGTCATCGGACGCAGTTTCGGATCCCAGTGTGGGTTCGGCAGGAAACGCACATCAAAAACGTAATCCGCATCGATAGGTATGCCGTGCTTAAAGCCGAAGGATTCAAACACCATCGTCAGTTCGCGCTCGCGCTTGCCGAGTAAGCGCGTACGCAGCATTTCCGCCAGCTCGTGGACGGACATTTCGGAGGTGTCGACAATCAGGTCGGCCCGGGAACGCAGCGGCTCAAGCAGATCGCTCTCTTTATCGATGGCGCTTTCCAGCGAAAGATTTTTACTGGAGAGCGGATGCAAACGACGTGTATCGCTGTAGCGACGGATCAGCGTGTTGCGGTCAGCGTCCAGGAACAAGAGCTGAGGCGAGAAGCATTCCGGCAGGCTGTTCATTGCCTGCTCGAAGATTTCCGGCGATTCCGGCATGTTACGCACGTCGATACTGACGGCGGCAGAGATTTGCCTGTCCGCCAGCGTCCGCGCCAGATCGGGTAACAACACTACCGGCAGGTTATCTACACAGTAAAATCCCATGTCTTCCAGCGCGCGCAGGGCCACGGACTTCCCGGACCCCGAACGACCGCTGACGATCATCAGCACCATGTTCCGTTTCTCCTCAGGGCAGCCGTTCTGAAGGCCCTTTCCCGATTATGCCTCATCCTGATTGCCTTCTGCTTCAGTGATAATTTGATAAAGCTCTTCATCACTTTGGGCTGAGCGCAGTCGACGACAAATGGTTTTATCCGCCAGACGTTTGGCAACCAGCGACAGCGTGTGCAGGTGGGTTTTGGTCTGATCGGCAGGAACCAGCAGCGCGAAAAGCAGATCCACAGGCTGGTTATCGATGGCGTCAAAAGCGATAGGCGTTTCCAGTTGCACAAACACCCCCACGGCACGCAGCGTATCTTCTTCCAGCTTGCCATGCGGGATCGCAATGCCATTGCCGATGCCGGTACTGCCCATTTTTTCACGGGTCAGAATGGCTTCAAACACGATCTGCGGCGGCAGACCCAGCTGTTTTGCGGCCAGCTCACTGATGATTTCCAGCGCACGTTTTTTGCTCTGGCAGTGAACGCCACTGCGGGTACAATCCTGGTTAAGGACATTGCTCAGTTGAAGAGCGGAATCGTTGTTTATCATAATTTCACCTAAGCGCTAACTGTACAAATGGCCTGTTGTGTTTCACAACAGGCCGTCCTGCACCCGTTAACTGCCCGGACAATTAGTGTTGTTTCAGTTTATCTTTATGTTTATTGAGCTGTCTCGCAAGCTTATCAATCAAGCCGTCGATAGCCGCGTACATGTCTTGCCCTTCCGCACTGGCATGGAGTTCCCCTCCGTTGACGTGCAGGGTCGCATCCGAGATATGCGTCACTTTCTCCACTTTCAACACAACATAGACCTGGTTGATCCTCTCGAAATACTGCTCGAGTTTCGCAAACTTAGTGTTTACAAAATCGCGTAAAGCCTCAGTAATCTCGACGTTATGTCCGGTGATATTGAGCTGCATAGTGTCTTCCTTATCGGTTGTGTCAAACCAGTTGTTTACGCTGGTTAGACGGCGGAATGGATAAAGACTCTCGATACTTCGCGACAGTACGACGTGCCACCATAATACCCTGATCGGACAGCATGGTGGTTAACTTACTGTCACTGAGTGGCTTCGCGGGGTTCTCCGCGGCGATCAACTTCTTCACCAGTGCGCGAATAGCCGTTGACGAGGCCTCGCCGCCGCCTTCGGTGTTCACGTGGCTGGAGAAGAAATACTTAAGCTCAAAAATACCGCGTGGGCTGTGCAGATATTTCTGCGTGGTCACGCGGGAAATGGTTGATTCATGCATCTCGACGGCCTGGGCGATGTCTGCCAGCACCATCGGTTTCATAAACTCTTCGCCCTGCTCAAAGAACGCCTGCTGCTGTTCGACAATACAGCGGCTGACGCGCAGCAGCGTGTCATTACGGCTCTCCAGGCTCTTGATCAACCAGCGTGCTTCCTGAAGGTTGCTGCGAATGTATTGATTATCAGCGTCATTACGTGCGCTGGTGCACATGGAGGCGTATTGCTGGTTGATTTGCAGGCGAGGAATGCTGTCGGCATTCAGTTCAACGACCCAGCGGCCATTGTGTTTTCTCACCAGCACATCGGGGATGACATATTCCGGTTCACTGGTCTGGATCGACTGCCCCGGACGCGGATCGAGCGACTGGATCAGATTCACCGCTTCCTTCAGCACCTCTTCTTTCAGGCGCGTGACGCGCATCAGGGTGCGGAAGTCATGATTCGCCAGCAGATCCAGATGATCGCTGATGATGAGCCGGGCTTCGTCAATCCACGGTGTCTCTTTGGCAAACTGCGAAAGTTGGATCAGAAGGCAGTCGCGCAGATCTTTCGCGGCGACGCCAATCGGGTCGAAGCGCTGAACGCGTTTCAGGACGGCTTCAATCTCTTCCAGTTCAATCTCGTCATTGCCGATGCTTTCCAGAATCTCGTCCAGCGTCACGGTCAAATAGCCCGTGTCGTCAACGGCATCGACAATCGAGGTGGCAATGGCGCGATCGGTATCGGAGAAAGGGGTCAGCTCTACCTGCCACATCAGGTAGTCCTGAAGCGACTGGGTGGTTTCGCCCTGGTAGACCGGGAGTTCATCGTCCTGGTAGTCTGCACGTGTCCCGGAAGGGGTACCCGCGGTGTAGATTTCGTCCCAGCTGGCATCCAGCGGCAGTTCGTCCGGCATCTCTTTCTGTTCAAGCGCATCTACGGAGTCGAGCGTTTCTGTGTCCTGCGTCTGCTGGGCGTCTACCTCGTCATGAAGATCGGTTTGCTCCAGCAGCGGATTGCTGTCCAGCGCCTGCTGGAGCTCCTGCTGGAGTTCTAACGTGGACAGCTGCAACAGACGGATTGCCTGCTGTAGCTGCGGAGTCATGGCCAGTTGCTGGCTGAGCCGTAATTGCAAACCTTGCTTCATGTTCAGAGCGTTTTTCTCCGGTTCGGCGTGACTTAACCTCTACCCTATCAGAGTCTGAAGTCTTCCCCAAGGTACACGCGCTTAACATGCTCATCTTCGAGGATTTGCTGCGGCGTACCGTGGGCAATCAGATGGCCCTGGCTCACTATGTAGGCGCGCTCACACACGGCCAGCGTTTCACGAACGTTGTGGTCCGTGATCAGTACGCCAAGCCCGCTGTCGCGCAGGTGCTCAATGATACGTTTGATATCGATAACGGAGATGGGGTCAACGCCCGCAAACGGTTCATCCAGCAGGATGAATTTTGGGTTTGCTGCCAGCGCGCGCGCAATCTCAACGCGGCGGCGTTCACCACCGGACAGCGCCTGGCCGAGGCTGTCACGCAGATGTTCGATATGAAACTCTTCCATCAGCTCGTTCGCACGGTCAGAGCGCTGCTCGCTGGTCAGATCGTCACGGATCTGGAGCACGGCCATCAGGTTGTCGAACACGCTTAAGCGGCGGAAAATAGACGCTTCCTGCGGCAAATAGCCGATGCCACGACGCGCGCGGGCATGCAGCGGCAGCAGGCTGATATCTTCATCATCGATGATGATGTTGCCGGCGTCACGCGGGACGATGCCCACCACCATGTAGAAGGTCGTGGTTTTACCCGCCCCGTTAGGGCCAAGCAAACCCACGATTTCGCCGGAGTTGACGGTCAGACTGACATCTTCGACGACGCGGCGGCCCTTATACGCTTTCGCGAGGTTTTTTGCAGTTAAAGTTGCCATAACGAATTAGTTACTCTTTTTCTGTGCCGGAGCCTGACCGTTGTTCTTGTCCTGCAACTGCGAAGGCACAAGCACGGTCGTGACGCGTTTGCCTTTTTCGCTGGAGGCCTGCATTTTCTGCTCTTTCACCAGATAGGTGATCTTGTCGCCTTTGATATTGCTGTCCAGCTGTTCCAGGTAAGCATTACCGGTCAGGATGACCAGATCCTTCGCCAGTTCATAGTGCATATGCGAGGCATGGCCTTTCACCGGCTTGCCGTTGTCCTGCATCTGGTAGAAGGTGGCCGGGTTGCCATAACCATCGATAATCTCTTTGCCCTGCTCGCCGCCCGGACGGGTAACGACCACTTTGTCGGCGTTGATTTTAATGGTGCCCTGGGTCATGACGACGTTGCCGGTAAAGGTGACGACGTTACCCTGCATATCCAGAGACTGGGTATCGGATTCAATATGAATCGGCTGTTCGGTGTCGCCAGTCACAGCAAGCGCGGGAAGACTGGCCGCCAGCAGCGCGCTGGCGATAACAACTTTAAGGCTGAGTTTGTTTGTTTTGAATTTCATAGGAGGTTCTAACCTTTTCAATCAGCTCGGCGTTTTTGCTGCGTAAGTTCCCGCGCATTCTTAAACCGCTGGAATTAAATGTTGTGCCATACAGGGTGACTAGATCCTGCGACGTGACATCCTGGGTGACCAGGTTGATCTGGGCGTTATCCGTCGTAATTTTTCGCAGTTGCGCGTCAGCGGTCAGGGCGTTGACTTCAACGTGACCATACAGGTAAAGCATACGGTCATTTGTCAGTTTTGCCCGGTCAGACTTGATAGACCACGTCGGCACTTTGTCCGTATCAAAGGTGGTCATGACCGGTTGGGTAAACCACGAGGTACCGTCATCTGAAAAATATTCTACATGCTGAGCAACGAGGCGATAGTTCAGCGCGCCTTCCGGGCTATAGACCACGGTGTCGCTGTGATCGCTTTTATAGGTCGGGTCGCTCGTGTTAACCACTTCCGCTTGCGTATCATCGCGGTCAGCGAGGTTGACGCCAATCAGTACCAGGGCGACAAGCGCAAGCAGAATGATAACCCAACGTCTGGTTTTACTCATATCGATTGCCCTTTCGCCTCATCAAGCTTGCCCTGCGACAGCAGAAGCAGATCGCAGACTTCACGGACGGCGCCGCGGCCACCGTGAATATGGGTAACGTAATCAGCACGCGGGATCAGCAGCGGGTGCGCGTCAGCCACGGCGATGCTCAGACCCACCTCCGCCATCACTGGCCAGTCGATCAAATCATCCCCGACGTATGCCACATTCTCTGGTGCAATGGCCAGTTTTCCCAGCAGATCCCGGAAAGCTACCATCTTATCAGACTGCCCCTGATAGAGATGGGTAATGCCCAGCGTTTCACACCGATCTTCTACCAGTTTAGCTTTCCGCCCGGTGATGATTGCAACTTCAATTCCGGACGTGAGCGCACAGCGGATACCGTAACCGTCGCGAACGTTAAAGGCTTTCAGCTCTTCGCCGTTATTGCCCATATAAATCAGACCGTCGGAGAGCACACCATCCACATCGAGGATCAGCAGGCGGATATTTTCCGCCTTTGCCATCATGTGGGCGCTCACCGGGCCATAACAGGTTGCAAGGGATGCACCCGCATTACTCATTGTCTTATCCTTCATTACACTACGCCAGCGCGCAGCAGATCATGCATATGTACCACACCCAGCAGTTGGTCGCCATCGGCAACCATCACTGAGGTAATATGACGGGACTGCATCAGGTTCAGCACATCTACCGCCAGCGTGCCCGGACGGACGCGGATCCCGCCTGGCGTCATCACATCAGCAATGCCCAGCGTTCGGACATCCACACCCATATCGAATACCCGGCGCAGGTCGCCGTCGGTGAAAATGCCCTGAATCTTCATCAGATCGTCGCAGATAACCGTCATGCCCAGGTTTTTACGGGTGATCTCCAGTAACGCGTCGCGCAAAGAGGCCTCTTTGCTCACGTGCGGGATCTCATCTCCGGTGTGCATAATATCGTTAACCCGCAGCAGCAGTTTGCGCCCGAGCGCGCCGCCGGGATGAGACAGGGCAAAATCTTCAGGCGTAAAACCGCGGGCTTCCAGCAGCGCAACGGCAAGGGCATCGCCCATCACCAGCGCGGCGGTTGTGCTGGAGGTCGGCGCCAGCCCCAGCGGACAGGCTTCTTTAGGCACTTTCACGCACAGGTGAATATCCGCCGCACGCGCCATGCTGCTTTCCGGTCGGCTGGTCATGCAAATCAGCGGTACGTGCAGACGCTTCAGTACCGGGATCAACGCCAGGATTTCATTCGATTCCCCGGAGTTGGACAGCGCAATAACCACGTCCTGCGGCGTAACCATGCCGAGGTCACCGTGCGCGGCTTCACCGGGATGAACGAAGAATGACGACGTGCCGGTACTGGCAAAGGTCGCCGCCATTTTGCGTCCGATATGGCCGGATTTGCCCATCCCCATCACCACGACTTTGCCGGCACAGTAGAACATCTTCTCACAGGCCAGACTAAAATCCTGATTAATGTACTGATCTAACTGCGCCAGACCTTCACGTTCAATCTCCAGAACGTCTTTGCCTGCTTTCTGAAAGTCAAAACCCGGCTGCAATTCTATTTGCGACATAATGCGTTTCCGTTTACCCAGAGAGAAGAGGCGAAAGCCAGTACAGCATCGCCAGCCATACGATAAATCCACCCGTCAGCAGCGCGCCTGCGCCTTTGCCGATCTGCTCTTTTCGCCGCCAGCAGAGCAGGGCGAAAATCACGCTGACCAGCAGCATCACACCGTAATCGCGCGTGAAAACCATAGGGTTAAACGGCCCCGGCGAGATTAGCGCCGGCAGCCCTGTCACGATTGCGATATTGAAAATATTCGAGCCGATGATATTGCCGATGGCGATATCATCTTCCCCTTTACGCGCCCCGGCGATGGCGGTGGCCAGCTCTGGCAGGCTGGTGCCGATGGCGATTACCGTCAGACCGATTGTCAGTTCGCTCATCGCAAACGCGTTCGCCAGCACCGTCGCGTTATCGACCACCATCCGCGTGGCCATTGGCATGATGATCAGCGCGACGCCCAGCCACAGCAGGGCGACGGGTAAGGTCCCTTCCCGGGGCAGCTCGGCGAGATGCTCACGCGTGAGGCTATCGTTACCCTGTTTTTCCGCCAGACGTGCGATCTTCACGCTGTAAAGCAACCAGATCACGGCCAGGGCGAGCAGGAATATACCGTCACCGACGCTCAGCACCCCGTCATAAAGTACGTAGCCTGCCAGCAGACTGACGACTAACATTAACGGCAATTCCCGGCGCAAAACATCAGAATGCACGCGAAATGGATGCAGTAATGCGGCTAAGCCTAAAATCAGTAAGATATTGACGATGTTAGAGCCAATCGCGGTGCCGATAGCGAGGTCGACCTGCCCATGCAGCGAGGCTGAAACAGAAACGATGATTTCAGGAAGCGATGTGCCTACACTGACCACCGTCATGCCGATAATGATGGGCGGCATGCCAATGAGTCGACAGAGAATGGATGCGGCAAAGACCAAACGGTCAGCACTGTAGACCACCAACAGTAAACCAATTATTAACAGTGCTGTTGCTAAAAGCATCAAAAGTCCTTTCTTCAGGTATACTCGCTGGTCCACTGCGCACGAATGTTGGCGCCAGAAGAAGTCTGAGACGTAACGAATTCCTAATTTTGACTTTATGCGCCGGAAAAGTAAAACAAATGCCAGCTTTCGCTAACCCCAATAGTGAATATTCTGTAAAAATGCGGGGTTTAGGGCTGATTTACGCTTCATGCCAGCCGTGAAGCAAGGTAAGTAAGGAACCATAAATGAGCCAAACGATGGCGAATATAGTCGATGTCCGGGGCGTCAGTTTTTCTCGCGGCAACCGGTTAATATTTGATGATATTTCGCTGACCGTGCCGCGCGGTAAAATCACCGCCATCATGGGGCCGTCAGGGATCGGTAAAACCACGTTGCTGCGTCTTATCGGCGGGCAAATCCCCCCTGACAGCGGCGAAATTCTCTTCGACGGCGAAAATGTCCCGGCGATGTCTCGCTCGCGCCTCTACACGGTTCGCAAACGGATGAGCATGCTCTTTCAGTCGGGCGCGCTGTTCACGGATATGAACGTTTTTGACAACGTGGCCTATCCGTTGCGTGAGCACACCCATCTTCCTCCTGAGCTGTTGCACAGTACGGTGATGATGAAGCTTGAAGCCGTGGGGCTGCGGGGGGCTGCGAAACTCATGCCGTCCGAACTCTCGGGTGGGATGGCGCGCCGCGCCGCGCTGGCGCGTGCTATTGCCCTGGAACCCGATTTAATCATGTTCGATGAACCGTTCGTCGGGCAGGACCCCATCACCATGGGCGTGCTGGTGAAGTTAATTTCGGAGCTGAACAGCGCCCTTGGCGTCACCTGCGTGGTGGTTTCCCACGACGTGCCGGAAGTGCTGAGTATCGCTGATTACGCCTATATTGTGGCTGACAAAAAGATCGTCGCCCACGGCAGCGCGCAGGCGTTGCAGGAGAATGGCGATCCGCGCGTGCGGCAGTTCCTGGACGGTATCGCAGATGGGCCGGTGCCTTTCCGCTATCCGGCGGGCGACTATCATGACGATTTACTCGGAATAGGGAGTTAAGCCACTCATGCTGTTAAATGCGTTGGCGGGTCTTGGACACCGTGGCCTAAAAACCATCAGTACGTTCGGGCGTGCCGGATTAATGTTGTTCAACGCGCTGGTCGGCAAACCGGAGTTCCGCAAGCATGCGCCGTTACTGGTACGGCAGCTTTATAACGTCGGCGTGCTGTCGATGCTTATCATCATCGTGTCGGGTCTGTTTATTGGCATGGTGCTGGGGTTGCAGGGGTATCTGGTGCTGACAACCTACAGCGCGGAAACCAGCCTTGGCATGCTGGTGGCGCTCTCGCTGCTGCGTGAACTCGGGCCGGTGGTTGCCGCGCTGCTGTTCGCCGGGCGTGCCGGGTCAGCGTTGACGGCGGAAATTGGCCTGATGCGCGCCACCGAGCAGCTCTCCAGTATGGAGATGATGGCAGTCGATCCGCTGCGCCGGGTGATCTCGCCGCGCTTCTGGGCCGGGGTTATCTCCTTGCCGTTACTGACTATCCTCTTTGTGGCGGTAGGTATCTGGGGAGGCGCGCTGGTTGGCGTTAACTGGAAAGGCATTGATGCCGGATTCTTCTGGTCTGCCATGCAGGACGCCATCGATCTGCGGATGGATCTGGTGAACTGTCTGATCAAGAGCGTGGTTTTCGCTGTGACGGTTACCTGGATTGCGTTGTTTAATGGTTACGATGCCATTCCGACGTCGGCGGGCATTAGCCGTGCAACGACGCGTACTGTCGTACATTCGTCGCTGGCCGTTTTAGGTCTGGATTTTGTGCTCACCGCACTGATGTTTGGGAATTGAGTTCATGCAAACGAGAAAAAATGAAATTTGGGTTGGCGTGTTTCTGCTTCTGGCGCTGCTGGCCGCGCTGTTCATCTGCCTGCGAGCGGCGGACATCACCTCTGTTCGCGCCGAGCCGACGTATCGTGTCTACGCGACTTTCGATAACATCGGCGGCCTGAAAGCGCGCTCACCGGTGCGTATTGGTGGCGTCGTTATCGGACGTGTCGCTGACATTACGCTTGATGAGAAAACCTATCTGCCGCGCGTCGCGATGGATATCGAAGAGCGCTATAACCACATTCCGGACACCAGCTCGCTTTCTATCCGCACCTCTGGCCTGCTGGGGGAGCAATATCTGGCCCTTAACGTTGGTTTTGAAGATCCTGAGCTGGGAACGACTATCCTTAAAGACGGTAGCGTAATCCAGGATACCAAGTCAGCGATGGTGCTGGAAGATATGATTGGTCAGTTCCTTTACAACAGTAAAGGGGATGATAAAAAGTCTGACGATGCCCCTGCGCAGAGTGAAGACCACACCAACGTCGAACCGACGCCAGGCGCGACGAATTAATTTCAGGAGAAGTCATTCATGTTTAAACGACTGTTAATGGTTGCCATGCTGGTCATTGCCCCTCTTACCGCGGCGCACGCTGCGGATCAGAGTAACCCGTACAAACTGATGGATGAGGCCGCGAAGAAAACCTTCGACCGTCTTAAAAACGAACAGCCAAAAATCCGTTCTAACCCTGATTATCTGCGTGATGTGGTGGATCAGGAACTGCTGCCGTATGTGCAGATCAAGTATGCGGGCGCACTGGTGCTGGGCCGTTACTACAAAGACGCGACCCCTGCACAGCGCGAGGCTTACTTTGCGGCGTTCCGTGAATACCTGAAACAGGCTTACGGCCAGGCGCTGGCGATGTACCACGGGCAGACCTATCAGATTGCCCCTGAACAGCCGCTGGGCGATGCCACTATCATTCCTATTCGCGTGACGATTATCGATCCAAACGGTCGTCCACCGGTTCGTCTGGACTTCCAGTGGCGTAAAAACAGCCAGACCGGAAACTGGCAGGCGTACGACATGATCGCTGAAGGCGTCAGCATGATCACCACTAAACAGAACGAGTGGAGCGATCTGCTGCGCACTAAAGGCATCGATGGCCTGACGGCTCAGCTTCAGTCCATCTCTCGTCAGAAAATTACCCTGGACGAGAAGAAGTAATGTCACAGCAGCTTAGCTGGGCGCGTGACGGCGAGACGTTGACGCTGACGGGAGAGCTGGATCAGGATCTGCTTAACCCGCTGTGGGACGCTCGCCATAACGCGATGCAGGGCGTGACGCTGATTGATCTCCATGGTGTTACGCGGGTAGATACCGCCGGTATCGCCCTGCTGGCGCACCTGGTGGCCACGGGCAAAAAGCAGGGGAGTAGCGTTACCCTGACGGGGGTAAGCGATAACGTGATTACCCTTGCACAGCTTTACAATTTGCCCGAAGACGTATTACCTCGCTAATTTTTTCAGTACGTTACTTCTGAAAGCCCCGACAGTTTACGCGTCGGGGCTTTTTGCTTGTTTAAGACCGCGCCACTTTGCTCTAAGATGTTGAGCTTGTTTTCACTATCAGATGATGTAGACCCCATGGAAAATAATGAAATCCAGACTGTGCTGATGAATGCACTCTCCCTTCAGGAAGCCCACGTCTCTGGCGATGGCAGTCACTTCCAGGTTATTGCTGTGGGTGAGATGTTCGACGGAATGAGTCGCGTGAAGAAACAGCAGGCTGTGTACGCGCCGCTGATGGAATACATTGCGGATAACCGCATCCACGCCCTGTCGATTAAAGCGTTCACCCCACAGGAGTGGGCACGCGATCGCAAACTAAACGGTTTTTGAGCTGAGGGCGAAACGCCCGCAGCACGGTTGAATTTATAAGAGAGCAAACGATGGATAAATTTCGTGTACAGGGACCCACGCGTCTCCAGGGCGAAGTCACAATTTCTGGCGCTAAAAACGCCGCGCTGCCCATTCTTTTCGCTGCGCTGCTCGCAGAAGAGCCGGTAGAGATCCAGAACGTACCGAAGCTGAAAGATATCGACACGACCATGAAGTTGCTCGGCCAGTTGGGCACCAAAGTGGAGCGTAACGGTTCCGTCTGGATCGATGCCAGCAACGTGAACAACTTCTCAGCGCCGTATGAGCTGGTGAAAACCATGCGTGCTTCCATCTGGGCGCTTGGTCCGCTGGTGGCGCGTTTCGGTCAGGGACAGGTTTCACTGCCGGGCGGATGCGCTATCGGCGCGCGTCCCGTTGACCTGCATATCTTCGGCCTGGAAAAACTCGGCGCGGAGATCAAGCTGGAAGAGGGTTACGTTAAAGCGTCCGTCAATGGTCGTCTGAAAGGCGCGCACATTGTCATGGACAAAGTGAGCGTGGGCGCAACGGTCACCATCATGTCGGCTGCTACGCTGGCAGAAGGCACTACCATCATCGAAAACGCCGCCCGTGAGCCGGAGATCGTGGATACCGCGAACTTCCTGGTCGCGCTGGGAGCGAAGATCAGCGGGCAGGGCACAGACCGTATCACCATCGAAGGCGTTGAACGTCTGGGTGGTGGTGTGTATCGCGTACTGCCAGATCGTATCGAAACCGGTACTTTCCTGGTGGCCGCGGCCATTTCTGGCGGTAAGATTGTCTGCCGTAACGCCCAGCCAGATACCCTGGATGCGGTGCTGGCGAAACTGCGCGATGCGGGTGCGGATATCGAAATCGGTGAAGACTGGATCAGCCTCGATATGCACGGGCAGCGTCCTAAAGCCGTTAACGTGCGTACTGCGCCACATCCGGCATTCCCGACGGATATGCAGGCACAGTTCACGCTGTTGAACCTGGTGGCCGAAGGCACGGGCTTCATCACGGAAACTATCTTCGAAAACCGTTTCATGCACGTACCGGAACTGATCCGTATGGGTGCGCATGCTGAGATTGAAAGCAACACGGTAATTTGCCACGGCGTTGAAAAACTGTCCGGTGCGCAGGTGATGGCGACCGATCTGCGCGCGTCTGCGAGCCTCGTATTGGCAGGTTGTATTGCGGAAGGGACTACCGTTGTCGATCGTATCTACCACATCGATCGTGGTTACGAGCGTATTGAGGACAAACTGCGCGCGCTGGGTGCAAATATCGAGCGTGTGAAGGGCGAGTAATCGTTCCGGCACCCCCCTGCCATAACAGGCCGGGGGATTGCTGTTCCTGTCAATCCTGGTGCATCAGTCCTGATGTGCTTTCTTCGTTTTGCTCTGGCGCATCATGCGCGTTCTGTCGATAAATTCATGGGTAATGGGATCGTGGTAGCGTGACGGCCATATCACCCACGGATGCGTATCCAGCGCCGTCGCGATAATCAGTTCCCCCTTCGGCCATGGGCGGGTCAGTGCGTTTGCCAGCGTCGACGAGCTTAGCCCATGACGACGTGATTCGGCAGCCAGCGATGTCCCTTTTTTACGCAGTGCCGCAATAATGTCAGCAGAATGCCAGTCGATGAATTTTGTATCCATAATGCTGTCCTTGTGTTCGTTATCGTCCACGTCGTTTCGTGTGAAAAGACAGCATTACTATACTCACTTCGAACATGTGTTCTAAAAAGTTCATGTTACGAGAAGCAATATTCAGAATAAGGCACGGCTTTATACATGCGGCCTGTAACCCGATGGGCTTACGCGGAAATGTAATTTATTGGTGTGTACTGGAATCTCCCTGCGTGGGCGCAGGGAGATGAGGAGGGGATTATCGATCGCGCTGGACGGCGATGTGCGCGAGGCCGATTAGCGCATCACGCCATGGGCTGTAGGGAATGACCTGAATGGCGGCGATGGCTTTGTCCGCTTCTTCTTCAGCGCGCTGACGCGTCCATTCCAGGGAGCCGCAGATAGCCATTGTTTCCAGTACCGGTTCCAGAAGATGGCGTCCATTTCCCTGCTCGATAGCCTCCCGGATCATTTTCGCCTGCTCTGGTGTGCCATTGCGCATCGCGTGGAGCAGCGGCAGCGTTGGCTTGCCTTCGTTCAGGTCATCGCCGACGTTTTTACCGAGCGTTTCGCCATCCGCGCTGTAGTCCAGCAAATCATCAATCAGCTGGAACGCGGTGCCGAGGTAACGGCCATAGTCCTGAAGGCCCTTTTCCTGAGCTTCGCTACAGCCTGCCAGAATGCCGGAGCATTGCGCGGCGGCTTCGAACAGACGTGCGGTCTTGCTATAAATCACCCGCATATAGTTTTCTTCGGTGATGTCCGGGTCGTTGACGTTCATCAGCTGTAGGACTTCACCTTCAGCGATAACGTTCACGGCTTCTGACATCACTTCCAGCACCTTCAGCGAGCCAAGGCTGGTCATCATCTGGAAGGCTCGGGTATAGATAAAATCGCCTACCAGAACGCTTGCCGCATTACCAAACGCGGCGTTGGCGGTGGCTTTACCACGACGCATGTCTGATTCATCCACAACATCGTCGTGAAGCAGGGTGGCGGTGTGGATAAATTCGATCAGCGCCGCGATCGTGATGTGGGCATTTCCCTGATAGCCAACCGCGCGTGCGGCCAGAATGGCAATCATCGGACGAATACGTTTACCGCCGCCGCTGACGATGTAATAGCCCAACTGATTGATCAGCTGAACGTCAGAGTTGAGTTGCTCCAGGATTGCTGCATTCACACCCGCCATATCTTGCGCGGTTAACTCATTGATTTTTTCTAAATTCATCGCAAAAGCCGGGCTTTTTATCCTGTTTATCCCACACGAGATGGGTACACAAAGGGTTTCGGTTTATAAATAGTATTGCTGATTGTACTGAAAAAACGGCTCAGATAAACGTTACCGTACGTGTTGTGTTTTTTTTCTTCATGTATTGATGGTAGCACTTGTCAAAGGCTCGCGTTTTGCGTAATATTCGCGCCCTATTGTGAATATTTATAGCGCACTCTGAATCATACGAGGATGTGCGCGGAAGCGGAGTTTATATGTACGCGGTTTTCCAAAGTGGTGGTAAACAACACCGAGTAAGCGAAGGTCAGACCGTTCGCCTGGAAAAGCTGGACATCGCAACTGGCGAATCTGTTGAGTTCGCTGAAGTTCTGATGATCGCAAACGGTGAAGAAGTCAAAATCGGCGTTCCTTTCGTTGATGGCGGCGTTATCAAAGCTGAAGTTGTTGCTCACGGTCGTGGCGAGAAAGTTAAAATCGTTAAGTTTCGTCGTCGTAAACACTATCGTAAGCAGCAGGGCCACCGTCAGTGGTTCACTGATGTGAAAATTACTGGCATCAGCGCCTAAGACCTGAGGAGAGATTTAAATGGCACATAAAAAGGCTGGCGGCTCCACACGTAACGGTCGCGATTCAGAAGCTAAACGCCTGGGCGTTAAGCGTTTCGGTGGCGAATCCGTTCTGGCGGGTAGCATCATCGTTCGTCAGCGTGGCACCAAGTTCCACGCGGGTACCAACGTAGGTTGCGGTCGTGACCACACTCTGTTTGCTAAAGCAGACGGTAAAGTGAAATTTGAAGTTAAAGGCCCGAACAACCGTAAATACATCAGCATCGTTGCTGAGTAAGGTTTTCTCGGTCCGGTAACGGATTAAAGCCCCGCAACGTGTTGCGGGGCTTTTTACATTGGAAACCCGGAAAATTTTCTGTAGGGAAAACGGGCATGAAGCAGCAGGCCGGCATGGGTATTCTTTTGGCGCTCACTACCGCAATGTGCTGGGGTGCGCTGCCAATTGCAATGAAGCAGGTACTGGAAGTCATGGAGCCACCGACGGTGGTGTTTTATCGCTTCCTGATGGCAAGCATAGGCCTGGGCGCCATTCTGGCCGTCAAAGGTAAGCTGCCACCGCTGCGCATCTTCCGAAAACCGCGTTGGCTGGTGTTACTGGCTATCGCGACGGGCGGTCTGTTCGGTAACTTCATTCTGTTCAGCTCTTCCCTGCAATATCTTAGCCCTACAGCGTCGCAGGTGATTGGTCAGCTTTCACCGGTCGGCATGATGGTCGCCAGCGTATTCATCCTCAAGGAGAAGATGCGCGGCACGCAGATCATCGGGGCAAGCATGCTGCTTTGCGGGCTGGTGATGTTCTTTAACACCAGCCTGATTGAGATTTTTACCCGCCTGACGGATTACACCTGGGGTGTCATTTTTGGGGTGGGCGCAGCAACGGTCTGGGTGAGTTATGGCGTCGCGCAAAAGGTGTTATTGCGCCGTCTTGCCTCACAGCAGATCCTCTTTTTGCTGTACACTTTGTGTACACTGGCATTATTGCCTTTAGCGAAGCCGGGTGTAATTACCCAGCTCAGCGACTGGCAACTGGCGTGCCTCATTTTTTGTGGGCTGAATACGCTGGTCGGTTATGGCGCTCTGGCTGAAGCCATGGCGCGCTGGCAGGCAGCACAGGTGAGCGCCTTAATCACGCTTACCCCGCTGTTTACGCTGTTATTTTCAGATTTGTTATCAATGGCCTGGCCCGATGTCTTCGTCAAGCCGATGCTCAACCTGTTGGGTTATCTCGGTGCGTTTGTCGTGGTTGCGGGCGCGATGTATTCCGCCATTGGTCATCGTCTTTGGGGGCGTTGGCGCAAAAATGAAGCGGTTGTAATAGTCCCCCGCTCAGGCGAATGAGTTACGGAGAGTAAAATGAAGTTTGTTGATGAAGCGACGATTCTGGTCGTGGCAGGTGATGGCGGTAACGGTTGTGTAAGCTTCCGCCGTGAAAAATATATTCCTCGTGGCGGTCCTGACGGCGGTGACGGTGGGGACGGTGGCGACGTGTGGCTGGAGGCGGATGAAAACCTCAACACGCTGATCGACTACCGTTTCGAAAAATCTTTCCGCGCCGAGCGTGGCCAGAACGGCCAGAGCCGCGACTGTACCGGTAAACGCGGTAAAGACGTGACGATCAAAGTGCCGGTGGGTACGCGTGTCATCGATCAGGGCACGGGCGAAACCATGGGTGATATGACCAAACACGGTCAGCGCCTGATGGTGGCGAAAGGCGGCTGGCATGGTCTGGGTAACAGCCGTTTCAAATCTTCCGTTAACCGTACCCCGCGTCAGAAAACCATGGGTACCCCGGGTGATAAGCGCGACCTGCAACTGGAACTGATGCTGCTGGCGGATGTGGGGATGCTGGGTATGCCAAACGCCGGTAAATCGACGTTTATCCGTGCGGTCTCTGCGGCGAAACCCAAAGTAGCGGATTATCCGTTTACGACGCTGGTGCCGAGCCTGGGCGTTGTCCGTATGGATAACGAGAAGAGCTTTGTGGTCGCTGACATCCCGGGTCTGATTGAAGGGGCAGCAGAAGGCGCCGGTCTGGGTATTCGCTTCCTGAAGCACCTTGAGCGTTGTCGCGTACTGTTGCACCTCATCGACATCGATCCAATCGACGGTTCCGATCCGGTTGAAAACGCCCGTATTATTATCGGCGAGCTGGAGAAATACAGTGAAAAACTGGCGCAAAAACCGCGCTGGCTGGTATTTAACAAGATCGACCTGATGAATAAAGCGGAAGCTGAAGCGAAAGCTAAAGCGATTGCCGACGCGATGGGTTGGGAAGATAAGTACTATCTGATCTCTGCCGCCAGCCAGGTTGGCGTGAAAGATCTCTGCTGGGATGTGATGACCTTTATCATCGAGAATCCGGTCGTTCAGGCAGAAGAGGCGAAACAGCCTGAAAAAGTCGAATTCATGTGGGATGACTACCACCGCCAGCAGCTCGAAGAGCTGGAAGCGGAAGAAGATGATGAAGACTGGGACGATGACTGGGATGAAGACGACGAAGAAGGCGTCGAGTTCATCTACAAGCACTAACCCCTGTATAAAGCCCCTTAACGGGGCTTTTTTTTATCCTATTTTCGCCGGTAACCAACAGCTGGCGATGAGGCCGCCCTCAGCGCCGTTCTCCAGCGTTAAATGGCCATGATGGAGCTGTACGATACGCTGTACGATGCTCAGCCCAAGGCCGCTGCCGCCGTAGCGCTGGTCGAGACGTCGGAAAGGTTCGGTGATCGACTGGCGGTGCGCCTCATCAATACCCGGCCCCTGATCGGTAACGCTCACCCGGGTACCGCCCTCCGTCGCTGTTAATGCCACTTCAATGGTTGTGCCTGCCGGGCTGTAGCGGGCGGCATTCTCCAGAAGGTTCCTTAGCATCAGACGTAACAGGACGGCGTCCCCCTGAACCGTCAGCACGCTGTGGGCCGGCCATATTACCGTATGCTCTTTGGCTTCATGCTCCAGGCTGAGCGGAGCAATGATCGTCTCTGTCCAGTTCACGGTATCGTAATGGCCGCTGGCCATCGCCTGCCCGGCACGCGCCAGCATCAGCAGCTGTTCCACCGTGTGCATCAACTGATCGATACGGCTTATCAGTGGCGTGGCCTGCGGGGAACCGGACTGAGCCATCAGTTCCAGATGGAGCCTGATCCCCGCAAGCGGCGTACGTAACTCGTGTGCCGCATCGGCGGTAAACAGGCGTTCCTGTTGAATAGTGTGGTCCAGCCGGGCGAGGAGTTGATTGAGCGACGTGGTCACAGCGCCTATCTCTTCCATATCGGAATACATCGGCAGGGGAGTCAGATTATCCGCCGAACGGTTCGCAAGGCTGGCGCGAAGTTTGTTGAGTGGTCGGGTGATCCAGGTGACTGCCCAGAATGAGAAGAGCAAGGTAAAACCGACCATCACCAGAGAAGGGACCAGCAGGGAGGCAATGGCTTCGCGGATCTCTTTTTCGACATGGTTGTTGCGCGCTTTGGCGGACAATGTTTCGTTCACCAGAAAACCGATTTGCTCGCGGCTCTCATGCCACAGCCAGACTACGCTAATGAGTTGAAAAAATAGCAGAATAACCGCCAGCAACACCATTAATCGCCGGCGCATACTGTTCATTTCTGGCTCTCCAGACGGTAACCCACGCCGCGTACGGTTTTGATGCGATCTTTACCGAGCTTGCGCCGCAGATTATGAATGTGAACTTCAAGCGTGTTTGATCCTGGATCGTCCTGCCAGGAGTAGATGTCCTGTTGCAGCGTTTCACGGTGCACGGTCTGCCCGCTGCGCATGATCAGGCGCGTCAGCAGAGCGAACTCTTTTGGCGTCACTTCCACAGGCTGAGACTGGCGCAGCACCTGCTGAGTTTGCAGATTGAGGGTGATATCTCCGTCCGTCAGCAGGTTGTCGCTGTGGCCCTGATAGCGGCGGATCAACGCCCGTACGCGAGCCTGTAGCTCGGCAAGGGCGAAGGGTTTTACCAGATAATCGTCAGCGCCAGAATCCAGCCCGTTAATTCTGTCTTCAATGGCATCGCGGGCGGTGAGAATCAAGACGGGATTCTCAACCCCGCGACGACGCCACTGGCAGAGCAGCGTCGCGCCGTCTTTATCCGGCAGCCCTAAATCCAGGATCACGAGGCTGTATTCACCGCTCTGGATCAGGGCATCTGCTTCAGCGGCCGTGGTGGCACAATCCAGGGCGTAGCCTTCATTCCCCAGCGCCAGCGCTAACCCTTCCTGCAATAACAGATCGTCTTCAACTATCAGTAGTTTCATCGCTAGTTATTCTGGTAGATGTCCTTATAGAGCCTGCTTTCGAAACGCACCAGTGGAATACGGCGATTGCGCTGGTCAGCCGGTTCGACGGCATAGCCGGAAAGATACTGCACAAATGCCATGCGTTGTCCGCTGGCGGTCGTGATAAAACCGGCAAGGTTGTAAACGCCTTGCAGGGAACCCGTTTTGGCTGACACTTTGCCATCCACGCCCGCAGCGTGAAGGCCCGCGCGGTACTGAAGAGAGCCGTCGTGTCCGGCAAGCGGCAGCATCGTAATAAAGTTTAGCTCAGCGTCATGCTGAGCAATGTATTGCAACACCTGCATCATGGTGGCCGGCGAGATCAGGTTATGACGCGATAAACCGGAACCATCAACGGCGATGGTGTTGCCCAGATCGATACCCGCCTGCTGGCGCAGGATCTGACGTACGGCATCAGAACCGGCCCGCCAGGTGCCCGGCACACCAAATCGCGCGTGCCCAATCATGCGGAACACCGTGTCGGCAATCATGTTATCCGACTTTTTCAGCATAATCTTAAGCAAATCATGCAGTGGCGCGGACTGTTTGCTGGCGATCACCGTGCCTGGCTCATTCACCTGCGTCTGGCGCAGCAGCGTTCCGGTGTAGGTTATGCCCGCCTGCTTCAGTTCATCTTTAAAAATGGCACCGGCATAGCCCGCGCCATCCTGAATGGCGAAGGCCAGCGGGAGGGGATCGGACCGCTGGGTCAGGCAGCCGGTGAGCGTATAGCGATTGAGATCGCCCGGTACCACGTCCAGCTCGCAATACTGCGCCTCCGGGGAGCCTTTCGCCAGCGTCCGCACCTGGCTGAACATCGTGACCGGGTAGTATGAGGCCACGCGGATAAAAGCTAAGTCATTTGGTTTTGGCGCGCTGTAAAGCGATACGGAGAAGCAGTTACGGTCAACGATGGCGGCGGCTGGCGGGGCGCTAAAGCACTGCGTCATGTCGTTCCACGGCCAGCCAGGCGCTTTATCGTGGCTGGCGAAAATGGAGGTGTCGATCAGCACGTTGCCATCAATTTTTGTTACGCCGGATTTTTTCAGTACCGCCACCATATTGCGGACATCCTGGCGCTTAAAGGTGGGATCGCCACCAAAACGGGCGATAAGATCGCCTTTCAGTTCGCCACCCTCAACGTTACCTCTGGTTTCAAGGGTGGTAGTAAAACGGAAGTCAGGCCCGAGCTGGAGCAGGGCGGCGAGGGCAGTGATCACCTTCTGGGTACTGGCAGGCAGCGCCATCTGTTGACTGTGATAGTCAATCTCGGGAGCCTGCGCGCCAACCTTCTGCACCATCAGGGCAAGGTTCGCGCCGGCGGGCAGTTGATTAATGTACTCATCAACATTCGCGGCCTGAACGGTGAACGTTATACTGGTAGTCAATCCGATGATAAAACTGGAAAATCGCATAATCTCGCGCTAACAACCCGAAAACAAACCGTCATACTACGGTGCATGGCACTGTAAAGTAAACGATGACCCATAGTGAACTTCGCGGTAAAATGCGTATCAAATTGAAAAATTGCTGCTGACCTGGGGCGTTGCTCCCGGGTCGGTTTTCTTTTTGCTTCTGGCCTGTTCAGGTGGGCTGGAGCAGGGAACACTGCTCCCAACAGGAATGTTTAAGAGGTATAACAAATGCAAGCTATTCCGATGACCTTACGTGGTGCCGAAAAACTGCGCGAAGAGCTGGATTTTCTCAAATCCGTGCGTCGCCCTGAAATCATCGCCGCTATCGCGGAAGCGCGTGAGCATGGCGACCTGAAAGAGAATGCTGAATACCACGCGGCGCGTGAGCAGCAGGGTTTCTGTGAGGGGCGCATTAAAGATATCGAGGCGAAACTGTCTAACGCGCAGGTTATCGATATCACCAAAATGCCAAATAATGGCCGTGTGATCTTCGGCTCTACCGTCAGCGTCCTGAATCTGGACAACGACGAAGAGCAGACCTATCGCATCGTGGGTGATGATGAAGCGGACTTCAAACAGAACCTGATTTCGGTGAACTCGCCGATTGCTCGTGGCCTGATTGGCAAAGAGCAGGACGATGTGGTCACCATCCGCACCCCTGGTGGTGAAGTGGAATACGAAATTATTAAGGTTGAATACCTGTAATTCGCTTCTCTACTAAGATGTTGATACATTGTAAAGAAAAGAAAAAGGCCGCATAGCGGCCTTTTATCAACTCAAGGAGCATGGCATTTTGCTCGCCTGCTGAAAGAAATCCCTCGTTTCACACACAAAATGTGTTCGATTCAGGATATCCTTAACGTGGCAGCGAGATTTTGCGCTCTTTTGATGGGCGATAGAGCACCAGCGTTTTACCGATGACCTGTACATTACAGGCGCCGGTTTCGCGCACGATGGCTTCCACGATCAGGTTTTTAGTGTCTCTGTCTTCAGAGGCGATTTTCACCTTGATCAGCTCGTGGTGTTCCAGCGCTTGTTCAATCTCGGCAAGCACCCCTTCGGTCAAACCATTGTTGCCAAGCATCACTACAGGCTTGAGCGGATGTGCCAGACCTTTAAGGTGCTGTTTTTGTTTAGTACTCAGATTCATCGTATATTTTTGCTTACGTTGGGATTGAAAACGGTTCATTCTACCGCCATCTCCCTAATATCGCCAAATAGCTGCGTAGAAATTTACGTCACAGGCAAGCAACGATGAACCAGGACGGAAATGTTAAATGACAGGTAAAAAGCGTTCTGCCAGCTCCAGCCGCTGGCTTCAGGAACACTTTAGCGATAAATATGTTCAACAGGCGCAGAAAAAGGGGTTGCGTTCCCGCGCCTGGTTTAAACTTGATGAAATACAGCAAAGTGACAAACTTTTTAAACCGGGAATGACGGTGGTCGACCTCGGTGCGGCACCTGGCGGATGGTCCCAGTATGCGGTTACGCAGATCGGCGGAACGGGCCGAATCATCGCATGCGATCTTTTACCAATGGATCCCATCGTCGGTGTCGACTTCCTTCAGGGCGACTTTCGTGATGAATTAGTGCTTAAAGCACTACTTGATCGTGTTGGTGACAGTAAGGTCCAGGTTGTCATGTCGGATATGGCGCCAAATATGTGTGGAACACCGGCGGTGGATATCCCCCGCGCCATGTATCTGGTGGAACTAGCGTTAGAAATGTGTCGTGATGTACTAGCGCCTGGTGGTAGTTTTGTTGTGAAGGTGTTTCAGGGCGAAGGTTTCGAGGAGTATCTTAAGGAAATTCGCTCCCTGTTTGCGAAGGTCAAAGTTCGTAAGCCGGACTCTTCCCGGGCCCGTTCCCGTGAAGTGTATATTGTAGCGACCGGGCGAAAATGATAACCGGTAGATTTCAGGCGAAAGTTTGAATGAAACTGGATATAGAGTATCCTGACGCTGTTTTTAACACAGTTGTAATATGAGGTTAATCCCTTGAGTGACATGGCGAAAAACCTAATACTCTGGCTGGTCATTGCCGTTGTGCTGATGTCAGTATTCCAGAGCTTTGGGCCCAGCGAGTCGAATGGCCGCAAGGTGGATTATTCTACCTTCCTGCAAGAGGTCAATCAGGACCAGGTTCGCGAAGCGCGTATCAACGGACGTGAGATCAACGTTACCAAGAAAGATAGTAACCGTTACACGACTTACATCCCGGTGAACGATCCTAAGCTGCTTGATAACCTTCTGACCAAAAACGTCAAAGTGGTAGGCGAGCCGCCGGAAGAACCAAGCCTGCTGGCTTCTATCTTCATTTCCTGGTTCCCGATGCTGCTTCTTATCGGCGTCTGGATCTTCTTTATGCGCCAGATGCAGGGCGGTGGTGGCAAAGGTGCCATGTCGTTCGGTAAGAGCAAGGCGCGTATGCTGACGGAAGACCAGATCAAGACCACGTTTGCTGACGTAGCAGGTTGTGACGAAGCAAAAGAAGAGGTGGGTGAACTGGTTGAATACCTGCGCGAGCCGAGCCGTTTCCAGAAACTGGGCGGTAAGATCCCGAAAGGCGTCCTGATGGTCGGCCCTCCGGGTACCGGTAAAACCCTGCTGGCAAAAGCCATCGCGGGTGAAGCGAAGGTGCCGTTCTTTACTATTTCAGGTTCTGACTTCGTTGAAATGTTTGTGGGTGTCGGTGCATCTCGTGTGCGTGACATGTTCGAGCAGGCTAAGAAGGCAGCACCGTGCATCATCTTCATCGATGAAATCGACGCCGTAGGCCGCCAGCGTGGCGCAGGCCTGGGTGGTGGTCACGATGAACGTGAGCAGACGCTGAACCAGATGCTGGTTGAGATGGACGGCTTCGAAGGTAACGAAGGTATTATCGTTATCGCGGCAACTAACCGTCCGGACGTACTCGACCCTGCGCTGCTGCGTCCAGGCCGTTTTGACCGTCAGGTTGTGGTCGGTCTGCCGGATGTTCGCGGTCGTGAACAGATTCTGAAAGTGCATATGCGACGCGTACCGCTGGCGCCAGATATCGACGCGGCAATCATCGCGCGTGGTACTCCAGGCTTCTCCGGTGCGGATCTGGCTAACCTGGTCAACGAAGCAGCACTGTTTGCCGCTCGCGGTAACAAGCGCGTGGTGTCCATGGTGGAATTCGAGAAAGCGAAAGACAAAATCATGATGGGTGCGGAACGTCGCTCCATGGTGATGACGGAAGCGCAGAAAGAGTCCACGGCATATCACGAAGCGGGCCACGCGATTATCGGTCGTCTGGTGCCGGAACACGATCCCGTACACAAGGTGACGATTATTCCGCGCGGTCGTGCGCTGGGTGTGACCTTCTTCCTGCCTGAAGGCGACGCGATCAGCGCCAGCCGTCAGAAGCTGGAAAGCCAGATTTCAACCCTGTACGGCGGTCGTCTGGCTGAAGAGATTATCTACGGTGCGGAACATGTTTCCACCGGTGCGTCGAACGATATTAAAGTGGCGACAAACCTGGCGCGTAACATGGTGACTCAGTGGGGCTTCTCCGACAAACTCGGTCCGCTGCTGTATGCAGAGGAAGAGGGCGAAGTATTCCTGGGCCGCTCCGTGGCAAAAGCGAAACATATGTCCGATGAAACGGCACGTATCATCGACCAGGAAGTGAAAGCGCTGATTGAACGTAACTACGCTCGCGCCCGTCAGATCCTGAACGACAATATGGACATCCTGCATTCGATGAAAGATGCGCTCATGAAATATGAGACCATCGATGCACCGCAGATTGACGACCTGATGGCGCGCCGCGAAGTGCGTCCGCCGGCAGGCTGGGAAGACCCAGGCGCGTCTAACAATTCTGACAACAATGGCACCCCGCGTGCGCCGCGTCCGGTCGATGAACCGCGTACGCCAAACCCGGGCAACACCATGTCAGAGCAGTTGGGCGACAAGTAAGTCACTGCTGTTGAAGCGTTTGTCTGTATCTCAAACCCTGGAGCTTGCTCCGGGGTTTTTCTTATCTGTTTAACCACATTAATTCCAGAGACTTCACCATGAAACTATTCGCCCAGGACTCGCATCTCGACCTTTCACATCCTCATGTGATGGGGATCCTGAATGTCACGCCTGATTCCTTCTCTGACGGCGGCACGCATAATTCGCTTATCGACGCGGTTAAACACGCGAATTTAATGATCAACGCGGGTGCCACCATCATTGACGTTGGAGGGGAGTCAACGCGGCCTGGTGCGGCGGAGGTTTCGGTGGAGGAAGAGCTGGCGCGCGTGGTGCCGGTGGTGGAGGCTATCGCCCGGCGCTTTGAAGTGTGGATCTCCGTTGATACCTCCAAACCCGAAGTGATCCGTGAAGTGGCGAGAGTTGGCGCTCACATTATCAATGATATCCGCTCGCTGACCGAGCCGGGCGCGATTGAAGCCGCCGCAGAAACCGGGCTACCGGTGTGTCTGATGCATATGCAGGGCCAGCCTAAGACAATGCAGGAGGCGCCAAAATATGACGATGTGTTTGCCGACGTCACCCGCTTCTTTATTGAGCATATCGAACGCTGTGAACGTGCGGGTATCGCAAAAGAGAAATTGCTGCTCGACCCGGGCTTCGGTTTCGGTAAAAATCTCTCACACAATTACGCGTTGCTTGCGCGCTTATCAGAGTTTCATCAGTTCGGCCTGCCACTGCTGGTGGGAATGTCGAGAAAATCGATGATTGGTCAGTTGTTGAATGTCGGGCCGAGCGAACGTCTGAGCGGCAGTCTGGCCTGCGCGGTGATTGCCGCGATGCAAGGTGCACACATCATTCGCGTCCATGACGTAAAAGAAACAGTAGAAGCCATGCGTGTGGTGGAAGCCACACTGGCAGCGAAGGAAAACAAACGCTATGAGTAATCGTAAATATTTTGGTACCGATGGCATCCGTGGGCGCGTAGGCGATGCGCCAATTACCCCTGACTTTGTCCTGAAGCTGGGCTGGGCAGCGGGGAAAGTGCTGGCGCGTCATGGCTCCCGTAAGATCATTATTGGGAAAGATACCCGTATTTCGGGTTATATGCTGGAGTCCGCGCTGGAAGCCGGGCTGGCGGCGGCGGGGCTTTCAGCTTCCTTTACGGGGCCAATGCCGACCCCTGCTGTTGCCTATCTGACCCGCACCTTCCGTGCGGAAGCGGGCATCGTCATTTCAGCTTCCCATAATCCGTTCTATGACAACGGTATCAAATTCTTCTCCATCGACGGCACCAAACTGCCGGATGACGTGGAAGAGGCGATTGAAGCGGAAATGGAAAAAGAGATCACCTGTGTTGACTCCGCTGAGCTGGGTAAAGCAAACCGTATTGTCGATGCCGCAGGCCGCTACATTGAATTCTGCAAAGGCACTTTCCCGAATGAGCTGAGCCTGGCACACCTCAAAATTGTGGTGGACTGTGCCAACGGTGCGACTTACCACATTGCGCCGAATGTGTTCCGCGAGCTGGGTGCGAAAGTGATCACTATCGGCTGCGAGCCGGACGGTCTGAACATCAACGAAGAAGTTGGCGCGACAGACGTGCGTGCCTTGCAGGCGCGTGTCCTGGCTGAAAAGGCCGATCTGGGTATTGCCCTGGATGGCGATGGTGACCGTGTGATCATGGTTGACCACGAAGGTAACAAGGTCGATGGCGATCAGATCCTCTACATCATTGCGCGTGAAGGCCTGCGTCAGGGGCAGCTGCGCGGTGGCGCGGTCGGTACGCTTATGAGCAACATGGGACTCGAACTGGCGCTGAAACAGCTGGGCATCCCGTTTGTTCGTGCGAAAGTGGGTGACCGCTACGTGCTGGAAAAACTTCAGGAGAAAGGCTGGCGTATTGGCGCGGAAAACTCCGGCCACGTGATCCTGCTTGATAAAACCACCACCGGTGACGGTATTGTGGCGGCGCTTCAGGTTGTTGCCGCGATGGCGCGTAACCATATGAGCCTGCACGATCTGTGCAGCGGCATGAAAATGTTCCCGCAGATTCTGGTTAATGTGCGTTTCACCGCGGGTAAAGGCGACCCGCTGGAAAATGATAACGTGAAAGCGGTGATGGCAGAGGTGGAAGCGACTCTTGGCAGCCGTGGGCGCGTCCTGCTGCGTAAGTCGGGTACCGAGCCGCTGATCCGCGTGATGGTGGAAGGCGAAGACGAAGCGCAGGTAACTGAATTTGCGCACCGCATTGCGGATGCAGTCAAAGCTGCATAATCTTTCAGAATAAGTGTTTAAAAAGGCGGCGTTTGCCGCCTTTGTTTTAAGCAATGAATGGCTTTTTGCTGTTTTTTTCCGCAGTTGATACAATGCCTCGAAAATGCCCTTGCGAAGGTGATTCGCTTTGGTTAGTATTCACACCCGCTTCAGTGGGAAACAAAATCCTGCTAATTGGTCGAAGCATTGGTATGCGGCAAATCCGCAAGGAACAGGTTGATTATGTACGAAGCTCTTTTAGTTATTTTCCTTATTGTAGCCATCGCTCTCGTAGCGCTGATTATGCTACAGCAAGGTAAAGGCGCTGATATGGGAGCCTCCTTCGGAGCAGGCGCTTCCGGTACGCTGTTCGGTTCAAGTGGTTCTGCGAACTTCATGACCCGTACGACGGCGATTCTGGCTACGCTGTTCTTCATCATCAGTCTGGTGCTGGGCAATATCAACAGCAACAAGACCAGTAAAGGAAGCGAGTGGGAAAATCTGAGCGCGCCAGCAAAAACTGAGCAAACTCAGCCAGCTGCACCGGCTAAGCCAACCAGCGATATCCCGCAGTAAGTATTCCGTACCGAGGTGGTGGAATTGGTAGACACGCTACCTTGAGGTGGTAGTGCCCTAACGGGCTTGTGGGTTCGAGTCCCATCCTCGGTACCAATATTCCAGAAGAAAGACGTCGCAAGACGTCTTTTTTTTCGTCTGTACATTCTGTGTATCCGATCTTTTGTAGGGCGGGTAAGCGCAGCGCCACCCGCCGTTTTGCCCGGTGGCGCTGCGCTTACCGGGCCTACGAAGACCACAAAAAAGGCGCCCAATGGGCGCCTTTTGCATGACTTGCTGTCGATTATTTCTTATCGCTGTGTTCCAGGTTCTCAACCTGAGGGAGGCCATTACCGGAACTGGCGGAGAGCAGGCCATTCTCAACATAGTTGAACAGCTTCTCACGGGTATCGGTGATGTCCAGGTTACGCATGGTCAGCTGGCCAATACGATCGTCCGGAGAGAACACTGACTCACCTTTCTCCATGGTCAGACGCTCAGCTTTATAGGTCAGGTTGTCAGACACGGTATTGAGGATGGAGTAATCATTGCCGCGACGCAGTTCCAGGGTCACTTCGCCGGTGATTGCGCTTGCCACCCAACGTTGCAGGGCGTCACGCAGCATCAGCGCCTGTGGATCAAACCAGCGACCCTGATACAGCAGTTTGCCCAGCTGACGGCCATGAGAGTGATACTGCTCGATGGTGTCTTCGTTGTGAATACCGGTCAGCAGACGCTCGTAAGCGATGTGCAGCAGCGCCATCCCCGGCGCTTCGTAAATGCCACGGCTTTTCGCTTCAATGATACGGTTTTCGATCTGATCGCTCATACCCAGACCGTGACGACCGCCGATGCGGTTTGCTTCCAGCATCAGTTCAACATCGTCGGAGAAGGTTTTACCGTTCAGGGCAACCGGATGACCACGTTCGAAACGCACGGTCACTTCTTCCGCCGGGATCTTCACGTTCTCATCCCAGAACTTCACGCCCATGATCGGGTTAACAATTTTTACGCTGGAGTTCAGGAATTCCAGGTCTTTCGCTTCGTGCGTCGCACCCAGCATGTTGGAGTCGGTTGAGTAGGCTTTCTCAACGGACATCTTGTAGTCAAAGCCGCAGGCAATCATAAACTCAGACATTTCATGACGGCCACCCAGCTCGTCGATGAAGTCGGTATCCAGCCACGGCTTGTAGATCTGCAACTCGGCGTTGGTCAGCAGGCCATAACGATAGAAACGTTCAATATCGTTGCCTTTATAGGTGCTACCGTCCCCCCAGATGTTCACGCCATCTTCTTTCATGGCGGCGACCAGCATAGTGCCGGTGACGGCACGACCCAGCGGGGTGGTATTGAAATAGGTCAGGCCGCCGGTCGTATTATGGAAAGCACCGCACTGGATCGCGGCAATCCCTTCGGCAACCAGCTGCTTACGGCAGTCGATCAGACGTGCGTTCTCTGCGCCATATTCCATGGCACGACGAGGGATCGCGTCATAATCTTCCTCGTCCGGCTGACCCAGGTTCGCAGTATATGCATAAGGAACCGCTCCCTTCTGGCGCATCCACAGCAGTGCAGCGCTGGTATCCAGGCCGCCAGAAAAAGCGATGCCAATACGTTGTCCTACCGGGAGATGCTTGAGAATCGTCGTCATATAATAAAACCCTGCTTGATTGACTGATTAGAGACCGCTTTCGCTCTCGATGCATGTTTATGCAAAATAAGTGAGTATTCATTTAATCATCTTTTATCGACGACCGAAAGAGACGTGTGCGTTTTTTGTAAAAATTTCCCTTTTATTGCCTTGGCTGAAGTTGGGTTGACAGGTGGGGTCAACTATCAATATACTGAACGCCGATTTTACGTCCCGTCTTCGGTACCAAATCCCAGCATTATTTGCAAATTCTGTCCAAAACGCGTAGAATTTGCCACGTTTCAGGCGCGGGGTGGAGCAGCCTGGTAGCTCGTCGGGCTCATAACCCGAAGGTCGTCGGTTCAAATCCGGCCCCCGCAACCACTTTCCCATAAAGTTCTTTTTCAAATATACTGTGAAGACTTAGAGCCTTCGTAGCTGGATTTGAAAAAATGCTTTCGGAGAGTGCTCCAGGCCACAGTTGTGGCTATAGGGTTCAGTTATCTAAAGCCCCGATTTATCGGGGTTTTTTGTTATCTGACTACAGAATAACTGGGCTTTACGCCCTTTTTTTATGTCTTGGGGGTGGGCTTGTCCACATTAGAGCAAAAATTAACAGAGATGATTACTGCGCCGGTCGAAGCACTGGGCTACGAACTGGTCGGCATCGAATTCGTTCGCGGCCGTACATCCACACTGCGCATCTATATTGATAGTGAAGATGGCATCAATGTTGATGATTGTGCTGATGTCAGCCACCAGGTGAGTGCGGTTCTTGATGTTGAAGATCCGATTACCGTTGCGTACAACCTGGAAGTTTCCTCACCTGGCCTCGATCGTCCGATGTTCACGGCCGAGCACTACGTGCGCTTTACCGGTGAAGAAGTGGCTCTCGTTCTGCGTATGGCCGTACAGAACCGCCGTAAATGGCAGGGAATTATCAAAGCCGTTGATGGTGAAATGATCACGGTGACAGTCGAAGGCAAAGATGAAGTGTTCGCGCTGAGTAATATCCAGAAGGCGAACCTGGTTCCCCACTTTTAACAGTCTGGATTGAGGTGAAAAGCCCGCGATGAACAAAGAAATTTTGGCTGTTGTTGAAGCCGTCTCCAACGAGAAATCACTGCCGCGTGAGAAGATTTTCGAAGCGCTGGAAAGTGCACTGGCTACAGCAACCAAGAAAAAATACGAACAAGAGATCGATGTTCGCGTAGAAATCGATCGTAAAAGCGGTGACTTCGATACATTCCGTCGTTGGGTAATCGTTGAAGAAGTGACCCAACCGACCAAAGAGATCACGCTGGAAGCGGCACGTTTTGAAGACGAAAGTCTGAACGTGGGTGACTACGTTGAAGATCAGATTGAATCTGTTACCTTCGACCGTATCACCACCCAGACCGCGAAGCAGGTTATTGTGCAGAAAGTGCGCGAAGCCGAGCGCGCGCTGGTTGTCGATCAGTTCCGCGATCAGGAAGGCGAAATCATCACTGGTGTGGTGAAGAAAGTGAACCGCGACAACATCTCTCTGGAGATCAAATCCGAAGGGCTGCCGGGTAACGCTGAAGCCGTGATCCTGCGTGAAGACATGCTGCCGCGTGAAAACTTCCGCCCAGGCGACCGTATTCGTGGTGTGCTGTATGCCGTACGTCCTGAAGCGCGTGGTGCACAGCTGTTCGTGACGCGTTCTAAACCAGAAATGCTGGTTGAACTGTTCCGTATCGAAGTGCCGGAAATCGGCGAAGAAGTTATCGAGATCAAAGCGGCGGCCCGCGATCCGGGTTCCCGTGCGAAAATTGCGGTGAAAACCAACGACAAGCGTATCGACCCGGTCGGTGCTTGCGTCGGTATGCGTGGCGCACGTGTTCAGGCGGTTTCTACCGAACTGGGCGGCGAGCGCATTGATATCGTTCTGTGGGACGATAACCCGGCGCAGTTCGTGATCAACGCAATGGCACCGGCTGATGTGGCGTCTATCGTTGTTGACGAAGACAAACACACCATGGATATCGCTGTAGAAGCGGGCAACCTGGCGCAGGCGATTGGCCGTAACGGTCAGAACGTACGTCTGGCGTCACAGCTGAGCGGCTGGGAACTCAACGTGATGACCGTTGATGACCTTCAGGCCAAGCATCAGGCTGAAGCCCACGCGGCGATCGATACCTTCACCAAATACCTGGACATTGACGAAGACTTCGCCACTGTGCTGGTTGAAGAAGGTTTCTCTACGCTGGAAGAACTGGCCTACGTGCCAATGAAAGAGCTGCTGGAAATTGACGGTCTGGATGAACCAACCGTTGAAGCCCTGCGTGAACGCGCTAAAAACGCACTGACCACCCTGGCGCTGGCTCAGGAAGAAAGCCTTGGCGATAAGAAGCCGGCTGATGACCTGCTGAATCTGGAAGGTCTTGATCGTGCGATTGCGTTCAAGCTGGCTGCCCGTGGTGTTTGTACGCTGGAAGATCTCGCTGAGCAAGGCGTTGATGACCTGGCCGATATCGAAGGTTTAACCGACGAGAAAGCCGGCGAACTCATCATGGCCGCACGTAATATTTGCTGGTTCGGCGACGAAGCGTAATAAACTGTAGCAGGAAGGAACAGCATGACTGATGTAACTGTAAAATCGCTGGCTGCTGAGATTCAGACCTCCGTGGACCGCCTGGTACAGCAATTTGCTGATGCAGGGATCCCGAAGTCCGCTGATGACTCGGTGACCGCGCAAGAAAAACAAACCTTGTTAGCGCACCTGAACCGTGAACACGGCTCTACGCCTGACAAGTTAACGCTACAGCGTAAAACGCGTAGCACGTTGAACATCCCTGGTACCGGTGGCAAAAGCAAGTCGGTACAAATTGAAGTCCGCAAGACGCGCACCTTTGTAAAACGTGATCCGCAAGAGGCAGAACGCCTTGCCGCGGAAGAGCAGGCACAGCGTGAAGCGGAAGAACAAGCTCAGCGTGAGGCAGAAGCCACTGCCAAACGTGAAGCAGAATTAAAAGCTGAACGTGAGGCCGCAGAAAAAGCGAAACGCGACGCCGGTGAAAAAGCGAAGCGTGACGCTGCGGAAAAAGACAAAGTGAGCAATCAACAGACCGACGAAATGACCAAAACTGCCCAGGCTGAAAAAGCCCGCCGTGAAAATGAAGCTGCCGAGCTGAAGCGTAAAGCGGAAGAAGAAGCCCGCCGCAAGCTTGAAGAAGAAGCTCGCCGCGTCGCCGAAGAAGCGCGTCGCATGGCAGAAGAAAACGAGAAGAACGGTGTGAATACCGCTGAACCAACTGAAGATACCAGCGATTATCACGTCACCACGTCTCAGCATGCGCGTCAGGCAGAAGACGACAACGACCGCGAAGTTGAAGGTGGTCGTGGCCGTACTCGCAGTGCAAAAGCTGCGCGTCCTGCGAAAAAAGGTAACAAACACGCTGAATCAAAAGCTGACCGTGAAGAAGCGCGTGCAGCGGTTCGCGGCGGTAAAGGCGGCAAGCGTAAAGGTTCCGCTCTCCAGCAGGGCTTCCAGAAGCCTGCTCAGGCCGTTAACCGTGACGTTGTGATCGGCGAAACCATCACCGTTGGCGAACTGGCTAACAAGATGGCGGTGAAAGGCTCTCAGGTCATCAAAGCGATGATGAAACTGGGCGCAATGGCCACCATCAACCAGGTCATCGACCAGGAAACCGCACAGCTGGTTGCCGAAGAGATGGGTCACAAAGTTATCCTGCGTCGTGAAAACGAGCTGGAAGAAGCAGTAATGAGCGACCGTGATACGGGCGCAGCGGCTGAACCGCGCGCACCGGTCGTGACCATCATGGGCCACGTTGACCACGGTAAAACCTCTCTGCTTGACTACATTCGTTCTACTAAGGTTGCCTCCGGCGAAGCGGGTGGTATTACCCAGCACATCGGTGCTTACCACGTAGAAACCGAAAACGGCATGATCACCTTCCTGGATACCCCAGGCCACGCAGCGTTTACCTCAATGCGTGCTCGTGGTGCTCAGGCAACGGATATCGTTGTTCTGGTTGTTGCTGCCGACGATGGCGTGATGCCACAGACCATTGAAGCTATCCAGCACGCGAAAGCGGCGCAGGTGCCTCTGGTTGTCGCAGTTAACAAAATCGATAAGCCAGAAGCCGATATGGATCGCGTGAAGAACGAACTGTCCCAGTACGGCGTTATGCCGGAAGAGTGGGGCGGTGAAGCGCAGTTCATCCCTGTATCTGCAAAAGCAGGTACCGGTATCGACGACCTGCTGAACGCTATCCTGCTTCAGGCTGAAGTTCTGGAGCTGAAAGCGGTTCGTAAAGGTATGGCGAGCGGCGCGGTAATCGAATCCTTCCTGGATAAAGGTCGTGGTCCGGTTGCAACCGTTCTGGTTCGCGAAGGTACTCTGCACAAGGGCGACATCGTTCTGTGTGGTTTCGAATACGGTCGCGTTCGTGCGATGCGTAACGAACTGGGTCAGGAAGTGCTGGAAGCGGGGCCGTCCATTCCAGTGGAAATTCTCGGCCTGTCCGGTGTTCCGGCTGCCGGTGACGAAGTCACCGTGGTACGTGACGAGAAGAAAGCGCGTGAAGTCGCTCTGTATCGTCAGGGTAAATTCCGTGAAGTGAAGCTGGCTCGTCAGCAGAAATCCAAACTCGAGAACATGTTCGCCAACATGACCGAAGGCGAAGTTCACGAAGTGAACATCGTTCTGAAAGCGGACGTTCAGGGTTCTGTGGAAGCGATCTCCGACTCCTTGCTGAAACTGTCTACCGACGAAGTGAAAGTGAAGATCATCGGTTCTGGCGTAGGTGGTATCACCGAAACTGACGCAACCCTGGCAGCAGCGTCCAACGCGATCCTGGTTGGCTTCAACGTTCGTGCTGACGCATCTGCGCGTAAAGTGATTGATGCTGAAAGCCTGGATCTGCGTTACTACTCCGTCATCTATAACCTGATTGACGAAGTGAAAGCAGCGATGAGCGGCATGCTGTCTCCTGAGCTGAAACAGCAGATCATCGGTCTGGCTGAAGTACGTGACGTGTTCAAATCACCGAAATTCGGTGCGATCGCGGGCTGTATGGTTACCGAAGGGACCATCAAGCGTCACAACCCAATCCGCGTACTGCGTGACAACGTGGTTATCTACGAAGGTGAGCTGGAATCCCTGCGCCGCTTCAAAGATGACGTTAACGAAGTCCGTAACGGCATGGAATGTGGTATCGGCGTGAAGAACTACAACGACGTTCGCGTTGGCGATATGATCGAAGTGTTCGAGATCATCGAAATTCAGCGTACCATCGCGTAATCTTCGTCAACTGAAGAGTAATTAGCGTAGGCCGGGTAAGCGAAGCGCCACCCGGCAGTAATTTTAAAAAGGGGCTTAAGCCCCTTTTTTGTCTGGAGAATTTATTATGGCGAAAGAATTTGGTCGCCCACAGCGCGTCGCGCAGGAGATGCAGAAAGAGATCGCTCTCATTCTGCAACGTGAAATCAAAGATCCACGCGTGGGTATGATGACCACCGTGTCTGGCGTGGAAATGTCCCGCGACCTGGCGTACGCCAAAGTGTTTGTTACTTTCCTGAATGACCAGGATGAAGACGCCGTGAAGAACGGCATTAAAGCGTTGCAGGAAGCCTCTGGTTTCATCCGCTCTCTGCTTGGCAAAGCAATGCGCCTGCGTATCGTGCCAGAGCTGACCTTCTTCTACGACAACTCGCTGGTTGAAGGTATGCGTATGTCCAACCTGGTGACCAGCGTGGTGAAACATGACGATGAGCGTCGTGTTAACCCGGCGGACGACAGCAAGGAGGACTGATGAGTCGTCCTCGTCGTCGCGGTCGTGACGTGCATGGCGTGCTGTTGCTGGATAAACCACAGGGCGCATCTAGCAACGACGTGCTGCAAAAAGTGAAGCGTATTTATAACGCCAACCGTGCAGGACACACTGGCGCGCTGGATCCGCTGGCAACCGGCATGCTGCCGATCTGCCTGGGGGAAGCGACAAAGTTTTCCCAGTACCTGCTGGATTCGGATAAGCGCTACCGCGTGATTGCCAAACTGGGCCAGCGCACGGATACCTCCGATGCAGATGGCCTGGTGGTGGAAGAGCGCCCGGTGACCTTCAGCGCGGAGCAACTTGATGCGGCGCTGGACAGCTTCCGTGGTGATACGCTACAGGTGCCGTCGATGTATTCGGCGCTGAAATATCAGGGCAAAAAGCTCTACGAATATGCGCGTCAGGGCATTGAGGTTCCGCGCGAAGCTCGTCCGATTACCGTGTATGAGCTGCTGTTCATTCGCCACGAAGGTGATGAACTCGAGCTGGAAGTACACTGTTCGAAAGGGACCTACATTCGCACCATCATTGATGACTTCGGTGAAAAGCTGGGCTGCGGCGCGCATGTGATTTATCTGCGTCGTCTGGCGGTCAGCAAATATCCGGTCGAACGCATGGTGACGCTTGAGCATCTGCACGCCCTGGTTGAACAGGCGCAAGCGCAGGGCGTTGCGCCAGCCGATCTGCTGGACCCGCTGCTGATGCCAATGGACAGTCCGGCAGTGGACTTCCCGGTTGTTAATCTTCCTTTAACATCGTCCGTTTACTTTAAGAACGGAAACCCGGTTCGCACATCGGGGGCGCCGCTTGAGGGCCTGGTACGCGTGACGGAAGGTGACGAAGGGAAATTCATCGGTATGGGCGAAATGGACGGCGAAGGGCGTGTGGCGCCGCGTCGTCTGGTCGTCGAATATCCGGTCGAAGCGTGACGGTGATAACGCCTCACCTTGCGATAAGCAGGGGAGACGAGTAGAATATCGCCGCTTAACGCCTGGTAAATTGTTTAACAATCTGCGGGGCGTACATGGGATAGCTGAATTAGAGATCGGCATCCTTACATTCTTTATACTTTGGAGTTTGAAAATGTCTCTAAGCGTTGAAGCTAAAGCTAAAATCGTTTCTGAGTTTGGTCGTGGTACTAACGACAGCGGTTCTACCGAAGTTCAGGTTGCACTGCTGACTGCACAGATTAACCACCTGCAAGGTCACTTTGCAGAGCACAAAAAAGATCACCACAGCCGTCGTGGTCTGCTGCGTATGGTTTCTCAGCGTCGTAAACTGCTCGACTACCTGAAGCGTAAAGATGTTGCACGCTACACCGCGCTGATCGAGCGTCTGGGCCTGCGTCGCTAATTCTTGCGAGTTTCAGAAAAGGGGGCCTGATGGCCCCTTTTTTCAACCAGACGGCAGCAATTCAATGGAAACTATTGTATTGTTGCTATAAATGATCTTCATTGCAGAGGTTCGCGCGGCTAATGAGAGGCTTCACCCATGGGGGTGTCGGTTGTCATTAGTCGCGAGGATGCGAAGAAGGTCGGGTTAAATCGTCAGCACACCTGAGGTGTGCTTTCAAACATTTAAGAAAGGACAGAATTTTGCTGAATCCGATCGTTCGTAAATTCCAGTATGGTCAGCATACCGTCACGCTGGAAACCGGCATGATGGCGCGTCAGGCTACTGCTGCCGTTATGGTAAGCATGGATGACACCGCTGTATTCGTTACCGTAGTTGGCCAGAAAAAAGCTAAACCAGGTCAGGACTTCTTCCCACTGACCGTTAACTACCAGGAGCGTACCTACGCTGCCGGTAAAATCCCGGGTGGCTTCTTCCGTCGTGAAGGCCGTCCAAGCGAAGGCGAAACCCTGATCGCGCGTCTGATTGACCGCCCGGTTCGTCCGCTGTTCCCGGAAGGCTTCGTAAACGAAGTTCAGGTTATTGCGACCGTTGTTTCCGTTAACCCACAGGTTAACCCGGACATCGTTGCTATGATCGGCGCATCTGCGGCCCTGTCACTGTCTGGTATTCCATTCAATGGCCCAATCGGTTCCGCGCGCGTTGGCTACATCAACGACCAGTACGTACTGAACCCAACTCAGGAAGAGCTGAAAGAGAGTAAGCTGGACCTGGTTGTTGCCGGTACTGAAGCAGCGGTTCTGATGGTTGAATCCGAAGCTGAACTGCTGAGCGAAGATCAGATGCTGGGCGCTGTGGTATTTGGCCACGAGCAGCAGCAGATCGTTATTCAGAACATCAACGACCTGGTGAAAGAAGCCGGTAAACCACGTTGGGACTGGCAGCCAGAAGCGGTGAACGAGGCGCTGAACGCACGCGTTGCTGCACTGGCAGAATCTCGTCTGAGCGACGCATACCGCATCACCGACAAACAGGAGCGCTATGCTCAGGTTGATGTGATCAAATCTGAAGTGACCGCGACCCTGGTTGCCGAAGACGAAACGCTGGACGCTAACGAGATTGGCGAAATCCTGCACGCCATCGAGAAAAACGTTGTTCGTAGCCGCGTCCTGGCAGGCGAGCCGCGTATCGATGGCCGTGAAAAAGACATGATCCGTGGTCTGGACGTGCGTACTGGCGTACTGCCACGTACTCACGGTTCTGCGCTGTTCACCCGTGGTGAAACGCAGGCGCTGGTAACCGCGACCCTGGGTACCGCACGTGACGCACAGATCATCGACGAACTGATGGGCGAGCGTACTGACAGCTTCCTGTTCCACTACAACTTCCCTCCGTACTCTGTGGGCGAAACCGGTATGGTTGGCTCACCGAAGCGTCGTGAAATTGGTCACGGTCGTCTGGCGAAGCGCGGCGTGCTGGCAGTGATGCCAGAAGCAGACAAATTCCCGTACACCGTACGTGTGGTGTCTGAAATCACCGAATCCAACGGTTCCTCTTCTATGGCTTCCGTGTGTGGTGCCTCTCTGGCGCTGATGGATGCAGGCGTGCCAATTAAAGCCGCCGTTGCAGGTATCGCAATGGGTCTGGTGAAAGAGGGCGACAACTACGTTGTTCTGTCTGACATTCTGGGCGACGAAGACCACCTGGGCGATATGGACTTCAAAGTAGCGGGTTCCCGTGACGGTATCTCTGCCTTGCAGATGGATATCAAAATTGAAGGTATCACCAAAGAGATCATGCAGGTTGCTCTGAACCAGGCTAAAGGTGCGCGTCTGCACATCCTGGGCGTGATGGAACAGGCGATTAATGCGCCGCGTGGTGATATTTCTCAGTTCGCTCCACGTATCCACACCATCAAGATCAATCCAGACAAGATCAAAGATGTTATCGGTAAGGGCGGTTCTGTTATCCGTGCACTGACCGAAGAAACGGGCACCACCATCGAAATCGAAGATGACGGTACTGTGAAAATCGCAGCAACCGACGGCGAGAAAGCGAAATACGCTATCCGTCGTATCGAAGAGATCACGGCAGAAATCGAAGTGGGCCGTATCTACAATGGTAAAGTGACCCGTATCGTTGACTTTGGCGCATTCGTTGCCATCGGTGGCGGTAAAGAAGGTCTGGTACACATCTCTCAGATCGCTGACAAGCGCGTTGAGAAAGTGACCGATTACCTGCAAATGGGTCAGGAAGTACCGGTGAAAGTTCTGGAAGTTGACCGCCAGGGCCGTATCCGTCTGAGCATTAAAGAAGCAACCGAGCAGTCTCAGCCTGCTGCGGCACCGGAAGCCCCGGCTGCTGAACAGCAAGGCGAGTAAGGTTGCCATTTGCCCTCCGCGCAGGCGGAGGGCTTATTATCAGGCAGGACGCCTTGTTAAGCCGCCGGGGGACAGGACGTTCATCAATAGTTGTCTTCGGGAGTGGGAAATGAAGCCTTTTTTGCGCTGGTGTTTCGTTGCGACAGCTTTAACGCTGGCAGGATGCAGCAACTCTGCCTGGCGTAAGAGCGAAGTCCTCGCAGTGCCATTGCAACCGACTTTGCAGCAGGAAGTCATTCTGGCACGCATGGAACAAATACTTGCCAGTCGGGCTTTAACCGATGACGAACGCGCACAGCTTTTATATGAGCGCGGAGTGTTGTATGATAGTCTCGGTCTGAGGGCACTGGCGCGAAATGATTTTTCACAAGCGCTGGCGATTCGACCTGATATGCCTGAAGTATTCAATTACTTAGGCATTTATTTAACGCAGGCAGGCAATTTTGATGCTGCCTATGAAGCGTTTGATTCTGTACTTGAGCTTGATCCAACTTACAACTACGCGCACTTGAATCGCGGTATCGCATTGTATTACGGCGGTCGTGATAAGTTAGCGCAAGATGATCTGCTGGCGTTTTATCAAGACGATCCTAATGATCCTTTCCGCAGCCTGTGGCTTTACATCGTTGAGCAGAAGCTCGATGAGAAGCAGGCAAAAGAGGCACTGAAACAGCGCTTCGATAAATCGGACAAGGAACAGTGGGGATGGAACATTGTCGAGTTCTACCTGGGCAACATTAGCGAAGCAACGCTGATGGAACGCCTCAAGGCGGACGCAACGGATAACACCTCGCTCGCTGAGCATCTCAGTGAAACCAACTTCTATTTAGGTAAGTACTACCTAAGTCTGGGGGATATGGACAGCGCTACGGCACTGTTCAAATTAGCGGTTGCTAACAACGTACATAACTTCGTTGAGCACCGTTATGCATTGTTGGAATTATCGCTCTTGGGCCAGGAGCAAGACGACCTGGCAGAATCGGACCAGCAATAGCTGACGACATAAACATCAGCCCGTAATCTTTTGATTGCCATCACCTTCACTGGTGAGGGCGTTGTTGTTCGTCAATACACCTAATTTGAGCCGGTTCACACTTTTCAATGAAAATTGCTAATCATTTTCACGATGAGCTAAGTAGACTGGCCGCCATTAATATCGAGGCACTTGTACTACATGGCTGAATTCGAAACCACTTTTGCAGATCTGGGCCTGAAGGCTCCTATCCTTGAAGCCCTTAACGATCTGGGTTACGAAAAACCATCTCCGATCCAGGCTGAGTGTATCCCACACCTGCTTTCTGGTCGTGACGTGCTGGGCATGGCCCAGACTGGTAGCGGTAAAACCGCAGCATTCTCGCTGCCGCTGCTGAACAACATTGATCCGGACCTGCGCGCGCCGCAGATCCTCGTCCTGGCTCCAACCCGTGAACTGGCTGTTCAGGTTGCTGAAGCTATGACGGAATTCTCTAAACATATGCGCGGCGTAAACGTGGTAGCCCTGTACGGCGGCCAGCGTTATGACGTGCAGTTACGCGCCCTGCGCCAGGGTCCACAGATTGTTGTCGGTACGCCGGGTCGTCTGCTGGATCACCTGAAGCGCGGTACCCTGGACCTCTCTAAACTGAGCGGTCTGGTACTGGACGAAGCCGATGAAATGCTGCGTATGGGCTTCATCGAAGACGTAGAAACCATCATGGCGCAGATCCCGGAAGGTCATCAGACCGCTCTGTTCTCTGCAACCATGCCAGAAGCGATCCGTCGCATTACCCGCCGCTTCATGAAAGAGCCGCAGGAAGTGCGTATTCAGTCCAGCGTGACCACTCGCCCGGACATCAGCCAGAGCTACTGGTCTGTGTACGGCATGCGCAAAAACGAAGCGCTGGTACGTTTCCTGGAAGCGGAAGATTTTGATGCGGCGATCATCTTCGTTCGTACCAAAAACGCGACCCTGGAAGTGGCTGAAGCCCTGGAGCGTAGCGGCTACAACAGCGCAGCGCTGAACGGCGACATGAACCAGGCCCTGCGTGAGCAGACTCTGGAGCGTCTGAAAGACGGTCGTCTGGATATCCTGATTGCAACCGACGTGGCAGCACGTGGCCTGGACGTTGAGCGTATCAGCCTGGTTGTAAACTACGATATCCCGATGGACTCCGAGTCTTACGTTCACCGTATCGGTCGTACCGGTCGTGCGGGTCGTGCAGGCCGTGCGCTGCTGTTCGTTGAGAACCGCGAGCGTCGTCTGCTGCGTAACATTGAACGCACCATGAAGCTGACCATTCCAGAAGCCGAGCTGCCAAACGCAGAACTGCTGGGCAAACGCCGTCTGGAAAAATTCGCCGCGAAAGTACAGCAGCAGCTGGAAAGCAGCGATCTGGATCAGTACCGTGCGCTGCTGTCCCAGATCCAGCCTGTCGCTGAAGGCGAAGAGCTGGACATGGAAACCCTGGCCGCAGCACTGCTGAAAATGGCGCAGGGCGAACGTAGCCTGATCGTGCCACCTGATGCGCCGATGCGTCCTAAGCGTGAGTTCCGTGACCGTGACGATCGCTTCGAACGTCGTGGCGACCGTAACGACCGTGGTCCACGCGGTGACCGTCCAGAGCGTGGTGGTGAAGACCGTCCACGTCGCGAGCGTCGTGACGCTGGCGAAATGGAACTGTATCGCATTGAAGTGGGCCGTGATGATGGTGTTGAAGTTCGTCACATCGTTGGCGCGATCGCTAACGAAGGCGACATCAGCAGCCGTTACATCGGTAACATCAAGCTGTTCGGTTCCCACTCCACCATCGAGCTGCCAAAAGGCATGCCGGGCGAAGTACTGCAACACTTTACTCGCACCCGCATCCTGAACAAGCCGATGAACATGCAGCTGCTGGGCGATGCACAGCCACGTCCTGACCGTGGCGGCGAACGTCGTGGCGGTGGTCGCGGTTTCGGTGGCGAGCGTCGTGAAGGCGGTCGCAGCGAAGGTCGCGGTGGTGAAGGCCGTCGTTTCTCCGGTGAGCGCCGCGAAAACCGTGGTCCACGCCGTGAAGAAGGCGCCAGCCGTCGTCGTTTCGGTGACGCGTAAGCCTTTCGCTTCTGACGTAAAGTAAAATATACAGCCCCGATAGTTGCTATCGGGGCTTTTTTTATTCCTTTTGTACTCTTGTACTGGTACAGTGCAACACACTAAAATGCAGAACCACATTTTTCACTGGAGATAAGGCCGCATGGCAACACTAACCACCACCCAAACGTCACCTTCGCTGCTTGGCGGCGTGGTGATCATCGGCGGAACCATCATTGGTGCCGGGATGTTTTCCCTGCCTGTGGTCATGTCCGGTGCGTGGTTCTTCTGGTCGCTGGCGGCGCTGGTTTTCACCTGGTTCTGCATGCTCCATTCCGGGCTGATGATCCTTGAAGCAAACCTGAACTACCGCATTGGCTCCAGCTTCGACACCATCACCCGGGATCTGTTGGGCAAAGGCTGGAACCTGGTGAACGGGCTGTCCATCGCGTTTGTTCTCTATATCCTGACCTACGCGTACATTTCAGCGAGCGGGTCGATTCTGCATCACACCTTCTCAGAGATGTCGCTGAACGTTCCGGCGCGTCTGGCGGGTCTCTGCTTCGCGCTGGTCGTGGCGTTTATCGTCTGGATGAGCACCAAAGCGGTCAGCCGCATGACGGCGATCGTGCTGGGCGCAAAGGTCATCACCTTCTTTCTGACCTTCGGCAGCCTGCTGGGGCACGTCACGCCGGCCACGCTGTTTAACGTTGCGGAAGTGAACACCTCCTACACGCCGTACCTGCTGATGACGCTGCCATTCTGTCTGGCGTCGTTCGGCTACCACGGCAACGTACCGAGCCTGATGAAATACTACGGCAAGGATCCGCGCACCATCGTGAAATGCCTGGTTTACGGCACGCTGCTGGCGCTGGGGCTGTATGTGATCTGGCTGCTGGGGACGATGGGTAACATCCCGCGTCCGGAATTTATCGGCATTGCGCAGAAGGGCGGTAACATTGATGTGCTGGTACAGGCGCTGAGCGGCGTGCTGAACAGCCGCAGCCTGGATCTGCTTTTGGTGGTCTTCTCGAACTTTGCGGTGGCGAGCTCATTCCTCGGCGTGACGCTGGGTCTGTTTGACTACCTGGCGGATCTGTTTGGTTTTGATGACTCTGCGATGGGGCGCTTCAAAACGGCGCTGTTGACCTTCCTGCCGCCGATTGTGGGCGGCCTGCTGTGGCCGAACGGCTTCCTGTACGCCATCGGCTATGCAGGACTGGCGGCCACCATCTGGGCGGCGATTGTACCGGCGCTGCTGGCGCGCAAATCACGTAAGCGCTTCGGCAGCCCGAAATTCCGCGTCTGGGGCGGAAAGCCGATGATTGCGCTGATTCTGGTATTTGGTATCGGCAACGCGGTGGTCCACGTGCTGTCGAGTTTTAACCTGTTGCCTGTGTATCAGTAAAACGTGCGGTCTGAACCCCTCACCCCGGCCCTCTCCCCATGGGAGAGGGAGAAAAGAATGTAGGCCCGGTAAGCGAAGCGCCACCGGGCAAAGCAAAAAACTACCCCACCAACTCCTCTTTCACCTGCATCGCTAAATCAAACGAATGCAGACGCGCCTGGTGATCGAAAATCTGGCCGTTAACCATAATCTCATCCGCCTGGGTTTCACGCAGCACCGCCTCCAGCCCGTGACGCACTTTCGCCTTATCACCCACCAGCGACATACTCAGAGCCTGCTGCACGCCATACTGCTCGGAGGCCGACCACAGCTGATGCATATTCTCTACCGGCGGCGGCAGCTGGCCCGTCTCGCCGCGACGCAGCTTCACAAACGCCTGCTGCATAGAGGTAAACAGGAATTCCGCGTCGCGGTTGCTGTCGGCGGCAATGATATTGATACACACCATCGCATACGGCTTCTCCAGACGTTCAGACGGTTTGAAGTGCGTACGATAAAGATGCAGTGCCTGATACAGCATATCCGGTGCGAAGTGGGAAGCGAACGCGAACGGCAGCCCCAGCTGAGCGGCGAGCTGTGCGCTGTACAGGCTTGAGCCTAACAGCCATACCGGGATCTTTTCCCCGTACCCCGGCACAGGTCGCACGTGTGGGTTCGGATCCCGCGCGTCAAACCAGTCCACCAGCTCGGCCACATCGCGCGGGAAGTTATCGATATCGCCGCTCATATGGCGACGCAGGGCGCGCATGGTCGGCTGGTCGCTGCCCGGCGCGCGGCCAAGCCCTAGATCAATACGGCCCGGATAAAGGGTATTCAGCGTCCCGAACTGCTCGGCAATCACCAGCGGGGCGTGGTTCGGCAGCATCACACCGCCGGAGCCCAGGTGCAGAGTGGTGGTATTCGCCGCCAGATAGCCAATCAGCACCGAGGTGGCGGCGCTGGCGATGCCCACCATATTGTGGTGCTCCGCCAGCCAGTAGCGATGATAGCCGCGCTTTTCGGCAAGCTGAGCAAGATCGAGAGAGTGCGTGAAGGCTTCTCTGGCCGAGGAGCCTTGTGGGATCGGCGCCAGATCCAGCACCGAAAACGGAATGGTTTTGTCAGTCATAACAGCTCACTTTGTCGACGGTCAATCTTTAATACTGCATTAAAAAATGATAACCGTTGTTAACAAAGTGAGCCTTTTTTACGCCTGCAATTCCAGCCCGGCGAGACGTCTCCAGTAACCGTTGCAGTCGCTGTTTGCCGTCAACGGCAGCGGTGAGGCGCCGTTTTCGTTGGCGCGGAAGGCGTCCAGCATCGCGAAAACGCCGGTATCAAGCGGCGAAAGACGCACCATATCCACCAGCCCGTGCATTGACGCCAGTTCGTTGCCGAGGTTATAGACGTAACCGCTCATGGTCTGAATGCCGTTGAGGACAAACACCTGCTGGTTCTCCTGCGACAGCATACTGCGGCCGTTCGGGTACTTAATGCAGCAGGTTTCGCACTCGTCTTTCGGGCGATCTTCGGAACGTGCGGTGAAGCAGCGGGCAGAGTAGGCCAGCGGCAGATGCCCATAGCTCAGGACTTCCACTTCAAACTTGTTGCGAATGCCCAGCTCTTCGCACTGTGTGAGCAGGTTGGCCAGCCAGTCGCGGGAGAGCTCAACCGGCATGCACCAGCGGGTCATCCCCTGTTTGAGCAACAGGCGCAGGGTCACCGCGTTATAGCAGTTCAGCGCATGTCCGGCGACAAACGGCAGCTTACGCTCGGCACACAGGTTTACCACGCCCAGGTCGCTCGCCTCCAGCAGGAACTCACCGTTTTCGACGTAGCGCTTCAGCTCGCCCAGTTCAGAGGACGCCTGCACCAGCGCCAGCGTCGAGAGCACCACCTGCTTGCCGCTGCCGGCCAGGTTTTTCGCCATATCCAGCCAGTCGCCCACTTTGGTGGCGCGGCGCTTGCTGCACACCGCTTCGCCGAGGTAAATCACATCGGCGCTGCTGTTAGCCGCCTGCTGGTAAAAATCTTCCAGCGTCTCTTTTGGCCAGTAGTAAAGCACCGGCCCTAATGAATATTTCATGATTATCTCACTGCCATTTACGGTGGTACGCGCCGAGCGTAGTTTGGGTGCCTTCAGACATCGCGCCGAGCGTCTCCATCCAGGCCGCTTGTGGAGCATAGTTTTGCGGGTCCGCCATGCAGCGGTCGATGGCCTGACGCCACACCTTCGCCACCTGGCTCACGTAGGCCGGGCTGCGCTGGCGGCCTTCGATTTTCACCGAGGCAATATTGGCGGCCAGCAGTTCCGGCAGCAATTCCAGCGTGTTGAGGCTGGTGGGCTCCTCCAGCGCGTGGTAGCGCTCGCCGTCCACCAGATAGCGGCCCTTACACAGTGTCGGATACCCCGCGTTTTCACCGTCCTGATAGCGGTCAATTAACACGTCATTCAGGCGTGACTCCAGTCCCTGCGGTGTTTGCTGCCAGCGAACGAAGCGGGCAGGCGAGCAGGCACCGACGGTATTGGGCGATTCCCCGGTGAGATAGGAAGAAAGATAGCAGCGGCCTTCGGCCATGATGCACAGGCTGCCGAAGGCAAAAACCTCCAGCGGCACTGGCGTGACGCGCGCCAGTTGCTTAACCTGATGAATAGAGAGCACGCGCGGCAGCACCACGCGGGCTACGTCAAAGTGTCGATGATAAAAACGCACGGCCTCTTCATTGGTGGCCGATGCCTGAACAGAGACGTGGCGCTCAATATGCGGATAACGTTCTGCCGCATACTCAAGCATGGCGAGGTCGGCCAGGATCAGCGCATCGGCGCCCAGCTGTGCTGCCATATCCACGGCGCGCTGCCAGCGGGCATAGCCATCAGGATGGGCAAAGGTATTGATGGCAATGTGCAGTTTGCGCCGGTGCTGGTGAACGAAGTTAACGGCTTCCTGAAGCTTTTTCTCCGTAAAGTTAAGACCCGCAAAATGGCGGGCGTTGGTATCATCCTTCAGCCCGATATAGACCGCATCGGCCCCATTTTCGATGGCCGCCTTAAGCGCCGGAAGGTTTCCGGCAGGGCAGAGCAGCTCCATAATTTATCCCGATGTTGTCGATCGCAGGGATCGTAAAAAATGTTAACGAGCTGGGATTTTAATTAACCCATACGCGACAATTTTTGATTTAAGGCAGCTAATGGCGTATTGATGGCACCAATAATGAGGTATACCGGACAACGGTTTGTTGATTTACGCCGCTATCTTCTTGTCGGGATATGGCAAAATAGCAGGACTATAGCTATCAGGGAGTAAAGCTCGTGCTGGATAAACTGCGTTCACGTCTCGTACAATTTGGTCCATCAATGCTGAGCGTGCCGGTAAAACTGGCGCCGTTCGCGCTTAAACGCCAGGTGCTGGAGCAGGTGTTGAGCTGGCAGTTCCGCCAGGCGTTACAGGATGGTGAACTGGAGTTTCTGGAAGGCCGCTGGTTACAGATTGAAGTGCGCGATATCGGGTTGCGCTGGTTTACTTCCGTCGAGAACGAACGGCTGATCGTCAGCGAGTCCGCCAGCGCGGATGTGAGCTTTAGCGCGGACGCCAGCGATCTGCTGATGATCGCCGCGCGCAAACAGGATCCGGACACACTTTTCTTCCAGCGCCGACTGGTGATTGAAGGCGACACGGAGCTTGGTCTGTACGTCAAAAATTTAATGGATGCCATTGAGCTGGAGCAGATGCCGAAAGCACTGCGTATGATGTTGATGCAAATGGCAGATTTCGTTGAGGCCGGGCTGAAAACCCCGCCGGACAGTAAACACACTTCAGTAGGTGAGCCATGCTGATTCGAGTCGAAATTGGGATTGATGCGCCGGGTATCGATGCGTTGTTACGCCGCTCTTTTGCAGGCGACGCCGAAGCCCAACTGGTTCACGATCTCCGCGAAGATGGCCTGATTACGCTGGGCCTGGTTGCCACCGACGATGAAGGGCAGGTGGTCGGCTACGTGGCGTTCAGCCCGGTGATTGTGCAGGGTGAGGAGTTGCAGTGGGTTGGGATGGCGCCGCTGGCAGTGGATGAAAACTACCGTGGACAGGGCCTGGCGCGCCAGCTGGTCTATGAAGGGCTGGATTCACTGAATGAATTTGGCTATGCCGCTGTCGTCGTTCTGGGCGATCCGGCGTTCTACGAACGTTTAGGTTTTAAGCCAGCGTCCAGATACGATCTGCGCTGCCACTGGCCGGGCACGGAAACATCTTTCCTGGTGCATCCTCTGGCGGATGATGCGCTCGACGGCGTTACCGGTCTGGTGGAGTACCACGATCATTTCAATCGTTTTTAAGCAGGCTTTCGCGTAGCGCCTCGAAAGAGCCGTCCCCGTTGACGAGACGCTCTTTCTGGCGCTTCGTCAGCTGCTTGATGCGGTATTCCAGCCTGAGCGCCAGGGATCTGTCGCCCACGGCGGCTGAAAACGCTAACTGAAGTTCACCTTTCCCCCGCAGCGCCTTCGCCCCTTTCCCCGTTTGATGTTGTAAAAAACGCCGTGCCACATCGGTAGTGATCCCGGTGTAGAGTGCGTTATCAGCGGTTCGGACAAGATAGAGAAACCAGCACACGGTAAACAGATTCAGTATGTTAAGGTGAACGCACCATAGCATGAGAGAGAGCGAAAATGGAAACACTGGCCGCCATTAACCGCTGGCTGGCAAAGCAGCATGTCGTGACCTGGTGCGTCTGTCAAGACGAGGAGATGTGGTGCGCAAATGCCTTTTATTACTACGATCCCGAGCGCGTGGCCTTTTACGTGATGAGCGAAGATAAAACGCGGCATGCGCAGATGACGGGGCAGCGGGCAAAAGTGGCGGGCACGGTAAACGGTCAGCCTAAAACCGTTGCGCTGATCCGCGGGGTCCAGTTTAAAGGCGAAATTCGTCGCCTGGAAGGTGAGGAGAGCGACGCGCAACGTAAACGCTATACGCGCCGCTTCCCGGTGGCCGCGGCGCTAAAAGCCCCGGTGTGGGAAATCCGCCTTGATGAGCTGAAATTTACCGACAACACCCTGGGCTTTGGCAAGAAGCTGCACTGGTTACGCGCCGAGCAGGCGTAGCGCTTCACGGTTAAACGCTGGCAGATCGTCCGGTGTACGGCTGGTGATCAGCTGATCGTTATCGTTCACCACTTCCTGATCGTAGAACTCGGCTCCCGCGTTTTTCAGATCGATAACGATCGGCTTCACCGCGGTGAGCTTACGCCCGCGTACCACCTCGGCGCTGATCAGCAGCTGCGGACCGTGGCAAATGGCAAATACCGGTTTACCGGTGCCGACGAAGTCACGGGTAAAGGTGACGAAACGCTCGTCTCCGCGCAGGGAATCCGGTGAATGACCGCCCGGTAACAGCAGGGCGTCGAAATCCGACGGGCTGACGTTATCAATGGATTCGTCAATGGTCACGCTGGCTTCGCCCTTATGGCCCTTCACGGTTTTACCCGCTTCTTTCTCGATGGTGACCACCTCGTGGCCCGCCTTGCGGAATGCCTCTGCTGGCGACGTAAATTCTGAATCTTCAAACTCGTCGGTAATCAAGACTGCGATTTTTTTACCCATGCTTCCTCCGTTGTTTTCGCTTCAGACTGTTTTTTTCCCGTTTGTGGTAAATACTTACCGGTAACAGACTTTTAAGTGTGGTAGAGCAGGCCCAGAACGCAAACGGACAATTCTGTAAAGGGGATAAGATGAGTCAGGTACTGATTACCGGCGCAACCGGGCTGGTGGGTGGACATCTGCTGCGGCTGCTGATCCAGGATCGGCATATCAATTATATCGCCGCCCCGACGCGTCGCCCGCTGTTGGATATCACCGGCGTCTATAACCCGCACGATCCACAGCTCACCGACGCGCTGGCGCAGGTGCAGGATCCCATTGATATCGCCTTTTGCTGCCTTGGCACCACCCGACGGGAAGCGGGTAGTAAAGAAGCTTTTGTCCATGCGGATTACACACTGGTGGTGGATACCGCCCTGACGGCGAAAAAGCTGGGCGCAAAACATTTCCTGGTGGTCAGCGCGCACGGCGCGAACGCAGGCTCGCCGTTTTTTTACAACCAGGTGAAGGGCAAAATGGAAGAGGCGTTAATCGCGCAGAAATGGGAGCGCCTGACCATCGCGCGGCCTTCCATGCTGATGGGGCACCGTGACGAACGTCGTTTTAACGAGTCTTTTTTCGCTCCGCTGTTTCGCATCCTGCCGGGTAACTGGAAGTCCATCGAGGCGCGGGATGTCGCGCTGGCGATGCTAAAAGAGGCGCTGGCTCCGTCGCAGGAGGGGGTTAATATTATCCCTTCGGCAAAACTGCGTGAAATCGCGCAGGGCGAGGCGTAAACTTCCCCGGCTTATTAAATAACACCTTCCGGGGAATGGTATGACTGGTCAGTCTTCATCTCAGGCGGCAACACCTGTTCAGTGGTGGAAGCCCGCACTCTTCTTTCTCGTGGTCATCATTGGCCTCTGGTATGTGAAATGGCAGCCGTACTACGGTAAAGCCTTCACCGCCGCCGACACCCACAGCATCGGTAAATCGATTCTCGCGCAGGCCGATTCCAGCCCGCTACGCGCGGCGTGGGATTACGCCATGGTCTATTTTCTTGCCGTCTGGAAAGCGGCGGTATTGGGCGTATTGCTGGGCTCGCTGATTCAGGTACTTATCCCGCGTAACTGGCTGGTGAAAACCCTGGGACAGCCGCGCTTGCAGGGCACGCTACTGGGGACGATTTTCTCCCTGCCGGGCATGATGTGCTCCTGCTGCGCCGCACCGGTGGCGGCGGGTATGCGCCGACAGCGCGTGTCGATGGGCGGCGCGCTTGCCTTCTGGATGGGTAACCCCCTGCTGAACCCGGCAACGCTGGTGTTTATGGGCTTCGTTCTCGGCTGGCATTTCGCGTTTATCCGTCTGGCGGCTGGCCTGCTGACGGTGGTGCTTGTCGCTACGCTGGTGCAGCACCTGGTGAAAGACAACGAGGCCGGGCCTGCCTCCGTTGAGCTGGACGTCAGCGAGCCGCAGGGCAGTTTCTTTGCTCGCTGGGGCAAAGCGCTGTGGCAGCTTTTCTGGAGCACCATTCCGGTCTATATCCTGGCCGTACTGGTGCTGGGGGCGGCGCGCGTCTGGCTGTTCCCGCATGCGGATGGCGCTATCGACAACACGCTGATGTGGGTGATTGCGATGGCGGTGGCCGGGTGCCTGTTCGTGATCCCAACCGCGGCGGAGATCCCGATTATTCAGACCATGATGATGGCTGGTATGGGGACCGCACCGGCGCTGGCGCTGCTCATCACGCTGCCGGCGGTGAGCCTGCCGTCGCTTATCATGCTGCGTAAGTCATTCCCGGCGAAAGCGCTGTGGCTGACTGCGGGGCTGGTGGCGTTGAGCGGAGTGATTGTGGGGAGTATGGCGCTTGTGTGAAAAAAGCCCGGTGGCGCTAGCGCTTACCGGGCCTGTAGTCAGGTGGTAATTACTTAATGTAAGTAAAGGCGGTGGTGACGTGTTTCACGCCGCTCACCCGGCTGGCGATATCCGCCGCCGCTTTCCCTTCACGTTCCGTCACCAGACCCAGCAGGAACACTTCGCCGTTCTCCGTGGTCACTTTCACGTTTGAGGATTTCACCTGGTCGGTACCCAGCAGCTGGGAACGCACTTTGGTGGTGATCCAGGTATCAGATGACGCGGTGCCGAGACCAATCGGCTGGCCCTGGCGGATCTCGTTAAACACTTCCGCCGTGCCTTCCACACCCATCGCGATCTGTTTGGCGCGCGAGGCGAGTTCAGGATTTGGCGCCTGGCCTGCCAGCAGCACTTTGCCCTGATAAGCCGTCACGTTGATGCGTGCTTCCTTCTTGATCTGCTCGTCTTTCGACAGCGCACTGTTTACGCGCAGCTCAAGCGTACCGTCATCCACCTGCGTCCCAACGGTGCGCGGATCGGTCGCTGCTTTGGTGCCGACCGCTGCGGTGCCGACTACAGCGGCAGCGATGCATCCCTGAAGCAGTAATGCAGACATCACGACTGCAAGGGCCGATAAAACCTTCATGAGAACTCCTTAATCATCCTGGTGAGGGAAAAGCGTGTTATCGATCAGATCGCATAAGCAGTTCACCGTGAGCATATGCATCTCCTGGATGCGGGCGCTACGGTGCGAAGGAATGCGGATCTCCACATCCTGCGGCCCCAGCAGGCCAGCCAGCTCACCGCCGTCGTAACCGGTCAGGGCGACAATCGTCATATCCCGGGTCACTGCCGCTTCAACCGCTTTAACGATATCCCGGCTGTTACCGCGCGTGGAGATCGCCAGCAGCACGTCTCCGGCATGGCCTAAGGCGCGCACCTGCTTGGCGTAGATTTCGTCATGCAGACGATCGTTGGCAATCGCAGTTAAGACCACGTTATCGGTGTTTAGTGCAATGGCAGGTAAACTCGGGCGCTCGGTTTCGAAGCGATTGATCATGCTGGCAGCAAAATGCTGTGCGTTGGCGGCGGACGTGCCATTGCCACAACAGAGGATTTTGTTGCCGTTGAGCAGCGACTGAACCAGCGTCATCGCTGCACGCGAGATCGCGTCCGGAAGGGCTTCCGCCGCGGCAATCTGCGTTTGAATGCTTTCTGTGAAGCACACTTTAATTCGTTCGAGCACGGTATCCCTTTAAAATCTTATTTATGCGTCTTCGCCAAACGCGTTTTTAAGCCAGTCGATCGCATTTCCGGTGAAGGCTACCACATCGAAACGGCAATCCACAGTATCAAAACTCCCATTATGGCGGGCAAGCCACAAGTGGGCAGTCTGTAATAATTTTTGTTGTTTGGCGAGCGTCACGCTGGCGGCAGCACCGCCAAAACGGGACGACTGTCGGAAGCGAACTTCAATAAACACGATGGTCTGACCGTCTTTCATGATCAGGTCAATCTCGCCGCCGCGCCCGCGAACGTTGGCGGCGACAAAGCGCAGTCCTTTGCCTTCAAGCCAGCGACGCGCCTTTAACTCCCACGCGTCGCCGGTCTGTTTACGGCTTAACTGGCCGGGACAATCTGCCCCTGCTGGTATTTGAGCCATGATAACTTCCTGTTAATCACACAATCCTGATCGGCGGTCAGATCGCCGGTATTCCCGTTAAGCTCGAAGCCCGGTACCTGACGCATCTGGGTGAAGTGGTTTGCCAGCGCCCAGGCATCGACGCCCATCGCGTACAGACGCGCCAGGGAATAGTCATTGCGCACCGCGCCCAGCGCCTGCTGCATCAACTGCGGGTTGCTGCCTGCCAGCATGGGGATCTCGCTGTATTGCAGTCCTTCCATTTCCAGACGGAAATCCGGGCCTGCGGTACCCTGTGCGCTGCGTGAGCTGGCGTAGAGCGTTGCGCCGCTCTGGCTGCCGTTACGCATGGCGATCATCGGTTTGATAAAGGCGATCTCTTCCGGGGTAGCGACGATGTATGCCGAATCCACTTTACCGCCGCCGCTGATTTGCGCGTCGGTAGGTGGCGCCGGGATCGTCAGACCGCCGATGGTGACGCTCTGCTGCTGCGGCAGGCTGGCGGATACCGGGCTACCGTTGAGGGCAATACCTGCCCCGCCGTTCACGCCCGCTCTCAGTTCGGAAGCTGAGCCAAATTTCTGCTGCAACACCACGCCACCGCCAAGGGTCTGCCACTCTTGCGCAAACGCGTTGGCAACGCGATCGCCCAGCGTGCTGCGTGGGATCAGCAGCAGCGGCGCCTGCTTGCCCTGCTCGTGAATATGGCGGGCCGCATCGCGGGCTTCATCCTCCGGAGAGAGGGCGAAGTAACAGATATTGGCGCGGTTCTGAACCTGCTCAGGCTGGTTAAGCGCCAGCACGTTCAGCGTGGTGTTGCTCTTCATCAGCGCTTCCACGTTGTTTTTCAACAGCGGGCCGACAACGATGCTGGCCCCGTCCTGCTGAACCTGCGCCAGCACCTGGTCAAGCGGCTGGGCGCTGGTGTCGTAGATTTTCAACTCTGCACCAGGATAAGCGCTGGTGGTGGCCACAGCCTGCGGCTGGGTTGCTGGCTGCTGTTCCGGCTGCGCGGTTTGCGGCTGAGGTTGTTCTGCCGTCGCGGGCGCCGGTGTTTCAGCCGGGGCCTGTGTTGCCGCAGGCGCTGGGGTAGCAGGCTGCGTCGTTGGGGCGGTAACCGGATTCTGCATGGTGCCCTGCGCAGGGGTTTGCGCGGTGGTCAGGTCGCTGGTTTCGGCGGCGGACGGGCTGACAACGTCATTCACATTCGCCGCCTGTGCAGCCTGCGCCGGAACCGCGCTGCCGCTGACGGCGGTGGTGCCGTTTTTCGCGGCTTCAAAACCTTGCTGAATGGCGCGACCAAACACCGCAGCCTGACCGTTTAACGGCAGCAGCAGGGCGATTTTGCTGGTGGAGGCGGGCTTAAAGTTTTGCACGTTCACCAGCTGCGTTGGCAGCATTTTCGCTCCCGGGTTTTGCGGGTAACGCTTTTGCCAGTCGGTAATGCCGGCTTTCAGCATGTTCGGATCGCTGCGGTTGTTGAACCACATCTGTTGCAGATCCAGCCAGCCTTGCAGGACATTTTCATCGGCGTTGATTACCAGCGCCTTGGCCTGATCCTGGGTCATGGAGGCGAGCGCCTGCCAGGTTGCGTCAATATTTTTTTGCTTGTCTGCACCCGCGAGCAGAGGCTCCTGGGCAATCAGCGCGCGGAGTAGCGTCAGGGAAGGGCGACCCTGCTCAGCGGTGATACCGGCCTGCCAGAAACGGGCCTGCTGGTTTTTATCCAGCGTGCTGAGATCGATGGTGCCGAGGATCTTCTTCGCGCCGTCGTAATCTTTTTGCGCGACCTTCAGTTCTGCCGACAGCAGCGTCTGCTCATGGCGCTGAGTGTCGTTAAGATCCTGCGGCAGCTGGCTGAACAGCTCGGCGGCCTGCTGGGTTTTCCCTTCTTTCAGCAGTGCACGAATGGCGAGTAATTGCCAGTTGATCCTGGTATCATTTGTACTCTGCGACATTTGTTGCAGATAAAAGCCAGAATCAGCCTGAGCGGATCCCTGCATATGAGCAGTGCTCTGGTCAGGTGCCTGGGTGCCGCAGCCGGTAAAGATCAGGGCTGCCAGCAGGAGGGGCACGCTGTGCGCGGCTTTTTTTCGAAGAAACGTTAACGGTACCATACTGTATCCAGTGATTTTTTTACGCAATGCTCAATATTAAATCGGCAATACGGACGAAACAATGAAACAACACGAAACGGCAGATAATTCTCAAGGCCAGCTTTATATTGTACCTACTCCTATCGGGAATTTGTCTGATATTACCCAACGTGCGCTCACCGTATTGCAAGCTGTTGATTTAATTGCGGCTGAAGACACCCGTCATACCGGTTTACTGCTACAACACTTTGCCATCAACGCCCGTTTGTTTGCCCTGCACGATCACAATGAGCAACAAAAAGCCGAAACGCTGGTGGCGAAGCTTAAAGAAGGGCAGAACATCGCGCTGGTCTCCGATGCGGGAACGCCGCTGATCAACGATCCGGGCTACCATCTGGTACGCACCTGCCGGGAAGCTGGCATCCGCGTTGTGCCGCTGCCGGGGCCGTGCGCGGCGATTGCGGCGTTAAGCGCTGCGGGTCTGCCGTCCGATCGTTTCTGCTACGAAGGTTTCCTGCCAGCTAAATCCAAAGGTCGCCGCGATGTATTAAAGGATCTGGAAGCCGAACCGCGTACGTTGATCTTCTACGAATCCACTCACCGTCTGCTGGAAAGCCTGGAGGATATGGTGACCGTCTGGGGCGAAGGGCGCTACGTGGTGCTGGCGCGCGAGCTGACCAAAACGTGGGAAACCATTCACGGTGCGCCGGTCGGCGAACTGCTGGCGTGGGTGAAAGAAGACGAAAACCGCCGCAAGGGCGAAATGGTGCTGATTGTCGAAGGCCACAAAGCGCAGGAAGACGCTCTGCCTGCCGATGCGCTGCGTACGCTGGCCCTGCTACAGGCTGAACTTCCTCTGAAAAAAGCGGCGGCGCTGGCGGCGGAGATCCACGGCGTGAAGAAAAATGCGCTGTATAAATATGCGCTGGAGCAGCAGGGGGAGTAAGACCCTGCCGCCTGTTTTGCCGGGTGGCGGCTTCGCCTTACCCGGCCTACACCGTGTCAAAGCCTCACTATTTCCCCGGCATCGCCTCAAACACCAGCGTTTCCAGCGGTTGCAGCGTAATCACCACAGCGTTTTTATACTCCTCTGGTACGGTCGAATTACTGCCGTACACGGCTTTCAGGGTAAACTGGGAACGCTCTCCTGCCGGGATCTCAAAATCTTTGGTTAAATCCAGGAAGTAACGTTGCGGTTTATCCGACGGGTTTCGTAAGCCAAAAATCGCTTTGTCTTTACTCCATGAGGCCCAGCCGTAAACCTCAAGCGAAGTTGGGTCACCGCCAATCCAGTGAGTATCCACCAGCACGCTGGCATTCTCACGCGACCATTTCGCCGCCTGCGCCAGGGTATCCCACTTCGCCTTATTCAGCATGGACGGCGTAATGTACAGCTCCTGAAGCTGAGTTCCGGTTGCAAAGTAGCTCCAGACCTGATCGGCAAAATCGCTGTCTGTTTGCACTTTCTCGAGTCCATAGTAAGCGTTCTCTGCGCTGACGATCCCGTGGTACATCAGTGAGTTCAGCGGGAACAGCGGACCTTTACGCACGATGGATCGCCAGGTTTCGGCATCGCGGTAGGTCATCCACTGCTGCACTGGCGTGCCGGGGCCGTACAGGTTGATATCATCGCCCTGACGCCAGATTGAATCAGCATAGAACAGCCAGGACGGGCTGGCGTCGGTGCCGGTGGTCAGGTTGATAAACAGGTTCGGATTTGCGCTGCGCATGTTGTGCAGCAGGGCAATGGACGCGTCAAAATCCGATGCAAATGGGCTGCCCTTGATATGCGAATTGGCGTTACCCATTCCGTCGAGCTTGAACGAGGTAATATGCTCGTTTTTGATCAGCTTGATGATCTGATCGTTAAAGTTTTTAAAATAGTTCGGCCCCGACAGCGCCAGCTTGCCGTCTACGGTTTCGAAACCATACTCTTTTGCATGCGAGACGCGAATATCGCGCGGCTTGTTGTATCCGCCCCACGGAGAAAGCCACAGCCCAACCGAGCTATGCAGGCTGTCGGCTTTTTCCCTGACTTTGCCAAAACCGTTGCTGAATGCCGGGCCAAACAGCCAGCGTCCGGTGCGATCGTCCCAGCCATCGTCCAGCAGGAACGCGTCCAGCGCCACCCCGCGTCCGGCAATAAATTCTTTATTCCATTCGTCCATCCGCCCAATGACATCCTGCTCGGAGTAAGGGGTAAAGAAGCCGATGTCCATCCAGCTGTTGTAGTGCAGGTAAGGCTTATAAGGCCGCGGACGCACGGCATCGATAAACTGGTTTACGCTGCGGCGCAGCTGATTAGTTTCCGGGAAAGTGCCGAACCAGGTGGTAAAACTAACCGGTGTCTCAGGCAGAATTGGCGTTTTCAGCTCCACGTTGAGGTTCGTGGTGGCTTCATAAGCGTAAGTATTCACAATCGGTTTGTCTGGCAGGATGAAGAACGAGTCGGCCACGATTGGCGAGCTGTTAATCGCCCCGTCAACGTAAGGTGCCTGAGACTGCTTCTTCGTCGGGAAGAAGGTAATTTTCGCTACGTCCCGCGGCTGCCCGACGGCGGCGATGGTGTAGCCAATGCTGGCGTATTTTCCCTTCACCAGGTTCAGTTTCACCGTTACGATAAAATCCGGATGCGTAAAGTCGATGACTATCGCATTGTCCTGCTTTTCGACGTGCTTGATTTTGAAATCAGCGGTGTGGATTTTTGTTTCATCCGGTAGCGTCAGAAAGAACAACTCCTGGGGCGTGAGCGGATGGTTAGCTTTGCTGTCCGTTACCACTACCGTTGCGTTTGCATCATCAAACGAAAGGGCAATATTGTCGTTACTGAGCGCGTAGTTTGCTGCCGCCGCACCATGAGAAACACAGAGAGTCAGCAGCGAGAGAGTGAGCATTTTTTTCATCGGGGTAAGATCCTTATCAGTAATGCTTCAGCATTCGGTTGATGGACTGTTCCAGCCAGTAGCGCTGGGTGCCGAAGTTAATACGCAGGTAGTTTTCGCCGTTTTGTACGTAGTGGCTGCCATCTTCAATGACCACGCCAGCCTGTTTTGCGAAATGTTGAGTTAGCGCCGTCGCACTGCGATCGTCCGCACTGACGTCTATCCAGGCGAGATACGACGACTCCGGGTTCATCATCTTCCATGCAGGGAAATGGGTCTGAATGGCATCCGCAAGGTAGCGGGCATTGCCGCGCAGATAACCATTCAGCGCGTCGAGCCATGGCAGACCTTGCTGATAAGCCAGAATAATTCCCCACACGCCGAAGATATTGGGCGAGGTAATGGAGTTCTTCTCCAACTGCTGGCGGAAACGCTGGCGTAGCGAATCGTCTGGAATTATCGAGTAGGATGTTTTTAACCCGCCAAGGTTGAAGGCTTTATTGGGGGAGGTCAGCACAATCAGGTTGTCCTGGGCGGCACAGCCCGAAGTCAGACAGCTGACGAATGTACCGTCCAGAATGTGCTCGGCGTGAACCTCATCAACCACCAGAATCGTGCCGTAGCGCTTACAGAGATCGGACACCTGGCGTATCTCATCCGCGCGCCAGATTCGCCCCGAGGGGTTATGCGGCGAGCAGAAGAACCACAGGGTGGGGCGGTGTGTTCGTAGCTGCTCTTCCACCCGATTAAAATCAAGTTGATAACGGTTATTTTCCACACTTAGCGGGTTAGCAAGTACTTGCACTCCCTGTCGCTGTGTCGCCATCGCAAACGGGTCATACACCGGGGTGTTCATCATCACGCAGTCGCCGGGTTTGCAGAACGCCTGAACCGTATAGTGCAGCGTGGAAACGGTGCCGTAGGTCAGGGTGATCCATGACTTATGCACCTCAACCTGATGACGGGTGCGCTGGAAGGCGATGACCGCATCGTAGAATTCGTCGAAGCACCAGGTGTAACCGAAGGTGCCATGCTCCACGATGCGCTGGAAGCCTTCAATCACAGCGGGTGGCGAGGTGAAATCCATGTCTGCTATCCACAGCGGGATAAATCCCTCCGGGACATCACCGAAACGCGAGCACACATACGTATGATCCCATTTACGGCATTTATCGCTTTTACGCTCAATGATTCTGTCGAAATCAAACACAACGACCCCCTGTTAAATTAAGGCTTCAATGCCGGATTTGACGCTCTGCACCTGCGGACCGATGATCACCTGAACGCTGTGGGCATCAAGCACCACTACTGACAAGGCGCCCGCGGCCTTCAGCGCCTGCTGGTCGATAAGCCCCATATCTTTTACCACCAGACGTAAGCGGGTAATGCAGTTGTCGAGCGACTCAATATTCTCTTTACCGCCAAGCGCGCGAAGAATAAGCCCATGATCGTATTTCGATTTTCCACGTGCCCGGGTATTGGCTTCCACCGCCTGGAGCGCACCCTGCGCGTCAACCTCACGGCCCGGCGTTTTAATATCGTGCCTGAGGATGTACCAGCGGAAGACGAAGAAGTAGATAGCAAACCAGGCAATACCCACCGGGAACAGCAGATACCATTTGGTCGACATCCCCTGCATGACGCCGAAGATCAGCAGATCCAGAATGCCGCCGTCGGTGTTGCCGATGGTGACGCCGAGCAGCGCCATCACCATCAGCGCCAGGCCAGACATAACGATATGAAACGCGTAAAGCACAGGGGCAATAAACAGGAACAGGAACTCAATCGGCTCTGAAATACCCGTGACAACTGAAACCAGCACGCCTGAAAGCAGCAGCCCTTTAATCACCGGACGGTTTTCCGGGCGCGCGGTGCGGTAGATAGCGTAAGCCACGGCAGGCAGGCCGAAGATAAAGGTCGGCATAAACCCTTGCGATAAAAATGCCGTAACGTGCGGACTAAACGGCAGGCCAGCTTTCAGCTCGGCGTAGAAAATGTTCAGCGCACCGGCCACTTCCTGGCCGTTAACCATCTCAATGCCGCCCGCCGGGGTGAAGCGCACCATCGCCAGCAGGATGTGGTGCAGGCCAAAAGGTTTGAGCAGCAGTACGCCTACGCCATACAGGAATGGCCCAAAGACGCTGGTGCTCTGGATGATATGACCAATCCCGGCAATGCCCATTGCCACATATTCCCACAGCAGGGGGATAAACAAGCCGACCAGCGACAGGGTGAGGGCGGTAATGATGGGCACAAAACGAATGCCGCTAAAGAAGGCAAACGCGTCGTGCAGCACCGTGTCCTGGAAACGTTCGTGCAGGAAGTAGGTGATCACCCCTACCACAATGCCGCCGAGCACGCCCATCTCCAGCGTTTGAATGCCAAGCACAATGGATTGTCCCACCTGTCTCATGGTGGCGGCATCCGCAAGCTGGTGGGTGGCGGTCAGGTAGTAGTTGATGCTCATGTTCATCAGCATGTAGCCAACGAATCCGGCAAAAGCGCCCACCGCTTTATTACGTCTGGCAAGGCCCATCGGGATCGCCATGGCAAACATCAGCGGCAGATAGGTAAAAGCAAAGCCGCCGACCATGGCGATAAAACCAAAGGTGAGCTGCGTTAACTCGCCGCCCAGAAAGGGAAAACTTTTGATGGTGGAAGGGCTGGTGACAGAACTACCGATACCTAACAACAACCCCATAAAGGCCAACAGTGAGACCGGGAACATAAACGTCTTTCCCAGGCTCTGGAAAAACTCCCACGCTTTCGATTTAAACGACTTTTCCTGTGTCATGTAGGGACTCCTCGGATTTTTAGGATAATGGAAGGCGCTGTCCGGCTTAAGGACGCGCCTTCATATTTGCGAGGCTTATAGTTATTTTTTTAGGTACTAACGTTATGCGCGATGGGTTCAGGCTTCAGTCGCAAGCAGCAGCCGGTTCGCCGAGCCGCAAACGGTGATTTTGCTTCTGACCACCTCTTTCATGGCATCCATGCCGACGCGCATGTAGAAGCGCGGATCGTTGCCCTGTGGGTTCTCGGCAAACCAGGCTTTGACTGCGTCAGAGAAGGCGATTTTCAGCTCTGTTGCGACGTTAACTTTGCAGACGCCCAGCTCAATGGTGCGGCGCACATCCTCATCCGGCACATCACTCGCACCGTGCAGCACCAGCGGCACTGTCACTACCTCGCGGATCTCGGCCAGCCGCTGGAAGTCGATTTTTGGGCGTTTGGTATAAAGACCGTGCGCGGTACCGATGGCAACGGCGAGGCTGTCCACGCCTGTTAGTTCGACAAAGCGTTTTGCTTCCTGCGGGTCGGTCAGGAACGCGCTTTCGGCGTCGACGCTCATGTCATCTTCCACTCCGCCCAGTCGGCCCAGTTCGGCCTCGACGCTACAGTCGTTGAGGTGGCAGAAATCGACGACCGATTTCACCAGCTTGACGTTTTGTTCGAAGGGGTAATGGCTACCGTCGATCATTGCGCTACGTACGCCGGCATGGACTTTGCGGCGAATGTCGTCCAGCGATTCGTGGTGATCGAGGTGTAGCGCCAGCGGCATGTCATAAGTCAGAGAATATGCGCTGCACAAGGCGTAGATCTCTTCCAGCGCAATATGTTTAAACGTCCCCGGCGTACCCGCGAGGATCACCGGCGATCGCATTTCGCTACAGACTTCGAGGATCGCCTGGATCGTCTCGGCGTTATGGATGTTAAAGGCCGGAACGGCATAGCCCTTCGCCTGTGCGTCCTGCAAAAGATATTTGGTAGAAATAATACTCATGAGCCTGTCCTCTTAAGCCTGCCACGGATGAATAACGACGCCCTGGACCACACGGTTAACCGTACCGCTGGCGGATGGCGTATCCGGCGTATTGCCAACGTGCAGAGACTGGGTCAGTGCGAAGACCTGGGCGTACATCAGGAAGCAGAACGCCTGCTCCATATCGTTAAATGAACGGGAAGGCGGCAGCAGGATATGCGGGCCAGCTTCAATGACCGGATCCGTTTCGGCTGCAATGGCTACCACGCGCATGGCCTGACGATCGCGTCGCAGTTCGGCGAGCAGATCCCGATCGTACTGACGCGTATACGGATGGCTGGAGACAAACACGACGACCAGCGTTTCGTTGTCCACCAGCGACTTAGGCCCGTGACGGAAACCCGTTGGCGAATCGTAGAATGCCGCCAGCTTGCCGGCGGTCAGCTCCAGCACCTTCAGCGCAGACTCCCGTGCGGCGCCCTGTAATCCACCGCTGCCCAGATAAACAATGCGTTTCCACGGTTCGTTACCAAAGACGCCGGGACTGAAATCGCCAAGCGATGTGAGGATCGCCTGACAGCGATCGGACACGTCGCGGAACGTTTTGCTGTTGATCGTTTCCGGTGCGAATACCGCCAGGCAGCTCGCCATCATGGTGGTGATGCTGCTTGTCATCGCGAACCCGCGATCGTGCGTTTCGGCTGGCATGAGCAGAGCGCAGGCGTTATCGCTGTCGACGGCATTCTGGTACAGGCTGCCTGCTTCATTACAGGTGATCGACAGGTGGTAGCACTCCGGTACAAACTGATTCGCCAGCTCAACGGCGGCGACGCTCTCCGGGCTATTGCCTGAACGGGCGAAAGAGACCAGCAGCAGCGGGTGCGAAGGGCTGAAATAATCCATCGGGTTGGTGACCAGATCGGTCGTAGGTATCGCGGTGATGTTTTTCCCCGTGTGGCTGGCAAGCCATGGCGCAATGATGTCGCCGATAAAAGCAGACGTACCCGCGCCGGTCAGAACGATCCGCAGATCGGGCTTGCGCAACAGTGGCGTCAGAAAACTGTCGATCGACGCGCGCAGATTATCAATATTGTTGAGCGAGCGAAGCCAGCTGGCTGGCTGCTGGCGGATCTCTTTTTCGGTCCAGGTGCCGGTGGTGGCGATAGTGGTTTGTGGCATAACTCAGTCCTTAGTCGTGTGAATTCCACATCAGACGCTGGCAAATGTGTCGCTATCTTTCGTTTCGTTTCACTTGTTCACTTTAGCAGTTGAAGAAAATCTATAGAAAAGAAATCGAAAGTTCAATGGCGAAAAAGAAATAAAACGAAAAGTGTGATCGCGAAAGGAAAGGCGAAAATCAAGGAAAGGAAAAGAAAGGCCTTACGATCGTCTTCCGTAAGGCCAACAGGGCACACTGTGAAGGGGCTACAGGGAAAGAGCCTGACCCTGGATCCAGATCTGCCGGAGGTGTAAACCCGCATCCAGCGCAAGAACATTGGCGCGTTTGCCTGGCGCTAACGTTCCCAGCAGGTGATCCATACCGAGCAGACGAGCAGGATGCAGCGAGGCCATATGGATTGCGTTTTCTGGGGCGATCCCCGTATGCTCCACCATATTTCGCACGGCGGCATCCAGCGCGAGCGTGCTGCCCGCCAGCCCGCCTGAGGCCGTGCGGACAACGCCGCCCTGCATCTCGACATTTTCACCACACAACGTATAGCGCCCATCAGGCATACCCGCCGCCTGCATGGCATCGGTAATCAGCACCGTACGATCCTTCGCGCAGCAACAACATAGCCGCATGGCTCCAGGATGAACGTGATGCCCGTCGGCAATAAGCTCCAGCCACGCGCGTGGGTCCGTAAGCCCGGCGCCAACCATGCCGGGCTCCCGGTGGTGTAACCCCGTCATGCCGTTGTAGCAGTGCACCAGCCCGGCTGCGCCTGCATCAAATGCGGCCAAGGTTTGCGCGTATGTAGCGGCGCTGTGGCCCAGCATGACGCGTATCCCTTTTTGCTTGAGGTGATGGATCGCCTTCAGGGCATCCACTTTTTCCGGAGCAAGCGCCACCACCCGCAGCGTGTTCTGCGAAACCGCAATCAGCTCATCAAGTTCCGCGAGATCCAGTTCGCGAAACAGTTCTGGCGGGTGCGCCCCTTTGTTCTGCGGTGTAAAGTACGGGCCTTCCAGATAGCTGCCCAGGATCTGCGCGCCGGGGCCACCGGCATGACAGCGCCGGGCAATGCGCCGTAACGCGCCATAGATCGCCTCCAGCGGAGCGGTGACGGTGGTAGGCAGAAACGCCCCCACGCCTTCACGCGCTTTGTGCATGGCTAACCGGTCCAGCACGTCGGGCGCATCATCCATCACATCCACACCCGCGCCGCCGTGGACGTGGATATCAATGTATGCCGGGCAAAGCAGGTCTGCCTCGCGGGTATTAACCCCTGCTGGAATCGGCTCGATGGCGGTGATGACGCCTCTATCCATACGCAGCTGATGGTCATCCAGCCAGCCCTGCCCGGTAAGCAGACGACGCGCGCGCAGCAGTTGCCTCATATCCCTTCCTCGGCGGGCGCTTCCTCGCGACAGCGTGCAAGTTCATCCACCAGGCTGGTCAGGCCGCGATGGCCGCACTCCAGCGCCTGCAAACGAAAGGCTTCACTGCTTAATCCGTCGCGCTCCAGAACCATCTCCAGCAAAAGCTGGAGATTGGTGCCGGTGATCACTTCGCTGCCGGGGCGCTGCATCGCGAGGGTAGAGGCCACACGAAACGGCGTACCGCCGAGAAGATCGGTAAGAAACACGATATCGTGCTCTGCATCCAGTTCATTCACTGCCTGCTCAAGCTGCGCGGTCAGCCGCGCAGTGGTGGAGCTTTCCGGAAAATCGATGGCGATAAACTGCGGCTGTTCGCCGAGGATTTGCTTCATCGCCTGTTGCAGCCCGCTGGCAAAACCGCCGTGACCCGTCAAAATAATGCCTAACATCGCAACCTCTTTGCTTATTACAGGAAGTGACAGAATTTACCGACAACGCCCAGCACCACGGTGATACCAATCAGGCGCAGCGGGCTCCAGCCACGGCGTACCAGCCAGAACATGGTCAGGGTATAGACCAGTGGCAGAAAGGCGGGCATCAGTTTGTCGATCACATCGGTTTGCAGTTTGACGACCGCATCCCCGGCTTTAATCTCGAGTGTGGTATTCAGGCGCACATAGGTTGCCACCAGCGCACCAATCACTGTCATCCCGACAATGGACGCAGCATGACCAACCTTTTTGGTGTTGGCCTTGATCAGCGGGATCGCGGCGACACCCATTCGGTAGGCATAGTGCGCCAGACCAAAACGCAGGCCGAGATGCACCACGTTAAACAGCACGATAAAGACCACCGCGCCAAGAATGGATCCCTGTAGCGCCAGGCTGGCGCCAATCCCCCCGCAGATGGGCAGCAGGGTCAGCCAGAACATGGCGTCACCAATGCCACCGAGCGGTGCGCCGACGGCAATTTTAGTGCTCTGGATGCTGTTCACATCCTGCTTGGAACGCTCCATTGCCAGAATAATGCCGATGACGAAGGTCACCAGGAACGGGTGGGTGTTAAAGAAACCCATATGGCCTTTCATGGCGCGCGCCAGGTCCCGCTTATTGGTGTGGATCTTTTTCAGCGCGGGCAGTAGCCCATACAGCCAGCCGGAGGCCTGCATACGCTCGTAGTTAAACGAGGCCTGTAGCAGCATGGAACGCCAGGCGACACGGTTAATATCCTTTTTCGTTAGCTCAGCGCCAATACTCTGGTCTTCGTAGACGTTTTCATTCACGCCGGTCAGCAGTGTCTCTTCACTTTCAGACACGCCCGGCAGGGTGGTGTGATTAGATGCCATCTTCAAATTCCTCTTTCTGGGCCGCAGGCGCCGTGGGTTCAGGCGATTTGCGCAGCAGGTCGATCAGCGCCATCGCCAGCGCAGCCGCGGCAATCGCCAGCACCGGGAGTTTCAGCCAGGCCGCGGCGACAAAGCCGATAATGAAGTAAGGGATGTAAACGTTTTTCATCATGATCTTCAGCAGCACGGCGAAGCCGATCGCTGGCATGATGCCGCCCGCGACGCCGAGACCGTCGATCAGACGTTCCGGCAGCACGTCAATGGCGGTTTTCGCATGTTCAGCCCCGAAGTAGATGGGCAGAAACGCGCACAGGAAGTAGAAGACGCCGAGCGCCAGCAGTGCCAGATAGTTGACCCGTTCAATACCACGGGTGTCTGCGTTAGCCGCCATGCGATCGCAACGGGACATCACGCCGGACATCACCGAGAAGAGGAAAGTGATCCCCATCTGAACCGCCACGGCAAACGGCACGGCGACCCCAACGGCGACATCCGGCTTCACGCCTGTAGTAATGGCAAATGTGGTGCCAACGATGGTGCCGATAATCACGTTTGGCGGCTGCGCGCCCGCCAGCGGCGCGAGTCCCATCCAGACCAGTTCTAACGTACCGCCGGTCAGAATTCCGGTGTGCAAATCGCCCAGAATCAGGCCAACCAGTGGCCCGAGCACCACTGGACGGTGCATGTGTGTTAAGCCGTTAAACATATCCAGGCCCGCTATAAAGGCGAGAAGCCCCAGCGCGAAAGCCTGCAACAGACTGATTTCCATTGTGAATCCCTCAGAGCAGTTTAAAGAGATCCAAAGCAGTCTCTGTTGGAACGCCCTGAACGAAGCATTCCACTCCGGCCGCCTTCAGGCCGTTAAACGCGGCGATATCGTTCGCGTCTACAGATACCGTTTTGGCAATTTGCTGTTTGCCACTGGCGTAATGCATATTTCCGACGTTAATACGGGTGATGGGCACGCCGCCCTCGACCAGCGTTAAAAAATCAGCCGGTGTTTTACAGACCAGCAGAATTTTCTGCCGGTCGGCGGCGCGATGAATGTTGTCGATCACTTTTTGCAGGGACCAGAAACGCACGGCGATGCCTTCCGCAAGCACCATCTCCATCAGGTTTTGCTGAACCGGATCGTCTGCAACCTCGTCATTTGCCACCAGCACCAGGTTCGCCCCCGCAAACCCCACCCACTGTACGCCCACCTGACCGTGGATCAGGCGTTCATCAATGCGGCATAAGACAATGTTTGGCATAGCGTTTTCCTCTTTTTAATTATGCGTGTTGAGTCGTTACGCCTTCGCAGGCGGCATGGTACTGCTGGAGTATGTCCTGAATGTGGTCGAGGATGAGTTCCCGTGGTGTGGACCTGAGAGCGCCATCGCGAACTTTGCTGTACTGCAACGGCAGATACTGGCTGATCAGCGGCAGCGGGATCGGTTCATCCGCCAGGTTGCGTACCAGCCGCTCAAAGGCGTCGTCAATCTGGCTGTCTGGCCAGTAATAGCGCACGCGGTCGGAATAGCTGTAACCGCGCGCCAGGCGACGGGCATTGCCGTCGCCGTGATAGTGGCTTTGCCAGTATTCCGGGCGATCGAGCATCACGTTTTCCAGGACGTGACGCAGCCCTGAGCAGGCTTTTGCCGGCAGCAGCTCTTCTTCAATTGCTGCCAGTGAGAACAGCGCTTCGCGCAGCGCGAAGGTTAGCGCAGGGCCGACTTTCAGAATGGCGAAGTGATCTTTCACCAACTGGCGCAGCGCCTGCGGCGTCTGGTAATCGGTAGAGTGTGCTTCAAATACAAGCGTGTCGTAGGCTTCAACCATCTCGCTCAGCGCGACGGCTTTATGCGGTTGATAGTCACAAACCTGCGCATGGTCGAACTCAACGCCAGGCTGAACCACCAGGCCAATAATGCGCGGCCAGATGTCGCTTAACCCTTCCTTCTCGAATGCGTGGCGGTGTGCCTCAAGCGTGGCGCGTGCCGCCTCTGGCGTGGTGACCTCAAGCTCGGTCAGCGTCTCGTGTGCCCCACCGGGAACCGGAACTTCCGTGCCGATAACGTAGACCAGATCGGCTACGCCAAATTGCTCGAGACAGGTGGTTTCGGCAATTTTAGCCAGCCGAGCGGCACGCCCGGCAACGATTGCATCGGTTAACGGAACCGGGTCGTCTTCGCAGGACATGCTGCAATCGAGGTGAATTTTTTTAAATCCGGCCGCCACGTAGCTTCTGATCAGATCGTCGGCGTTCGCCATCGCCTGCGAAGCCGGCAGGTTTTGCCAGCGGTTTGGACCTAAATGATCGCCGCCAAGGATCAGCTGCGAGGTGGGGAAACCAAGAGATCCCGCCAGCTTGCAGACAAACCCATAAAAATCGGCGGGCGTCATACCGGTATAACCGCCAAACTGATCCACCTGGTTTGAGGTGGCTTCTATCAGCAGGGGCGTCTGTTGTGAATGGGCGTAACGTAGTGCAGCTTCAAGTACCAGTGGATGTGCGGAACAGACGGCATAAATCCCGTTTGTATTCCCCCGTTTATGTTGTTCCACCATTTCTGTCAGATGTTTCACTTTCCTCTCCATTTCGGATGGTGTTGGTATTCATCTTTCGTTTTGTTTCATTTGATACTGCATTATGGTGAGGTAAAAATAAAACGAAAGATAATAGTTTTCCGATCTGTTTCACAAAAGAAACATAATGAAAGGTTTCAGCGGCGATTAAGCTTGCGTCCGCACACCATACAGGGCTTGCATTCCCTCAAAAGAAAGGCGTTAATAAGCAAAACGAAATGAAACGAAAGTGTATTTACTAAGGAGCTCGTATGAGCAGCACCGATTCGTCCGCAGAGAAGCGCATCACCGGCACCAGTGAAAGGCGAGAGCAGATCATTCAGCGGTTGCGGGCGCAGGGAAGCGTGCAGGTTAACGATCTTTCTCTTTTATTCGGCGTGTCGACGGTGACGATCCGTAACGATCTGGCCTTTCTGGAAAAGCAGGGGATTGCCGTTCGCGCTTACGGCGGCGCGCTGATTTGCGAAGGCAATGCCCCCGGCGTGGAGCCGTCCGTTGAGGACAAAAGTTCCCTTAATACGGCAGTGAAGCGCAGCATCGCGCAGGCGGCGGCTGAACTGGTGAAGCCGGGTCACCGCATTATTCTGGACTCCGGCACCACAACCTTTGAAATTGCCCGCATGCTGCGCCAGCACACCGATGTCATTGCCATGACCAACGGGATGAACGTGGCAAACGCGCTGCTGGAAGCGGAGGGCGTAGAGCTGCTGATGACCGGCGGGCACTTGCGCCGTCAGTCGCAGTCCTTCTACGGCGACCAGGCGGAGCAGTCCTTACAGAATTACCATTTTGACCTGCTGTTCCTGGGTGTCGATGCCATCGATCTCGACCGGGGGGTGAGTACGCATAACGAGGATGAAGCCCGTCTGAACCGCAAAATGTGCGAGGTGGCGGAGCGTATTATCGTTGTCACGGACTCCAGCAAGTTTAATCGTTCAAGCCTGCATAAAATTATTGATACCCAGCGGATCGACATGATTATCGTTGATGAAGGCATTCCGGCGGAAAGCCTTGAAGGATTACGCAAAAGCGGGATCGATGTGGTGCTGGTCTAAAGGGGCTTTTCCCCTCTCCCCATAGGGAGAGGGTCCCCCAGTAATTTGAAAGCAAACGCTATAACGTTGCCTCAGAATAACTGAGGGCTTTCAGCGATGCCTCGGTCCGGCTGTAAATCGCTGAGGCGTTTCCTGTAGGCCGGGGCGAGGCGCAGGGATGCGCCGAGAGGGCGGGCTTTACAGGGATGTTACCTCCGCCCGTCCCCGATAAGCCGGAAGGAATAAGCCGAAGGCACCGCGAAGCGGCGATTTACCGCTGGAAGCCCGGGTCGCCAGGGTGGTGGCGACTGAGCCACCCTGGCACGTTCACCGGTCATGTCGTGACAGAGTAGCAAGGAACATAAAGTGAACGGAATGACCACCAGAGCCGTATGTTCCCCCTCACCCCAGCCCTCTCCCTCAAGGGAGAGGGGGCCGTCTGTGCAGGCATTATTTTGTGGGGAACCCTCAGCTCCATAGGGGAGAGGGGACTGCCCGGTGCGGTTTTTTACCCTCTCCCCGGTGGGGAGAGGGCAGGGTGAGGGGCCATCAGGTCACCGGAGCCGGGTTAAACACCGCCAGCGAGTTATGCAATCCCCATTGATCGGAGAAGGTTTTCTTCCGCCCGCTTGCCACATCCAGAATGAAGTGGAACAGCTTCCAGCCCACTTCTTCAATACTCTCTTCCCCGGTGGCGATGGTGCCCGCGTTGATATCCATTAAGTCATACCAGCGGTTTGCCAGCTCGGTGCGGGTCGCCATTTTGATCACCGGTACCGCCATCAGGCCGTACGGCGTGCCGCGCCCGGTGGTAAAGACCTGTACCGTAATGCCGGACGCCACCTGCTGGGTACCGCACACGAAATCACTGGCAGGCGTTGCCGCGTAGATCAGACCGCGTTTGGTTGGTCGCTGGCCAGGGGAGAGCACTTCCACAATCGCGCTCTGGCCGGATTTGGCAATCGACCCGAGGGCCTTTTCCACCACGTTGGCCAGACCGCCTTTCTTGTTACCCGGAGACGGGTTGGCGCTGCGGTCGGTTTTGCCCATGTCGAGATAGTTATCGTACCAGGCCATCTCCTCCAGCAGGCGTTTGCCCACCTCTTCGTTGACGGCGCGCGGCGTGAGCAGGTGGATAGCATCACGTACTTCGGTGACTTCGGAGAACATCACCGTGGCGCCGCAGCGCACGAACAGATCGGAGGCATAACCGACTGCCGGGTTGGCGGTGACGCCGGAAAACGCATCGCTGCCGCCACACTGTGTCCCAACGACCAGTTCAGAGGCCGGGCAGGTTTCACGCTGGCGTTTGTTCAGCTTCTCCAGATGGTGCTCTGCCACCTGTAAAATGTCGTCGACCATCGATCTGAAGCCGACATGGTGTTCATCCTGAAGTCGCACAACACTGGCATCGTCAACCGGAATGGCTTTCACATCCTCAGTACCCTGCAACAGGCGTTCTGGCTGCAATTTTTCACAGCCGAGACCAATCACCATGACCTCACCGCCAAAGTTTGGGTTAAGGGCGATATTGTGAATCGTGCGGATCGGCACGACCGCTGCGGGCGCGTTGATCGCCACGCCGCAGCCGTACAGGTGGTTAAGACCCACCACGCCGTCAACGTTGGGGTATTTCGGCAACAGATCGCGCTCAATAATTTTCACCACATAATCCACTACGCCCGCCACGCAATGCACGCTGGTGGTGATGCCAAGCAGGTTTTTGGTTCCCACGCTGCCATCCGCGTTGCGGTAACCCTCGAAGGTATAACCCTCCAGCGGAGGCAACGGCTCAGGGACGCGGGTAGCCAGCGGCAACGACTCCAGCGGCGGGGCGGTGGGCAGCTCAACCAGCGACTCCTCAATCCAGCTACCCTGCGGGATAGCGCGCACCGCATAGCCGATGACTTCGCCGTAGCGCACGATTTCGCCCTGCGCCGGGATATCGACCAGTGCGACTTTATGCCCCTGCGGAATGTGCTCAATCAGCTCCAGGCCATCCGGAAAGCGGGTGCCAGCTTTTAAGCCATTGTCGTTGACAATAATCGCCACGTTATCGGTATCGTGCACTTTTATATAGAACGCCGTCGGCGACGCCTGTCGAATTTCAATATCGGCCATTGTTCACTCTTCTCCAGCAAAATATCTGATACTAAATATAGCCAGATGGTTAATTGTTTCTTATTGAGGAAATAAAGAATGCCAGGAGAGGAAAGGTGAGAATGTGATCGCGATCGCTCCCGAACCACTAATCGTTGATTCTGTGCATCAGCGCCCACTGTGTTGGGCATATGCTCAAAATAGCGTGCCACTCCCGTTGGATAATTGAGCATTGAGACAATGTGCTGCCGGGTGGTGACGATTATACTGAATGACGATTTTATAACGCCAAAATTCAGTCAGGAAAATAAATATAACGCTGACGCTGAGTCGGAATAAATAAGAAAAGCTACTGGCTAAAACTGCGGAATTAAAAAAGGTATAAGTAATGAGTAACGACATCTTCCCGAATAAATTTAAAGCGGCCCTCGCGGCGCACCAGATTCAGATTGGCTGCTGGTCTGCGCTGGCCAACCCCATCAGCACCGAAGTGCTGGGCCTGGCCGGGTTCGACTGGCTGGTGCTGGACGGCGAACATGCGCCAAACGATATCAACACGTTTATTCCGCAGCTGATGGCGCTGAAAGGCAGCCACAGCGCGCCGGTGGTGCGTGTGCCCACCAACGAGCCGGTGATCATCAAGCGTCTGCTGGATGTCGGCTTCTACAACTTCCTGATCCCGTTTGTTGAAACGGAAGAAGAAGCGGTGCTGGCCGTGGCGGCGACCCGCTATCCACCGGAAGGGATCCGCGGCGTGTCCGTCTCGCACCGCGCCAACATGTTTGGCACCGTGCCGGACTATTTCGCTCAGTCCAACAAGAACATCACCATTCTGGTTCAGATCGAGAGCCAGCAGGGGGTCGATAACGTCGACGCTATTGCCGCGACGGAGGGGGTAGACGGCATTTTCGTCGGCCCGAGCGATCTGGCGGCCGCCTTTGGTCATCTGGGCAACGCCAGCCATCCGGACGTGCAGCGCGCAATTCAGCACATTTTTGCCCGTGCCAAAGCGCACGGTAAACCGTGCGGCATTCTGGCGCCAGTGGAAGCCGATGCCCGCCGCTACCTGGAGTGGGGCGCAACGTTTGTCGCCGTCGGCAGCGATCTCGGCGTATTCCGCGCCGCCACGCAGAAATTAGCGGACGCTTTTAAAAAATAACCATCATTGAGGAAACAGATTATGACGCTGAAAGTGGGTTTTATTGGCCTGGGTATCATGGGCAAACCAATGAGCAAAAACCTCATCAAAGCAGGTTACTCACTGGTGGTTTTAGATCGTAATTCAGACGCGGTGGCAGAGGTGATTGCGGCTGGCGCAGAAACGGCGACAACCGCAAAAGCGATTGCTGAGCAGTGCGACGTGATTATCACCATGCTGCCAAACTCCCCGCACGTGAAAGAGGTGGCGCTGGGTGAGAACGGCATTATCGACGGCGCGAAGCCGGGTCTGGTGGTGATCGACATGAGTTCTATCGCACCGCTGGCAAGCCGCGAAATCAGCGAGGCGCTGAAAGTGAAAGGCGTGGAAATGCTGGATGCGCCGGTCAGCGGCGGCGAACCGAAAGCCATCGACGGCACCCTGTCGGTGATGGTGGGGGGCGATAAAGCTGTGTTCGACAAATACTACGACCTGATGAAAGCCATGGCTGGCTCCGTGGTGCACACCGGTGAAATTGGTGCAGGCAACGTCACCAAGCTGGCAAACCAGGTGATTGTGGCGTTGAACATCGCGGCCATGTCCGAAGCGCTGACGCTGGCCACCAAAGCGGGCGTTAATCCGGATCTGGTCTATCAGGCCATTCGCGGTGGTCTGGCGGGCAGCACCGTGCTGGATGCCAAGGCGCCGATGGTGATGGATCGTAACTTCAGGCCGGGTTTCCGCATCGATCTGCACATTAAGGATCTGGCGAATGCGCTGGATACCTCCCACGGCGTGGGCGCGCAGCTGCCGCTGACTGCCGCCGTCATGGAGATGATGCAGGCGCTGCGTGCGGACGGTCTGGGCACCGCCGATCACAGCGCGTTAGCGTGCTATTACGAAAAACTGGCGAAGGTTGAAATTGCTCGCTAATGACGTCCTGCCCGGTGGCGTTACGCTTACCGGGCCTACGGCTCAGGCATACAACTATGAAAATCGTAATCGCGCCAGACTCTTATAAAGAAAGCCTGTCTGCCACCGAGGTGGCGCAGGCGATAGAAAAAGGATTTCGGGAAATTTTCCCCGATGCTCATTACGTGTCTGTTCCCGTTGCTGACGGCGGAGAAGGTACGGTTGAAGCGATGATCGCTGCGACGCAGGGCACCTGGCAGCAGGCTGTCGTCACCGGCCCGTTAGGGGAAAAGGTGAAGGCCAGTTGGGGGATCTCGGGCGACGGTACCACCGCGTTTATCGAGATGGCCGCCGCCAGCGGCCTGGTGCTTGTTCCTCCCGCGCAGCGTAACCCGCTGGTCACGACGTCGCGCGGGACGGGGGAGCTGATCCTCAGCGCGCTGGATAAAGGCGCGCGCAACATCATTATCGGTATCGGCGGGAGCGCAACCAACGATGGGGGCGCGGGTATGATGCAGGCGCTGGGCGCGAAGTTTACGGATGCGAACGGGACGGAGATCGGCTACGGCGGCGGCAGCCTGATGGCGCTTAACCGGATTGATATTTCCGATCTCGATCCGCGTCTTCAGGGATGCGCAATCCGCGTCGCCTGTGACGTGACGAATCCGCTGGTCGGTGAAAGCGGCGCGTCGCGTATCTTTGGCCCGCAAAAAGGCGCCACGGAGGAGATGATCCTCGAACTCGACGCCAATCTTAACCACTACGCCGGGGTGATCAAAAAATCGCTGCGCATTGACGTCAACCGGGTTCCGGGGGCTGGCGCCGCGGGCGGCATGGGCGCAGCGCTGATGGCCTTCCTGGGCGCTGAGCTGAAAAGCGGCATCGAGATTGTCACTCAGGCGCTCAATCTTGAAGAACATATTCACGATTGCACGTGGGTGCTGACCGGGGAAGGGCGCATCGACAGCCAGAGCATTAATGGCAAAGTGCCCGTCGGCGTGGCGAGCGTCGCCAAAAAATACCATAAGCCGGTGATCGGGATTGCCGGAAGTCTGACGCAGGATGTGGGTGTGGTGCATCAGTACGGCATCGACGCGGTGTTCAGCGTACTGACCAGTATCGGTTCACTGGAAGAGGCGTTCCAGGGAGCATATGACAACATTTACCGCGCCTCGCGGAATATCGCGGCCACATTGCAGGTAGGCATGCGTAGCCAGGGGTGACAGCGGCGCGCAAACCCTCTATACTGCGCGCCGAAGCTGACCAGACAGTCGCCGCTTCGTCGTCGTCCCTTTCGGGGGAGACGGGCGGAGGGGAGGAAAGTCCGGGCTCCACAGGGCAGGGTGCCAGGTAACGCCTGGGGGGGAAACCCACGACCAGTGCAACAGAGAGCAAACCGCCGATGGCCCGCGCAAGCGGGATCAGGTAAGGGTGAAAGGGTGCGGTAAGAGCGCACCGCGCGGCTGGTAACAGTCCGTGGCACGGTAAACTCCACCCGGAGCAAGGCCAAATAGGGGTTCACATGGTACGGCCCGTACTGAACCCGGGTAGGCTGCTTGAGCCAGTGAGCGATTGCTGGCCTAGATGAATGACTGTCCACGACAGAACCCGGCTTATCGGTCAGCTTCAACTTCTTACGAAACCCCGCTTCGGCGGGGTTTTTGCTTTCAGAAGGTTGCAGGCCGGGTAAGCGAAGCGCCAAACGACATCAATTCTCAATTTTGCGACGCTAAGCACATTTCACTATTTGCCTGACTGTGTGTTCCTCTCATCTGCTGCGCATGATCGTAATCACAAAATTTAACGCTATAAAATTAGAAAATTTTAGTGTTGATAAGATGTTGTAAATGTTTAGTCAGTGATGCCGAATGTTATTCATTTGATAATTTAATATTGAATCTAAAAACATTCTTCTGGTGAATGTGTGATATATCCCACTCTTTAACCGGAAAGTGAATAAATATTCCTGGTAAAGTTGATAAACCACAAAAATGTTTTAAAGGAATAATGGTGTTTTATTAACCTTTAATTGCCTGAAAGATAGCCTTTATTAATATTTTTAAAGCAAAAAAATTCACGCTGGTTATTGCCATAAAATAAATTTATTACCGCGTTTTTTATTGATCAATATCAGCGTAAATGCGTATTTTTATTGTGATAAGCATTTGATTTATAAAGACATAAATAGATTTCTGGTGCGATTGAAAACAGAGCGTCCTGGCAAATTGTGAGTAACAGCACATACCCCCTGAAACAATATTGGGTAGAATCCGCTGCGTCATAGGGAAATAAGCGCAGAATATTATGAATACTATTATTCTACCGAAAACACAGCACCTCGTGGTATTTCAGGAAGTCATCAAAAGTGGCTCCATAGGTTCTGCTGCAAGACAACTGGGGCTGACGCAACCTGCCGTCAGTAAAATCATCAGCGACATCGAATCCTACTTTGGGGTGGAAGTGATGGTGCGTAAGAACACCGGCGTAAAACTCACTGCCGCCGGTCAGGTGCTGCTGTCCTACGCTGAGTCGATCACCCGCGAAATGAAAAACATGGTGAGCGAGATTAACAGCCTCAGTTTCAGTACCGTCATGGACGTCTCTTTTGGCTATCCGTCGCTGATTGGCTTCACCTTCCTGTCCGGGATGATCAAAAAATTCAAGGAAGTGTTCCCGAAAGCGCGCGTCTCAATGTATGAAGCGCAGCTCTCTTCATTCCTGCCCGCCATTCGCGATGGCCGGCTGGATTTCGCCATCGGCACGCTGAGCGACGGGATGCAGCTTCAGGATCTTCACGTTGAGCCACTGTTTGAATCCGAGTTTGTGCTGGTGGCGAGTAAATCACGAACGTGTACCGGCCCGACCAGACTGGCATCGCTCACGCACGAGCAGTGGGTGATGCCGCAAACCGATATGGGCTACTACAACGAACTCCTGACCACCCTGCAAGACAACCACATCAGCATTGAAAACATCGTCCAGACCGATTCCGTCGTCACCATCTATAACCTTGTCCTCAATGCCGATTACCTTACGGTGATCCCCCGTGACATGATTGCGCCATTCGGCTCGGACCAGTTTATTGTTCTGCCGGTGGAAGATGAATTACCCGTGGCGCGTTATGCCGCCGTGTGGTCAAAAAATTACAGTATTAAAAAATCGGCGTCAGTATTAGTTGAACTGGCAAAACAATATTCTTCGATGAATATCGAAAAACGACGATAGAAATAATGATGATTTAAAACACCCGGAGCGACGCTTTTTAACGCTCTGATACCCTGACTTTGCCTGAAAACAATGAATTATTATAACGAGGATATTATGCACATTACTTACGATCTCCCGGTGACCATTGAAGATATTCAGGACGCCAGAATAAGACTGGCGGGAAAGATCTATAAAACCGGTATGCCGCGCTCGAATTATCTGAGCGAACGGTGTAAGGGTGAGATATTCCTGAAATTTGAAAATATGCAGCGTACCGGTTCGTTTAAAATACGTGGGGCGTTTAATAAATTAAGCTCGCTGACCGATGCGGAAAAACGCAAGGGCGTGGTGGCCTGTTCCGCAGGGAACCACGCGCAGGGGGTCTCTCTCTCCTGCGCCATGCTCGGCATCGACGGCAAAGTGGTCATGCCGATGGGCGCGCCGAAATCCAAGGTTGCCGCCACGCGTGACTACTCTGCCGAAGTGGTGCTGCACGGCGAGAACTTTAACGACACCATCGCCAAAGTGAGCGAAATCGTCGAGATGGAAGGGCGCATTTTTATCCCGCCTTACGACGATCCGAAAGTCATTGCCGGCCAGGGCACCATCGGCCTGGAAATCCTCGAAGATTTATATGACGTGGATAACGTGATTGTCCCCATCGGCGGCGGCGGTTTAATTGCCGGTATTGCGACAGCAATTAAATCCATCAACCCAACTATCAATATTATCGGCGTGCAGTCTGAAAATGTGCACGGAATGGCGGCATCGTATCAGGCCGGAGAAATAACCAGTCATCGTGTTACCGGCACATTAGCTGACGGCTGCGACGTGTCTCGCCCAGGTAATTTAACCTTCGAAATTGTTCGTGAATTAGTCGATGACATTGTGCTGGTCAGCGAAGACGAGATTCGCAACAGCATGATCGCGCTTATTCAGCGAAATAAGGTGGTCACGGAAGGTGCCGGTGCGCTGGCGTGCGCGGCGTTATTAAGCGGCAAGCTGGACCACTATATTCAGGGCCGAAAAACCGTCTGCATTATTTCCGGCGGCAATATTGATCTCTCCCGTGTTTCCCAAATTACCGGCTTCGTTGACGCATAAAGGATGACTTATGAGCAACACAGAAAGCATTATCGTTGGCCAGACAAAAACGTCCACCTGGCGTAAATCGGATACCACCTGGACGCTCGGCCTGTTTGGTACCGCCATTGGCGCAGGCGTGCTGTTCTTCCCTATCCGTGCAGGCTTTGGCGGCCTGATCCCTATCCTGCTGATGCTGGTACTCGCGTTCCCGATTGCCTTTTACTGCCACCGCGCGCTGGCGCGTCTGTGTTTGTCCGGCAGTAACGTCTCCGGCAACATCACCGAAACGGTGGAGGAGCATTTTGGTAAGACCGGCGGGGTGGTGATCACCTTCCTCTACTTCTTTGCCATTTGCCCGCTGCTGTGGATTTACGGCGTCACCATTACCAACACCTTTATGACCTTCTGGGAAAACCAGCTCCAGATGCCCGCCCTGAACCGCGGCGTGGTGGCGCTGTTCCTGCTGCTGCTGATGGCTTTTGTTATCTGGTTCGGTAAAGACCTGATGGTGAAAGTGATGAGCTACCTGGTGTTCCCGTTCATCGCCAGCCTGGTGTTGATTTCTCTCTCGCTGATCCCGTACTGGAACTCGGCGGTGATCGACCAGGTTAACCTGAGCGATATCGCCTTCACCGGTCATGACGGCATTCTGGTCACGGTATGGCTGGGGATCTCCATCATGGTCTTCTCCTTCAACTTCTCGCCTATCGTCTCCTCGTTTGTAGTCTCCAAGCGCGAAGAGTACGAACCGGAGTTCGGGAAAGAGTTTACCGAGCAGAAATGTTCCAAAATCATTGGTCGCGCCAGCCTGCTGATGGTGGCGGTGGTGATGTTCTTCGCCTTTAGCTGCCTGTTTACGCTCTCTCCGCAGAACATGGCGGACGCCAAAGCGCAGAACATTCCGGTGCTCTCTTACCTGGCGAACCACTTCGCGTCGATGTCAGGCAGTAAATCCACGTTCGCCACGGTGCTGGAATACGGCGCCTCCATCATCGCGCTGGTCGCTATCTTTAAATCCTTCTTCGGCCACTATCTGGGCACGCTGGAGGGGCTGAACGGTCTGATCCTCAAGTTCGGTTACAAGGGCGACAAGAAGAAAGTCTCCGTGGGCAAGCTGAACACCATCAGCATGGTCTTCATCATGGGCTCCACCTGGATTGTGGCCTACGCCAACCCGAACATCCTGGACCTTATTGAAGCCATGGGCGCGCCAATTATCGCCTCTTTGCTGTGCCTGCTGCCGATGTACGCCATCCGCAAGGCGCCTGCGCTGGCGAAATACAAAGGCCGGACCGAGAACATCTTCGTAACCGTGGTCGGCATGCTGACCATTCTGAACATCGTGTACAAACTGTTTTAAACCAAAGCTCAGGAAGAGCGGAGCCATACCATGATTGAGTTTCCGGTAGTACTGGTCATTAACTGCGGATCGTCCTCTGTTAAGTTCTCGGTGCTGGACGCCGCAGGCTGCGATGCCCTGATGACGGGCATTGCGGACGGCATCAACACAGAAAAAGCCTTTATTTCCGTGAATGGGGGTGAGCCGGTCAGACTGGCTCACCAGGACTACGAAGGGGCGCTGGCCGCCATCGCCCTGGAGCTGGAGAAACGCAACCTGATGGGCAGCGTGGCCTTGATTGGCCATCGCATTGCCCACGGCGGCGACCTCTTCAGCGAGTCGACCCTGATCACGGAAGAGGTGATGGCGCAGATCCGCCAGGTCTCCCCGCTGGCGCCGCTGCATAACTACGCCAACCTGAGCGGCGTGGAAGCCGCCGGGCGCCTGTTCCCCGGCGTGCAGCAGGTGGCGGTATTTGATACCAGCTTCCACCAGACCATGGCGCCGCAGGCGTATCTGTACGGCTTGCCGTACCGCTATTTTGAAGAGCTGGGCGTGCGCCGCTACGGTTTCCACGGCACCTCTCACCGCTACGTGTCGGCGCAGGCGCACGCGCTTCTCGGGCTCTCTCCCGATGACAGCGGCCTGGTGATTGCCCATCTCGGCAACGGGGCGTCCATCTGCGCGGTGCGTAACGGCGTAAGCGTGGACACGTCCATGGGGATGACGCCGCTTGAAGGACTGGTGATGGGCACACGCTGCGGCGACGTGGATTTTGGCGCGATGGCGTGGATTGCCCGGCAGACCGGCCAGTCGTTCGAGGATCTGGAGCGCGTGGTCAACAAAGAGTCCGGGCTGCTGGGGATCTCTGGCATCTCCTCCGATTTGCGCGCGCTGGAGAAAGCCTGGCATGACGGCAACGAGCGGGCGCGGCTGGCAATAAAGACCTTTGTCCACCGGATTGCGCGACATATCGCCGGTCATGCCGCGTCCCTGCACCGTCTGGATGGCGTGGTGTTTACCGGCGGGATCGGTGAGAACTCCGTGCTTATCCGCGCGCTGGTGGTGGACCACCTGAAGGTGTTTGGCATCATCCTCGACGAGTCCAAAAATGCCCTGCCGGGCAGCGCGGGCGAGCGCGTGATCTCTACCGAGTCGTCCCGCGCGGCCTGCGCGGTGATCCCTACCAATGAAGAAAAAATGATCGCGCTGGACGCCCTCCGTCTTGGGAAGGTTACTCCGGCTGCGGCTTACGCCTGATAAAGCGAGAATCTGATGAAAGTAACAATCGATACGGGCGTCGCGCCTTACAGCGACGCATGGGCCGGGTTTCGCGGTGAAGAATGGAAAAACGCCATTAACGTGCGCGATTTTATTCAGCATAACTACACCCCTTATGAAGGCGATGAAGCTTTCCTCGCGCAGGCGACGCCAGCAACGACGGCGCTGTGGCAGAAGGTGATGGTCGGCATTCGTCAGGAGAATGCTACTCACGCTCCGGTGGATTTTGACACCAACATCGCCACTACCATTACCGCGCACGGGCCGGGCTATATTGATCAGGAGCTGGAGACGATCGTCGGCCTGCAAACCGACAAGCCGCTCAAGCGCGCCCTGCATCCGTACGGCGGGATCAACATGATCCGCAGCTCGTTCGAAGCCTACGGTCGCGAGATGGATCCGCAGTTTGAATATCTCTTCACAGACCTGCGCAAAACCCACAACCAGGGCGTGTTTGACGTTTACTCCCCGGAGATGATGCGCTGCCGCAAATCGGGGGTGCTGACCGGTCTGCCGGACGGCTACGGGCGCGGACGCATCATCGGCGACTACCGTCGCGTGGCGCTGTACGGCATCAGCTATCTGGTGCGCGAGCGTGAACTTCAGTTCGCCGATCTCCAGGGGAAACTGGAGCGCGGAGAAGATCTGGAGGCCACGATCCGCCTGCGCGAGGAGCTGGCGGAGCATAAACGTGCGTTGCTCCAGATCCAGCAGATGGCGGCGAACTATGGGTTTGATATTTCACGTCCGGCGATGAATGCGCAGGAAGCGGTGCAGTGGGTCTACTTTGCCTACCTTGCCGCAGTGAAATCCCAGAATGGCGGGGCGATGTCGCTGGGGCGCACGGCCTCGTTCCTCGATATCTACATTGAACGCGACATGCAGGCAGGAAGGCTGAATGAGGTGCAGGCCCAGGAGCTGATCGACCACTTCATCATGAAGATCCGCATGGTACGTTTCCTGCGCACGCCGGAGTTCGACACGCTCTTCTCCGGCGATCCGATCTGGGCCACGGAAGTGATTGGCGGCATGGGGCTGGATGGCCGTACGCTGGTGACCAAAAACAGCTTCCGCTACCTGCATACCCTGCACACCATGGGGCCTGCGCCGGAGCCAAACCTGACGATCCTCTGGTCCGAACAACTGCCGATCGCGTTCAAGAAATACGCCGCGCAGGTGTCGATCGTCACCTCCTCGCTGCAATACGAGAACGACGATCTGATGCGCGCCGACTTCAACAGCGACGACTACGCCATTGCCTGCTGCGTCAGCCCGATGGTGATCGGCAAGCAGATGCAGTTCTTCGGCGCACGCGCCAACCTGGCGAAAACGCTGCTGTACGCAATCAACGGCGGGGTGGATGAGAAGTTGAAGATCCAGGTGGGGCCGAAAACCGAGCCGCTGCTGGATGAGGTACTGGATTACGACACCGTAATGGCGAGCCTCGATCACTTCATGGACTGGCTGGCGGTACAGTACATCAGCGCGCTGAATCTCATTCACTATATGCATGATAAATACAGCTACGAAGCCTCGCTGATGGCGCTGCACGACCGGGACGTCTACCGCACCATGGCCTGCGGCATTGCCGGGCTGTCGGTGGCGGCGGATTCCCTGTCGGCCATCAAATACGCCACGGTAAAACCGGTGCGCGACCACACTGGTCTGGCGGTGGATTTCGTCATCGAAGGCGACTATCCGCAGTACGGCAACAACGACGATCGCGTGGACAGTATCGCCTGCGATCTGGTTGAGCGCTTTATGAAGAAAATCCAGGCGCTGCCGACGTACCGCAACGCGGTACCGACGCAGTCGATCCTGACCATCACCTCCAACGTGGTTTACGGGCAGAAGACCGGCAACACGCCGGACGGACGTCGCGGCGGCACGCCGTTTGCGCCTGGCGCCAACCCGATGCACGGGCGCGACAGAAAAGGGGCGGTGGCGTCGTTAACCTCGGTCGCCAAGCTGCCGTTCACCTACGCCAAAGACGGGATCTCCTACACCTTCTCCATCGTGCCGCAGGCACTGGGCAAGGACGAGCCGGTGCGCAAAACCAACCTTGTCGGGCTGCTGGACGGATACTTCCACCACGAAGCGACCATTGAGGGCGGGCAACACCTGAACGTCAACGTGATGAACCGGGAGATGCTGCTGGATGCCGTCGCCCATCCGGAGAACTATCCGAACCTGACGATCCGCGTTTCAGGTTATGCGGTGCGGTTTAACGCCCTGACGCGCGAGCAGCAGCAGGACGTGATTTCGAGGACGTTTACGCAGGCGATGTAATACAGGCTTCATCTTCAGCCTCCTCAAATGGGGAGGCTTTTAATTTTGTGAACGTCGTCAATTTTAGAAAACTTACTCTCCTTTCTGCTATCCTGAAGTAATATTATTCTCTCGCTTTAGAAAATCCCTATAAAAGTTGTGACTTTTTTCTCCCGCGCTCCGGATATGATCTTCCCATATCAATAACTCACACCTGCACCCTCTGACTCGCAATCGCTGGCGATCGGAACCTTATAAAAACAACCAGTTACCCTACAAAATAAGCGAGTGCCCAATGAATATGGCAACAAACAGCAGTGTGATTGTGAGTGATTCCCCTGCGGCAAGGCGGGCGGGAATGAGCGAAAGCGAATGGCGAGAGGCGATCAAATTCGACAGCACCGATACGGGCTGGGTCATCATGAGTATCGGGATGGCTATCGGCGCGGGCATCGTTTTTCTTCCTGTGCAGGTCGGGTTAATGGGGCTGTGGGTGTTTTTACTCTCGTCGATAATTGGTTATCCGGCTATGTACCTGTTCCAGCGCCTGTTTATTAATACGCTGGCGGAATCACCGGAATGCAAAGATTACCCGAGCGTCATTAGCGGTTATTTAGGTAAAAACTGGGGCATCTTATTGGGTGCGCTTTATTTCGTGATGCTGGTGATCTGGATGTTTGTCTATTCCACGGCTATCACCAACGACAGCGCATCCTACCTACACACCTTCGGCGTAACCGACGGTTTGCTGTCGGAAAATCCGTTCTACGGCTTATTCCTGATCTGCATTCTGGTCGCCATTTCGTCGCGCGGTGAAAAATTGCTGTTTAAAGTCTCCAGCCTGATGGTGCTGACCAAATTATTTGTGGTGGCGGCGCTGGGGCTTTCGATGATTGGCCTCTGGCATTTAGCCAACGTCGGTATGCTGCCGCCGATGGGCCTGCTGATTAAAAATGCCATTATTACGCTGCCTTTCACCTTAACCTCCATTCTGTTTATTCAGACATTAAGCCCGATGGTGATTTCCTATCGTTCACGGGAAAAATCCGTTGAGGTGGCGCGTCATAAGGCGCTGCGGGCAATGAATATCGCCTTTGGCGTGCTGTTTGTGACGGTCTTTTTCTACGCGGTCTCCTTTACGCTGGCGATGGGGCACGACGAGGCGGTAAAAGCCTACGAGCAGAATATTTCCGCCCTGGCAATCGCAGCACAGTTCATCAGCGGTGACGGTGCGGGCTGGGTCAAAATCGTCAGCGTGATCCTCAATATTTTTGCCGTGATGACCGCGTTCTTTGGCGTCTATCTCGGCTTTCGTGAGGCGACGCAGGGCATCGTGATGAACATCCTGCGCCGCAAAATGCCGGCGGAGAAAATCAATGAAAGCACCGTCCAGCGCGGGATTATGCTGTTCGCTATCCTGCTGGCCTGGAGCGCGATTGTGTTAAACGCGCCGGTGCTGAGCTTCACCTCCATCTGTAGCCCTATTTTCGGGATGGTGGGCTGCTTAATTCCGGCGTGGCTGGTCTACAAAGTGCCCGCACTTCATAAATATAAAGGCGTATCGCTGGTGATTATTGTGATTACCGGGCTGCTGCTTTGTGTTTCTCCTTTCCTCGCCTTCTCATGAGGTTAAATAAGGTCGTAACGATGTCTGAGCAAATTAATCCTTTATGGAACCATTTTATTCGCGCCGTGCAGGAAGAGGTAAAGCCTGCGCTGGGCTGTACCGAACCCGTCTCGCTGGCGCTGGCGTGCGCGATGGCTGCCGGACAGCTTGACGGTGAGGTGACGCGTATCGAGGCGTGGGTATCGCCGAACCTGATGAAAAACGGGCTTGGCGTAACGGTGCCCGGCACCGGTATGGTCGGTTTACCCATCGCGGCCGCGCTGGGGGCGACAGGCGGTAATGCAAACGCCGGGCTGGAGGTGTTGAAAGACGCGTCGGCCGAGGCGCTAACGCGCGCCAAAGCACTGCTGAACGCGGGTCTGGTGCAGGTGAAATTGCAGGAGCCGTGCGAGGAGATCCTCTATTCACGCGCCTGCGTTTACGCCGGTGAGTCCTCGGCGATGGTGACCATCGCTGGCGGGCACACTCGCGTGGTGGAGGTGGTTTGTCAGGGCGAAACGCGCTTCAGGCTTGACGATCGTCAGAACCTGAACAACGACGATCCGCTGGCGGTGCTTTCTAACACCACGCTGTCGCAGATCCTTGAGTTTGTGGAGCAGGTGCCGTTCGACGCGATCCGCTTTATTCTTGATGCGGGACGGCTGAACGATGCGCTCTCCCGCGAAGGTTTGCGTGGCAACTGGGGGCTGCATATTGGCGCGACGCTCAATAAACAGCGCGCACGCGGCTGGATGGCGCAGGATCTGGGTTCAGACATTATTATCCGCACCAGCGCAGCCTCGGATGCCCGCATGGGAGGCGCGACGCTGCCGGCGATGAGCAACTCGGGTTCCGGGAATCAGGGCATCACCGCCACCATGCCGGTAGTGGTGGTGGCTGAGCACGTTCAGGCCGATGACGAACGGCTGGCGCGGGCGCTGATGCTCTCGCATCTGTCGGCTATCTATATCCATTACCAGCTTCCGCGCTTGTCCGCGTTGTGCGCAGCGACAACGGCCGGAATGGGGGCAGCGGCGGGGATGGCGTGGCTGATGGGCGGATCTTACCAGACCATTGCCATGGCGATCGGCAGTATGATCGGCGACGTGAGCGGGATGATCTGCGATGGGGCCTCTAACAGCTGCGCAATGAAGGTCTCGACCAGCGTCACCAGCGCCTGGAAAGCCGTGATGATGGCGCTGGATGATACTGCCGTGACGGGTAACGAGGGGATTGTGGCGCACGACGTGGAACAGTCTATCTCTAACCTGTGCGCCCTGGCGTGCCGCTCAATGCAGGCGACGGACCGGCAGATCATTGAGATTATGGCGAGTAAGGTGTTGTGATTTAATCCAACCCGTTACCCCTCACCCTAACCCTCTCCCATAGGGAGAGGGAACCGATCGAGCGAGGGGGCGTGTTGATCTTAAACCGGCAAATCAATCAGCAGCGCGCGCAGCGGCGTATCGGCAACCAGGGTGATATTCGCTTCGTCACGAATAAACGCCCCGTCACCGCAGGTGAGCGCTTCTTTCTCTTCCGTATGCGTGACCGCATGCACCGTTCCGTGAATGGACTGCAAATAGGCACGCGGGCCATGAAGCTGGAAGCTCGCCTGTTCACCTTTTTTCAGTTCGATATGGTGCAACCACACCTGCTGGCGCAACTGCAAGCTGCCTTTGCTGCCGTCTGGCGAGGCAATCAGCTGCTGTTTACCGCCCTTCAGATCGATTTTTTGCACCAGCGGATTTTCCCGCTCCGGACAGGCATCCAGCCACAGCTGCATGCGGGTCAGCGTTTTATCTTTGCTGAGGTTATGCTCGCTGTAGCTAATACCTGGCTGCGTGGAAATTAACAGCGCCTCGCCAGCCTTCGCCTGGACATGATTGCCCTCGCTATCGCGGTATTCTGCCTCGCCTTCCAGGATCAGGTTCAGGATATCGACTTTAGGGTACGTGCGCGGCTGGAAGGACGCGCCCGGGGCGAGCACTTCCTGATTCAATACGCGCAGTGAAGCGTAACCGAGGAGTTTAGGGTCAAAGTAGTGTCCAAAGGAAAAGGTGTAGCGGGCCTGCAACCAACCGAAATCGGCTTGTCCGCACTGTTTCGCTGTTCTTGTCGTAATCATAAACTTGACCTCTCTTTACACTAAATCAATGGTAAAGGTATGGACGCTGCATTGTTAGCCAGATATTCTGCCTGGTATGTTCAAATTTCCTGAATGAGAACGAGATGGCTAAAGAGAGAGCATTGACGCTTGAGGCGCTTCGCGTCATGGACGCGATTGACAGGCGCGGCAGTTTTGCCGCGGCGGCAGATGAACTGGGGCGCGTTCCGTCTGCCCTGAGCTACACCATGCAAAAGCTGGAAGAGGAGCTGGACGTGGTGCTCTTCGATCGTTCCGGTCATCGAACAAAATTCACTAACGTTGGCCGAATGCTGCTGGAGCGCGGTCGTGTGCTGCTGGAAGCGGCGGATAAGCTGACGACCGATGCCGAAGCGCTGGCGCGCGGCTGGGAAACCCATCTGACGTTAGTGACCGAAGCGCTGGTGCCCACCGAGGCGCTGTTCCCGCTGGTGGACAGACTGGCCGCGAAAGCCAATACCCAGCTGTCGATCATCACCGAGGTGCTGGCCGGGGCGTGGGAGCGTCTTGAGACGGGCAGGGCGGATATCGTCATTGCGCCGGACATGCATTTCCGCTCATCGTCAGAAATCAATTCGCGCAAACTGTACAGCGTGATGAACGTCTACGTCGCCGCCCCGGATCACCCGATCCATCAGGAGCCGGAGCCGCTCTCTGAGGTCACGCGCGTGAAATACCGCGGCGTGGCGGTCGCGGATACCGCCCGAGAGCGCCCGGTGTTAACGGTACAGTTGCTGGATAAACAGCCGCGACTGACGGTAACGTCGCTGGAAGACAAACGGCAGGCGCTCCTGGCGGGGCTGGGCGTGGCGACGATGCCGTACCCGTTTGTCGAAAAGGACATTGCAGAAGGGCGGCTGCGCGTCGTCAGCCCGGAATACACCAGCGAAGTGGATATCATTATGGCGTGGCGTCGTGACAGCATGGGCGAAGCCAAATCATGGTGTTTGCGTGAAATTCCCAAGCTCTTTGCCCACCACAACAAATAAGCGTAGGCCCGGTAAGCGTAAGCGCCACCGGGCAGAATTTACGCGCTTGCCTTAGGATCCGGACCAAAGCGGTTTTCGCCCGGCGTTCCGCTCTGACAGTTGAAAATCAAAATCACGATCCAGCCGATAAGCGGGATCAACAGCAACAGCAGCCACCACGCCGAACGATCGGTGTCGTGAAGACGACGAAACAGTACGGCCCATGAAGGCAGCAGAACTAACACACCATAAATGGTGGTGAGAATGCCTTCACCCCCCTCGCGTTCCCAGCCGAGGATCTTGTCCACAATGCCCAGCACCATAATCAGGACGAAGTTCACCAGAACGAACATCCAGTACTCTTTGCGGCGGGCGCGGCCACCAAATCCAACGTAGTTGCGCAGTACCTTTAAATACCAGTCCATTTTTCCTTGCCTCTTAATCAGTCAATCACTTGTTTTCTAAGCGATCGAGGTAAGGATAGATGTATGCTGTGAATTAAAAAAGGGAATCAATTGATTCCCTAAATAATTATCCGAAACGCACGTCGCGCCCGTGCGGTTCATCCAGGTCCTGCCACGGGCCAATGGAGATAATGCCCGTTGGGTTGATGGTCTTATGACTGCGGAAATAGTGGGTGCGAATATGGTCAAAGTTGACCGTCTCCGCAATCCCCGGCATCTGATAGATGTCGCGCAGGAAACCGTGCAGGTTCAGGTAATCACTGATGCGATGCTTGTCGCACTTGAAGTGAGTGACATACACCGGATCAAAGCGGATCAGCGTCGTCCACAGGCGGATGTCTGCTTCGGTGAGGCGATCGCCCGTTAAATAACGATGCTGGCCGAGGATCTGCTCCAGGCGCTCCAGGGATCCAAACACGTTGCCGACCGCTTCGTCGTACGCTTCCTGACTGGTGGCAAAGCCCGCTTTGTAGACGCCGTTGTTAACGTTGTCGTAGATCCAGCCGTTCAGCTCGTCAATTTTCTCGCGCAGCTCAACCGGGTAGTAATCCCCGGCGCGGGCACCGTGCGCGTCAAACGCGGTATTGAACATGCGAATGATTTCAGCGGATTCATTGCTGACGATCGTCTGGTTTTTCTTGTCCCACAGCACAGGCACCGTTACGCGTCCGGTGTAGTGCGGATCGGCGCGCAGATAGAGCTGATACAGGAAATCGTGATGATAAAGCTCATCACCCGTCGCGGCCGGGAAGCCACTGTCGAACGTCCAGCCGTTTTCCAGCATCAGCGGGTTGACCACCGAAACCGGAATTAACGATTCGAGACCTTTAAGTTTGCGCACAATCAGCGTGCGGTGCGCCCACGGACAGGCGAGAGAAACATACAGATGATAACGATCTTTTTCCGCCGCAAAGCCCCCTTCGCCACTCGGGCCGGGTGCGCCGTCGGCGGTCAGCCAGTTACGGAAGGCCGAAACAGAGCGCTTAAAGCGTCCACCGGTGGATTTGGTGTCATACCAGACATCCTGCCAGACGCCGTCTACGAGTTGTCCCATTTTTTACTCCTCCGTCAGATAGCAAAAGCGAGGAGATGTCTCCTCGCTTTGAATGTAATCAGTATAGCCTGCTTACCACTTCTTATTCAGAAGACGGTCGATGCTGTAGGTGCCCGGACCCGTGATAGCCAGCAGCAGGAAGCCGCCCGCGATGGTCAGGTTTTTCATGAACATCAGGGAGTTCACGCCTTCCGCAAAGTTGCTGTGGAAGATGAACGCGGTCAGCAGGGTAAAGCCTGCGGTGAACAGCGCCGTGGTGCGGGTCAGGAAACCGAACAGCACTGCCAGGCCGCCGCCGAACTCAAGCAGAATGGTCAGCGGCAGCAGGAACCCCGGCACGCCCATCGCTTCCATATACTGCTGAGTGCCCGCATAGCCGGTAATTTTGCCCCAGCCTGCGGTGATGAACAGAACAGGCATCAGAATACGCGCTACCAGTACACCAACATCTTCTAATTTTTTCATTTTACTCTCCAGGAAACCACATCAGCGGCTAAACGTTATTTGCGTGCAAATTCGGGTAGATACCGCGTCTTTGCTGTCGATGGAGAGGAGTGTAAACGGGGCGGATGGCAAATGTTAGCAAGGAAAACTGTTAATCTTCTTCAAAGATATTGAGTAAGGGAGGGGGTTTTGCCGGGTGGCGGCTACGCCTTACCCGGCCTACACGCAATCGTAGGCCGGGTAAGCGCAGCGTCACCCGGCAAGAAGGCTAGCGCAACTGCTGTTGTCGCAGCGTGGTTTTCACCAGACGCCAGGCGCTCCAGGCGCCAAAGCCGCGGCGTGCCCAGCGGATCAGCATGTTAGGATGCCGAACCGACCAGATCGCCATCACGCTGCTGCCGACCAGCGCCCATGAGCGCAGGCTCAGGACCGTGTTCCAGCCGCGGTCAAACCGATGCGTGGCTTCAACCCAATCTCGACGGCTGGCAGACAAATCCAGCCGCTGCTGCTGGATTTGGCTCAACAGATACGCTTTCCGCTTTTGACGTTCGGCTTTGTCGCTCACGACTTATCATCCTCCAGCAGGGCGCGGTCGTTGGCCAGCTCCTGGCGCGTATGGCGCAGGAAGGTCGACGTGCGCGCTTTATGCAGGGTCCAGATACCGCCTATCAGCGCCGCCACCAGCAGAACCACGGTAGTCGCAATCATCGCGTTCAGACGATACTGTGGATCGATAGCCCAGATGATTAACACCATCAGGCTCATCAGACCAAACGCGGCAAAGAGCATCGTAAGCCCAAGCATGAGCAGCATCTGGAAGAGGTTGGCTTTCTCCTCTTCCAGCTCCACTACCGCAAGCCGGACGCGCGTTTCGGCAATCCCGACCAGCGTCGTAAGAATACGCTGGCCGATGCCGAGGACGTTTTTAGCAGGCCCTTGTGCGTGACGTGGATCTTCCATAATCAACGACGCGTCAGCAGGACACCCAGCACCACACCCACTGCGGCGCCAATACCTACACCCGTCCATGGATTATCACGTACATATTCGTCTGCGCGCGCTGCCGCTTCGCGGGTCTGTTTCGCCAGCGCATCACCGGTTTCGCCCAGACGGTAACGGCTCTCTTTCAGTGCCTGCTCCGCTTTGCTGCGCAGTTTACTTACTTCTTCTTTCGATTTATCCGCAGAAGAGTTCAGCACCTCTTCCAGGGTGTCCGCCAGGGATTTCAGTTCAGCGCGCAGATTTTCTGAAGTTGTATCTTTTGACATGATTCTCTCCTGTTGAGATTTCCGTTAACTCAATAATCGCGAGCTTCCAGCGCTTTCAGTTCGTCCTGCGCCTCTTGCAACTTCCTCTCGCGCTTGGCAATTTTTTCCGCGTCACCTTTCTCTTTCGCTTCCTGTAGGTCTTGACGGCGCTCGGCTATCTCGTCCTTCTGTTCAGCGATTTTTTCCTGATGATCGGCACGCAGCTTGCTGTCCGTACAGTTGTCTTTCACTTCGCTCAACGCTTTTTTCAGCCCGTCGATCCGGTGCTGATTGTTATGCTTTTCGGCATAACTGATTTCGCGTTGGATATCCTGTTCTTTCTCCTGACAAAGAGACATAGCGAAGGAAGCTGTGCTTAAAGAAAAAAGGGCCAGAGCCAGAGTGATGCGGTATTTCATTATAGAAACCTTCCATTGTGTTACGGCGTAAGCCGTGTTCCAGAACTATGCGGAGAACATCTGAGGGGTGCTCCGCGTACTTAAGCATAGTAAGTAAACGGGAGTTTCACCAAAGTAGGTGAAAATATTCGGAATCTTAGTCGTTAACCAAATCGATGCGACGTGTCGCGTAACCGTGACATCCAGGAGGCTACGTGGCTGTCATCATCCTGTTGCGCAATGATGTAACCCTGCGGCAGCGTGCGGTCCAGCACGGCTTTCGCCGCGGCGCTTTGCGCACTTGAGTCAAATTTTATCAGCAGCACATCGTCTTGCGGCGTGATGCTCTTAAAGCGGATCCCGTTTGCGTCCAGATGATGCCAGATGGAAAAACCATCCGGCACGCTGGTTCCCTGGCTCACAGGACGGATAGCCAGCGTCGACTCCTGATGCTGTAGCGCAGACCACAGCAGGATAAGAGCGCTGAACATCATCAGCGCGACGATAGCGTAAGAGAAGCGGCGCAGCGCGAGCGGGGAGATAACCATCGTTAACCCCTGGCTCCGTATTTCTTCTTCCACAGTACGACCAGGGACCCGACCAGGCCAAACACCAGCAGAACGACGGGCAGTAGCATCAGGCAAGACATCAGCTGATCTTCATATTTCATAAAGACCGGCGTTTTACCCAGCGCGTAGCCGAGCGTGGTCAGGATCAGCACCCACAGCAAGCCGCTCATCCAGTTAAAGAACTGGAAGCGCGTACTGCTCAGGCCGGACAAGCCCGCAATGGTGGGCAGCAGGGTGCGTACGAATGCGATAAAGCGGCCGATCAGTAAGGCGGAAAGCCCATGCTTATGGAAAAGGTGGTGCGCTCGCTGGTGGTAATGGGCCGGAAGGTGCGAAAGCCAGTTCTGAACGATTCGCGTGTTACCCAGCCATCGCCCCTGAATGTAACTCACCCAGCAGCCCAGGCTGGCGGCAATGGTCAAAAGCAGGACCGTTTGCGGGAAAGCCATCGCCCCTTTTGCACAGAGCACCCCGACCAGCACCAGCAGGCTGTCGCCGGGTAAAAAGGCAGCAGGCAGCAGACCGTTCTCAAGGAACAGGATCATAAATAACACAAAGTAGAGCATGCCAATCATGGACGGGTTGGCCAGCGTTTCGAAATCCTGAGCCCAGAGGGCGTTCAGTAGTTGGGTCAAAAGTTCCATTCAGTGTTCCTGGAAATCGGTTAACGTCACGCCTGTCATTCGGGAAAACAGCACGGCGACATTGTTATGATTTCATTATGGTCGCTCGCGGACACATTGATGTGTGGCCAACACTGTTCCCTGTTAATTGGCTGGTTAGCAAGCACTAACTTACAAAATAACGAAGTGAATCCAATTGTAACAAAGCCCGACGTTCTGCGTCACAGAATTTGAGGGGAAACACGATTTTGGCGTAAGCCACGGAGGGGAGCGAGAAATTTTACAAAGGCTGACACTATAGAGGTTTTCTTACCCTGTCTGGCCGGAAGGCGCGGCGGTGCGCCTGCCAGCAGTTCGGGGAGTTATTTTGCGAGATTGGTCGCGGTATCGAGGTGAACGACCGGATTATCGGCAAAAAGATAGCGGTCAGCGTTAAATTCAAAGTCATCACTTGTTTCATTAAACAGCATCTGTTTGGTGTTCTCCAGGTGCTGCCACATTGCCAGTTTCGCCGCATGCGGATCTTTACGAATCAGAGCCTTAAGAATCTGGTCGTGGTCGTCACACCAGTTGTCTACCGTGCGGGAATCAATGTGATCGTGTAATTTCTTCCAGTACGGGTTGTGAACGCGCTGAGTCCACATTTTTTCAACGATTGCCGCCAGCGCCGTGTTCTGAGTCGCAAGGGCGACTTGGACGTGGAATTGCAGGTCCCATTCGGAATCGCGGAAACATTTTTCTTTACGCGCGTGATCCTGGATTTCCATCAGCTTCATGATGTCCTGCTTGGTCACCTGCGTCGCAGCAAATTCCGCAATGTTGCTTTCAATCAGCTGGCGAGCCTGGAGAAGCTCAAACGGACCGTAGCTGGCAAACTCCAGACTTTCGTCCGGGGTGGGGGAGTGTTTCGCCTGGCTGGAAATCACATGAATGCCGGAACCTTTGCGTACCTCAACATACCCTTCCACTTCCAGCATGATGATGGCTTCGCGGACCACCGTGCGGCTGACGCTTTTTTCATCCGCAATGAAACGCTCAGCGGGAAGTTTATCACCGACAAGATAGACCCCTTGCTCGATGCGGTCTTTCAGCTCGGCGGCAAGTTGTTGATATAAACGACGTGATTCGGTGATTTCCATATGCGCTCCAGGCAGGGTACGGCGAATGATTTGTTATACCACTTTTGCGTGCCACTCTCCAGATTTCGCCATGAAAAAAGCCGCCCGGAGGCGGCTTTTGAGAAGATTTTGCCGGGTGCGCTTCGCTTGCGCGGGCCTATGGGTTTTGTAGGCCGGGTAAGGCGGAGCCGCCACCCGGCACAACAACGCTAACTCTGCGTCGCCGGTCCCCCAAGGGACTCTTTCGCCAGTTCATCGGCGGATTTGCTCTTCAGCACCGTCCAGATAACCACCGCACCCATCAGGTCGAAGATAGCCAGTACCGCGAACAGCGGGCTGAAACCAATCGTATCTGCCAGCGCGCCGACCACCAGCGCAAACAGGGTACTTGCGGTCCAGGCGGCCATCCCGGTCAGGCCGTTGGCGGTAGCGACTTCGTTACGACCAAACACGTCGGACGAGAGCGTAATAAGCGCACCGGAAAGAGACTGGTGAGCAAAGCCCCCGATACACAGCAGGGCGATAGCCACGTAAGGGCTGGTGAACAGGCCGATCATGCCCGGGCCGATCATCAGCAGGGCGCCCATGGTGACCACCATCTTACGGGACACAATCAGGTTCACGCCAAACCAGCGCTGGAACAGCGGTGGCAGGTAGCCGCCGACGATACAGCCCAGGTCTGCAAACAGCATTGGCATCCAGGCGAACATCGCGATCTCTTTCAGGTTAAAGCCGTAAACTTTAAACATGAACAGCGGGATCCAGGCGTTAAACGTACCCCAGGCCGGTTCTGCCAGGAAGCGTGGCAGAGCGATACCCCAGAACTGACGGGTGCCCAGGATCTGCCAGACGGACATCTTTTTGCCGTTGTCGGTCTGATGCTGAGATTCCTGACCATTAATAATGTAGTCACGTTCTTCGTCAGACAGCTTTTTCTGATCGCGTGGGTGTTTATAGAAGATCAGCCACGCCATGGCCCAGGCAAAGCTCAGCACACCGGAGATGATGAACGCCATCTGCCAGCTGTGCATCACAATCGCCCACACCACCAGTGGCGGAGCAATCATCGCCCCGATGGAGGAGCCCACGTTGAAGTAACCGACAGCGATTGAACGCTCTTTTGCCGGGAACCATTCAGAGCTGGCTTTCAGACCTGCGGGGATCATCGCTGCTTCGGCAGCACCTACCGCACCACGCGCCAGCGCCAGTCCGCCCCAACTGCCGGCCAGCGCGGTCGCCCCACAGAAGACGGCCCAGGCTACAGCGAAGAAGGCATAACCAATTTTTGTACCCAGAATATCAAGAACATAACCTGCAACAGGCTGCATTACGGTGTAAGCGGCAGAGTAAGCCGCAATGATGTAAGAGTATTGCTGCGTGGAGATATGTAACTCTTCCATCAATGTTGGCGCCGCTGCTGCCACGGTGTTACGTGTCAGGTAGCCCAGCACGGTGCCGAGCGTCACCAGTGCGATCATGTACCAACGTAACCCTTTAATTTTACGCATGTAAAACCTCATCGTTATGTTATTTCCGTGTCGGGACACGGCAACAACTCAACCGTTGCCGGGAGTTGTTCTGTAACGGGAGGGGCGTAACCGGGAACCTGTCCCGGAACGGCCCGAACCTTGCCATAAGTAATCGTGCTAAGTCGGCTTCCGTACCGTTAAATCCGATGTATCAAACACCGGTAATGCATTCCGTCGGCTTATAGTTTGCGACGGCGAAAAGATAACTTGTCATACAACTTTAAAAGGTGAGTGACATCACAAAAGTGTGAATCTTTGTAGGGACATTATGCGGCGTGCGCAAAGCCAGAACTGGCGCGGTCTGCGAGAGGGTTTACCCCTTTGAGGGTAATTTATTTGTCGACGTTTATTGATCTAACTCACGAAAAAAACGTCGGACTCTGGAAATTGGTGTGATAACTTTGCAGCATCTGAACATAAGCTTTCTGACGCTCCCGTAATGAGGAAGACGATAATGACACCGTTTATGACCGACGATTTTCTGCTAGATACCGAATTTGCTCGCCGCCTGTACCACGACTACGCAAAAGACCAGCCGATTTTCGACTACCACTGCCATTTACCGCCGCAGCAGGTTGCCGAAAATTACCGTTTCAAAAACCTGTATGATATCTGGCTGAAGGGTGACCACTATAAATGGCGTGCAATGCGCACCAACGGCGTGGCCGAGCGCCTGTGTACCGGCGACGCGACCGATCGCGAGAAGTTTGACGCCTGGGCCGCTACCGTTCCTCACACCATCGGTAACCCGTTATACCACTGGACGCACCTCGAACTGCGTCGTCCGTTTGGTATCACCGGCAAGCTGCTCTCTCCCGCCACGGCGGATGAAATCTGGGATCAGTGCAACGAACTGCTGGCGCAGGATAGCTTCTCGGCGCGCGGCATCATGCAGCAGATGAACGTGAAGATGGTGGGCACCACCGACGATCCGGTCGACTCTCTGGAACATCACGCGGTTGTCGCGAAGGACAGCACGTTTGACATCAAAGTGCTGCCAAGCTGGCGCCCGGATAAAGCCTTCAACATCGAGCTGCCGACCTTTAACGACTACATGGCGAAGCTGGCGGAAGTTTCGGATACCGACATTCGTCGCTTTGGCGATCTGCAAACCGCGCTGACCAAACGTCTGGATCACTTTGCCGCACACGGCTGTAAAGTGTCTGACCACGCGCTGGACGTAGTGCTGTTCGCGGAATCCAGTGAAGCTGAGCTGGACAGTATTCTGGCGCGTCGTCTCTCCGGCGAAGCCCTGAGCGAGCACGAAGTGGCGCAGTTTAAAACCGCGGTGCTGGTGTTCCTCGGTGCGGAATATGCCCGTCGCGGCTGGGTTCAGCAGTATCACATCGGCGCGCTGCGTAATAACAACCAGCGTCAGTTCAAACTGCTGGGCGCGGACGTAGGCTTTGACTCCATCAACGACCGTCCGATGGCGGAAGAGCTGTCAAAACTGCTGAGCAAACAGAACGAGCAAAACCTGCTGCCAAAAACCATTCTGTACTGCCTGAACCCGCGCGATAACGAAGTGCTGGGCACTATGATCGGCAACTTCCAGGGCGAAGGGATGCCGGGCAAGATGCAGTTCGGTTCCGGCTGGTGGTTTAACGATCAGAAAGACGGCATGGAGCGTCAGATGACGCAGCTGGCGCAGCTCGGCCTGCTGAGCCGCTTCGTTGGCATGCTGACCGACAGCCGCAGTTTCCTCTCCTATACCCGCCATGAATATTTCCGCCGCATTCTGTGCCAGATGATTGGCCGCTGGGTGCACGCGGGCGAAGCGCCAGCGGATATCCAGCTGCTGGGCGAAATGGTGAGAAACATCTGCTTTAACAATGCGCGTGACTACTTCGCCATTGAACTGAACTAAGGCCGTTTGAGGTTGATATGCAATACATCAAAATCCATTCGCTGGATAACGTTGCCGTCGCGCTGGCCGATTTAGCCGAAGGGACGGAAGTGACCTTCGACAACCAGTCGGTGACGTTACGCCAGGCCATTGGACGTGGACATAAGTTTGCCCTGATCCCCATCGCGAAAGGGGAGAACGTGGTGAAGTACGGTTTGCCCATCGGTCATGCGCTGGCGGATATTGCGCCGGGTGAATACATTCATTCCCACAATACCCGCACCAATCTCAGCGATCTGGACGAGTACAGCTATCAACCTGACTTCCAGGCAGAAGAAGGACAGGCGGCCGATCGTGAGGTGCAGATCTACCGCCGCGTCAGCGGGGAGGTGGGGATCCGCAATGAACTGTGGATCCTCCCGACCGTCGGCTGCGTGAACGGGATCGCGCGTCAAATTCAGACGCGTTTCCTGAAAGAGACCAACAATGCTGAAGGCACCGACGGCGTGCATCTGTTCAGCCATACCTACGGTTGTTCCCAACTGGGCGACGACCACATCAATACCCGCACTATGCTGCAAAATATGGTGCGTCACCCGAACGCGGGGGCGGTGCTGGTGATTGGCCTCGGCTGTGAAAACAATCAGGTCGACGCCTTCCGCGACACGCTGGGCGAGTTCGATCCTGAGCGCGTGCACTTTATGGTGTGTCAGCACCAGGACGACGAAGTGGAAGCGGGCGTTGAACAGCTGCACCAGCTGTATGAGGTGATGCGTCACGACAAGCGCGAGCCGGGCAAGCTGAGCGAACTGAAGTTTGGCCTGGAGTGCGGCGGATCTGACGGGCTTTCCGGCATTACCGCTAACCCGATGCTGGGCCGCTTCTCAGATTACGTCATCGCCAACGGCGGCACCACGGTGCTGACCGAAGTGCCGGAGATGTTCGGCGCAGAGCGCATTCTGATGAGCCACTGCCGCGACGAAGAGACCTTTGAGAAGACCGTCACCATGGTCAACGATTTCAAACAGTACTTCATCGCCCATAACCAGCCGATTTATGAGAACCCGTCGCCGGGTAACAAGGCGGGTGGGATAACCACGCTGGAAGAGAAATCCCTGGGCTGCACCCAGAAAGCGGGCGCCAGCCAGGTAGTGGACGTGCTGCGCTACGGTGAACGGCTGAAAACGCACGGTCTGAACCTGCTGAGCGCACCGGGCAACGATGCGGTCGCCACCAGTGCGCTGGCGGGAGCGGGCTGTCACATGGTGCTGTTCAGTACCGGACGCGGCACGCCGTACGGCGGATTTGTGCCAACGGTAAAAATCGCCACTAACAGCGAGCTGGCGGCGAAGAAAAAGCACTGGATCGACTTTGATGCCGGCCAGCTGATTCACGGCAAAGTGATGCCGCAGCTGCTGAGCGAATTCGTGGACACGATTGTGGAATTTGCCAGCGGCAGGCAGACCTGCAACGAGAAGAACGACTTCCGCGAGCTGGCGATCTTTAAGAGTGGTGTGACGCTATAAGTGCTTTGTCGGGTGGCGCTAGCGCTTACCCGACCTACTGAACCCTGTAGGCCCGGTAAGGCGTAGCCGCCACCGGGCTTTTCTTTTTAACTGCGCAGCGCGTTCTTCGCTAAACGCGCATCTTCCGCCTGACAGGCCGCCGCGGTAAACAGCACGTCGGTAGAGGAGTTCAGCGCGGTTTCGCAGGAATCCTGCAATACGCCGATAATGAAGCCGACCGCGACAACCTGCATGGCAATCTCGTTCGGAATACCGAACATGTTACAGGCCAGCGGGATCAGCAGCAGCGAGCCGCCCGCCACGCCGGAGGCGCCACAGGCACACAGTGATGCAACGACGCTCAGCAGCAGCGCGGTTGGCAGATCCACCGGAATGCCCAGCGTATGCACCGCCGCCAGCGTCAGCACGGTGATGGTGATCGCCGCACCTGCCATGTTCACGGTTGCACCCAGAGGAATCGACACCGAATAGGTATCGCGATCCAGATTCAGCTTCTCCGCCAGCGCCATGTTGACCGGAATGTTTGCCGCCGAGCTGCGGGTGAAGAAGGCATACACGCCGCTTTCACGCAGGCAGGTCAGCACCAGCGGATACGGGTTGCGGCGGATCTGCCAGAACACCAGCAGCGGGTTGATCACCAGCGCCACCAGCAGCATACAGCCGACCAGGACGACCAGCAGCTGCGCGTAGCCCCACAGTGCATCGAAACCGGTGGTTGCCAGCGTGGAGGAGACCAGACCAAAGATCCCGACTGGCGCAAAGCGAATCACCAGCTTCACCATAAAGGTGACAGCGTTGGACATATCGTTCACCAGGTTTTTCGTGGTCTCGTTACCATGACGCAGCGCGAAGCCCAGACCGATCGCCCAGACCAGGATGCCGATGTAGTTCGCGTTCATCAGCGCGGTGACGGGGTTAGAGACCATGCTCATCAGCAGACCGCGAAGCACTTCCACAATCCCGGACGGCGGGGTGATATCACCGGCCGCGCTGGTCAGGTGCAGCGTGGACGGGAACAGGAAGCTAAACACCACGGCCGTTAAGGCAGCAGAGAAGGTTCCCAGCAGATACAGGAACAGAATAGGGCGAATGTTGGTTTTTTGTCCGTGCTGGTGGTTGGCAATCGACGCCATCACCAGCATCAGCACCAGTACCGGGGCGACGGCCTTCAGTGCGCCAACGAAAAGGGTGCCGAGCAGCCCCGTCGCTTCCGCGGCAGGTTTTGACACCATCGCCAGCAGAATACCCAGTACCAACCCGACCAGAATTTGTTTTACAAGACTGCCCTGCGCCAGGCGCGCGAACAGACCGCGTGATTGTGTGCTCATACGTTATTCCTGAGTGAAATTGCGTTCCATCCTGGATGTGCTCTAAGTCACATTTGTGTCCGGATGTAAGTATTTGTTTGCCTGGTTGAGTATCAGGGAAAGCAGCGAAAGGCGGAAGCGTAAAATGCTGGATTTTACGTGTTGCGTCATGTTTTTTAACTATTGGTTAACGAAAGTGCCGGGTGGCGCTGCGCTTACCCGGCCTACGGGGTGACGTTGTAGGCCCGGTAAGCGTAGCGCCACCGGGCAAAACGCACTAAGCCTGCTGCTTCTTATCGTGCTGGCGGTTAACCCAGGTATTGATAATCAGCGTCACCAGCAGAATGCCAAACACCACGCCGAGCGAAATGGCGATCGGAATATGGTAGAAATCGACGATCAGCATCTTGATACCGATAAACACCAGAATCACCGACAGACCGTACTTCAGCATTGAGAAGCGCTCTGCCGCACCCGCCAGCAGGAAGTACATCGCACGCAGGCCGAGGATGGCGAACAGGTTTGAGGTCAGCACGATGAACGGGTCGGTAGTGACCGCGAAGATAGCCGGGATACTGTCCACCGCGAAAATCACGTCGCTCAGTTCGACCAGAATCAGCACCAGCAGCAGCGGGGTGGCGAACAGCAGGCCGTTCTTACGCACGAAGAAATGCTCGCTCTCGATCTTGTCCGTCATGCGCAGATGACCCCGGATCCACTTCACCAGCGGCTTATCACCGATCCCGGTATCGTCTTCTTTCGCCAGCGCCATTTTTACCCCGGTGAACAGCAGGAACGCGCCAAATACATACAGCAGCCATTCGAACTGGGTAATCAGCCAGCTACCGGCGAAGATCATGATGGTACGCAGGACAATAGCGCCCAGCACGCCGTACACCAGCACGCGACGTTGCAGAGCCGCAGGCACGGCGAAGTAGCTGAACAGCATCAGCCAGACGAAGACGTTATCAACCGCCAGCGCTTTTTCAATCAGATAGCCGGTGAGGAAGGCGAGTGCCTGAGGATCGGCCACCGCGCGGCCTTCGGTTGAGGCCAGATACCACCAGAAGGCGGCGCAGAAGAGGAGTGAGAGGGTAACCCATACCAGCGACCAGACGGCGGCTTGCTTGACGCTCATGCCGTGCTCGCCGCGACGACCCTGCAAAAAGAGGTCGATTGCCAGCATGATGAGCACGACAACCGCGAATCCGCCCCATAGCATTGGAGTGCCGACAGAATGCATACTATTTTCCTTACACATAAAAAACAAAAACGGCCATGGTCAGAAGACGATAGCCGTTAGCTTTTTATGCATAGACCTCGCCTTCCGGCAAGGTCTCACTTACAACCACGAAGGTTGCCCGGCGACCGGATGCGGTTTTGCACGCATCGTAATGACGATCCACCGGCGAAGAAGTTACTCCCCTTTGCAGGTAACAAATTATGTCAGACCATCGGTTTCGTCAATGGTCTGCACGATTTCATTACACAGTTTTACGCGACGGCTTCCACATTCACGCCGTCTGCGGGGAAGATCACGCCAGTCTGTCGGCGGATCTCCGTTTGCAGCTTCGCCGTGGTGCGGCTGATCGCCAGCCCCGGGTGGTTCACTTCGTTGTCTTCTACCAGACGGGCGAAGACCTCTGCCTCATAGAGCATAGTGTTAATATGCTGAGGCTGCGTCAGCTCCTGCGCTTTGCCGCCGCGGGGAACGATGCTTAGCTTCTGGCATTCGGAGATTTTTTCGATCACCAGCGAGCCGTCTTCGCCCTGAATTTCGCTTGGCAGTACGGAGTCACTGACCTTCGAGTGCTGCAACGTCACGCTAAAATCACCGTAGTCCAGCACCACAACGCCGTGTGCATCCACGCCGCTTTCCAGCAGGCTGGCGGTGGCGGTTACGCCATGCGGTTCACCCCACAGGGCGACCGCAGAGGCCAGGCAGTAAAAACCGATATCCATAATCGAGCCATTCGAGAAGGCCGGGTTAAAGGTGTTCGGGTTTTCGCCGTCCAGGTAGCGCTGGTAGCGCGAGGAATACTGGCAGTAGTTGATAAAGGCTTTACGCACTTTGCCAATTTTCGGCAGCGATTGCTGCAACAGCAGGAAGTTCGGCAGGCTGGCGGTTTTGAACGCTTCAAACAGCACCACCTGGTTTTCGCGGGCAAGCGCAATGGCGGCTTCCACTTCCTCAATATTCGAGGCGAGCGGCTTCTCGCAGATCACATGCTTTTTGTGGCTGAGGAACAGCTTCGTTTGCGGGAAGTGCAGAGAATTCGGGCTGGCGATATAGACCGCGTCAATGGCGTCGCTTTGCGCCATCTCATCGAGCGAGGTGAACAGATGTTCAACCAGGTAGTCATTCGCAAAACTCTGCGCCTGCTCAAGGCTGCGGGAATAGACTGCGGTGAGCTTATATTTGCCGGTTTCGTGGGCGGCGTCGACGAACTGGCGCGTGATCCAGTTCGTACCGATGACTGCGAAACGTATCATAAACGTTTACGTACTCCGTAGCAGGGAACCTAAAGCCACTGTAGCACGTCATCATGACATTTCGCGTGCGCTACTGCGCATTACTCTTTAACGATAAATGCGTCAGCCACAAACGGGTATCAAACTCCAGCTGGTGGTACTGCGGCTCCATATGGCAGCACAGTGAGTAGAACGCTTTGTCGTGCTCTTTCTCTTTCAGGTGCGCCAGCTCGTGCACCACGATCATCCGCAGAAAGGCTTCCGGCGCATTGCGAAAGGCGGTCGCGACGCGGATCTCCGCTTTGGCCTTCAGCTTGCCGCCCTGTACGCGGGAGATGGCGGTATGCAGGCCGAGCGCGTTTTTCAGCACGTGGATCTTATTGTCGTACATCACCTTGTTGATCGGCGGAGCGCTCTTAAGATACTGGTTTTTCAGATCCTGCGTATACTGCCAGAGGGCTTTGTCAGTCGCGAAATCATGCGTGCCCGGGTAGCGTTTTTCCAGCACCGCACCGAGCTTTCCCGCGGCAATCAGGTCACGAACCTGGGAAAGTAAATGCTCCGGATAGCCCTGGAGATAAGTCAGCTGGTTCATCAAAACCCCAAAATAGTGTGAAAACGGGTATACTCACGCACCCTTTTCAGGGATACGCCAAATTTTACCATTCAGGAGGGCCGATGAGCCACTTAGACAACGGTTTCCGTTCACTCAACCTTAAACGTTTCCCGGAAACGGACGACGTTAACCCGCTTCAGGCGTGGGAAGCGGCGGATGAATATCTGCTGCAACAGTTGGATGGGACTGAAATCAGCGGCCCGGTTCTGATCCTGAATGACGCGTTTGGCGCGCTGGCCTGCGCGCTGGCGGAACATGCGCCTTACAGTATCGGCGATTCTTACTTAAGCGAGCTGGCGACGCGTGAAAACCTGCGTCACAACGATATCGACGAATCCAGCGTGAAGTTCCTCGACAGCACCGCGGACTACCCGCAGGCGCCGGGCGTGGTGCTGATTAAAGTGCCCAAAACCATGGCGCTGCTGGAGCAGCAGCTTCGCGCGCTGCGTAAGGTCGTCACGCCGGATACGCGTATTATCGCGGGTGCCAAAGCGCGCGATATTCACACCTCGACGCTGGAATTGTTCGAGAAAGTGCTCGGCCCGACCACCACTACGCTTGCCTGGAAAAAAGCGCGCCTGATCAACTGTACCTTCAGCGCACCGGCGCTGGCCGACGCGCCGGAGACGCTGAGCTGGAAACTGGAAGGTACCGACTGGACCATCCACAACCACGCGAACGTTTTCTCCCGCACCGGTCTGGATATCGGCGCACGCTTCTTTATGGAACACCTGCCGGAAAACCTGGAAGGGGAAATCGTTGATCTCGGCTGCGGTAACGGCGTGATTGGCCTGACGCTGCTGGCGAAGAACCCGGAGGCCAGCGTGGTGTTCAGCGACGAATCGCCAATGGCGGTGGCGTCCAGCCGTCTGAACGTGGAAACCAACCTGCCGGAGGCACTGGATCGCTGCGAGTTTATGATCAATAACGCGCTGTCGGGCGTAGAGCCTTTCCGCTTCAACGCGGTATTCTGTAACCCGCCGTTCCACCAGAAGCACGCCCTGACGGATAACGTCGCGTGGGAGATGTTCCACCACGCGCGCCGCTGCCTGAAAATCAACGGCGAGCTGTATATCGTGGCCAACCGCCACCTGGACTACTTCCACAAGCTGAAGAAGATTTTCGGCAACTGCGTCACCATTGCCACCAATAACAAATTCGTGGTGCTGAAATCGGTGAAGCTGGGACGTCGTCGGTAAGATCGCTTTGCCTGGCGGCGCTTCGCTTGCACAGGCCTACGGTTTCAAATGCCCGGTGGCGCTTCGCTTACCGGGCCTACGGGTCCGAGGCCATTGTAGGCCCGGTAAGCGAAGCGCCACCGGGCGATGCCGTTAAATACTCAGCGCCAGTTTTGTCCCCTGCGCAATTGCCCGCCGCGCATCCAGCTCCATCGCCACATCGCACCCGCCGATCAAATGCACCGTTTTTCCCGCCTCACGCAGCGGATCCGCCAGATCCCGCTTCGGCTCCTGCCCGGCGCACAAAATCACATGATCCACGCGCAGCAGTTGCGGTTCGCCGCCGATCAGCACGTGCAGCCCGTCGTCGTCGATCTTCTGGTAGCTCACCCCCGGGATCATCTTCACCCCGCGCGAGAGCAGGGTGGCGCGGTGGATCCAGCCCGTGGTTTTCCCCAGCCCTTCACCCGGCTTGCTGGCTTTACGCTGGAGCATCACGATCTGACGCGGGCTTTTCGGCAGCTGCGGACCTTCCGGGCGTAAACCACCGGACTGACTGAGGCTGGTATCAATGCCCCATTCCACGCAGAACTCAGCGATGTTCTGGCTGGTGGCTTCGCCCGGCTGGCTTAAATACATCGCGGTATCAAAACCGATCCCGCCGCAGCCGATGATCGCCACCTTCTCGCCAACCGGCGCTTTGTCCCTTAATACATCCAGATAGCTCAATACCTTCGGATGATCGATGCCTTCGATCGCTGGCGTGCGCGGGGCGATCCCACTCGCGAGGATCACCTCGTCGAAACCGATCAGATCCGCCGCGCTGACAAACTGTTTAAGCCGCAGATCGACGCCCGTCACCTCGATCATCCGGCGGTAATAGCGCAGCGTTTCGTAGAACTCCTCTTTGCCGGGGATCTGTCTGGCGATAGTAAACTGCCCGCCGATTTCCGCCAGCGCATCAAACAGCGTCACGCTGTGCCCGCGCGAGGCGGCATTGACTGCAAACGCCAGGCCCGCCGGCCCTGCACCCACCACGGCCAGACGCTTCTTGTTGACCGCAGGAACGATCGGCATTTTGGTTTCATGGCAGGCGCGGGGGTTAACGAGGCAGGAGGTGACCTTGCCGACGAAGATCTGATCCAGACACGCCTGGTTGCAGCCGATGCAGGTATTAATCTCGTCCGCACGGCCGCTTTGCGCTTTGGAGAGCAGTTCGGCATCCGCGAGGAACGGGCGCGCCATCGATACCATATCGGCATCGCCGCGTGAGATCACATCCTCCGCCACCTGCGGATCGTTAATGCGGTTGGTGGTGACCAGTGGAACGGAGACTATGCCTTTCAGCTTGCGCGTTACCCAGCTGAACGCCGCGCGCGGCACCGGCGTAGCGATGGTCGGGATGCGCGCTTCGTGCCAGCCAATCCCGGTGTTGATGATGGTGGCGCCAGCGGCTTCAATCGCCTGCGCCAGCTGCACGGTTTCGTCGAACGTGCCGCCGCCCTCCACCAGGTCGAGCATCGACAGGCGGAAGATGATAATAAAATCCGCACCCGCACGTTCACGCACCGCGCGCACCACCTCCACGGCAAAACGCATCCGGCGGGCATAGTCGCCACCCCATTCGTCGTCGCGCTGGTTGGTGCGTGCGGCGAGGAATTCGTTGATCAGATAGCCTTCCGAGCCCATCACCTCAACGCCGTCGTAGCCCGCTTCCCGCGCCAGCGCCGCGCAGCGGGCAAAATCGTCTATCAGCGCCAGGATCTCGTCGTGGCTGAGGGCATGGGGAGTAAAGCGGTTAATCGGCGCCTGAATAGCCGAGGGGGCAACCAGGTTCGGCTGATAGCTGTAGCGCCCGGTATGCAGAATTTGCAGGGCGATTTTGCCGCCCTCGCGGTGGACCGCGTCGGTCACAATGCGGTGATGCGGCAGCTGTGACGCATCGTTCAACACTGCGCCGCCCTCCATCGTCACCCCGGAAGGGGCAGGGGCTACGCCGCCGGTGACAATCAGCGCCACCCCGTGGCGCGCGCGCTCGGCATAGAAGGCTGCCAGACGTTCAGCCCCGTCCGGACGCTCCTCCAGCCCGGTGTGCATCGAGCCCATCAGCACGCGGTTTTTGAGGGTGGTGAACCCCAGATCGAGAGGGGCGAATAACGACGGGTAGCGGCTCATAGTCTCTTCCAGTGTAAAATTATTGTTATGTGGTCGGATGAGTTACTAATTTAGCCAGCGGCAGCGGAAAGGTAAAAGCGGGATCGAATGATTGTGATAGATCTCAAAGAACTTCCCCGGTTGCGCTGCGCTTACCGGGGCTACAAACCGTAGGCCGGATAAGCGCAGCGCCATCCGGCGTATTTTACGGCGCCGCTGCCCGCACCAGCCCCGGTGCCTGCCACATCGACGTCGTCAGCCCGCTGTCCACCAGCCCAAGCTGGTCGGCATACACCGCCTGCCATTTCTGCATCATGCCGTCGTACAGCTCGCGGTGCTGCGGGTTCGGCGTGAACTCGCGGCTCCACTTCACCAGCCGCTCGCCCGTCGAAGCCATATCCGCAAACAACCCCGCGCCAGCACCTGCCGCAATCGCGCAACCCAGCGCCGTTGCTTCCTTCACTTCCGGCACGCGCACCGGCAGCCCGGTAACGTCGCTTAAAATCTGGCTCCACAGGGCGCCTTTGGCCCCGCCTCCCGCAAACACCAGGCTCTCAAACGTCACGCCGGAGAAGTGGGAAATCTGCGCCAGGTTGCAGGCCGAGACGATGGCCGCGTTCTCTTCCAGCGCGCGGAACAGCGTCGCTTTGTTGCACTTTTCCGGGTCGATGGAGAGGTTAATAAACGACGGCGCTGCGTGATACCACTGCTTAAAATGCATCGCGTCGGAGAAGATCGGCATCACGCCGTGGGAGCCCGCCGGGACGCGGCTCGCCATCTCTTCGAGCAGGGAGTAGGTGTCCATTCCCATTCGTTCGGCAATCAGCTTCTCTTCGGCGCAGAAGGCGTCGCGGAACCAGCGCATGGTTAGCCCGGTAAAGAAGCTGATCGACTCCGCCTGCGCCATGCCGGGGATGACGTGCGGGTTTACGCGGATGTTCATCTCAGGGTCGGTGCGCACCTGCGGCAGATTCACCACCTGCTGCCAGAAGGTGCCGCCGAGAACCGCCGTTTGTCCGGCGCGCACCACGCCCAGCCCCAGACAGCCCAGCTGCACGTCGCCGCCGCCCATCACCACCGGTGTGCCTTCGCGCAGGCCGCTCTGCTGCGCGGCCTCTTTGGTGACAGCGCCCAGCACGGTGCCGGTCTCTTTCACCGGGGAGAGGATATCGGCGCGCAGCCCGGCCATGTCGAGCAGCGCCGGACGCCAGTCGCGGGAGAAGAGATCCAGCATGCCGGTGGTGCCCGCATTGGACGGATCGACCGCCAGCTCACCGGAGAGCTTCGCCGCCAGCCAGTCGCTGATCATGGTGATGGTGGCGGCTTTACGATAAATATCCGGACGATGGTGCGCCAGCCACAGCAGGCGCGGCATGGCGCTGAGGGCAAGCGTCTGGCCGGAAACATCATACACTTCGGATTCAAACCGGTAGTCGTGGATCTCTTTGAGTTCAGCCACCTCGCGGCTGGCGCGGGCGTCGACGTTGGCGCAGGCCCAGATAGCCTCGCCGTTGCGGTCGTACAGCACAATCCCTTCGCGCATCGAGCAGCAGGCGACGGACTGAATATCCGCCGCGCTCAGGCGTGCGTGCTCCAGCGCCTGATGAATACACCGGCAGGCCAGCCGCCAGTTGGTGTCGAGGTCGAACTCCATCGAGCCCGGCACGTTCTCCACGCTCAGGTGCTTCCACTCGGCCTGGCCAACGGCAATCTGGTTGCCCTGTAAATCAAAAATCACGGCGCGAACGCTGCCTGTCCCTGCATCTAACGCTAAAAGGTAACTCATGAGCTTGCCTCGTGTCAGGCGCAGGGCTGCTCTTATCCGGCCAGAGCCAGCACCGCGCGGGCTGTCGTCTCTTCCGTCACCAGGCCATTAATACGGCGACCCTTCAGTGCGGCATAAATCGCATCGGCTTTCTCTTCCCCTCCGGCCACGCCTACGATGGTGGGCAGCTGCGCCAGTTCATCGAGCGTGACGCCCAGTAATTCTTTGTGGATCTCCAGCTCCTCAACGCATTCCCCTTCGGCATTAAGGAAATAGCCAAGGATATCGCCCACCGCGCCTTTACGGGCGTACATCAGCTGTTCACCTTCGCTGATATAGCCGGAGCGCAGTATCGTCGCGTCACGGCGCTGGTTTACCGAGCCAATCCCGACCACCGCCACGTCAGCCGCGGTGGCGGCGAGGATCACGTCCCGCACGCTGGTTTCGCGCTTTAAGATCCCGGCGACTTCAGCGGATGACACGCGAAGCGGGGCGGGGATCATGCTGACGCTACAGGCTGCATCCAGCTGGCCGATACCGGTCATATACGGCCCGACGCCGCCGGAGAGCGTCACCAGGCGGATCTGCTGCGAGCTGATAAAGCCGCTTAAGTGTTGCAGACTGCTCATGGTGGTTTCACCGAAGCCCACCGCTAACAGCTGGCCGGGTTGCAGTACGCCCATCAGCGACTGTGCCGCGCCAATGCCCAGCCGCACGTTCATCGGCGGCGTATTCAGGGCGGGCATCACGCGCACCAGCTTCAGGCCAAATCGTTGTTGCAGCTCGGTTTCCAGCGCCAGACAGCCCTCGTAGCGGGAGTTGATCTGCACGCGGATCACCCCGGACTGACGGCCTTTCTCCAGCAGGCGGGAGATCTTCAGGCGCGGCAGCCCGAGCCGTTCGCCGATGTCGTTCTGGGTCAGCCCGTCGTGGTAGTAGCACCAGGCCACGCGCGCCACCAGCTCCTCTTCCGCCAGTGCCAGCCCGGCAAACCGTCCTTCTTCCGCAGTGCGTTTATCGCTCATAATTGAACTCTTATAAAAATTTAGATCATATGTTCGTGATGGTGCGACGTGAAAATGTGAGCCACGCGACAAAACGGATCTTTTCGATCGTTTCCGCTTTATCTGAATCTCAATCGATAAAACTGTGATCCCTGCACGGTTGTAAATATAGTTCACCGTCTACGCTTTTGAACATTATTAAATCTAAAAATCATTTGTTCAATAGCGGAGCGATGATGACACCACTTCTCGACGCGCGTGATATCAGCAAGCAGTTTTCAGGCGTACCGGTCTTAAAAGGCATTGATTTCACGCTGCTTGCGGGGCAGGTGCATGCGCTGATGGGCGGTAACGGCGCGGGAAAATCGACGCTGATGAAGATCATCGCCGGGGTAGAAACCCCGGATAGCGGTGAACTTTCGGTGGCGGGTGAGTCTTTTGCACGGCTTACCCCGGCGCAGGCGCACAGGTTAGGCATTTATCTGGTGCCGCAGGAGCCGCTGCTATTTCCCAACCTGACGGTGCGGGAAAACATCCTGTTTCGTCTGCCGCGAGAGCGCGATCGGGAAAAACGCCTGGCGGAAAAACTCCGGCAGCTGCAATGCCAGCTTAACCTCGACGCTACCGCCAGCACCCTCGAGGTGGCGGACCAGCAGATGGTGGAGATCCTGCGCGGGCTGATGCGCAACGCCAGAATTCTGATCCTTGATGAACCCACGGCCTCGCTGACGCCCGGTGAAACCGAACGGCTGTTTCGCCAGATCCGCGCCTTGCAGGATCTTGGCGTCGGGATTGTTTTTATCTCGCATAAGCTGCCGGAGATTCGACAGCTGGCGAGTCACGTCTCAGTGATGCGCGACGGCGCGGTGGTGCTCAGCGGCGAAACTGCGCATTTTGACGATAACGCCCTGATCGCCGCCATGACGCCTGTAAGCCGGGAAGCATCCCTGAGCGATACGCAAAAGCTGTGGCTGGCGCTGCCGGGCAACCGCCGCACCCAGGCGCAGGATTTTCCCGTGCTGCGCGTGGAAGCGCTCACCGGGGAGGGCTTTATCGATCTCAGCCTTGAGATTTACGCCGGGGAGATTGTCGGTCTGGCCGGGCTGGTGGGGTCCGGGCGCACCGAGTTTGCCGAAACGCTCTACGGCCTGCGTCCGGTTCGCGGCGGGCGGGTGTGGCTGGAGAGCCAGGAGATCACCGCCGATCCGGTCAGTTCACGCCTGCAAAAAGGGCTGGTCTATCTGCCGGAAGACAGGCAGGTGTCCGGCCTGTTTCTCGACGCGCCGATCCGCTGGAACACCGTGGCGCTGAACGAGCCGTCGCTCTGGCAGCAGCGAAAGCGGGAGTCTGCGGTAGTGGAACGCTATCACCGGGCGCTGGGGATCAAGCTCAACCATGCGGATCAAACCGTGCGCACGCTCTCCGGTGGTAATCAGCAGAAGGTGCTGCTGGCGCGCTGTCTTGAGGCCAATCCGCTGCTGCTGATCGTCGATGAACCGACGCGCGGCGTGGACGTATCGGCGCGCGCTGATATTTATCAGCTGCTGAAAAGCGTGGCGGCGCAGAACGTGGCGGTGCTGATGATCTCAAGCGATCTCGATGAGTTTCCCGGCCTCGCGGATCGGGTGCTGGTAATGCACCAGGGCGTACTCAGCGGCGAGCTGCCGCGCCAGGCCGTCAGCCTCGACCGGATGATGGCGCTGGCGTTTGGAGGGCAATCATGAAGATCTTACTGAAAAACCGCGAGCTGAGCGCATTTCTCGCCATTCTGGCGCTCTTTGCCGTGCTGGTGGCGCTGAACCCGTCCTACCTGAGCTTACAGACGCTGGGGATGATATTCGCCAGCTCGCAGATCTTGATCCTGCTGGCTATCGGCGCGGCGCTGGTGATGCTGACCCGCAATATTGACGTCTCCGTCGGCTCCAACGTCGGGCTTTCCGCTATTGCCGTCGGCGTGGCGCTGAACGGCGGCTACAGCCTGCCCGTTTCCATTCTCTTCGCGCTGTCGCTCGGCGCGCTGGCGGGGGCGTTCAACGGTTTTCTGGTGGTGGGCCTGCGCATTCCGGCGATTGTCGCCACCCTCGGCACGCTGGGGCTGTATCGTGGGGCGATGCTGCTGTGGACCGGCGGGAAGTGGATAGAAGGGCTGCCGCCGGGGCTGAAATCTCTCTCTGAGCCCGCCGCCGTCGGCATTTCGCCGCTCGGCATACTGGTGTTGATTATCGCGGCCATCGGCGCGTGGACGCTGTCGCGCACCGCCTTTGGACGTGATTTTTACGCCGTGGGGGATAACCTCGCCGCCGCGCGCCAGCTGGGCGTGGCGGTGAACCGCACCCGCATGATCGCCTTTACCCTCAACGGCATGCTGGCGGCCTGCGCCGGGATTGTGTTTGCCTCACAGATTGGCTTCGTGCCGAACCAGACCGGCAGCGGGCTGGAGATGAAGGCCATCGCCGCCTGCGTGCTCGGTGGCATCTCGCTGCTGGGCGGCACCGGCACGCTGGTCGGCGCCTTACTCGGCGCGTTCTTCCTCACCCAAATCGATACCGTGCTGGTGCTGTTCAGGCTCCCGGCGTGGTGGAACGACTTTATCGCCGGGCTGGTGCTGCTGGGTGTGCTGGTGCTCGACGGGCGGCTGCGTCAGGCGCTCTCACGGCATCAGCGGGCGCTGAAATACAGCCGTTTCCAGCCGGGTAACAAAGGGGGAAAGCACGTTACCCCGTTTCCGAAACGCAAAAAAGAGGTGGCGTAAATGAGGCTTAACTGGGAAAGCGCGCTGCTGATTTTACTGGTGCTGGAGATCCTGCTCTTCGGCGCCATCAACCCGCGCATGCTTGATATCAACATGCTGCTGTTCAGCACCAGCGACTTTATCTGCATTGGCATCGTGGCGCTGCCGCTTACGCTTGTGATTATCAGCGGCGGGATCGATATTTCCCTCGGCTCAACCATCGGCCTGTGCGCCATCGCGCTGGGGGTGATGATGCAGGCAGGGTGGCCGATGGCGGTTGCCATCCCTCTGACGCTGCTGCTCGGCCTGCTGTGCGGGCTGGTGAATGCGGCGCTGATCCACTACACCGGCATCAGCCCGTTGGTCATTACCCTCGGCACGCTCTACCTCTACGGCGGCGGGGCGCTGCTGCTCTCCGGCATGGCGGGGGCGACGGGCTACGAGGGGATCGGCGGCTTCCCGGATGGCTTCACGGCGTTCGCTAACCTCACGGTGGTGGGCCTGCCGATCCCGCTGGTGCTGTTCGCGGTGATTACCGCTTTCTTCTGGCTGATTACCCACCGCGGGCGCTTTGGTCGGCATCTGTTTTTGATTGGGCAGAACCCGCGCGCGGCGCGCTATGCGGCGCTGTCGGTGAACGGCATGCCGTATGCGCTGTACGGCCTGGTGGGGGTAGCCTCGGCGGTTGCCGCCCTGGTGATGGTTTCCTATTTCGGTTCCGCGCGCTCGGATCTGGGGCGCGATTTACTCATGCCCGCGCTCACCGCCGCCGTACTCGGCGGGGCCAATATCTACGGCGGGTCAGGTTCGGTTGTCGGTACGGCGCTGGCGGCGTTGCTGGTGGGGTACCTGCAACAGGGTTTACAGATGGTCGGCATCCCCAACCAGGTGTCGAGCGCGCTGTCAGGGGCGCTGCTGGTTGTGGTGGTGATGGGACGTTCGCTGAGTCTGCACCGCGAATGGGTGCGTTCTCTCTTCAGAAAACTATCCGGAGCGTAAGATGAAAACAAAACTATTCGTCCTGGCAATGGCCCTCAGCTTCGCTTCGGCGCAGGCGGCGGACCGCATTGCCTTTATCCCGAAACTGGTAGGCGTGGGATTCTTCACCAGCGGCGGCAACGGCGCGAAAGAGGCGGGGAAAGATCTTGGCGTGGACGTCACCTACGACGGCCCGACCGAGCCGAGCGTCTCCGGCCAGGTGCAGCTCATCAATAACTTCGTCAACCAGGGTTATAACGCCATCATCGTCTCTGCCGTGTCGCCGGACGGTCTCTGCCCGGCGCTGAAGCGCGCGATGCAGCGTGGCGTGAAGGTCCTGACCTGGGACTCCGACACCAAACCGGAATGCCGCAGCATCTATATCAACCAGGGCACGCCGGAACAGCTCGGCGGCCTGCTGGTGGAGATGGCAGGCAAGCAGGTCACCAAACCGAACGCGAAAGTGGCGTTCTTCTACTCCAGCCCGACCGTTACCGACCAGAACCAGTGGGTGAAAGAGGCGAAGGCAAAAATCGAGAAAGATCATCCCCAATGGCAGATCGTCACCACCCAGTTTGGTTATAACGACGCCACCAAATCCCTGCAAACCGCCGAGGGGATCTTAAAAGCGTATCCGGATCTGGATGCGATTATCGCCCCGGACGCCAACGCCCTGCCAGCCGCGGCACAGGCGGCGGAAAACCTGAAGCGGGAAGGGGTGGCGATTGTCGGCTTCAGCACGCCGAACGTGATGCGTCCATATGTTGAGCGCGGCACGGTGAAAGCCTTCGGCCTGTGGGACGTGGTGCAACAGGGCAAAATTGCGGTCAATGTCGCCGATCGTTTACTGAAAAAAGGCGATCTTAACCCTGGCGACAGCGTCGACGTGAAAGATATCGGAACGCTGAAGGTCGAGCCGAACAGCGTGCAGGGCTACCAGTATGAGGCGAAGGGCAATGGCATTGTGCTGCTGCCGGAGCGGGTGGTGTTCACCAAAGAGAACATCAACAAATACGATTTCTGACGGGGGAGCAAATGGCTGATTTAGACGACATCAAAGACGGCAAGGATTTTGGCATCGGCACGCCGCAGCAAAATGTGCCGTACACCCTGAAGGGCTGCGGCTCGCTGGACTGGGGAATGCAGTCGAGGCTTTCGCGCATCTTCAATCCGCAGAGCAACCGCACGGTGATGCTGGCCTTTGACCACGGCTACTTTCAGGGGCCGACCACCGGTCTTGAGCGTATCGACCTCTCCATCGCGCCGCTGTTTGGTGAGACCGACGTGCTGATGTGTACCCGCGGCATCCTCAGGAGCCAGGTACCTGCCGCGACGAACAAACCGGTGGTGCTGCGCGCCTCCGGCGGTAACTCGATTCTGGGCGAGCTGTCCAACGAGTGCGTGGCGGTGGCGATGGAGGACGCCCTGCGCCTGAACGTCTGCGCGGTGGCGGCGCAGGTGTATATCGGCAGCGAATTTGAACATCAGTCGATCAACAACATCATCAAGCTGGTGGACGCGGGGGCGCGCTACGGCATGCCGACGCTGGCGGTGACGGGCGTCGGCAAGGAGATGGCGCGCGACGCGCGCTATTTCTCGCTGGCCAGCCGCATCGCGGCCGAAATGGGGGCGCAGTTCGTCAAAACCTACTACGTGGACGAGGGCTTTGAAAAAGTGACCGCCAGCTGCCCGGTGCCGATTGTGATCGCCGGGGGCAAAAAGCTGCCCGAGCACGAGGCGCTGGAGATGTGCTGGCGGGCGATTGACCAGGGGGCGTCCGGCGTGGACATGGGGCGGAATATCTTCCAGTCCAGCGCGCCACTCGCCATGCTGAAAGCGGTGAAGAAAGTGGTTCACGAGAACATGAGCGCCCGGGAGGCGTTTCAGTTCTGGCAGGAAGAGAAACAGGGAGAAGCAAAATGAACGTGACGCTGGTGGAGATTAATATTAAACCCGAGCGGGTAGACGAGTTTCTGGAGGTATTTCGCGCCAACCACGAGGGGGCGATCAAGGAGCCGGGCAACCTGCGCTTTGACGTATTGCAGGATCCAAGGGTGAAAACCCGCTTCTTTATCTACGAAGCCTATAAGGACGAAGAGGCAGTGCTGGCGCATAAGCAAACCCCGCACTATCTGGCGTGCGTGGACAAGCTTGAGGAATTGATGTCGGAGCCGCGCAAAAAACGCAGTTTTGTCGGGTTGTTGCCGGAGTAGCGGCTTTGCCCGGTGGCGCTGCGCTTACCGGGCCTACGGGGGCGAGATGGTGCGGTATTTGCCCGGTGGCGCTGCGCTTACCGGGCCTACGGGGGATGGTGCGATGTTTGCCCGGTGGCGCTGCGCTTACCGGGCCTACATATGCAGTATTTGTAGGCCGGGTAAGCGAAGCGCCACCCGGCGTTGTTCACGCCAGCTCCAGCAACTGAATACGCGCCGTCGCGCCCGGCATCAGCTTTTGCAGATTGCTCACCAGCTCATCGCCAGCTTCCTGTAATGCCGCCAGCGGCATCGACGGCAGGCTTTCGAGAATAAACCACATGGATTGCGCCTGGCTGTCCAGACGCGTGCGTACCCCCTGTCGCCAGTTCCAGCGGCGGCAGGTGACGCCGAGATCGTCACGCCAGATAACTTCGCCTGGCTCCGGATTTTCTACAACCGGCTCACCTTCTTTAAAGGTATCAAACGGCTCGCTGCCGTCGGCCAGCGTCAGGCGCGGCGCTCCCGAGTAAGCCGCCAGATTTTCTCCCCCTACCGGAATAGCGTAGCGGATACTGATGGCATTATAGATATCCACCACCGGGTCGAGCGGCGGCAGCGAACCGTCTCTCTTCACGCGCTTGCGCAGGGCCGAGGCCGAGCAGGGCGTACGTTTGGGTTTTGCACCAAAGGCTTTAAACACCTCATCCCAGGCGGCGAGATGATTTTCTGCCCAGGGCACATCATCATTGAGCATCTGCTGGCAGGCCTGCGCCAGCGCAGCGGGCGCAACCTCCGGTTGGGTAATCGGGGCAGCTTCAACCAGAATGCTCAGTGCCCGAAAGCCGGGCGCGATCCCGACAAGTCGCGAATCTATTGACGGTGTTAGAAGAGACATAAATAATCCTGTATTGACTGTTTTATACCATGGTAGTGACCAATGACTGATAAAGTCAATATAATGACCGATGCGGGCGCCGATGTTGCCCAGGTAAGCCTGGCCGTGGCGAACCGTATCCGCAGCTGGCGGAAAGAGAAAAAGCTGTCGCTGGACGAGCTTTCCCGCCGCGCCAGCGTCAGCAAAGGCATGCTGGTGGAGATCGAAAAAGGGGCTGCCAACCCCAGCATTGCCATTCTGTGCAAACTGGCCGCCGCGCTTGGCGTCTCGGTGGCAGATATCGTTAACGTCTCCAGCGAGCCGCAGGTACACATTATTCAGGAAGAGGCGATCCCGGTTCTGTGGCAGGGCGCACAGGGCGGTTATGCCAGATTGCTGGCAGGCACCGCAGGCCCGGACATGATTGAGCTGTGGCAGTGGGAGATGCAGCCGGGAGAGCGCTTTACCTCTTCGGGGCATCCGGCGGGAACCTTTGAGCTGCTGCACGTGAACGAAGGCATGTTAACCCTGACGGTGGACGAGACGGTGGTACAGGTTAATGCTGGCGCGTCGGCGGTGGCGAAAACGGAAGCCGCGCACGGCTATGCCAATGAGGGAGAAAAAGTGCTGCGCTTTACCATGACGGTAGCGGAGTTTCACCGCTAGTGTCGGTCCGCTGCCAGGATACCCCCGCGAGCAATTATTTCACCGTGCGGGCGATCGAGGGCAATATCCGCCCCTCGTCGCTCAGCGACTGCCAGGTGAGCTGGCACCTGGCAGTCCCTTTACACCAGTCCGTTCGTCGCTGGCTCAGAGGGGCGACAACGCCGGCGTTATCCACCCGCGTTCCGTTAACGGAAAGCTGATACAGCGTAACGTAATAAGGCGACGGGTTTTCAACCGTCAGCCCGTCGGCGGTCAGCTGCCAGCGTAGCTGACGATAGGCCAGCGCCGGTTCGCCCTGAATCCCCTCCGGGCGATAGATAAGCTTCATGCTGGAACGTACCGCCATCTGAACGTTATCGCTGTGACGCTGGCTGGCCGGAATGGAGGCAATGCTTAGCGTGAAAAGCGTTTCGCGATCGGCAGGAAGCGGCGCATCGGCGCGAAACAGACGGATCTTATTCTCACGTCCGGGCTGGAGTGCAAAAAGTGGCGGCGTCGCGGTAAACCACGCGGTGGCCGCTTCGGGGGGCTGCTGCGCCCCCGGCCATCGGCCGCCGCGATAAATTTTTGTGCCAATCAGATACGGCAGCGAGGACTTATTGCGCACGGTGACGCTGATAGCGCGCTGATCCTGAGGATAAACAAACCGCGTGCCGCCAATCACCACCCCGGCCTGAGCAGGCAAGAGCCAGAAAGACGCGGCGGTCAGCAGGGCTATCCCCGCTTTTTTCAGCAGGCTGGCCTCACGCATAGGTCAGCACAAAGGTGGCGGCAGCGTTAGCCACCCCCGGCGTAACGGCGTTCGTCACGGCGAGGTAGCGGGCGTAAAAATGCAGCGCCAGGGTGGTCTGGTCATTGCTTAGCGCGAACGGCAGGCTTTCATCCCCCATGGCGATCAGCGATTTATCAGGATTATAGAGGCCGATAGCCACGCCGGTTGCATAGTCCGGCCCGCCGGTCAGGGCCAGCAGATCGCTATTGTTACCGTCCGGCGTGCCTTCAAAATGGGTGCTGACGGCGGATAACCCGGCGCCGCAGGCTTCAAGGTTAATAGTGAACGGCTCATAGGGCGTTTCGTTTTTTTGCCCGGCCAGCTGGCGGGCCGCCACATCATGCATCTCCACTACCAGCTGTTCCGAGCCGGGGGAGACAATACAGGTTTTGCCTTTCACCACGCCGGTAATATAGACCGTGCCGTCATGGGCGAGCGTCTTGCCTGACAACAGCAGCGCGCAACAGATAAATAACCTGTTCAGGATCGTCATTCTGTCTCCTTACTGGTAAAGCAGATCGAAATACATCACGGCGGTGGCGTTGCCGGTGGTGACCGTCGGCAGCGTAGATTTATAGCGCAGGAAGAAGGTCAGCGTGTTATCGCCCGGCAGCAGGGGATATAGCGGCGACTCGGTATTATTGATCGGGACAGACGCCCGCGCGCTGTCGAGCAGCTCGACTGCCAGTCCGGTCGCCATCATGTGCTGCGTCCCTTTTCCCGTATCTGATAAGGCAAGCAGCGTGGGATCGTTGGCGTCCGCGTCGCCGGTAAACCAGACGGTCGTGCCGCCGATTGCGCGGGTGCAGTTTTTGAGCGTGATGGCAAACTGCTTTTCCGGTGTCGTGGCGCCCACGCGCGGAAATTCCTCTGTCGTAAATTCACCCAGGTCGATCGTTTGCTCTGCGCTGTTAGTATCGACGTTACAGGATTCCCCAACGATGGTGCCGATAAACTGCACGTTAAAGCTTGTGTCGTCAGCCTTCACCAGCGGCGGGTTTAACAGGGCCACGCTCAGCCATACGGTGTTTTTCCATGAAATGGTCATTACGCTTCCTCAGGCGAAATCAATGCGTAACAGCGCCAGCGCCCTGAAGACGCCCAGCTCTGGCGACTGCCCGGTGGTGCTGATGGGGTAGGCTTGCAGCGTCACGTCCGCGCGTCCTGACATATCCGTGGTAAAGGGGACGCTGCTTGAGAACACGTTTGGCCGCAGGATCTCGCCCTGCGGGCTGGTCACGACGACGGCCACGTCCGGGTTATCCGTCGCCAGCGCGTTGGCGAAACGAGCGTCTGCCGTCCCCTGTACCCGCAGGGTGAGCTGCGCCGGTGAGTTGACATCAGCGTTGCATTCGATCGGCACGGTAAAGGTTTTTGGCGCTACGCTGTCGGGTCGCTGTCCGGCCTGGGTGAAATCGCCGTGGTAGAGTGCCCCAAAATCGACGGTGACGGTTTGCCCGGCGTTAATCACGCAGTTTTGCGGGACGGTTATTACGCCGCTGTAGGTGATCTGATAAACGATTACGGTGGGCCGGTCATTTTCCGTCGTGGTGACATAGACGTTAAACATCAGTTTCGGCGGGATCACGACCGAGCCGATGAACGGCCTGACAATCTGTATTTTGAAGGTCAGATTGCTGTCGTTCACCGGGAAGACGCCGCCCGTATCCACCTCTTCGTGCCCCCCCATGTGGACATACTCCACCGGCGGATAAAAATCGCCGATGGTGGCATCATGGATTTTCATCGCACCGATAATATAATCCGGATCAAGCTGTAAATATTTCCACTCGCCTTCCGTTTTGACCACGGGGAAAGGTGAGATATAGGTACGATAGGTGCGCTTCTCCCAGTTGCCTGGGGGACAGGTGGCGTTGACGTGGATATCCTGGGTTCGGTTCAGCTCTGTACCGTTGCCCTTGATGTTTTGATCCGTGGTGAGCGTGGTGGTCAGATCGTAATTCACCATGGAAATTCCGCCGTTAGCGTTTTTGCACGTTGCGGCCAGGCTGCTCAGCGAAAAAAGTAGCCCAGCGGCAGAGAGAAGCATCATCCTTAATTTCATTTATGAACACTCCATGGTGATCCGCAGCAGCGGCTGTTTGCTTTCAGGTAAGTGGTAGTTGGCCGTACAGCGCTTATCCGCCCCTTCTCCCCATTGCGCCTTCAACACTCCCTTTTGGCTCAGGCCGGAGAGGTAGGTTTCGCCTTCTTCGCCTACGATGGTGTCGCTGCCGTTATCGTCGCGGGAAACCATGGCGCCAAACGGCACCGGCTTGCCGTGGTAGCGCAGCGTTACCAGCGCGCGTGCGCCCAGACGGGCGTTAAACGTGGCGCGCACGATGGCGCCGTGGGTCGGCACCACGCTGGTGACGGCATCATCGATATCCATGGCGTCTGAGAGGGAGTTAATGTCCAGCGCCATCCTGTTCAGATGGTAGGCCGAGGCGTAAGGCACCACCGCATAGCCGCGTCCGTCGGTATGGATACCGGGTTCATTCTCGACGCTGACGTCCGCTGCGCCCGGTACGGCAATCAGCACGTTGGTATCACCCAGTGGCTGGCTTAAGGTGATGCCGTTGCGGTGGGCTACCACGCCTCCGCTCAGGCCGTAGGTCACTTCCCGATAATCGCCGTTATCGCTGTAGTTGTAGCCCAGGCTGGCGTTGCCGTAGGCGGCATCGTATTCCAGACTGGCGGAACCTTGCGAGCCAGCCCCCTGGCTGGCATAACCTTCCTGCACGCTGTAGTTAAGGTTGTTCTCCGCCAGCAGCGTGCCGTTAATCCCCGCGTTCTGAGACGTTTCTCCATGTTTATTGGCGCTCATGCCGTAGGTGGCATAGGCGTAGTTCCGCTTCTGGCTGACGTCATTGGCAGGTGAAAGCCACTGGCTAAGCGGGAAGGAAAGGTTAATTGCATAAATCTCATCGCTATCCGACATGCCCGGCGATTTGTTGTAGTTGTAGGTCAGGCTGTATGAGATCCCGGCCCAGGTACCGCTGTATCCCACCTGGACGAGCGTGTTTTTGTCGTCCGTGTGCCAGTAGCTCTGCTGGCTTCCGGTCACGAACAGCGAGCCGAGCCTGCCTAGCTGCTGCGAAATATTGAATTGAAGCTTGCCGCGTTTAGTCCAGTTGAGGTTGTAGTAGTCCAGCCAGTTCGTGGCCTCATTCGCGTCATCCTGCTCCGCATCGCCCGTATAGCCCTGCATATGTGTGTAGGTTGTCTCATCCAGGTTATAGAACCCGGACGTGGAGTAGCGGTAGCCCAGCAGCTGGAAGTTCGTACCCATCTTGTTGAGGGATTTGGCATACAGGAAACGAAGAGACTGCCCCGTATGGCTGGTGTCGTCGGCCAGCGTACTGCGCGCGTGGGTAACGTCGAAAGAGACGGCGCCAAAGTTGCCCATATTGAGGCCAGCGCCAAGAGCCAGCGCGTAATAATCGCCGGAAAGCTGTGAGCCGCCATAGACGGTTACGCCCTGCGGTAGCCCCCAAATCAGCGTGCCCTGGGCAAAATTCACCTCGTCCTGCTGACCGTTATTGCTGCGGTACTGTGCCGCCGTCAGGGCATACTTCACCCGCCCTTCGCGCTGGAGGAGCGGTACGGCGGAGTAAGGAACGGAATAGCGGGAGATACTGCCGTCCGTCTCCTTCACTTCTACCGTGAGGTCGCCGCTGGAGGAGGTTGGGAAGAGATCGTTAATGGCGAAGGCGCCGGGCGGAACGTAGCTCTGGTAAAGACTATAGCCGTTCTGCTTGATGGTGACCTGCGCGTTGCTTTTGGCAATCCCGCGAATGGTGGGCGCAAAGCCTTTCATGCTGTCTGGCAGCATGTTGTCGTCCGAGGCGATCTGCGCGCCGCGAAAGGGAAGGCTGTCGAAAATTTCCGACGAGGTATAGCTATCGCCCACCGTCAGTCTGCCCTTTAGCGGAATCACCGTCCGCTCAAGATAGGTGTTGATATGTTCCCATTCGCTATGGCGGTTCTCGTCGCTGTTATAGTAGTTCCACGTCGAGTAGTCCCGCAGACGCCACGCACCAAGATTCACCCCGCTGTTCAGGCCGAGGAAATAGCTTTTGTGGGGTGTGCCGTTTTCGCTGCGATCGCGGCTGTATGAGCCGCTAAAGTTATAGTTCAGCAGCAGAGCGTTAATACCTTCATCCCACTGCTCTGGCGGGATATAGCCGCGCGCGTTGTTGCGTAATGCGGCCTGCGGAATGCTGATTTCCAGACGCTGCTGTTCGAAATTAAAGAGAGTGGCAGCGGCCGGAATAATGGCGGCAATGTCCACGCAGCTGTCGGCTTTCGCGGCGGCCAGCGCCGGGAATGCCTGAACGTTGACGCCCAGGTTTTCATACGCTTTGGGCGTCAGGCAGGCCATTAGCCCCGTGTCGTCGCCCTGTACGGCTCCGTCCGTTACGGTTCTGGCGATAAAGTTGATATCGCGGGTGGTGACAAATGTTCCATTCAGCCAGAGATCCACGCGATAGACGCCCGGCGCCTGGCCATTTGTTGAAAAACGGGAGAGATCCGCCACGGCGGAAGGATCGCTCGACAAAAATGCCGGGTTAAAAAAATACTCCGCGCGCACGGTGATGGACGAAAGGAGTCCCGCAATCGTCAACGCCAGCGGCGTTAGCGACGCTCTGACGAGCGCGTTAAATCTTCGTGGCTGAACACGCTTCATGTCTTCCCTTACCTGCGAGGCTTTTAATGACAAAACGTCATACGTAACGCCGTATACGACTTATTTCGCGCATGACTGAACGGGCGTGTTGGCACCAAAGTCATTAACGGTCTGAAACCTCACGCTGCCAGTGCCGCCACCGGGGATCTCCACCACCAGGTTATTTTTGGGCGCTACCATGTTATTTGCCAGTTGCGTGCTGCCGACGAAAAACTGAACCAACGAAACGTAATAAGGCGATGGATTGGTAATAGTGACTTTTCCATTGGTGACTGAGCAGGTTAATGTTTTGGGCGCATCAATAGAGAGCGACGGCAATTTTTTCGGCCGGATAAAAAGTTTAATAACGCTCTGGGTGGCAATTTGTAGCGTATTACCGGAAAGCTTATTTTTCTCGACGGAAGGAATGGCTTTGCTGTTCAGATAAAAAACGCTTTCACGATCGACAGGCAGATCGGGGCCCACGTACATAATACGCAGGGTATTCTCTTTTTTAGGATGGATAACAAACAGCGGCGGCGTAATGACAAAATCCGCTGATTTTGCCCCTTCGGCGTTGGACACCCAGCTCTGAATTAAAAAAGTGGTATTCGTTGAAGAATTAATAATGGCTAATGAAGCCTGCTTATCACCCTGGGGATAAATCACCCGGGTTCCCCCGAGCGCGATACCGCCTGCGCTGGCAGAACCGGCCATCCCCATCGCGAACAGAGCCGTTAGCGCGCCAGCTATCAGACAAGTCAGTTTACAGCGTGATGTAATGATACGCATTGTTCCCTCAGTTTCTCATGTGTCAGGCTTCTTGCCTGTGAGTCAGTTATTGGTAAAAAACGATGAACCAGACCTGCGCGTTCGCGGTACCAGCGTTGACGCTATCTTCGGTGGCGCGATACCTGGCGATATAGCTCAGCCGGTTTTCACCGTCCTGCAAAGGTCTGTACCAGGGGGGCGCGGTGTCTGGCTTTACCAGGTTCCCCATCGCATCGAATAGACCGATACCAATCCCGGTGGCGGCGCCAGGCCCATAGCCCGCGCGAAAAACCTGGGGATCGTTGCCGTCAGACTCGCCGCTAAACAGCACCCCGGCGCGCTGGCTTACGCTGGTGTCGCATGCTTCCAGCGTGATGAAGAAGGGTACCGGTTTGGCCCAGTCACCGGCGGCGATGAACTGGCTATTGCGTACCTGTCCCATATGCACGATTTGATCCTGGGAATCCATGCTGACGGAACAGGCCGCATTGACGACCTGACCCTGAAAGGTCACGCTTCCATCGTCCTTTGCCGCGGCTGGCAATACGGCAAAAAGCGCAGTGCCGGCTATCAGCAGCGCCCGATTTATGGATTGCTGCATTGCGAACTCTCTAACGCTTGCCGGACAACGCTTCTCCGCCCGCAGGCGAAGAAGCGAGAGCGGCTAACGAATCAGGAATAAACCATCTGGAACGTTGCGACGGAGGAGACGTTGCCCGGCTCGGCCGCGCCTGTGGCCACGTAATCCACGCTCAGCGGGATGATGTTTTCGCCGTTGATCAGCTTAACGTTGGAGGAGGTATCGCCAATGTTCAGCGCCTGGCCGTCCGGCCCGAACAGTTGCAGCGCAACGTTTTTGGCCGAGCCTGCGCCAGCGGTGTTCGCCAGGCTGCCTTCTACAGCAGGGTCCTGCTGGCCGTTAAAGATCACGGCGGCATTCTGGCTAACGGTGGCGTCGCAATCTTCCAGAACGATTTTAAAATCTTCTTTCTGGTTGGCCTGCATGCCGACCGTTGTCAGCTTGACGGTACGCACCTGGCTCAGGGTAACGGTCTGGTCTACGGAGTCAGCCGCGACGGAACAGGCGGCGTTTACCACCTGGCCGACAAAGTTGACGGTCCCGCCGGAAACGGTAACGGTATCGGCCTGCGCATTAATTGCCATGCCACCAGCCAGCGCGCCGGCAACAGCCATTGCTATAACTTGCTTTTTCATACAAATCCTTTTTAGATAAACATCATGCTGTCAATTGAAATAATATATTCACAATGTCATGTGAATCTTTTTTCGAGGCAGTGGTATAGGATATGTTTTTAGATTAATATATTATTTTTACCCAGGGCGTTGTTACTGGTTTTATATCATCCGCCACTGCGCTGATGAATGAGGGGATTCTACGGATTAAATAATATTATATCAATGTGATAATGGGTTGATGTTTTATTAGTTTTACTAAATATAAAATTAACTCATAATTTATTTGTTTGAATGATATTGCACGCCGTCAGAACCGCATTTCTATTCGCTGGTCGGTTTTATTAATGTCTGCGATGAATGTCATCGTGGTTTTGTTAATAATGCAAGACGTTACGGCTGTCATTATTCGGACATGCGTTGGGAATGCGGTGGTGTTATTATCCGGCTGCTTTTACAATCTGATATTACATAAAGAAATATTTTAAATTTATATGATGAACCGTGTTTGCACTTATGCACATTATTCCTCAGTCTGACTGCATAAAGAAATCCCTGGCGTATCCCAGGGATTTCTTTGCATATCGCCCTGATACTGCTAAAAGGGCAGGAAAAATAAATGTTCAGGCGGATGTTACGGCAATACGTAATGCCGCCAGCGCTTTACGCGCCGCCTTCAGCACTTGCTCACACTGCTCAATGGTAAGCGTCAACGGTGGCTCAATGCGGATGGTTTTCGAGTTGTTAAGCGTTCCCGCCACCAGTACCCGCTGGCGGAACATCTCGCTTGCGAAGCTATAACCGGTTTCGTTATCAACGAACTCAATCGCCATCAGCATCCCTTTCCCGCGCGCATCCTGTACCAGATCCGGATATTCCCGGCCCAACTGACGGAAGCCGTCCAGCAGCATGTCGCCTTTCTGCTCCGCTTGCGCGGGCAGGTTTTGCTCCAGCAGCACGTTGATGGTGGCCAGCGCCGCCGCACAGGCCAGCGGGTTACCGCCAAAGGTGGTGGTATGTAAGAACGGGTTATCGAACAGCACCGAGAAGACCTCCTCAGTGGCGACCGTTGCGCCAATCGGCATCACGCCGCCACCGAGCGCTTTCGCCAGGCACAGAATGTCCGGCTGAACGTTCTCGTGCTCGCAGGCGAACATCTTGCCGGTGCGCCCCATCCCGGTCTGCACTTCGTCGAAGATCAGCAGCGCGCCAAACTCATCGCACAGCTGACGCACGGCGGGCAGATAGCCCTGCGGCGGGAGGATCACGCCGCCTTCACCCTGAATCGGCTCCAGGATCACCGCCGCCACGTCGTCGCCGGTTTTACGGCATTCACTCAGCACGATGCACATGGCGTTGATGTCGCCAAACGGCACGTGGCGGAAGCCCGGCAGCAGCGGCATAAACGGCTTGCGGAAGGTAGATTTAGCGGTCGCCGACAGAGCGCCCAGGGATTTCCCGTGGAACGCGCCGCTGGTGGCGATAAAGGTAAATTTCCCGCGCGGCGACTGGTACGCTTTGGCGAGTTTAATCGCCGCTTCGACCGATTCGGTGCCGCTGTTGCTGAAGAAGCTGTATTTCAGCTTACCGGGCGTTAAGGCTGCCAGCGTTTTCGCGAGCATGGCGCGAAGCGGATCGAGCAGTTCCTGGCTATGGAGAGGTTGTTTCGCAAGTTGATTCTGTACGGCGGAAACCACAACTGGATTACGGTGCCCCACGTTGAAAATACCAAAACCCCCCAGGCAATCGATAAACTCCTGTCCCTGGGTGTCGACAAGCGTATTCAGACTGCCCGCTTGCCACTCTACGGCTCCGTAATCCCCGCCGGCGGTAACAGATTTGCGATACTCCAGAAAACCTGGATTCACATGCTCCTTAAAGTAATCAATGACCTCACGGTTAAGTTGTTTCATCTCCTCATGATCAAGCGTTCGCTTCTCAATGAGATTCAGTGCGTGCGCGGTACAGGCAAGAGCCGAGGCGCTGGAAGGTAACCTGTTCAAAATATGCTCCCGGGGATCGCGTATCACATGATACTGAGTTAAGTATTGCAGGGATTACGCCACCTCAGATGCCTTAACAAAAATCGGGATAAACGCCAGGTGAAATCAAAGTTGCACAATATTTAATCATGCCATCGCGCGCCGCACGGGATAAGGGATAACGAGCCGGGGATGGGGTGTCGTCAATTGCACTGCTCCAGGGCAGGGAATGCGCCTTAAGTGTGCACCGGGGTATCATGCTTTGTAGGTAGTTACATGCCGAAAGTATTTTAAATCAATTAATTAGAAAAACGCACGAAAAGTGCGGTTTAACCGAGATTTGCGATCTCAATCATATTTAACAACTAAAGATAAATTTTTTATCGCCGAAAAAACATAAGCCACAAAATTAACATTCAAATAACCTGCAAGGGATGCTCACTATGTCCTCTCCTGACTATGTCACCCAGAATGAATATCCGCTGGACGATGACACCACGCTTATGTCGACCACCGACCTCCACAGCTACATGACCCACACTAACGACACCTTTGTGCAAGTGAGCGGCTTTACGCTCCAGGAGCTGCTCGGGCAACCGCACAACATTGTGCGCCACCCGGATATGCCGAAAGCGGCTTTTGCCGACATGTGGTACACGCTGCAAAAGGGCGAACCCTGGAGCGGGATTGTCAAAAACCGACGTAAAAATGGCGATCACTATTGGGTACGTGCCAATGCGGTACCAATGGTGCGTAACGGCCAGATGACGGGCTATATGTCCATTCGTACCCGCGCCACGCAGGACGAGGTCGCCGCGGTGGAGCCGCTTTATAAGGCGCTCAACGAAGGACGCTGCAAAAAACGCATTCATAAAGGGCTGGTGGTGCGCAAAGGCTGGCTCGGCAAATTACCGGCGATGCCGCTGCGCTGGCGCGTGCGTAGCGTAATGGCGGTACTTTTCGCGGTGATGGCCGCAACGCTGGTTGCCAGTGCCGCGGGCTGGGCTTCGCTGGCGGCGGCAGCCGTGGTGATGCTGCTTGGCACCCTGGTGTTTGAGCAACAGATTGTCCGCCCGGTGGAAAACGTCGCACGGCAGGCGCTCAGGGTCGCTACCGGAGAGCGTAACAGCGTGCAGCATCTTAACCGCAGCGATGAACTGGGGCTGACGCTGCGGGCCGTCGGACAGCTGGGGCTGATGTGCCGCTGGCTGATCAACGACGTCTCCAGCCAGGTGGTGAGCGTGCGCGACGGTAGCGACAGGCTGGCGCAGGGCAATGAAGATCTCAACGACCGCACGCGCCAGACCGTGGCTAACGTGCAGCAGACCGTGGCAACAATGAATCAGATGGCGGCGTCGGTGCAGAGTAACTCTGAGACCGCAGCCGAAGTCGACAAGCTATCGATGGCCGCCAGCAGCGCGGCCACGCAGGGGGGCACCGTGATGAAGACCGTGGTGAAAACCATGGATGACATTGCCGACAGTACCCAGCGCATTGGCTCTATTACCTCGCTTATCAATGACATCGCCTTCCAGACCAATATTCTGGCGCTGAACGCCGCGGTTGAGGCGGCACGCGCAGGCGAGCAGGGTAAAGGCTTTGCGGTGGTGGCGGGCGAAGTGCGTCATCTTGCCAGCCGCAGCGCGAACGCGGCTAACGATATTCGCAAGCTGATCGACGCCAGCGCCAGCAAAGTGCAGTCGGGCGCCGAGCAGGTCCACGCCGCGGGACGTACTATGGATGATATTGTCGAGCAGGTGAAAAACGTCACGCAGCTCATCGCGCAGATCAGTCACGCCACCTCAGAGCAGGCGACAGGCCTGACAGAGCTGACCCGTGCCGTGGCAGAGCTGGACAGCATTACGCAGAAAAATGCTGACCTGGTCGAAGAGAGCGCGCAGATTTCCGCGATGGTTAAGCACCGGGCCGGACGCCTTGAGGATGCGGTTACCGTGCTGCATTAAGAAATGCATGCTTCGATAAAGCCGTTTATTCCTCCTGGGTAAACGGCTTTTTTGTTTTTCAGAATAAGTTATGTTGTTAATGAAATATTAAGTAACTAAAAAAAGCGCCCGGTTTTTAATTGTTACGATCCAGATTCATTGAGAGTGAAAAATAAAAAAAACGATCAAAGTCATAAAGTTAGCGTGTTTCCTGTCGATAACAGCGATCGTCTGAGAAATAATCACATCGATGGGGTAAATATGTTCATACATGACGTAAAGATCGGCACGAAATTATTTCTGGCGTTTGGATTATTTATTGTCCTGATGGTCGTCAGCGCAAGCTTGTCTCTGATGAGCCTGAATCGGGCAAACAATGGAATGCAAACCATCCTTACCAGCGACTATCCAACGACGGTAAAAGCGAACCAGTTAATCGACAACTTCCAGGAATTTATAAGCACGCAGCAGCTCATGCTGCTGGACGAACAGGGGACGTACACGGCGCAATCAGAGCAGCGTCTGAAGGCGATCAGCGAGCACATCTCCGCAATCCTGAGCGAGCTGGACAACGCTCTCAAGGATAAAAAATCCCAACAGGTGCTGGCCGATATCCACGGCGTACGCCAGCAATATCTTGACTCGCGCTACCGCATTTTGCAGGCCGTGCAGAATAACGACCGTGCGGGCGCGATAAACGAAATGATGACCAACACCCTGAATCTGCAACAGTCCTACAAAGCGAAAGTGCAGGCGCTGATTGCGATCCAGGACCATGAAATGCAGAGTGCGGGCGAGCAGGTGGAAGGCGATTTCCGCACCAATCGTCTCCTGCTGGTCCTGATTACGCTTTTCAGCGTCGCGGCAGCCAGCCTGACTGGCTGGTTCATTGTGCGATCCATTACCCGACCGCTGAACGACGCGGTGAATTTTGCGGAGGCCATTGCCGATGGCGATCTCACCGGCAGCATTACCTCGCACGGTAAAGATGAAACCGGACTGCTACTCACCGCACTGATGGAGATGAAAACGCGCCTGCTGGAGATTGTGCAGCAGGTGCAAACCGGATCGGAAAACATCTCCAGCGCCGCCGCGCAAATTGTCGCGGGCAACCAGGATCTGGCTGCCCGCACGGAGGAGCAGGCCAGTTCCGTTGAACAAACAGCTGCGTCGATGGAGCAGATCACCGCTACGGTGAAGAACACCGCGTCCCACACCGGAGAAGCGACGAACCTGTCTGCCGATGCGGCTGCCGTGGTCAAAAACAACGGCGAGATGATGAAGCAGGTCACCAGCAAGATGCGCCTGATTAACGAAACATCGAACAGGATGTCCGACATTATCGACCTGATCGACGCCATTGCCTTCCAGACTAATATTCTGGCGCTGAATGCGGCGGTCGAAGCGGCGCGCGCGGGTGAGCATGGTCGTGGCTTTGCGGTGGTGGCGGGCGAGGTACGCCAGCTCGCGCAGAAAAGTGCAACATCTGCGAGTGAGATCCGCCAGCTGATTGAAAGCTCCACAAGCCAGACGCAGGACGGCATGAACCTTGTGGAGAAGGCCAGCGGGCTTATCAACGGCATGGTCGGCAACGTAGAGGAGATGGACGTAATCCTGCGTGAGATTCGCCAGGCCAGCCACGAACAGACGGAAGGCATCTCGCAGATCAACAGCGCGATTGGCCTGATAGACGCCACCACCCAGCAGAACTCCGCGCTGGTGGAGGAGTCCGTTGCGGCGGCGGCATCCCTTAACGAACAGGCCATGCACCTGAAAGAGCTGGTCCGCGTGTTCCGCGTGAGCGACGGCGTGCTGGCTTAATCCAGCTGGGAGATCTCCAGCGCCGCGCGGTCAATCACGCCGATAATCTGTTTCAACTGCGCGTCGCTGAGCTCTCCCTGATTAACCTTCAGATCCAGTACCGCTTTGAAGTTATCCAGCGCCCGCTTCATCTGCGGGTTTTTGCGCAGCTGGAAACCGACGGAGCGCGCCTTGATACGCGTCTGGATCTGCTCCAGCTGTTCCCGGTTGTCATCCAGCCACTGTTCTCCGGCGGCGTTAATCGCAATCCGCTTACGGCCGTTCTCTTCTTCGGTAATGGTGATAAGCGCCTGATCCTGCAAGTAATCCAGCGTCGGATAGATCACGCCAGGGCTTGGCGTGTAATGTCCCTGCGTCAGGTTTTCGATCTCTTTGATCAGTTCGTAACCATGGCTCGCGTTGCGGGTCAGGATATCCAGGATCACCAGCCGCAAATCGCCATGACCAAAAAATCGTGGCCGGCGTCCGCCGCCGTCGTGTTCGTGTCGCATGTTTTTCCCTCAATTTGATATATCTAAACTATATCTAAGATATATTCAGATGCAATCTAAAAAATCTTGATTTCTTAGTTAATAGCAATCATTATCATTAAGAATTCATTCCGATATATCGTATTCACCTGAGAAGGGCATCAACATGGCATCTACCCGTTACCCTCAACGTGTCCGCAATGACCTGCGTTTTCGTGAGCTGAACGTGCTGCGCACTGAGCGAGTCAGCGCAGGATTTCAGCGCATTGTGCTAGGCGGCGAGGCGCTGGAGGGCTTTAGCTCTCGCGGCTTTGACGACCATACCAAAGTCTTTTTCCCGGCACCGGGCACCACTTTCGTGCCGCCTGTGGTGACCGATGAAGGCATCGACTGGGGCGACGGCGTGCGTCCGCAGGCGCGTGACTATACCCCGCTGTACGATGACGAAAAACATGAGCTGGCGCTCGATTTCTTCGTTCATGATGGCGGCATTGCCAGCAACTGGGCGGTGGAGGCTAAGGTGGGCGACAAGCTGACCATCGGCGGGCCGCGCGGTTCGCTGGTGGTGCCGGAAGATTACGCCTGGCAGCTGTACGTGTGCGACGAGTCGGGGATGCCCGCGCTGCGCCGCCGTTTAGAAGGCATCGCAAAACTGCCTGTTCGCCCGGCGATCCACGCCATTGTCACCGTGGGCGATGCGGCGTATGAGGACTATCTGGCGCACCTGAGCGGGTTCAACATCACCTGGGTTATCGGCCACAACGAGCAGGCGGTGGCCGACCATCTTGCCGCGCTGGCTGTGCCGGAAGAGGATTACTTTATCTGGCTGACCGGGGAGGGGAAGGTGGTGAAACGCCTGAGCCGTCAGTTTGAAAACGACGCAATTGACCCGCAGCTGGTGCGTGCCAGCGCGTACTGGCACGCCAAATAATCAGGCAGCGGGATCCAGCTGCGCTTCGCTCACCTGATGTTCGAGCGAGGCGCATACCTCTTTCAGCGCTTTCTCCTGCTGGGCAAAGTAGGCTTCCATATTGCTGAGCGACGAGACGAGCAGCCAGGACTCTTCCTTCTCCAGCTCTGCCAGCTCGTTCACCAGGGTGTCGATTTGCTCACGCACCTGCGCCATCTTTTTACGAATACGTTCCAGGTCGTTCAGCCTGTCGCTTGCCATCATCGGTTCGAATCCTTGTTGCAGACGGGCGACCAGCGAGCGAATGGCCTTCACGTCGCCGCGTTGTTTGGCCTGGTTGAGTTGCACCATCATCCTGTTGGCTTCCTCTTTTAAATCATCGGCAACCAGATCCGGGTGGCATAGCTTGCTCGCCTGACGCCAGAGCCGCTTCAGCTCGTTCCGATCCTCTTCAGAGAGATCCTTGCCTTTACGCAGGCGAACTTCGGCATCATGATGCTGTTCGCGATACTTCTTGTACTCTTCGTTGGCCTCATCGCGCGCCTGACGTGCCGGCTCTTCTTCACGCGTTAAACCGGTCTCCAGCTCCATTGCTTCGGCCAGCAGGTTGGCAATCAGATTGCTTTGCTGCTGAAGATGTTTGCGCGCCTCTGCCGCCTGAACGGAATCCGCAGGCAGATCTCGCCAGCGCCGGGTGAGCGTTGTCAGAACCTCTACGGCCTGCGCCATATAGTCCTGGCAGCGGCGGTAATCCTCTTCCCGACGACGCGTCTCCGCCTGCTGACGACGCAGGTTAAGCTCCGCCAGCGTTTTACGCAGGGCGAGGATCTGCTGCATCAACGGCCCGAGGCGGGAGAAATAGAGATCGTTGAACTCATCTAGCTGCTGTACCCGGGCGTTACGGCGATCAATCAGATCGCGCAGACGCTCTTCCAGGGCTTTCAGCTCCAGCTTGCTGGCCGCCAGCTGTGGGTCACGCCACGGGGTAACGGCGCGCTGGCTTTGCAGCCAGGCGGTGATAGCGCGAAGGGCTGCGGTATAATTTTTCTGCTCAAGCGCCGCGACGATGGACAGGAGTTCATCGTCAAAGGCTTCCTCTTTGAGACGTTTCAGCTGGCTCCGGATGATGTCGTCATCTTCCAGCTCAATGGCATTTTTAATGATTTCTAGCCGTTTGATCGGTGTGCTCATGATGCCTTTCGCTCTGGAGCTTAAGTATTTGAGTTAAGGTTAGTTGTTGTAAAAGCTACAGGAAATAATACACACGGATGATGATCGGCGCGATGGGGGATTTCTTTAGTTTTTAGGGTTTGTGAAAGAGTGAGAGTTATTGAATCTTCCTTCTGGAACGGGGAGCTCGGGGTTAAATGTGACCTTAGAGTTCACTTTTGAATGCGTGAACCGAGAAACTCGAAAATTTGGGGTTCTGGAGGCGTGCAGCGGCAGCGGTACGCCGCAATAACTGCCAGAGAATGCTTAACAGCATTAAGCATGATTAAAATATCCCAAATGTATAAGAAGTGCGGAGAGCTGGAACCGGGTTATCTTGCCGGTGTTGTTATCGGTCGGAACTAACAAGCCGTGACTAAAAGAGAGGATCTCTATACTACCTTCTCTATTTTGAACATTCACAGATCCCTTAATCGGGTTGCCGCCATCATCCTTAAGCCATAGATAAGCAGGAATAGCCATTTTTAAAACTCCATTTCCATTGAGGGTAAACCCTCATTAATGACTAAATACGGATCGCAGGTGATACAAATTGTGTTATAGGTTCGTGTTATTTAATTTCGTTACTTATTGATGTTGCAAATAAAATTAATAAATTGATCTTCAGCAGTACGCATTACCGTTATTGCTCTTATGTTGCCCTTTTTGCCTGGCAGAAAGGAAGAACGATGGCATGTATACCGATTTATCCACCCCGCGGGCTGGAGATATTGCGCGAACACATAAGGCTCGCGCGGGCGCGTCACGAAGTCCAGAATATGGCCGCCCCGCTTACGTATACGTGGTTTTATGAGCGAGTAAGAAACGGCGGGCCGTGGGATTACAAACAACATAAACGGGCTTATGCTGACTTCGGGAATTTCCATTACGGCGCTGTGGGTTATGCAGCGTGCATCCCTGCAAAGATTTTGCTTATTGCTGCCGGCGCGGCGCAGTGGAAAGCCGGCACATCAAGACCCGAATGGGGTAATTTCACGGGGACCCCGCCGTTTGGTGATGATCCGATTGACCAATTTTGGATAAAGCAAGGCATCGACTATGTTAAACAGCATCACTTTTAGGACGCTGCACTGGATCGCCACTATTCTTATGGCCCTGGCGGTCGCGGGGTACTGTTATTTCCAACATATACAGCGTTTAACTGTTAGTGATCGGCTATATCAAGTTCGCCAGCTCACGCCCCGGACCTGGTTATACATTACTGAGTATGACGGCTCGAACATGACCACCGGGGAAGTGTATCGTTATTTTTTAGCGAGTAAGATTGACGGTGATCCGCTGGTGGCTCTCGAAAAACAACATATCGCGCCCACGCTTACAGCGAATACCGCCCGCGCAAAAGTTGAAGGCATAGGCAACAATATCTCATTTACTGTTCACGGCACTGTGTACAGCTTTACAACGTCCGCATTTTTTTATGATGCTGAGGGAATAGCGGCCGCGCCGTCAATTGACTTAACGGCCCGTGGCGAGAGCTGGGACAAGGGGAAATTTAGTCGATAGATAAATATTTATTTAAAAATCCCTTGCGGTCGGGTCAATGATCCGATGAGCCGCGTGTAAGTTTTCACGGCGTACCCGTGCGATTTTTGGGAAACAGCTGCATCCACCGGGCAAAGGTCTGCCCCATATCAGCCAGGCGATTCAGCAGCGGATATCCAGCCAGACAGCTGCGGCGATACACCGCTCTGGTGTTGCGCTGGTTTACCGGGTACGTGGAACGCTCGCAACCTGCTGAAAACGGCTTTCAGCGTCTGTTTGTTCGTAAACTGGTCGGCGTATTCGAACGCCTCTGGCCATGTTCCTTCCAGCCCCCCACGCTGCGCGAAGTGGCCAGCTGGCTGACAGAGCACAGCGGCCTGACCTTCAGCGTGCCGGATGCAGATTATTTAGACCGTCCGATCCCACATTTCACCCACAGCGGAACGGGGTATCAGCTACTGGATAATCTCGGAAAGACCTTCGGCATACAGCGCTGAGCTGCCTGATGTTGTGCGCAGGCTGCACACCCGCGCCGGTTGCGCCTCCGCTGGTCATTGTTTACAGCGCCTGCCCGAAAGTGAGCTATTGCCCGATGCCGGGAAGCGACCCGGCCACTAATGGCGACCTGAGTGCAGATATCCGCAGGCTTGAGCACGCGCTCGCAGCCTGCGCGTTACAGATTGAAACCGTCAAAGCCTGTCAGGATAAACTCGATGAAGAAAGCAACCAGCCTGCGAAAAGCGCTAACTGACGCCATCCCGCAGCTTAAAACCAACCCCGAGATGATGCGCATTTTTGCCGACGAGGGGAATATCGATGCACGGCTCGCGGCCTCCCTGTCCCACGAGAAAATTTACACCCTGAATGTGATCGTGTGCGATTTCGTAGGCGACCCTGATTTGATTTTCGTGCCGGTAGCCGCGTGGCTCAGGGAAAACCAGCCGGATATCTGCACGCTCGATGAGGGGCATAAAAAGGGCTACCGCTTCCAGATGGATTTAAACGACGGTGATACGGTTGATATCAGCATTAGCCTCCAGCTCACCGAGCGCACCATCATCAGGGAGGAAAACGGCGCGCTGCATGTGAGCTATGCCCCGGAGCCGCCACCGCCTGAACCCGTCACGCGTCCAAAAGAGCTTTATATCAACGGCGAACTGGTGAGCAAGTGGGATGAGTGACTTTAAACCCTTTGATAACAAGCTCGCCGGGCTGCTTGCCGCCCTGTCACCCGCAGGGCGCCGGAAGCTTGCCGGTGAGATTGCGAAGCAACTCAGAACGGCGCAACAGCAACGTATTAAACAGCAAAAAGCCCCAGATGGCTCACCGTATCAGGCGCGAAAGCGCCAGCCACTGAGAGCCAAACAAGGTCGAATTAAACGGGCGATGTTTCAAAAACTACGCACTAACCGGTACATGAAAGCCAGTGGCCGTGAAAACGGTGCTGTGGTGGAATTTACCGGAAAAGTGCAGCGTATCGCGCGTGTCCATCAGTACGGCCTCAAAGACCGGCCAAACGCGCACGCTCAGGATTTTCAGTATGCAGAGCGCCAGTTACTCGGATTTAGTCAGACGGATAAACAACGTATTGAGAGTATTATTGTCGAATATTTAAAAAGTTAGCAAAGCCTGATGATTACTGGTTTTTAAGGTCAAGTTAAATATCTCAAAGCCATGAGGAGCTGTTATTTATGTGGTCAGCCTCATCTTGACTGGTAAATACGGAGCTTATTATTCTTGATGCGTTAATAATTACGCAGAGGCAAAGGGAATGTTTGAAAGTTTGTTTAGTGTTGGATCGCTGGTTGCACTTTCAGTTGGTGCAATATTCAGTTTTAAAATTGCCAGGGTTAATCTGAATCTGCGCAACGATGTCAGGAACCAAAGCCCTGACATCCATGGAGATAACAATACTGTTATCTTCACTCAAGCAATGACAGGCGTCAGAAAGGAGATGGCATTCTCTGTGAAGTTGAGCGCGTTCTTAATGGCGATTACATTTCATATGTTTCCTCCGTTTTACGTCAACCTCCTCAGCTCACTGGTATTCATTCTTCCATTGCTAAGCCTTGTTGGCGTGTTTTATACGATTAGGGCTAATGGCTTTTACAGGGGATGGGATGTCATGTACCTTCTGGCATCCATCATTTTAAGTGTGATTTTTTATTGCTCATCAATAGCTATAGCTCATTACAGTCACCTTTATCCTCAGTTGTACTCGATTTTTGAGTCTGTCTTTGGTAGTGGTTTTAGGTTGATATCTACCTCATCGACACAACAGTGGAGTTTTCTGCTGATTATTGTGTCGAGCATTGCATGCCCTGCTTTAATTGTCCTTGGTTTTTATCTGGCCTTTGGTTGCACAGTTGCAAGGGATGGCAACGATATATTCAGATATTGTGTCAGGTCGATAGGTGGAGGGTATCTTGCTTATGTTTTCTTATCGGGTGTTATGTTTTCTGCTTCTCAGGGTAATGTCGATAATTTTGTGAATGTCCTGCTTTACCCCGTATTTACTCTCAGAGACCTTTTTACTTTTTAAATCGTTGTGCTGTAAGTCATACATCCAGCCCTAATTGCCGCTGGCCTTTCCCAGCGGCATCCTTCCCGTATGAATAATTTAAATTCTCTACAATAAATCGCACGCGCGATCCGCAACCTCATCCGCACCGGCATCGTGACCAACGTCGACCACGACTAGGGGCTGTGTCGTGTCCAGACCGGCGGCATGCAAACCACCTGGCTTAACTGGCTCACCTGTCGTGCCGGTCGCTCTCGCGTGTGGTGGGCTCCGTCCATCGGCGAGCAGGTGTTATTGCTGGCCATCGGCGGTGAACTCGATACGGCCTTTGTGCTACCAGGCATTTTCTCAGACGACCATCCTGCGCCATCAGCCTCACCTGATGCGTTACATGTGGCATTTCCCGATGGCGCTGTCATTGAGTACGAACCCGAAAGCGGCGCGCTCACCGTGTCAGGTATCAAAACCGCCAATGTCACCGTGTCGGATTCCATTACAGCCACCGTGCCGGTGGTGCTGGTTAGAGCCTCGACCCGTATCACTCTCAATACACCCGAGGTGGTGTGTACCAACAAACTGACGACCGGCACGCTCGAAGTGCGGAAAGGCGGGACGATGTCCGGGAATATCGAGCACACTGGCGGGTCACTGTCGTCTAATGGCAAAGTGCTGCACCTTCATAAACACCCGGGCGATAGTGGCGGAACAACGGGGGCACCGATATGACATTGCGTTATCTCGGAATGAACAGCCAGACCGGCCTCAGTATCTCTGAGGTTGAGCATATCAGGCAGAGCGTGCGCGACATTCTCGTCACACCGGTTGGCTCGCGCGTCATGCGCCGTGAATACGGCTCGCTTCTGTCGGCACTGATTGACCAGCCGCAGACACCGGCACTGCGATTGCAGATTATGGCCGCGTGCTATTCCGCGATCCTGAAGTGGGAGCCGCGTGTCAGTCTGACAACCATCACCTTTGAGCGGTCGGAGACCGACGGCGGGCTGTATGTCGATATCACCGGCACGCGATCGGCTAACGGCCAGCCCTTTTCCCTCACCATTCCACTGAGTTAAACGCTATGGCAATTGTTGACCTTACGCCTGATGTCGTGGAAGTGCTGGACTATGAGACCATCCTCGCAGAGCGAAAGGCGACCCTCGTCTCGTTATACCCGGAGGAACAACAGGGGGCAGTCGCGCGCACGCTGATCCTCGAATCAGAGCCGATTGTTAAGCTGCTGGAGGAAAACGCCTACCGGGGAGTTATCTGGCGACAGCGCGTCAACGAGGCCGCGCGTGCGGTCATGCTGGCTTACGCTGCCGGAAGCGATCTCGACCAGATTGGGGCGAATTACAATGTCCCGCGACTCGTCATCACCCCGTCAGACGACACGACATTTCCGCCCACGCCAGCGGTGATGGAGTCTGACACTGACTAACTCCCGCTCCACCTCACCCGACTGTGGGTGGTCAGCGGCCATTATGGCTGTGATAAATTCCTGCTAAGTGCCCGCCCTGTGCGGGTTTTTTTATGCGCCGAGGAAAGTCGTGTTAAAAATTTACCGCCATTTCATCGCCACTTAAAATTCAGACAACAAAAAAGCCACTCAATCGAGTGGCTTAACTGGATGATTCTAAAGCTAAAATTTGGTGGCCCCTGCTGGACTTGAACCAGCGACCAAGCGATTATGAGAACCATAACAGCCAAAGTAAAAACAATAACTTAGATAAAAATCAGTCGGTTACAAAACCAATATCCACCAATAAGAGCCAATATTCTTAAGTTTGTGCGACACTTTTGCGACATTTTAGAGGGTTAAGCTTTAACGCCTCCTCTAAGTGGTTTGGCGCGAAATGAGCGTAACGCATTGTCATTTTGATATCGGTGTGTCCGAGGATTTTTTGAAGGACTAATATGTTGCCGCCGTTCATCATAAAATGGGATGCAAAGGTATGTCTGAGAACGTGCGTCAGCTGCCCGGCCGGTAATTCAATTCCCGCTCTTTCCAGAGCAGATCTAAAAGCGTAATAACACGGACTAAAAAGCGCACCATTCTTTTTTGGCAGGTCAGCAATGATTGCTGGGTCTAATGGTATTGTGCGGTTGCGCTTACCTTTCGTTTTTATAAATGTGACCTTACCAGCACCGATTTGGCTGCGCTTCAATTTCTCAGCCTCTCCCCAACGAGCGCCAGTAGACAGGCAAATCCTGACAATCATCTCCAAATCTTTAGCAGAGCTGTGGCGGCTTTCTTCTAAGAGCCTGTCTATCTGCTCTCCAGTAAGATAGGCCATCTCACTTTCTTCTGTTCTGAACTGGCGAACGTTCTCTAACGGGTTAGGCGCGTCCCATTCACCGAGTCGTTTTAATTCATTAAATACAGCGAGGAAATAAGCGTGCTCCAGGTTCATGGTGCGCGGCGAAACCTGAGTGACGCGTTTAGTCCTGGCAAAGTGGCCATCCAACCTTTTAGCCCTATATGCGGTGAACAGCTGCGCGGTGAACTCAGTAGCCATAGGAGAACCCATACACTCATCAGCCCATAGCATGGAGCTTTTACGCTTTTCACCATCGCGCAGGGTTATCCCGTGGCGCTCAAACCAGAGATGTATCAGATCTGAAAGGCGACGTTTATCTTTTCCTTGACCAAGCCAGGGCGTGTCCTCAACTTTTTGCAGGGTGTAGTTTTCGAATGCTAACGCCTCGCCTTTAGTCGCGAACTTTTTGCGGATTCTCTTCCCTTGCTTGCCATCGCTACGGTTGACGGGGTAGAAGTCGGCAAGCCATTGGCCATTACTGAGTTTTCTTACGGTCATGTTAATGAATCGTCAGGACAACACGCCCAATCACGTTTATGTCGTCGATACCACAATCAAAAGCCATACCTACGCCGCTAACTCTGACTTTCTTAACTGGAATGCGCGTAAGGGTACGGATACTCGTTTTTCCCTCGATCTCTACAAGCCATTGATCGTCATAAACCTCTGTAAATGAGGTATCAACGATGAACTGGTTATTACCTTCCAGCACACAAATGGGAGAGGTGGGCAAAGGGACGCCCGGTAAAAAAGAGACTTTATCCAGCATGTACATACCAGCGTCATAAATCAGTCCGTCAACGATTTTACGACGCGGCATTTTCAAAATATCCAGTTCTTCATCATCGAACTTTCTACCTTGTCCAGTGGCTAGCCATTCCAATGATGCGCCAGTTTCAGCTACGCACCGTACGACCATATCTGCTGGAAAAACCCCCCTCTTGAACCGTGCAGACAGACTGCTGGAGGCCATATCAAAGTGGTCGGCTAACTGAAGTTTTGAGGTGAATCCGTAGGCATCCACAACCCGATCCAAGACGTCGCTACTGTGGCCTATCTGTTCAAAAGAAAATTTGCTCATTAGCTCACTCTTTCGATTAAATCGAAAACATGGTTGATTTCTCGATTTAGTCGAAGTAGAGTCTCCGTGTTGTAGGTTAAGTCGAATATTGGTTGATAAAGGTGGATATTGGCGTATCCACAACCGGAGGAGTTTGCATTATGCGTCCCAACATTACAATCGTGATCCCCGATCCATATATCCCGCTTGATGAATATTGCCGCCGTACGGGCATGTCCAAAAGCACTGCTGAGAATCTGATTTCATACGGAAAACTTCCTATCAAGCCTAAAGGAGCACAGAAAAAAGGGCTGGTTGAAGTGAACATGGCCGCCTTAACCGTGATGGCGTTAAGCGAATGTGATGTTTCGCTTAACGCGTAATTCATCGTACGGATTAGGGAGGAGCTAACAATGTTTGATTATCAGACTTCTAAACATGCTCACTTTGATGCAGCTTGCCGAGCGTTTGCGCTGTCGCACAATCTGGAAGATGTCGCCGCTGCCGTTGGTATGCGTCCGCAGATCCTGCGAAATAAGTTGAACCCGATTCAACCACATCGCCTGACCTGTGACGAGCTACTGGCTATTACCGATTACACCGAAGATGCGCGTTTACTGGATGGGATGCTGGGGCAGATTAACTGCCTCCCGTCCGTTCCGGTCAATAACGCCACTGAAGCGAACATGCAGTTTTGCGCATTAAGCGCCACCGCAAACGTGGGTGCGATCGCTGGGGAAGCCGTTTCAACTGAGCACATGACCGCCGCACGCCGCACACAAATTCTTGATCGTGCCCGTGATGCCATCCGTTCCCTTTCCGTGCTGGCTTACACCGTTGAAAGCCGCCTCCAGTCTGCGCCGGTTCTTGCTGCTGCCGTCGATATCGTGACTACCAGCGCCAGCGGCATGATGTGAGGGATAACCATGAAAGCGTTCGTTACCTACCTGA
>OLIJ01000034.1_pt1 | contig 157013 bp, 142 predicted proteins | sample 1609731 | NCBI WGS metagenome assembly OLIJ01 (sample SAMEA4350159, study PRJEB24818) | metagenome | biome: human; feature: gut; material: faeces | place: Denmark | collected 2013-09
GGCTTCGATATCGTCTTGCGAGTGCCCACACAGATTGTCTGATAAATTGTTAAAGAGCGTTCGTTACCCGTTTGCCTTGCGGCGAATCTTACGGTAACGCGGGAGGCAGATAATACGCTTTCCCGCTACAGAGTCAACCACTTAATTAGTTAATTTTCTCTGCTCTTCCCGGCCACTCTGTGAAGTTGCTCACAGCGCCGTGTCGATGGATGCGCATTATAGGGAGCCGCTTCAGAATGGCAAGGGTTTATCTTAAAGTTTTTTCTGACTGCCGATTATTTGAACGTTACGACTACTTATGACGCATTTTTATGGCTTTCGGCAGGTCAGCCAGACTATTTAGTACCAAATCCGCTGCTGCCTCACCTTCCGCGGTCACAGGTTTGCCAGTGCGAACTAATACTTTAGTACCGATATTTGCAGCCAATGCTGCCTGCATATCTTCAATTTTATCGCCAACCATATAAGAAGCAGCCATATCGATGTTCAATTCACTTTGTGCTTGCAGTAACATGCCTGGCAATGGTTTACGGCATTCACATGTTTCACGGAACTCCGCTACACTGCCATCGGGGTGATGCGGGCAGAAATAGATGCCATCCAAATCAACACCGCGATCAGCTAGCGACCAATCCATCCACTCGGTGAGGCTCAGGAATTGCTCTTCGGTAAAGATACCGCGTGCGATACCCGATTGGTTGGTGACCAAAACCAGAGCAAAGCCCATTTCTTTCAATTCACGGCAAGCATCAATAACACCGTCTATAAACTGAAAATTATCAATTTCGTGGACATAACCGTGGTCGACATTAATTGTACCATCACGATCTAAAAATATTGCGGGGACGGGCTGAGTCACTTATCTACTCCTGAGGGCTGTTAACGCCACTAGTATCGCATGTTTTATTACCGATTGAGAATGGAAGAGAATCAGTGTTGCCAGTTGACTTAGCCGTCTAGACGCCTTAACATCCAATCCATACTTTGGTTTTGCCAAAGCTGACTTTTTATCTAGCCACGGAAATGACGATAAAATAAGAATAATATGATTAAACTTTCTCACATCAGCAAAGAGTTTCAGCAGGGTTCGCGCACGATTACCGCGCTTTCCGACGTGAGTCTACACGTCCCCGCTGGGCAAATTTATGGCGTTATTGGTGCCTCAGGTGCCGGTAAAAGTACATTGATTCGATGCGCCAATATGTTAGAGCGTCCTACCAGCGGACAAGTTCTGGTAGATGGACAAGATCTCACGACCTTATCTGAAGGGCAGTTGACACGCGCACGCCGCCAGATTGGCATGATTTTCCAGCACTTCAATCTACTTTCTTCCCGCACGGTGTATGGCAATATCGCGCTGCCGCTCGAGCTGGACAACACACCACGCGCAGATATAAAGAAGAGAGTCACCGAGTTGTTGGATTTAGTCGGGCTTGCCGATAAGCAAGACGCGTATCCAGCGAATTTGTCCGGTGGACAGAAACAACGCGTTGCCATCGCCCGTGCTTTAGCGAGTAATCCTAAGGTTCTGCTATGTGATGAAGCCACCAGCGCATTAGACCCAGCGACCACCCGCTCAATTCTGGAACTGCTTAAAGACATTAATCGTCGTTTGGGCCTGACCATTCTACTTATTACCCATGAGATGGACGTGGTGAAACGTATATGTGATCAGGTTGCGGTTATCAGCGAAGGCAAATTGATTGAAAAAGACAGCGTCAGCGAAGTGTTCTCTCATCCGAAAACCCCGCTGGCTCAACAATTTATTCAATCAACGCTGCATTTAGATATTCCAGAAGATTACGCACGGCGTATGACTCAAGAACCCACCCCAGATCGGGTGCCACTGCTGAAACTGGAATTTACCGGTCAGTCGGTTGATGCTCCGTTAATATCACAGGCTGTACGTCGCTTTAATATTGATATCGGTATCCTTAGCTCGCAAATGGACTATGCCGGCGGCGTTAAATTTGGTGTCATGCTGGCAGAGTTGCATGGCGACAATCAGGATGGCCTTGCTGCCATCAAGTTCTTGCAAGATCATCATGTAAAAGTAGAGGTTCTGGGTTATGTCTGAGGCAATGATGTGGTTAATGGGCCGAGGCGTCTGGGAAACTCTAATGATGACGTTTGTCTCTGGCTTCTTTGGTTTTGTTTTGGGGCTACCGGTTGGCGTTCTGTTATATGTCACCCGCCCTGGGCAAATTATTGCCAACAATAAGATTTACCGCACCCTATCTGGGGTAGTGAACATCTTCCGCTCCATACCTTTTATTATCTTATTGGTATGGATGATCCCATTCACTCGGATGATCGTCGGTACCTCTATTGGTTTACAAGCGGCAATCGTGCCACTGACAGTCGGTGCAGCTCCGTTTATTGCTCGCATGGTGGAAAATGCCTTGCTAGAAATACCATCGGGTTTGGTTGAAGCAGCCCGCGCAATGGGTGCTACGCCAATGCAAATCATCAAAAAAGTGTTGTTGCCTGAAGCCCTGCCCGGCTTGGTGAATGCAGCAACTATTACCCTGATTACCCTGGTGGGTTATTCCGCTATGGGGGGTGCAGTAGGTGCCGGAGGCTTAGGCCAAATCGGCTATCAGTATGGCTACATTGGTTATAACGCCACAGTGATGAATACGGTATTAGTATTATTAGTTATTTTGGTTTACCTGATTCAAATCAGTGGTGATCGGATCGTAAAAGCGGTTACTCACAAATAGTTATTAATACATATATTACCCTGCGACTGCCTCACACAGCGGCGCATCTTAACGAATGTCTATAGAGGAAAGGATATGTCTTTAAAATTCAAATCTATCGCGGCAGTCAGTGCATTGATTGGTACTCTGGCCCTGGTAGGTTGCGGCCCAGCGGAAAAAGATCCAAACCATATTAAAGTCGGCGTGATTGTGGGTGCTGAACAGCAAGTTGCTGAAGTTGCACAGAAAGTTGCAAAAGACAAGTACGGTCTGGATGTTGAATTAGTCACTTTCAACGACTATGTATTGCCAAATGAAGCTCTGAGTAAAGGTGATATTGATCTGAATGCTTTCCAGCATAAACCTTATTTGGATCAGCAAATTAAAGATCGTGGCTACAAACTGGTTTCTGTTGGTAACTCATTCGTTTACCCAATCGCTGGTTACTCTAAAAAAATTAAATCATTGGAAGAACTGCAACCTGGCTCTCAGGTAGCACTGCCAAATGATCCGACTAACCTGGGCCGTTCTCTGTTACTGCTGGAAAAAGTCGGTCTGATTAAACTGAAAGACGGCGTTGGTCTGCTGCCAACCGTACTGGATGTTGTTGAGAATCCTAAAAACCTGAAATTAGTCGAGCTGGAAGCTCCTCAGTTACCACGTTCTTTGGATGACCAACAAATCGCTTTGGCGATTATCAACACCACTTATGCTAGCCAAATCGGCCTGACACCTGCCAAAGATGGTCTATTTGTCGAAGACAAAGAGTCACCATACGTTAACCTGATCGTTGCTCGCGAAGATAATAAAGATGCGGAAAACGTGAAGAAATTCGTTCAGGCTTATCAGTCTGATGAAGTCAACGACGCAGCAAACAAAGCATTCAACGGTGGCGCTGTTAAAGGCTGGTAATGGCCAATGGGCCATTTTGCTGAATATTAGGTTTCCTAAATTCAGTGTTTGCTAAATATATTGCAAGACGGGCAACAGCCCGTCTTGTTATTTGCATAATAGATTGCTTCAATAGCGCCTCTTAAATAAAAAGGCTGAGGAATTTCTATGCGTGCGTTACCTCTGTGTCTGTTAGCCCTCTCGCTAACTGGATGTTCCATGCTTCAATCAAAGCCATCCACCACAGAAAATCCGGTTAAGCAACCGCCTCCGGTTATCAAACCCAGCCCTACGGCAGCCCCGCGCCCGGCACCGGTCAAACTTTATAAAAGTGCAGAAGAACTGGTTGGCAAACCTTTCCGTGACTTAGGCGAAGTGTCCGGTGAGTCGTGCCAATCCACCGTTCAGGACTCCCCACCGAGTATTGCAACCGCCCGTAAGAGAATGCAGACTCGTGCATCGTATATGAAAGCCAATGCGGTCTTGCTGCATCAATGTGAAATACTTAGCGCTGTCCCCGGCTGTTATCAACAAGCCGTATGTCAGGGTTCTGCACTGAATGTTTCATCAAAATGAGTGTGTTTTCCTTTAATCAGATTGGCGTTATCCGCTCGCCCTATAAAGAAAAGTTTGCCGTACCGCGGCAGCCTGGTCTGATTGAAGATGGCGGTGGTGAGTTACAACTCTTAGCGCCCTATAATCAAGCAGAAGCAGTTCGCGGCTTATCTGATTTTAGCCATTTATGGGTGATGTTCGTTTTTCATCAAACCATGAATGGTGGTTGGCGGCCTACGGTTCGTCCACCGCGCTTAGGTGGTAATGCCCGAATGGGGGTATTTGCCACCCGCTCTACCTTTCGGCCCAACCCGATTGGTATGTCCCTGATTGAGCTGAAAGAGGTGCGATGCCAGGGAGGTGAAGTAACTTTGGTGTTAGGCAGTCTGGATTTGGTTGATGGTACGCCCGTAATTGATATCAAACCCTATTTGCCTTTTGCGGAGAGCCACCCCCATGCCCGAGCGGGTTTTGCTCAAGCTGCACCTGACGCAGACATGCAAGTTTGCTTTTCCAGCATCGCTGAACAACAGTTAGTACAGCAACAACAGCGTTACCCGCACTTACGGCGTTTTATTACCCAGGTTTTAGCACAAGACCCGCGTCCAGCCTACCGCAAAGGCGATAGTGAAAGCCGAGAATATGCTGTTCTGCTACTGGAATTTAATGTGCGCTGGCGGGTTATTGGAGAGCAAACGGAAGTGTTATCACTCGACCCATGCTAAATTTCACCCTGCTCTCTTTTGACAACCGGTACTCGCTGGTAAACTAAACCACTTTTTACTTTTTTGGCTGCCTCTATTTGTTGCAGCGCCAATGGAATCAAAACATCATGCGTACTAGCCAATATTTGCTCTCCACTTTGAAGGAGACACCTGCTGATGCTGAAGTGATCAGTCACCAGCTGATGCTCCGCGCCGGGATGATACGTAAACTGGCTTCAGGTCTTTATACCTGGTTGCCGACCGGGGTTCGGGTATTGAAGAAAGTCGAAAACATCGTGCGTGAAGAAATGAATAACGCCGGTGCAATCGAAGTTTCAATGCCGGTGGTGCAACCGGCTGATTTATGGCAAGAGAGTGGCCGCTGGGAACAATATGGCCCTGAGCTGTTACGCTTTGTTGATCGTGGCGAGCGCCCTTTTGTACTTGGCCCAACCCATGAAGAAGTCATTACTGACCTGATTCGCGGTGAGATTAACTCTTACAAACAGTTGCCGCTGAATTTCTTCCAAATCCAAACCAAATTCCGTGATGAAGTACGCCCACGGTTTGGTGTGATGCGCGCCCGTGAATTCCTGATGAAAGATGCTTACTCTTTCCACACGACTCAGGAATCATTACAGGAAACTTACGATGCGATGTATGCCGCATACAGTAAAATCTTCGAGCGTATGGATCTGAATTTCCGAGCTGTGCTGGCAGATACCGGCTCAATTGGTGGCAGTGCATCTCACGAATTCCAGGTGCTGGCAGACAGTGGTGAAGACGATATCGTGTTCTCAACCGCGTCAGATTATGCTGCTAACATTGAGTTTGCTGAAGCGCTGGCACCCTCTGCACCACGGGCTGTTGCAACAGAAGATCTGCGTATCATTGATACTCCGAATGCAAAAACCATCGCTGAATTAGTTGAGCAGTTCAACCTGCCGATTGAGAAAACAGTGAAAACCTTAATGGTTCATGCTCATGAAGAGAGTGGCCATAAGTTGGTTGCTTTGTTGGTTCGTGGTGATCATGAATTGAATGAAATCAAAGCCGAGAAATTGCCACAAGTGGCCAAGCCACTCACCTTCGCCACCGAAGAAGAGATTCGTGCAATTATCGGTGCAGGTCCAGGTTCATTAGGCCCGGTTAATCTGCCGCTACCCGTTGTGGTTGATCGCAGTGTGGCGGTGATGAGTGATTTCGGTGCCGGTGCCAATATCGATGGTAAACATTACTTTGGCATTAACTGGGAGCGCGACTTGCCGCTGCCACAGGTTGCTGATTTGCGTAATGTGGTTGAAGGCGATATCAGCCCAGACGGCAAAGGCACTTTGCAAATCAAGCGCGGCATTGAAGTCGGGCATATCTTCCAGTTAGGCACTAAATACTCGGAAGCGATGAAAGCCACGGTTCAGGGGGAGGATGGCCGCAATCAAGTGATGACCATGGGTTGTTACGGTATTGGGGTGTCCCGTGTGGTTGCGGCAGCAATTGAGCAGAATCATGATGAGCGCGGTATTATTTGGCCGGATGCTATTGCCCCATTCCAGGTAGCCATTTTGCCAATGAATATGCACAAATCTTTCCGCGTTCAGGCGCTGGCAGAAGAGTTGTATGCCACCCTGCGTTCACACGGTATTGACGTGATTCTCGACGATCGTAAAGAGCGTCCTGGCGTGATGTTTGCTGATATGGAATTGATTGGCGTGCCACACAATATCGTGATTGGTGATCGCAATCTCGACAGCGAAGAAGTGGAATACAAAAACCGCCGTGCCGGTGAAAAGCAAATGATTAAAACCAGCGAAATTATTGATTTCTTGCTGAGCCAAATCAAACGCTAATTGATTACGCCTTAAAAAAACCGCTGGCTAGTGAATAACTACCAGCGGTTTTTTATTATTTCACCAATACCCTTTATCGATTCTCACAGTTCTTATTAGCATTAAACTGGATATCATCAGCTGGGATCAACGTTTTATCGGACTGCCCTTCTTCCATTGACGGTCGAATATCAAAATAGCCATTGAGAGTCAGGAAGACCGGCTCACCCACATTTTTGCGGGCTTTTAGATAGCCCTTTTCCAACGCGATATTATTTTCCACCGGGAAAGTTTTGCCTGTAACACAATCGGTGAACACTGCAGCATCAGCGAAATATTTATACATACCGCTTAGTGGCATTGGGGTTTTAGGTAAAGGCTGTTCGGTCGGTACTAACTGATAATTCAAATTAGATTCAATCGATAAACCTTGTTGATCAAGCATCACCAAATTTTTACCGACAGGCCGGAAATAACGTTTTTCTCCTTGGCCAGTGGTTAACACTAATTTATCTGCCGTCCGTGCCCACTTACCATATTCGGCAAAAGCCTGATCGCCTTCTTTACTCCCCCGATAAATCTCTTTCAAGACAAATGTTCCATCGCTGTCGAGGAATAACGAGGTATCCAAACCACTGCAATCAGCACAGGGTAAAAGTCCCTGATAACTTTGCTGCATCGGTTGTAAAGTCTGTTCGACCGGCTGATGCCGATTATTACAACCTAATAGTGACAGTGCGCCTACTGCCAAAAATAGCGTTATTGTTAATTTACTCACAGTCATTCTCCCATACTGTGTCCGATATAAAAGGATGAAGCTGCCTTATTCACCATAGAGCTGATATCAGCATCAATCCTGATGTATTTTACCACGCAGTGCTTTTGTCGCCCCTTTGCGGACTTTGCTTTCAACTCGCCTAATTTTTGAACCTTTAGTTGGTTTCGTCGCCCGGCGTGTTTTTTCTACCACCATCGACTGGCGGATTAATGCCACCAGCCGCTGCTGCGCAGCCTCACGATTCATATCCTGGCTACGGTATTCTTGTGCTTTGATAATGATGACCCCTTCGGCAGTCATCAAATGGCTATTGAGCGATAATAATCTTTCTTTATAGTACTCTGGCAGGCTTGAAGCCTTAATGTCAAAGCGCAAATGAATGGCTGTCGAGGTTTTATTAACGTGCTGCCCACCCGCACCTTGGGCGCGGATCGCCGTCAATTCAATCTCGCTGTCGGGTAAGCTGACATTATTGGATATGATCAACACGCTTATTGCCCATCGCCTTGCCATTCATCAAAACTAATTTCCAGATTATTCTGATCATCAGATAACCAAATAGTTCCCTCTTGCAACGTGGCCTGCAATGACATATTGCGATTAGACAGCGCCGCCAATTTTGCCATTTGCTCATCATCCAGGAAGCGTACCCTAAGATTACGGTGCCCAGATAATTTGTCCTTAACTTGTGGCCACCACACTTTAGCGGCCCTTTCACTATAGGCATAGAGCACAACTTGCTGTGATTGGTTACAAGCTTTACGCAACCGTTTTTCCTCGGGCAACCCCAATTCGACCCACAGTTCGATGCCATTGTGATCATTGTGACGCCAAATTTCTGGCTCATCATCAGCGCTCAAGCCTTTGGTAAACTGCAAACGCTCATCAGCATGACAAATCCACGCCAATAAACGCAGCATCATACGCTGGTCAGTTTCAGATGGGTGTTGCGCGATGGTCAGGTTAACATCTTGAAAGAAATTACGGTCCATATCGGCGATGTTAACTGCAGCTTTATGGATGGTTGCTTTTAGTGCCATGAGTGACCTCTTAATTATCTGGCTGACAGTGTACTTGATTAGGTCTGCTTGCAGCCAGCCCGGAGGAAAGAGAGTTATTAGTGGTATCAATACTAAAAAGAAAGCTTCATTCTGACTCTAATATCTCCACCACTCCTGTGCTATAGTCCTTATAAGTTCAGAGTTTATCTTCGTAGGTTGACAGCGCGACGTTTCCGCAGAGAATCTACTGGGTTAAACTTTTCCGGGAGGATTACTGTGCAGCAATACTGTGAATTAGTGCGCCGTTTTTATGCACAAATTGCTAGTGGTGACCAGGGCTACGTGTCAGATGCACTGGGTTGTGTATTGAAAGCATTGGACGAAGTTGCGGCTAATGACGCACTCCCGTCCTCCGTTAGGGAACAGGCGGCCTTTGCCGCCGCTAACTTATTGGTGAGCGATTATGTCGATGAGTGAAGAGTATCAACCCATCAATTGTGATGACTACGATAATCTGGAACTCGCCTGCCAACATCACCTGATACTGACGTTGAAGTTGAGAGGCGGTGAGATCGTAGAAGGAAAAGCTAGCGATCTGCTGCTGAGAAAAAAGGTCGAATACCTGATTGTCGAGCAGGAAGGGACAATGCGTGAATTACGTCTTGACCACATAGCCAGCTTCAGCCACCCCGAAATCGGGACGGTAGTAGTAAGTGCATCATAAGCAGTAAGTGCATCATAGTTTCTACACCTTTACTGACGGGCCGCTGAAAAGTGGCCCGTTTTGCTTTTAAGGCTAACCAATCTGCTTTAAGGCTTTAAACTCGCATAATAGGCTGCCAGATCAGAGATATCATCATCGGTTAGAGGCGTAACATAAGCCTGCATTACCCCAGCTTGCCCACCTGTCCGCTCTCCTTTCTTATACGCTTTTAATGATTGCTCTAAATACATAGCATTTTGCCCAGCCAAATTAGGATACATAGGGACTGAAACCTTGCCCTGAGCACCGTGACAAGCCACACAGCTGGCTGACTTTGCACGACCCGCTTCTACATCATTTTTTGCCAGTGCCGAAAAACTACATAAACTGAATATCACTATGCTAACAACTAGTTTCATCATTGCTCCTCAAAATAAATGCTCTTACTTGTTCTTATTATTCAGTTCCGGTTTGACCCAATGAAGGTGCCAGCACGGTTCATTTTCTTTAGCCTGCCCAGCTTGAGTGACAAAAACCCCCGCCGCAGCAATCAACTGCTCGCCAAAATACAGCAACGGAATACGTTCTCGCAGCCATGGCGGGATGCCTAACTCTTGCCATAATTTCTTGATTTGGCGTGAATGTTGCCGCCCGACAATTTTAATATCCCCTTGCAAACCAAAACCTATGCTTATTTCATCGCCAATGACTGGGGCTTTAAGGGCTTGCCCGCCCTCGGTGGTAAAGCTCAATGTCCCAAGACCCGCCGGCAGAATTAAAGGGGCTGGCACAACCGGTCCCGAACCAGAGCCAGCCTGAACTTTAGCCCAAGACAGATACGGTATTCGTATCTCTGTCAGTGGCGATAGCAGGTACAAATATTGTCGGAAACGGCGAACCTGATGTGCGCCGAGAGTTAATTGAGGCTCAGCATCTTGTCTGGCCATAGCCACTTCCAACCACAAACGTTGCAGTTGGCTCTGCGATGGCATTGCGGCTCCCCATTGTGCTAACCAACGGCGCAGTATTGCCGCACGTTTAGCCTCTGAGGCCACTAATAACCCCTCGACAGACAGTGCTCCTTCTGCATTTTGTAGCTGTTGCAGGCTATCCGCCAACAACTCATCCAATAGTTGCTCCTGCTCAGCACACAAACTGGCACTGCGTGCCGTGGCTTGAGCAAAGTGCGGCCAACGCTGAGTCAGTAAAGGTAAGATTCTTAATCGCAGGAAATTGCGATCAAAGCGATCATCCTGATTACTGTCATCTTCAATCCACTGTAATCGCTGCACTTGAGCATAATTCTCAAGTGTCTCACGGGAAAATGCCAATAATGGCCGCCATAATTGGCTATGCGCAAAAGGCATTTTAGCCGCCATTGCGGATAGGCCAGCCGGACCGCTGCCGCGTTTGAGTGCCAGTAAGAAGGTTTCACATTGGTCATCTAAATGCTGGGCAGTAACTAACACTTCATTCGCGGCTAAATGTGAGGCAAGTGCTTGATAACGCGCCGTTCTTGCCGCTGCCTCAATGCCAGTATGACGTGCATCAATAGTGACTCGCACCACTTCGAGCGGGATTTTCCATTGCTCACATTGCTGCTGGCAATGTTTTACCCAACTGTCTGCCAATGGGTTTAAACCGTGATGAATATGAATAGCGCGAATCATCAAGTCAGGGATCAGTTGATCACGCAGGCAAACCAATAAATGCAGCAGTACACTGGAATCCAAACCACCACTGAACCCGACCAGCACATGGCGCTGCTCGCCCAATTGCGCGAACAGTGGGTTAAGCAAAACATTGGATGTAGCAGGAGTGGCGTTCATCTTATTCCGCTGTCAGTTCATAGAGCTCCAGAGGTAAACCATCTGGGTCATTAAAGAAAGTAAAACGTGCTTGTGTGTAGGGATCAATGCGGACTGCTTCGCAAATTACACCAGCGCCTTCAAGTTCCCGCACCGCCAGTTCAATGTCATCGACCTGAAAGGCCAAATGCCGTAAGCCACATGCTTCCGGGCGACTGGGTCGTGCGGCAGGAGACGGAAAGGAAAAAAGCTCGATCGTATACTGACCGTTTAACGCCAGGTCCGCTTTCCAGGAATCCCGCGTTTCACGATAAACTTCACTCATGAGACTAAAACCTAAAACCTCACAATAGAATTTTTTGCTCGCCTGATAATCTGAGCCAATTATCGCAATATGATGAACCTGACGTATTGCCAGCATATATCACTCCAACTTAGTCGTTTGTATTGAGTATATTGACCCAGTAACGCCCATTATCATCGCGCTTGGCACCATGTATATCCGTTTCAAACCCAGGATAACGAGCACCAATAGCACAAAGCATCAGGAGGAAATCCAATACTGCACGGCTCTCTTCAGTAATCATTTCACCTGGCATGACTAATGGAACTCCCGGTGGATAAGGTAAGATCATGTTGGCGACTACTTTGCCAATCAAATCAGCCATATCACAAGCGACTATATTACCGCGGATCTGCTGTTGGAACATGTTATAAGGTGTGAGTTTCATCTCTGGCAATACATCAAATGACTTGCGCATCAGGCGAGGTAAATCATGTTGGCGGATCATATTATGAATACCTGCCGCCAGATCCTGAATACGCATATGGCGATAAAAATCAGGATCTTCAGCAAACAGATCTGGCAGCATATTTTTAATCCGCAAATTAAGATCAAAAGCGCGCTTAAAGTCGGTCAGGCCGCGCAATAAACTCATTGCCTTAGTTTTATCAATGCCGATACTAAATAAGAATAGCAAATTATAGGGGCCGGTTTTTTCTACCACGATCCCACGTTCATCCAGAAACTTTGCTACCAATGCGGCAGGGATCCCTTCCTCTTCAAGTGCTCCTTCGTGACTCATTCCCGGCGTCAGAATTGTCACTTTGATCGGATCAAGATACATATGATCAGCATCTGCAGAGCTAAAACCATGCCACGCTTGTCCCGGTTGGAGTGGCCAGCAGGCTATTTCGTCAATATCTTCCGGCTGCCAAACATCAAAGAACCAGTTATCACTTTCTGAGCGTAAGCGGCGCACTTCCTTGCGAAAATGCATAGCCCGTTCGATGGAGCGCAAAATCATGCGTCGGCCAGGATTGCCACGCATCATTGCCGCCGCCGTCTCCATTGAAGCGACAATCCCGTAATTAGGGGAGGTCGTGGTGTGCATCATGTAAGCTTCATTAAAGGTACTTTCATTGTAATCACCTTTAATATGAATCATTGATGCCTGAGAGAATGCGGCTAGTAATTTATGGGTTGATTGCGTTTCATAAAATACTTTTCCTGCCATTCGCTTGCCACTCATACCACTTTTACCCTCATAAATTTCATGAAAGTTGGTATAAGGAACCCAGGCCGAATCAAAGTGAATGGAAGGAACATCCAATGTCTGCTTAATATAATCCGTATTATAGAGCAAGCCATCGTAGGTCGAGTTGGTTATTACTGCATGTACCGGCCAACTGGCATTCTTAGTTTGCGCAACTTTTGCCTCAATGGAGGTTTTAGTAAATTCGCGCTGCGGAATGCCGCCTAAAATGCCATAAGCATTTCGCGCAGGACATAAATAAAGAGGAATAATATCGCTCATCATTAATAGATGCGTCAGAGACTTATGGCAATTTCGGTCAATCAGTACCGTACTGCCTGCAGGTGATGAGTACATACCAATGATTTTATTCGCCGTCGATGTGCCATTGGTTACCATATAACTCTGTTCGGCATTGAATGTGCGGGCAATATATTCCTCGGCCTCCAAATGTGGCCCGGTATGATCTAATAATGATCCCAGTTCAGTAACGGAGATTGAAATATCCGCTTTAAGGGTATTAGCGCCAAAGAAATCATAGAACAAACTCCCCACCGGACTTTTTTGAAAAGCTGTTCCCGCCATGTGTCCAGGAGTACAAAATGTATACTTTCCTTCTTTAACATAATTAAACAGTGCTTTGGTTAAAGGTGGGGTAATACTATCCATATACTCTGTCGTGTATTGTTCAATATGTTGAGCAATATCTTCAGCGGCATTCAGGGTATATTCAAAGAAATAAAGTGCCATGCGCATTTCATTCAAACTGACATCCAGTGACGATGTGGTATTGATAAATGCATAGAGAGGGAGATATTCGTTTAGATCATTAATCTCAGCGCAAAGTTCATTACTGTGTTGGTCCCAATCAAAAATCACACCAATAATGCGCGCATTATGCTCAATAAGCTTGAGCAGATCACCACGACTCTTAGGATAGATGAGCTGAAAACCTCTGGCGAGCAGGGCGTCGTTCAACTCTCGAATAGGTTCATCTTTATAATAAACCCCCATCGGCCCCATGATTGCGATGATATTCATTGGTGAATCCTCAAATTGTTCACTAATCATCTATAACAACATGAAAATTCAACACAGGGTATCTTTTAGCCGAAAATTATGAGGTTAAACATTATTTTGAGATAAATACTCAATCGGTATCTACGATGTTTAAACAATATTATTTATCTGCTTATAAATGATCAGTTACAAACTGAGCGGATATAACATGGCAGAATGACTTGCCAGCGTGAGCTGGGTGCTAATAAATAAAAAAATCCGGTACATAATATATGCACCGGATTTCAATATCTAACTTAAATGACCAGCAATGTGGACGCAGTTACTCAGCAATAACCATAGTTCATCAGGCGCTGATAACGACGATTTAATAGCTCTTCGCCATTCAGCACATCCAGATCACTGAGATCAGCCAGAAGCTGTGCTTTCAGTGAAGCGGCAATCGCCAGATAATCACGATGCGCACCGCCCAAAGGCTCAGGAATGACGGAGTCGATCATCTTCAGTTCTTTCAAACGATGAGCAGTAATACCCATTGCTTCTGCGGCCAGGGGTGCTTTATCAGCACTTTTCCACAAAATAGAGGCACAGCCTTCTGGTGAGATAACGGAATAAGTGCTGTATTGCAGCATATTCACTTTATCGCCTACACCGATTGCCAAAGCACCGCCAGAGCCGCCTTCGCCAATGACAGTACAGACGATAGGCACATTCAGGCGAGACATCTCACGCAAGTTACGCGCAATGGCCTCAGATTGACCACGTTCTTCAGCACCAACACCAGGATAAGCCCCTGGGGTATCAATGAAAGTAATGATTGGCAGCTTAAAGCGTTCAGCCATTTCCATCAGACGCAATGCCTTACGATAACCTTCTGGAGCTGGCATACCAAAGTTACGGCGAATCTTCTCTTTGGTTTCACGACCTTTTTGATGACCAATGATCATCACCGGGCGACCATCCAGACGAGCGATACCACCGACGATAGCTTTATCGTCAGCATAGGCGCGATCACCTGCCAGCTCTTCGAAATCAGTAAAGATATTAGCGATATAATCCAGGGTATAAGGGCGACGAGGATGGCGTGCCAATTGGGCAATCTGCCATGCACCGAGATCCGAGAATATCTTCCGCGTCAGCTCGACACTTTTCTCACGTAGACGCTGAACCTCTTCGTCCAGATTAATATCTAATTTTTCGTCTTGACGGCTGACTGCGGTCAGCGAGTCAATTTTCGCTTCCAGCTCTGCAATCGGCTGTTCAAAATCAAGAAAATTCAGACTCATAGCATTCCTATTTTAGTCAAATTCCAGTTCCACCTGCTCATTACCTACCAGCGTTCGCAAATCTATCAATAAGCGATCGGTGGGCGTCACGCGCCATGTGGCTCCAAACCGCAGCCGGGCGCGAGCATCTTCCCGTTGGTAATAAAGATGCACTGGGATCGTCCCCGCTCGATGGGGTTCCAACGACTGACGGAGACGGTTCAAAAGCTGGTCATCAATTTGCCTGTCGGTCAGCGATATAGCAAGCCCACGGGCATATTTTTCACGAGCTTCACTGATGTCCATTAACTCACGGGCGGTCATTTTAAGTCCACCACTAAAGTCATCAAAGCTGACCTGTCCGGTGGCTATCAGGATACGGTCTTTTTCCAACAAATGCTGATATTTTTCCAACGCATCGGTGAATAGCATGACCTCAAGACGCCCGGAACGGTCATCCAAAGTACAAATGCCAATACGATTTCCGCGTTTTGTCACCATAACTCTGGCTGCGATAACCAGCCCCGCAGCCATGGTCATTTTGCCCCGATCCGTCGGATGCATATCTTTCAAACGCAGCCCGCCGGCATAACGTTCTATTTCCTTCAGATACTGGGTGATCGGATGGCCGGTCAGGTATAACCCCAGAGTTTCCCGCTCACCGTCTAAAACAATCTGCTCTTGCCACGGCGGCACATTAGCATAAGATTGCTCAACCTGCTCTGGTGCATCTGCCAATACACCAAACATATCAACCTGACCAATAGCTTCTGCCTTGGCATGTTGGTCTGCTGCCTTTAATGCCTCACCCAGCGAGCTCATTAATGCAGCCCGGTGTGGCCCCAAACGGTCAAAGGCACCTGACATAATAAGCTTTTCTAAAATTCGACGATTGAGTTTTTTAGTGTCAACTCTGGCACATAAATCAAATAACTCTTTGAAATAGCCCCCCTCTTTACGGGCTTCCAACATGGCCTCGATAGGCCCCTCGCCAACACCTTTGATTGCACCGATACCATAAACAATTTCGCCCTCATCATTTACATGGAAATGATATAGGCCGCTGTTGATATCCGGAGGCAGAATTTTCAGCCCCATCCGCCAGCACTCATCAACCAGACCAACTACTTTATCAGTGTTATCCATATCGGCCGTCATTACCGCAGCCATAAATTCAGCTGGGTAATGAGCTTTCAGCCATAGCGTTTGATAGGAAACCAATGCATAAGCTGCTGAGTGTGACTTGTTAAACCCGTAGCCGGCAAATTTCTCTACCAGGTCAAAGATTTTAATTGCCAGCTCGCCGTCAACACCCTGGCTTTTGGCTCCATCTTCAAACACAGAGCGCTGTTTCGCCATCTCTGCCGGGTTTTTCTTACCCATCGCACGCCGCAACATATCTGCACCGCCGAGTGAGTAACCAGACAGAACCTGCGCAATCTGCATAACCTGTTCTTGGTACAAGATGATGCCGTAGGTCGGCTCAAGCACCGGTTTTAGAGATTCATGCTGCCATTCAATATCAGGATAGGATATCGCTTCACGGCCGTGTTTACGGTCAATAAAGTTATCAACCATCCCTGATTGCAACGGACCAGGGCGGAATAATGCCACCAGTGCGATCATATCTTCGAAGCAGTCAGGTTTTAGACGCTTGATAAGATCCTTCATACCTCTGGATTCTAGCTGGAATACTGCTGTCGTTTCAGAACGTTGCAGCATATCGAAGCTTTTTTTATCATCCAGAGGAATAGACGCAATATCAATCGGCTCTAATCCGGTTTTCGCGCGGCGAGCGTTGATCATCTCCAACGCCCAGTTAATGATAGTGAGCGTTCGCAAACCAAGGAAGTCAAACTTCACCAATCCGGCATATTCCACATCATTCTTATCGAACTGTGTAACCGGGTTATTCCCTTCCGCATCACAGTATAGTGGGGCGAAATCGGTAATTTTTGTTGGTGCGATAACCACCCCACCGGCATGCTTACCGGCGTTACGCGTTACCCCTTCCAATTTTCGCGCCATATCAATCAGCGCTCTAACTTCTTCATCTGCCTCATAGATTTCAGGCAGTTGCGGTTCCGCTGCGAAAGCTTTCTCCAACGTCATGCCCGGATCAGGCGGGACCAGTTTGGAGATACGATCGACAAAACCATAAGGATGGCCCAGCACACGGCCCACATCGCGGATCACCGCTTTGGCTGCCATAGTACCAAAGGTAATTATCTGAGAAACAGCATCCCGGCCATACATATCCGCAACGTGCTCAATCACCAGATCGCGCTTCTCCATGCAGAAGTCGACGTCGAAGTCAGGCATTGATACACGTTCTGGGTTTAAGAAACGTTCGAACAGTAGGTCAAATTCCAGTGGATCAAGATCGGTAATCTTCAGCGCGTAAGCAACCAGAGAACCGGCACCAGAACCACGTCCAGGGCCTACCGGTACTCCGTTATCTTTTGACCACTGGATAAATTCCATTACTATCAAGAAGTAGCCGGGGAAGCCCATCTGGTTAATAACTTTTAGTTCGATTTCCAGACGTTCATCATATGCGGGGCGTTTTTGTGCCCGAACTTCAGGATCAGGGAACAAGAACTCCAGTCGTTCTTCTAAACCTTGTTTAGACTTTTCAACCAGGAAGTCCTCTGTGCTCATATCACCCGTTGGGAACTGGGGTAAAAAATATTCCCCAAGCCGGATCGTCACATTACAACGTTTAGCGATTTCAACACTGTTAATCAGCGCCTCAGGAATATCCGCGAACAGCTCACACATCTGCTCTTCGTCGCGCATAAACTGCTGCGGGCTATAGTTTTTAGGTCGCTTAGGATCAACCAGAGTAAAGCCGTCGTGGATAGCCACGCGAATCTCGTGGGCATCAAAATCTGATTCATCGATAAAACGCACATCATTGGTCGCTACTACGGGCAAGCCACGTTCGGTTGCTAATGCCACAGCGGCATGAAGGTAGTTTTCTTCATCCGGGCGACCAGTACGGATTAATTCCAGATAGTAACTGTCAGGGAAATGCTCTTGATAAAACTCAAGGCACTGATCAACCTGAGCATGATTACCCCGCAGAATAAACTTACCCACATCCCCCATCCGACCACCGGACAGCAGAATCAGACCTTCTTTATGCTTAATCAGCCAGTCACGGTCAATAATAGGACCAGCTGCGCCATAGCCGCGTTGATAAGCTTCAGATATCAGTAAAGTAAGATTTTGGTAACCTTCATTGTTGCGTGCCAGCACAGTAAGGTGAGCTAATTCATCACCTAAGATTTCACTTTGCACATAGAAGTCTGCGCCGATGATGGGTTTGACTCCAGCACTATGCGCGCTACCGTAGAATTTTACCAAGCCGCACAGGTTGGTAAAATCGGTAATGGCCAGAGCGGGCATGCCTAATGCAGCAGCTCTCTTCACCAAGGGTCCAATCTTGGCTAATCCATCGATCATGGAGTAATCGCTGTGAACACGCAGGTGGACAAAACGAGGTTCGGCCATATCCAGACACCAGAAATTAGTGGATTGAATCACATCCCCAGCAACTCATTGCTAAGGAATTATATCCATACGTTATGAATGTTGCTTTGTTTATGAGTGCAAACAGCCGTTTACACTAAACCCAGCACACGTTTAACCGGGCCAAAACTCCGCCGGTGATGCTCTGTTGCCCCAAAAGTTGTCAACTTTTCTAAATGGACAGCGGTTGGATAGCCTTTGTGCTGTGCGAAACCATATTCAGGGAATTGGAGATCCAGCTCAGTCATTTCACGATCGCGCGTGACTTTAGCCAGAATTGAAGCGGCGCTTATCTCAGCCACTCGACTATCACCTTTCACCACAGCCAATGATGGCATAGCCAGTTTCGGGCAACGGTTACCGTCAATCAAGACATAATCGGGCGTAATATGCAGCCCTGCGACTGCTCTTTGCATTGCCAGCATAGTGGCGTGCAATATATTAAGCTGGTCAATCTCTTCAGGCTCAGCGCGCCCAAGGCTCCATGATAAGGCCTTGTCTGTAATTTCGTCATAAAGTGATAAACGGCGCTTTTCACTCAGCTTTTTCGAGTCGGCTAAGCCCACTATTGGCCGTTTAGGATCGAGAATGACCGCAGCAGTGACAACTGCTCCCACTAAAGGGCCGCGACCCACTTCATCCACACCCGCAATCAGATTTGCCTGCGGGTAAATAAAAATATCAGTCATCGCCCAGCTAGCTCCAATACAGCCTGTGCTGCCTGTTCATCTGCACCACAGCGAATGCTCTGATGTAAAATCAGGAAACGCTCTTTCAAGGCCTCAACCGCTGAACCACCTTGTAGTAACGGCAGCAGCGCATCGGCTAACTTTTGCGGTTGGCACTCTTGTTGCAACAACTCTGTAACCAGCTCTTCGCCAGCCAACAGATTAGGCAACGAGACATAAGGGGTCTTGACCAGCCGCTCAGCCAGCCAGAACGTCAAAGGCTTCATGCGATAACCGACAACCATAGGGCACTTGGCCAACATACATTCTAGTGCGGCAGTACCGGAAGCCAGCAATGTCGCATCAGCAGCAATCATTGCCAGACGAGCATTGCCGTCAAGTAAGTGCACTGCCAGGTCAGGTGCAGTTTCGGCTTTAATTCGCTCAAACTGCTCACGCCGCTTGCTGTTCACCAGAGGAACCAACACTTCCAGATTAGGTATTTGTTGCCGCAGAATGGCAGCAGTGCGCAGAAAATCACCACTGAGCATTTCTACTTCAGAATGGCGGCTACCCGGCAATAAGGCCAAACAAGGAGTATTTGCTGCAATACCAAGTTCTGCTTTTGCCGCGTTTTTATCAGGTGTTAGCGGCATGGCATCAGCCATGGTATGGCCGATGAAACGGCAGGGAACATTGAAACGATCGTAAAACGCTTTTTCAAAAGGAAGGAAAGCGAGCACCATATCGGTGGCTTTGCCAATTTTGAAAACACGTTTTTGCCGCCAGGCCCACACAGATGGGCTGACATAATGAACGGTACGTATGCCACGCTGTTTCAAGCGCCCTTCAAGGGTAATATTGAAATCAGGGGCGTCAATACCGACAAAAACATCCGGCGAGAGCTCACTAAAACGCTGAGTCAGCTCTTTTCGGATTTTTAGTAATCTTGGTAGCCGCTCTAATACTTCAACTACACCCATCACTGCCAATTCTTCCATTTCAAACCAAGCTTCGCATCCTTCAGCTTGCATCAGAGGTCCAGCCACACCAACAAAGCGGGCATCAGGAACCTGAGCTTTCAATGCACGAATCAATCCAGCACCTAAGATATCGCCAGATGTTTCGCCGGCGACTAAACCTATAGTTAAAGGACGCACACTGCTTGACGGTCGATCAACAGATAATGGGGTATTTTGCATAAGTCAGCGAATAATGCCGCGAGTCGAACGAGCAAAGAAATCAATGAATGCTTGAACTGCCGGATGTTGCTCTGCCAATTCAGCAATTTCGGGCTTCACTTCATCCAGCGTCCGGCCGCTGCGATACAATAATTTGTAGGCATTGCGGATAGCATGGAGTGATTCTTTGTCGAAACCACGACGCTTCAACCCTTCGATATTGATACCGAATGGTGTCGCATGGTTACCCTGAGCGATGACAAAAGGAGGCACATCTTGAGCAACACCAGAACAACCGCCCACCATCACATGCGCACCAATCACGCAGAATTGATGGATAGCAGTCATTCCACCAATAATGGCAAAATCGTCGATTTCTACATGACCACCCAATGTTGCATTATTCGCAAGAATGCAACGATCGCCAATGATGCAGTCATGGGCTATGTGGGCATTGATCATCAGTAAATTATCGCTGCCTACTTTCGTTAATCCACCACCTTGCACAGTGCCACGGTGGATAGAAACACTTTCGCGGATACGGTTACGGTCACCGATCTCAACACGAGTAGGCTCGCCTGCATACTTCAGATCCTGATTTGCTTCACCAATGGAAGCAAATTGATAAATCTGATTATCACAGCCGATTTTTGTTATTCCATTAACGACGACATGGGATTTCAGTTCCGTGCCAGCGCCGATTTCCACCTGGGATCCGACAAAGCAGAAGGGGCCAATATGGACACCAGCGCCAATAACTGCACCTTCTTCGACGATAGAACTTGGATGGATAACGGCGGTTTTGTCAATCACGTATCAGGACTCCTTAACGTCAGGCTTTGCAACTTCAGACTTTGTAGCTTCAGACTTTGTAACTACAGCTGTTGCTGGTTTGCTACGAGCACACATCATGGTTGCCGTACAAACAATTTCACCATCAACTTTCGCAACACCAGTAAAACGGGTCAGACCACGGCGTTCTTTAACAAACTCAACTTCCATGATCATTTGATCGCCAGGCACTACTGGACGTTTAAAGCGGGCTTCATCGATACCAGCAAAATAATAAAGCTCACCTGGTTCAAGTTTACCGCGGCTCTTAAACGCCAAAATCCCGGTAGCCTGAGCCATCGCTTCTAATATCAGCACACCAGGGAAGATTGGCTTACCTGGGAAATGGCCTTGGAAAAATGGCTCGTTGAAAGAGACGTTCTTCACCGCACGCAGAAATTTTCCTTCCTCAAAATCAAGGACGCGATCTACCAGCAAAAACGGAAAACGATGCGGCAGTAGATCCAAAATCTCTTCAATGTGCAGAGTATGAGTGTCAGTAGTCAAAATACTCTTCCTGTCTAAAAACTGATGCTATCAACAACACGGCCTGCACTGCCCCAAAAGGGAGGCATTAGGCAGGCCGCAAATTAGGAACTCTTTACACTTACTTTTGGCATCAATGCCAATAAGTTTGATTATTTGCTCAGAGTTTCGGGCTTAAGTGATTATTCTTTATCGATTTTGCGCTCAATAGCTTTTAAGCGTTTATTAATTCCATCAATATTCATCACCAAAGCAGCGGTTTTACGCCAAACTTTATTGGGTTGTAGCGGAATACCGGAGGAGTATAACCCAGGTTCAGTGATTGGACGCATCACCATTCCCATTCCGGTGATTGTGACTTTGTCACAGATCTCCATATGACCATTGATCACACTTGCGCCGCCAATCATGCAATAGCGCCCAACTTTGAGGCTACCCGCCATGATAACACCACCCGCAACTGCGGTATTGTCGCCAATCACAACGTTATGTGCAATCTGACATTGGTTATCAATGATGACGCCATTGCCAATAATCGTATTATCCAGTGCACCACGGTCAATCGTTGTACAGGCGCCAATCTCAACCCGATCGCCAATATGTACAGAACCGAGCTGTGGTATTTTTATCCAGTTACCACGATCATTTGCATAGCCAAAACCATCTGCACCAATGACCGTACCGGATTGAATCAGACAGTTTTGCCCAATTACAACTTCATGATAAACGGAAACATTGGCCCACAAACGGCTACCAGCACCAATGTGAGTATTCTTACCAATAAAACAGCCCGCACCGATAACCACGTTATCACCCAGCACTACACCGGACTCTATCACTGCATTTGCACCGATAGAAATATTCTCACCCAGCGTTGCCTGTGGAGAAATAACCGCACTAGGAGCAATATCCTGCGCAGGTTGAGGTGTGGTATCCATTATCTGAGCCATGCGTGCATAGGTTAGATAAGGGTTTTTAACCACCAGGGCCGCAGATTTACAGAAGGGTAAGTCAGCCTCAGTCAACACCACAGCACCTGCATTGCAAGTTGCGAGTTGTTCCTGATAACGGCTGTTTGACAAAAACGTGATTTGCGATGGCTCGGCAGAATGCATAGAAGCGATGCCGGTGATGACGAGATCGCCATCACCGTGCACCTGTGCATCCAACTGCTGGGCTAAATCAGCCAGTCGAATTGAAGGCATGTTTTATTTAACCTGTTTCAGCACGTCGGCAGTGATATCTTTAGAAGGGTCTGCATATGCAACAGCATTTGCATCAATCACCACGTCATAACCGCCTTTGCTAGCAACAGATTTAACAGCATCCTGAATACGGCTCAGGATTTTATTACGCTCTTCCATCTGACGACGGCGATTATCTTGCTCAAAAGCCTGGGCTTTAGTAGAGAAAGTTTCACGCTGTTTCATTACGTCGTTTTCCAGTTTGGTACGATCACTGGCTTTCATGGTAGAACCGTCACGTTGCAGTTTCTGCATTTTAGTCTGCAGATCGCGCTCCATTCCTTGCAGTTCGGTTGCACGGCCTTTGAATTCATTCTCCAGCTGTTTAGCTACGGTTTCACGCGCAGGTAATTGTTGGAAAATGCTGGAAACGTTAACAATAGCAATTTTGTCTGCGGCTTGAACGCTGGCAGAAGCTGCCAATGCTAAACCAAGACCTGCGGCACACAACCACTTTTTCACTATAAACTCCTTACCATTACCTGTTTGTGTCAGAGACACCTTGAAGTGCACTTAATACTGAATAACACCAAAGAGCGCGCCAGCCTAAGCCGACGCTACTTTAGGTTATTCCAACTACCAGTGCTGTCTTTAAAATTCAGTGTTACTTAGCTAATCAATTACCACGTTTTACCAATGTTAAACTGGAATTGTTCTGACTTGTCGCCTTCGTAATCTTTAACCGGTTTAGCATATGAGAACACTAGAGGCCCCAATGGAGACATCCATTGTAGCGCCACACCGGCAGAGACACGAATATTGCTGGCTTTACTGTAATCAGGAATACCTGCAGCTCGTGTTTGAGCAGTATTTTCCCAATTGGTATCCCATACGGTACCTGAGTCAATGAAGACTGAGGTGCGTACAGAGTTCGCGTATTTCTCACTAATGAACGGTGTTGGTGTAATCAGTTCTAAACTGGCCACCGCCATCGCATTACCACCTACCGCATCGGTTGAATCTCTAATAGTTCCATCAGCATTATAGTATGCAGCTTTTGGACCAATGTTATTAGAGCGGAAACCACGGACAGAGCTGGCACCACCGGCATAGAAGTTCTCGTAGAATGGCATTTCTTTCGAGCCAATGCCGCCACCGTAACCCAAGCGACCACGTCCCAACAGCACCCATGAGCGATCTTCATCTAATGGCTGGTATGCTGATGTATCGAATGTCACTTTGTAGAACTCATTATCTGAGCCTGGTACAGTCACTTTGGTATTCACCGATGATTTCACCCCCGACGTTGGGAAGAAGCCACGGTCAAGGTTGTTGTATGTCCAACCCAGGTTCAGCGTAAAGTCATCAGTAGTAAAGCCCGTACGCCCAGTATAGTCAGGACGTTGGCCTACTGACTCTAGATAGCGCCACATTGCGACTTGCGGCTCCATATCAGACAGATCGTTATGGACGTAACCTAAGCCAACGCGCAATGAGTTATTTTCATTGATTGGGAAGCCTAAAGTACCGTCAACACCGTAGCTGCTGTTGGTATAGCCAGACAGGTCTGCGTTATCTGCTTTAAAGTCATTATAGAAGATACGCCCGCCCAGACTGACACCATCAACGGTGAAGTATGGGTCAGTTAAGGTAAACTCAGCATAGGTCTGGTAGTCGTTTTTCGTGCCGTTAATACCGACAGTGTTACCCGTACCCAGCCAGTTATCCTGCTGCACACCAACCTGGAAGCTCACACCACTTTCAGTACCGTAACCGATACCAAAGTTCAAACTACCGGTGTTTCGTTCCTTAACTTTGTAAGTCACATCGACCTGATCAGCTGTTCCCGGGACACGTTGAGTTTCAACATCAACAGTCTCGAAATAGCCTAAACGGTTCAGACGTTCTTTACCGGCTTCAACTTGGTCATTACCCAGCCATGCACCTTCCATTTGACGCATTTCACGGCGCAATACGGAGTCTTTACTGGTGTCATTGCCTTCGAAACGGACATTACGGACATAGAAACGGTTGCCCGCATCTACATTGATATGCAGTTTGACTGTTTTATCAGCATCGTTAATTTCAGGCTGAGATACGACACGCGGATAAGCATAGCCATAGCGGCCTAACATCTTCTTGATGTCTTCTTCCATGCGCGTAACTTTACTGCCGTTAAACAGCTCACCTGGCTCAATCTTGGTCAGTTTATCCGCTTCAGATTGATGGCCCGCAAGATTACCACTCACAACCACGCTGTTAAGCTTGTATTGGTCGCCTTCAGTAATATTGATAGTGATGTAGATACCTTTTTTATCTGGCGTCAAACTCACCTGGGTTGAATCAATGTTAAATCGGGCATAACCACGATCCAGATAGAAACTGCGTAAGGTTTCAAGGTCACCCGCTAGTTTCTGCTTCTGATATTTACGATCACCAACCACGTTCCACCACGGCACTTCATCACGCAATTGGAAACGTGAGATAAGTTCATCCGTTGTGAAACTGTGGTTACCTACAATGTTGATCTGCTGAATTTTCGCAGACACACCTTCGGTAAAGACCAGTTTTAGATCGACACGATTACGTGGCAATGGCGTAACGACAGCCTTCACTGAAGCACTGTATTTACCCACACTGTAGTAGAAGTCTTCGAGTCCTTTTTCAATGTTAGATATAGTGGTACGGTCCAAGGCTTCACCAACCCGGACGCCAGAGGCTTCCAGGTTCTGCTTAAGCATGTCATCTTTCACCGCTTTATTACCGGAGAAAGTGATGCTGGCAATCGTTGGGCGTTCTTTGACTTGAACAATCAGCGTATCACCATCGCGCAGGACGCGGACGTCCTCGAAGTTGCCTGTAGCAAACAACGCACGGATAGTTTGACCGATGTCATCATCACTGACGGTATCGCCTACGCGAACCGGCATATTAAGTAACGCCGCACCGACGGCGACCCGTTGCAGGCCTTCGAAATGAATATCTTTCACTACGAACCCGTCTGCACCGTATACGGTGGCGCTGCCAAACAGCAGCGACGCTATGAGCAACTTTTTCATCGCCATCGTTGTTATGCGTTCTTCCTAACCTATCCCCTGCCGTTAAAGACGGGAGAAATCATTGAAAAGTGCAAGCCCCATTAATAACACCAGCAAAATTGAGCCGATGCGATAACTGAAGTCTTGTACTCGCTCAGAAACCGGCCCACCCTTCAGCTTTTCTATCGCCAGGAAGAGCAGATGTCCACCATCTAACACCGGTAACGGGAACAAATTGATAATCCCTAAGTTGACACTGATCAGTGCCAAAAACATCAGGTAATACACCAACCCATACTCAGCTGAAACCCCAGCACCTTGTGCAATAGATATCGGGCCACTCAAGTTATTCAGCTTAACATCACCAGTAATCAGTTTACCCAACATGTTTACCGTCAGCCGCATCAACTGCCAGGTTTTATCCCCAGCTTGGTAGAGTGCAGTGAACGGGCCATATTGGCGAATTGTTTTATATTCATCCGGAAGCGGTATAACTTTCGGCACTACACCCGCAAAACCTTCACTGCGGTTTTCTCCAACCGATTTTGTATCTGGTATCAAGGTTAAAGACAAGGGGGTACCGCCCCTTTCAATATCTAACACCAGCGCTTTACCGGGGTTATCTCGAACTCGTAAAACAAATGTTTGCCAACGATCCAGCAACTGCCCGTTAACTTTAACTACCCTATCCCCTGCTTGTAAACCCGCCTTTTCTGCCGCTGACCCTGGCTGGACTTCTGCCAAGACGGATTCAATTTGCGGGCCGCGTGGGATAATGCCTAGTGCAACCACAGGATCTTGTTTATCAGGCTCAAATTGCCACTGACGCAAATCAAGTGTCTTTTGCACCACATTAGCAGAGCCAAATGGAGCAACACCGACTTGCGTTTGCTTGTCACCAATTTTGCTGACTAAAGCCAAACGAACAGAATCCCAGTCAGGCGTTTCGATACCATCAACAGACTTAAGTTCCATTCCCGGAGAAATATTGGCTTGCGCAGCAATGGATTGTGGCGAAATATCACCCACAACCGGACGCACGCTTGGGACACCAATGATAAACACCAGCCAGTAGGCAATAATAGCAAAAAGGAAATTGGCAATAGGACCTGCACTGACAATTGCAGCACGTTGTAAGACTGTTTTATTGTTAAAAGATTGATGGCGAAATTCAGGCGCAACCGCCTCTACGCGCTCATCCAACATTTTAACATAGCCGCCCAACGGGATAAGGGCGATAACATACTCGGTTCCCTGACGATCAGTCCGACGCCATAGCGCTTTACCAAAACCAATCGAAAAGCGTTCAACACGGACACCACAGCGCCGTGCCACCCAAAAGTGGCCGAACTCATGCACTGTAATTAAGATCCCCAGTGCGACAATAAACGCGGCCAGGCTCCAGAGTATGCTCATCATATTCCCTAAACTCCCCGTCAGTGACGGATTAAAACACTAACAGCATTAAGCAGGCAAACACCGGCACAGCTGCGGTCAGGCTATCGATACGATCCAGTATCCCACCATGACCAGGAATCAAATGACCACTGTCTTTGATTCCCGCTTCACGTTTAAACATACTTTCGGTCAAATCGCCGAGTACCGAGGCCAATGCCGCAACCACGGAACAGATTAACAGTATTTCTGGGATGATATCCAACGGAGCATATCGACCAAATAACCATGATATCAGAGCTGATGTCAGTAAACCGCCAATTAATCCTTCCCACGTTTTACCCGGTGAGACTTTAGGCGCTAATTTATGTTTACCGAATAATTTACCAAACATGTAAGCGCCAGAATCGGCTCCCCACACCAAGAGCATCACATACAGCAGCCACCAGGCGCCGATATTGTGATCCTGTTCATAGCCATACTGGCGCAGGGCAACCATACCCCAGAAGAATGGGACAATGGTCAGAATGCCGAAAATTATACGTAACAGACGTGAGTCGCGCCAGACCGTTGCAGAACGTGGATAGGTCAGTACCAACAGTAATGCTGCAATCCACCACCCCATAGAGAGCCAGAGAGGCACACTCACCTGTGGAAGATGAGCTGAATGCTGGTACGCTGGTAGGCTAAGCAGCGTTGATATCAGTAAAAAGCCACAAAGTATGGCTAACCAAATACGCTGAGAACGACTGGCAAACCCGGCTAATTGCCCCCACTCCCATGCCGCAAGCATACAGACGACAAGAGTGACAATAGCAAAACCAACCGGCGGAAGCAGGAATAGTGCACCAATGACAACCGGAATCAAAATCAAAGCAGTTATGAGACGATACTTCAGCAAAAGTTCCCCCTAGGATGCAGTGGCATCGATAGGTGTAGTTCCCCCGAAGCGACGCTCGCGTTGTGCAAATGCATTCAGCGCACCTTCAAAGACATGTTCATCAAAATCAGGCCAGAGTACATCAGTAAAGTAAAGTTCAGCATAGGCGATTTGCCATAACAAGAAATTACTGATGCGATGTTCACCACCGGTTCTGATCACTAGATCTACCTCAGATTGTTCATGTAGGCAGATATATGAGTTTAGCGACTCTTCACAGATATCTTTAGGTTGCAATTCTCCTCGCTGTACCTGCTCAGCTAAGTGACGCACTCCCTGAATAATATCCCAACGGCCACCATAATTGGCAGCAATGTTAAGTTTCAGACCGTCATTATTTGCCGTTAACTCTTCTGAGCGACGGATCCGTTGCTGCAAACGTTCACTAAATCGACTGATATCACCAATGACCGATAAACGAACATTATGTTTATGCAGACTTTTTACTTCGCTGTCCAGCGCGCGAACAAAAAGTTCCATCAGTGCGGTGACTTCTTGTGCAGGGCGATTCCAGTTTTCACTGCTAAAAGCATAAAGCGTGAGCGCATCTAACTGATGAGTGGCAGCAAAACTGACCGCCCGACGAACTGATTTCACTCCCGCTTTATGACCGAAGACCCTTAATTTACCCTGTTTTTTAGCCCAACGCCCATTACCATCCATGATGATAGCAACATGGCGTGGAGTCAGGGGTGACAAGTTAGCCCTATCTTCATTTACAGACGACATAATGCGAACTCATTTCCTCAATAAATCAGTTGTTCGTCCCGAACATTAGGCAGCAAGCGCACAAAAAAAGCCGTGTACCAAGTCACGGCTTCTCAAGTGACAGCCAAAATAGACGGTTTAAATACCTATTGGGCCACTAATCAACAGTCTATCTGTCCATTGACGGTGCAGACTATATCATCTCAGCCTTGCCCTAACAAATTCCCACATCAGCCTACGAGGCTTTTAATTATTCAATTTTGCTATTGCTTGAACGGCTGCATCACGGGCTTTACGGTCAATCACCAATACCTCATCTACACTGGCTGGCTCTGGTAATGATAACTGCTCCACTACAATACGATTAATGACTGCAATGTCGGTGAAACGAATTCTCGAATCTAAAAATGCCATGACAGAAATTTCATTGGCGGCATTCAGTGCTGTGGTTGCGGCCTGACCTGCATTAGAAGCATCGATAGCCAGCTTCAGGCAGGGATAACGTTGATAATCCGGCTCAGCAAAAGTCAGCTCACGTATTTTGCAGAAATCCAGCGGCGCAACGCCTGAATTCACGCGCATTGGGTACGCCATCGCATGCGCAATAGGTGTCCGCATATCTGGGGTACCCATCTGTGCCAATACACTGCCATCATGGTAGCGTACCATCGAATGAATGACAGATTGAGGATGTAAAATAACCTCCACCTGTTCCGCGCTAGCGTTAAATAACCAGCGCGCCTCGATATACTCTAGCCCTTTGTTCATCATTGTCGCAGAGTCGACCGAAATCTTACGCCCCATAGACCAGTTTGGATGCGCGCAAGCCTGGTCTGGAGTGACATCTGCGAATTGCGCTAATGGCGTTTCGCGCAGTGGGCCACCAGAGCCTGTTAAGATAATGCGGGAAACACCATTATCACTCAGTGAAGAATAGCCTAATTGAGACTGAACCTTTTCAGGTAAACTCTGAAAAATAGCATTATGTTCGCTGTCGATGGGCAGCAATTGCGCACGACTGTACTTCACTTCATCCATAAAAAGCTTGCCGCAGGTAATCAGCGACTCTTTGTTAGCCAGTAATACTTGTTTACCTGCACGGATAGCTGCCAGCGTGGAAGGCAACCCTGCGACGCCAACAATAGCAGCCATCACCTGATCGACATCGTCTATCGCCGCCAGTTCACATGCCGCTTTCTCGCCGGAATAAACCTCAGTTCGTGCACCATTTTCAGCCAATAACAGGCGTAACGCTTTAGCCGAGGTTTCATCGGACATAGCTGCATAACGGGGGGAAAATTCGAGACATTGTTGCGCCATCTGGTGGACATTGCGACCAGCAACCAACGCGGTGATTTTGAATAATTCGGGATTAGCGCGCACAACACCCAGAGTGCTGTTGCCGATGGAGCCTGTAGAACCAAGAATAGTCAGTTGCTTCATGAGAGTGCTCTGAATAACTGTTTTTATGATAGGCGAGGCATTCACCAACCTGCATAGCAGGCAGTATAACGATTATCCCCAAACCCAACTTATGGCGTTTTACTGCCGATAACATTTTGTTTTAATGACATATTGATTGAATGAAGTATCAATTCAATAAAACATTGGGCCATCTAAAAACAAAGCGCCGCCTAAGCGACGCTATGTTGTTGTCGGTGAAGATTAGAAATCCATCAACTCGGTTTCTTTGGCCGCCAATGCTGCATCAACTTTCTTGATGAAAGCATCGGTCAGCTTTTGTATATCGTCTTGAGAACGACGATCTTCATCTTCACTGATCTCTTTATCTTTCAACAAAGCTTTCACTTTTTCGTTTGCATCGCGACGCACGTTACGGATAGAGACACGGCCCTGTTCTGCTTCTGCGCGTACAACTTTAATCAAGTCCTTACGACGTTCTTCAGTCAATGCTGGCAGTGGAACACGAATAACAGTGCCCGCAGAAGAAGGATTCAGACCTAAATCAGAGGTCATAATCGCTTTCTCAACAGCGGCGCTCAGGCTGCGGTCAAAGACGGTCAACGCCAGAGTACGGGAGTCTTCAACAACGATGTTAGCCAACTGGCGCAATGGCGTAGCGGTGCCATAATACTCAACCTGAATGCCATCAAGAATGCTCGGAGAAGCGCGACCAGTACGAATCTTACTAATATGATTCTGGAAGACTTCTAAGCATTTCTCCATGCGTACTTCGGTATCTTTTCTAATTTCGTTAATCACGTTGTGAACCCTTGAAAACTGGTTACTTGTCAGGCCATAACTTAAGTATAGCCGGTGAATATACAAACCAACAGTTGCTGGCTAGAGGGGCAAACGTTCAATCCAGATGCCCCTGACAGTACGGGAAGTCGCTTATTTAGTTACCGCTACCACTTCTTTAGTGATCAGCGTCCCTTCATTCTCACCCATCACCACGCGACGTAAAGCGCCAGGTTTATTCATATTAAAGACACGAATGGGTAAGTTGTGGTCACGGGCCAAAGTAAAGGCTGCCAGATCCATAACTTTCAACTCACGCTCTAAAACGTCCTGATAGGTTAACTGCTCGTACAGTGTTGCGTCAGGATTTTTCACCGGATCTGCGGAGTAAACCCCATCGACTTTTGTTGCTTTCAACACAACATCAGCTTCAATTTCGATACCACGCAGACAAGCCGCTGAATCTGTAGTGAAGAATGGGTTACCCGTACCCGCAGCAAAAATAACCACACGGTTGTGGCGCAGCAGGCTGATTGCTTCAGCCCAGCTGTAATTATCACACACACCATTAAGTGGAATAGCAGACATCAGGCGGGCGTTCACATAGGCACGGTGCAGTGCATCTCGCATTGCCAGGCCGTTCATTACGGTAGCCAGCATTCCCATGTGGTCGCCCACTACGCGGTTCATCCCAGCTTGTGCCAAACCGGCACCGCGGAACAAGTTACCACCACCAATCACCACACCGACCTGAATGCCCAATTCGACCAGCTCTTTCACTTCTTGAGCCATGCGATCCAAAACGCTTGCGTCGATACCAAAACCTTCTGCACCTTGCAGGGCTTCGCCACTAAGCTTAAGCAGGATACGCTGATATACGGGTTTTGCATTGGTTGCCATGGTGTTCTGTCCTAAGCAGCAGTAATAATATTGGAGACTTGACCGTCAGGGTTTCAAAGCAACTTTGGGCGTTGAAAACTGACCTGCCAAGTTTATACCCTGGATAATTCGAGCGGCAGAGAGACAATAACTGAGCGAATTCCCAGACGCTTACATCAGTAAGTGACCAAGGTGAACGGCGGCAGTCAACGCACCTGTAGCTTGAAGTATAACGGGTATCGAATGGATAAAATGGAACCGCCTGGTGGCGGCTCCATTTTTAGCATTAAGACTGTTTGCTCATTGCTGCAACTTCAGCAGCAAAGTCAGTCTCAACTTTCTCAATGCCTTCGCCCACTTCAAAGCGGATGAAGTTTACAACGTCAGCGTTGTTCTCTTTCAACAGATCGCCAACAGTTTTGCTTGGGTCCATAACGAAGTTCTGACCAGTCAGAGAAACTTCGCCGGTGAACTTACGCATACGACCTTCAACCATCTTCTCAGCAATTTCACGTGGCTTGCCGGATTCGATAGCGATGTCCAACTGGATTTGGTGCTCGCGAGCAACAACTTCAGCAGGAACATCTTCTGGCTTAACGTATTCAGGCTTGCTTGCAGCAATGTGCATAGCAATGTGCTTAACCAGCTCTTCATCAGCGCCAGTTGCCGCAACCATAACACCGATACGTGCGCCGTGCAGGTAAGTACCCAGAACATCGCCTTCCAGAGCAGCAACACGACGAATGTTGATGTTCTCACCGATTTTAGCAACCAGGTTAGCGCGTTGTTCTTCAAACTTAGCTTTCAGAACGTCGATATCAGTGATTTTGTCAGCCAGAGCTGCGTTGATAACTTCTTCGCCGAATGCTTTGAAGCCAGCATCTTTAGCAACGAAGTCAGTTTCGCAGTTCAGTTCCAGAATCACACCGAATTTACCGTCGGCTGATACTTTAGCCAGGATGATACCTTCAGCAGCGATACGGCCTGCTTTCTTGGCAGCTTTAGCCTGACCAGATTTACGCATATTGTCGATGGCAAGCTCGATGTCGCCGTTAGCTTCAACCAACGCCTTTTTACATTCCATCATGCCTGCGGCAGTACGCTCACGCAGTTCTTTTACCAAAGCAGCGGTAATAGCAACCATTTCAATTTCCTCGGTTCTCTTGTGAAAACAAGATCTCACATTAGATACGCAAAGGGGGCCTATAAAAGGCCCCCTAACCAACATATTTCAATACCTGGTTAATAAGGGCTCACGACGAGCCTGACTTATTATTCAGCTTCTACGAAGCTTTCTTCCGCTTGAACGGCCAGATCTTGAGAACGACCTTCCTTGACGGCATCAGCAACAGCATTCAGGTACAGTTTAACTGCACGGATTGCGTCATCGTTACCTGGGATGATGAAGTCAACGCCATCTGGATCGGAGTTAGTATCAACGATAGAGAATACCGGGATACCCAGGTTGTTAGCTTCTTTGATAGCGATGTGTTCGTGATCAGCATCAACAACGAACAGTGCGTCTGGTAAGCCGCCCATGTCTTTGATACCGCCCAGGCTGTTTTCCAGCTTGTTCAGTTCACGAGTACGCATCAGCGCTTCTTTTTTGGTCAGCTTATCAAAGGTGCCGTCTTGAGACTGGATTTCCAAATCTTTCAAACGTTTGATGGACTGACGAACAGTTTTCCAGTTAGTCAGCATCCCGCCCAACCAGCGATGGTTCACGAAGAACTGGTCGCAGTTGTTGGCAGCTTCTTTTACCGCTTCGCTTGCTGCGCGTTTAGTACCAACGAACAAGATCTTACCTTTACGGGAAGAGATCTTTTTCAATTCAGCCAGAGCTTCGTTGAACAATGGTACGGTCTTTTCCAGGTTGATGATGTGAACTTTGTTACGTGCGCCGAAGATGAAAGGCTTCATTTTCGGGTTCCAGTAACGGGTCTGGTGACCGAAGTGAACACCGGCCTGGAGCATGTCGCGCATGGAAACAGTTGCCATGATTAAAACCTCTATAGTATCAGTTGGGGTTATGCCTCCACGTGCCCCATAACGCCGACCCCATAAGCGATTGATGATAATCAAAAACTTTAGGGCACCCCGGCGTATGTGTCGACACGTGTGTGTTATTTACACATATGAGTGCGATTGGTATTACTCGACTAAACAACGCTTTCTAGCCAGAACATGTCCAGGAAGAGAGTGCGGTTCGCCGGCGCGCTTTATACCATAAACAGCCACAACACACCAACTTTTGTTGTATTTAATGTCGTCACTGCAAACGAAAGTTTGGCAGCAAATTGCTGGGCTGGTACCATTAGCAACAGATTTTTTATTAATCGATATTCACCTGCTTATTCATATCTATTTACTAACGGCGGCTGGTCATTTATAGCCCCTACGGACACTTTTGCATGGCAATCTCAATCAAAACACCTGAAGATATTCAAAAAATGCGCGTTGCTGGCCGCTTGGCTGCTGAAGTGCTGGAAATCATTGAGCCTCACGTAAAACCAGGCGTCACCACCGGTGAACTTGATCGTATTTGTCACGACCATATCACCAACCACCAGCAAGCCATTTCAGCTTGTCTCGGCTATCACGGATTTCCAAAATCAGTTTGTATTTCAGTAAATGAAGTCATTTGCCACGGGATTCCAAGTGACGAAAAAGTCCTGAAAGATGGCGATATCGTCAATATCGACGTTACCGTGATTAAAGATGGTTTTCATGGCGACACATCAAAAATGTTTATTGTCGGTAAGCCAACCATTCTTGGTGAGCGCTTGTGCCGTGTGACACAAGAGAGCCTGTATCTGGCCATCAAAATGGTTAAACCGGGTATCCGTCTGCGCACTTTAGGCAAAGAGATCCAGAAGTTTGTAGAAGCAGAAAACTTCTCAGTAGTACGTGAATATTGTGGTCACGGCATTGGTGAAGGTTTCCATGAGGAGCCACAGGTTCTGCACTATGATGCTGATGATGGTGGTGTCGTGCTGCAAACGGGCATGGCCTTTACCATTGAACCTATGGTCAATGCTGGCGATTACCGGATTCGTACCATGAAAGACGGTTGGACAGTAAAAACTAAAGATCGCAGCTTGTCGGCACAGTATGAGCATACTATTGTGGTAACTGATAACGGCTGCGAAATAATGACGTTGCGCAAGGATGACACCATCCCCAACATCATAACGCACGAGTAATAATGATAAGCCGGCAGCCGCCGGCTTTTTTATGGGCTGCGTCTTTTACCAGGTAAACATATGTCTGACAATCACACCGAGCACTCTGTACCACCCGCGGTAACGAAGGTCATTCCTGAGCAGCCCGCATCACCGGCAACCTATCTTGATAGCGAGCTTAATTGTCCAGAACTCAAGCAGCGATTGGAAACTTTCCAGTCCTGGTTGGCTGATGCATTCAATGGCGGAATCAGCGCGGAGACATTAATTGCTGCGCGCAGTGATTACATTGATCGCCTATTAGGCCGACTGTGGACATTCTATGGCTTCGATGAAGTGCCAGAAACCGCGCTGGTCGCCGTCGGTGGCTACGGCCGTGGCGAGCTGCACCCGCTATCAGATATTGATGTGCTGATTCTGTCCAAACAGCGCCTCAATGACGAGCATGCACAGCGCGTCGGCCAGTTGATCACCTTACTCTGGGATCTGAAACTGGAAGTCGGCCACAGTGTGCGCACTCTGGAAGAGTGTTTGCTGGAAGGCTTGGCTGACCTCACCGTTGCTACCAATATGATTGAATCGCGCCTCATTTGTGGCGATGTTGCTCTATTCCTACAGATGCAAAAACACATTTTCAGCGACAATTTCTGGCCCTCGCCAAAATTTTTCCATGCCAAAGTAGTGGAGCAACAAGAGCGGCATAAACGTTATCACGGCACCAGTTATAATCTGGAACCGGATATTAAAAGCAGCCCCGGCGGATTAAGGGATATTCATACTCTTCAGTGGGTTGCCCGTCGCCATTTTGGTGCGACGTCGTTGAGTGAGATGGTTGATTTTGGTTTTCTCACTAAAGCCGAGCGCAACGAACTGATTGAAAGCCAAAGTTTTTTGTGGCGCATCCGCTTTGCCTTGCATTTGGTACTGACCCGCTACGATAACCGCCTGCTGTTTGACCGCCAACTGAGTGTTGCCCAACTTTTGCAATATCAGGGTGAAGGGAATGAGCCGGTCGAACGCATGATGAAAGATTTTTATCGCATGACTCGCCGGGTCAGTGAGCTGAACAACATGCTGTTACAGCTATTTGATGAAGCCATATTGGCGCTGGATGCCAATGAGAAACCGCGGCCGCTGGATGATGAATTTCAATTACGTGGCGATTTAATCGATTTGCGTGATGAAAATCTGTTTGTTGAGAAACCTGAAGCCATTATGCGCATGTTTTATCTCATGGTGCGCAATCAGGATATTAAAGGTATTTACTCCACCACTGTGCGCCGTTTACGCCATGCCCGTCGTCACCTGAAGCAGCCATTATGTAATATCCCTGAAGCACGCAAACTGTTTATGGCCATTTTACGCCATCCGGGTGCCGTTTCCCGAGCGCTGCTACCTATGCATCGCCACAGTGTACTGTGGGCTTATATGCCACAGTGGGGCAGTATTGTCGGGCAGATGCAGTTTGACCTGTTTCATGCTTATACCGTCGATGAGCACACAATCCGTGTGTTACTTAAACTCGAAAGTTTCGCTGATGAAAGCACCCGCCCACGCCACCCTCTTTGTGTCGAACTTTATCCGCGCTTACCTCAACCTGAACTATTGCTGCTCGCGGCGCTATTCCACGATATAGCCAAAGGACGGGGGGGTGACCATTCAATATTGGGCGCGCATGATGTACTGGAATTTGCCGAACAGCATGGGCTGAACTCACGTGAGGCCCAGCTTGTTGCCTGGCTAGTCCGTTGCCATTTATTGATGTCAGTAACCGCTCAACGTCGTGATATTCAAGACCCGGCGGTGATACAGCAATTTTCAGCAGAAGTACAAAGTGAAACCCGCTTGCGCTATTTAGTCAGCCTAACAGTAGCTGATATTTGTGCCACCAATGAAAACCTGTGGAATAGCTGGAAACAAAGCCTGCTGCGCGAACTCTATTTCGCTACAGAGAAACAGCTGCGTCGCGGTATGCAAAACAGCCCTGATTTACGCGAACGCGTCCGCCATCATCGGCTTCAGGCGTTGGCACTGCTGCGCATGGATAATATTGATGAAGAAGCGCTGCACCATATCTGGAGCCGCTGTCGGGCGGATTATTTCCTGCGTCATTCACCCAATCAATTGGCCTGGCATGCTCGCCATCTACTGGAACATGACTCGACAAAACCATTGGTATTGGTCAGCCGCCAGGCTACTCGTGGTGGGACCGAAATCTTTATCTGGTGCCCTGATCGCCCGTCGTTGTTTGCCGCTGTGGTGGGTGAGTTGGATCGCCGCAACCTGAGTGTTCATGACGCACAGATTTTTACCAACCGAGATGGCATGGCGATGGATACCTTCATTGTATTGGAACCTGATGGCAGTCCATTAGCGCAAGATAGGCACCCTATTATCATCCATGCCTTGCAGCAAGCGATGACTCGACAAAACTATCAACACCCACGGGTAAGACGCTTATCGCCCAAATTACGCCATTTCAGTGTACCGACTGAAACCAATTTCTTACCAACACATAACGAACGCCGAACTTATCTGGAGCTTATTGCTCTAGACCAGCCTGGCTTACTGGCACGCGTCGGTGACATTTTCGCTGATTTAGGGTTATCACTGCATAGTGCGCGTATCACCACAATCGGTGAGCGTGTTGAGGATTTATTTGTGTTAGCTGATAAGGATCGCCGTGCTTTAAGCGTTGAAACGCGTCGTGAATTAGCACAGCGGTTGACAGATACCCTCAATCCAAACGATAAACTGTGATACAAATAACTTTTTAGTCATTAATTTACTTACAATCGACCCCCAAGATCATTGACGTTATTGCTCACACTGCAATGGCTTCAAGTACGAAGGGTATAACATCAGGAAAGAACAGGATGCAGCAACTACAGAACGTTATTGAAACCGCTTTCGAACGCCGTGCAGATATCACTCCGGCGAATGTTGATACCGTCACGCGCGAAGCGATTAACCATGTAATTGATTTACTGGATACCGGTGCTCTGCGGGTTGCAGAAAAGATTGACGGTCAGTGGGTTACCCATCAGTGGCTGAAAAAAGCCGTGCTGCTATCTTTCCGTATCAATGACAATCAAGTCATGGAAGGTGCAGAAACGCGTTACTACGATAAAGTCCCAATGAAGTTTGCTGGCTATGATGAAGCCCGTTTCCAACGCGAAGGTTTCCGTGTCGTACCACCGGCAACCGTGCGTAAGGGCGCATTCATTGCGCGCAATACTGTACTAATGCCTTCCTACGTTAATATCGGGGCCTTTGTTGATGAAGGCACCATGGTCGACACATGGGCAACAGTGGGTTCTTGCGCACAAATCGGTAAGAATGTTCACTTGTCTGGCGGTGTTGGCATTGGTGGCGTGTTGGAGCCACTGCAAGCTAACCCGACCATTATCGAAGACAACTGCTTTGTCGGCGCACGTTCAGAAGTGGTCGAAGGGGTTATCGTTGAAGAAGGATCGGTTATTTCCATGGGCGTATTTATCGGTCAAAGCACCCGTATTTATGATCGTGAAACCGGCGAAATCCATTATGGTCGCGTTCCCGCAGGCTCTGTCGTCGTTTCAGGTAATCTGCCATCAAAAGATGGTAGCTACAGCCTGTACTGCGCGGTTATCGTGAAGAAAGTGGATGCGAAAACCCGTGGAAAAGTCGGTATCAATGAGTTATTACGCACCATCGACTAAGATTGAAGATAGCGGGCTAATCCCCCGCTATTTTTTTGCCTTGTGAGTTAATCACATTTTTTGGCGAAAATTACCGTCATAATCATAAACTGTGGAATATATACCTATAAGGGTGGCGCTATGTATGACAATCTGAAAAGCTTAGGAATCACACAACCAGAAGATGTCGATCGCTATAGCCTGCGTCAGGAGGCCAATAACGACATTCTGAAAATTTACTTCCGCAAAGATAAAGGTGAGTTTTTTGCTAAGAGTGTGAAGTTCAAATACCCACGCCAACGCAAAACTGTGGTTGCTGACAATGCGGGTCATGGCTACAAAGAAATCAATGAAATCAACCCAAATCTACGCTATGTCATTGATGAACTTGATCAACTGTGCAAACGCGATCAAGTTGAAGTTGATTTGAAACGTAAGATTCTGGATGACTTGCGTCATTTAGAGAGTGTAGTGACCAATAAAATTGCTGAAATTGAAGCTGACCTGGAAAAACTGACCAGCGGTCGCTAAATAGGTTGTATCACTAAAGTCATTGGTGTTGCAGGTGAATAAACATTGCTCTCACCTGCAACTTCATGAGTTAAGGATTAATACCCTAAATAGTTCGAGTTAAAGCATGGTGGGTATAATTATTGAAATAAACAGTTATTGAAATAAATAATTATTGAAGTAGACGGCCCCACTGCTCCACCCACGAAGCTGAAACAACCTCAGGTTCCGGATGTTCAATAGCATCAATCTCTAGCCTTTCGCCAATCCTCGTCGCACCCTGCTCTTGTAATAACTCATCAAATGCACGACCGGCTCCGCAGAAATTATCATAACTGCTGTCACCTAACGCAATGATGCCGTAGCGCAATTCTGGTTGGAATCCAACCTGATCACGCACGGCGATGAAGAGCGAAGCAATGCTATCTGGGAAATCACCCTGCCCGGTTGTCGAGGTCACCACCAGTGCATAATGTTGACGATAATACTGCCAGGCCTCTAAAGTGCCCTCATCGAACACTTTGACCTCATGCCCCTGTTCTTTCAGTATGCTCTCGGCTTCTTCTGCAACTAAGAGTGAGTTACCGTACACAGTGCCGACAAAAATCCCGACCTGAGCCATAAAAAGTTGTCCTTTTAACGAGAAAAATCACGCACTATCCTGACTCGCCGTTGCTGCAAACTCAACCCTTTCAAGATGAGGGACAATACCCAGCCAACCAAAATGTGACATCAGCTGTTGCCAAGATTCATCCCAACGCGCCGTCAAACTGAGCGACTCTCCGGTCACAGGATGATTCAGATGCAAATGACTGGCATGAAGCATGAGCCGCGAGCAATCAAAATGTTCTGCAACTCCACGATTCTGACGCAGATCGCCGTGGGCACTGTCACCGATGATCGGATGGCGAATATGCGCCATATGCCGACGAAGTTGGTGTTTGCGGCCCGTTTCTGGTTTTAACTCCATTAAACTAAAGCGCGAAGTGTCATAGCGCCCGATAGCAATAGGCACTTCCACTTGAGCCAAGGCCTGATAATGGGTAACTGAAGGCTGTGGTGCTTTATCGGGGCGAGCAAATTTATCTGCAATCTTGTCTAACTCTTCAGTCATCTCATAATCAATAGTGCCATCTTCTAGCACGTATCCACGAACGACCGCATGATAGGTTTTCTGAATCTGATGCTGTTCAAATTGCAACGAAAGGGCACGAGCCACATCGCTGGACAGTGCCATCAGCAGTACACCCGATGTCGGGCGGTCCAGGCGATGAACGGTATAAACATGCTGGCCAATTTGATCACGTACTGTTTGCATGACAAATACGGTTTCATTGCTATCCAGCCAACTGCGGTGAACTAACCAGCCGGCTGGTTTATTTACCGCAACTATATGTTCGTCTTGATAGAGTATTTCCAGCATTAGTGATTTTCTTTATTCAGCAGGTCATCGAGACGCTGTAATTCTACCAGCAACAAGGTGCAATCCGGGCGATCCTCGCCAGTCAACGCTTCTTCAAAGTAGGGTGTAATAGCAAAACGAGTGGGGAGCGGCCCTTTCGATTCCAACAATGCATACATCCGAGGGATAAGTACCCATTGTAACCACTGCTCAGCATCCATAGTATCAATGCTAAAAGGCTCATTACTTTCAAAAGCCTCGGCTTGTGGTGGAACTGTTTGCCAAAGATCAATGGCCCGCATGGCAAACTCAATATTCTGTAGGCTCTGGCGCACCTGATTTTCTGTATTCATGATTATGCTCTCAACCAAAAAATAACTATTCACCGAGCTGGTTCAACGGCGGCCAAGCATACCATTGAAGAACAAGATGCCCAAACTCACACCCTAAACGACTGGAGTAGATTGAGCAAAATGTGGATAAAAAAAGGGGTACTGTTTTACCAGTACCCCTCTATTCGTTTCATAGCAATCCAGCTAAAAGTGATGCTCCCTGCTCAATCCTTGAAAACTTTTCCGTGCGGTTATCCTAACCAGCAATCCGTCGCGTTGTCCTACACCATCCCAGTGCCAATCCTGAAGTTATCCTAACCCACCAATCATCCTGAACTGGCTCTCAATCTCCATCCTGGAGGTGTCCTTTGTTTCTTCCTGAAACATCCCTTCACTCATCCTAAGCAGTCCCTGAGTCCTTCATCCTGAAGTGGCACCATCTTGATACCGTCCTTTCCGCCAGATCCTATCGGGCGAGTAAAGGATCGCTTAATCGACAAAGAGAGGCAAGGTACTGTAAGAAGAATGGGGAGGATGCTTTTATATATAAAAAAATGAATGTTTGTAACAAAGTGATTTTATTGAAGATAAATCTAATACAATAATTTCACATAAAAGGAATAGAAGTGATGTCTCACAGCTCGTGTGAGAGATCTCTCACACGAGCTGTGCTGGGATGGGCAATAATCTTATCTTTATTCAGGAAATACAGGACGTAATGCATCCAGAAAATAAGCAAGAGTCGATGCCAGTAATGTCCGTTTACCGCTACCAAACTCCTCTAACACCACATTGCCACTAACATTACACAGCGAGGCCATGGTCATTTCCGATTCCGTTGTCGCTAAAAACAGTGTTGGCGAGAGTTTCAGTCTTTTCTGTGTCACCAAATGGCCAATGAGATTTTCCTGTAAACGAATGAAATCGTCTTCGCTCCAAACCTGAAGCAAGGTAAAGCGGTGATCACCTAAATCAGCTTTCATATCCCCGGCATATTGCTGGGTATAAAACTCATGGATATCTGGATGGAGCTGAATCTCCAGTGCCCGTTCAACATTGGCAAGATTAGCTTCACCAACAAAAGGCTGCGGCAACCAAAACACCTGATTATCCTGAGTTTCTATATTACAGGGAGAAGGAACACCATAAAGTTCCTCACTAGCAGGTGGCCGCCCGGTTTGCTGCTGCCATAAGTCAATATAGCGCTGAGTAAAGCTCTTAAGTGCCGTTGAAACGTTCTGGTCCATTGTTATTCTCTGTATCGCGGCGGCTTGCGCTGCACCAAGGTAAAGGCGTTACCCTACTTAGAAATGCAGTTAAACGCGGCATTAATTGATAAACTACCGCTATTGTACCTTTCTCTCATCATGGGAACAGCATGTCTTCATATCAAGACCACAAGGCTCTGGCGGAACTAACGCTGGGCAAACCCACCGCGTATTGTGATCACTACGACGTGACCTTATTGCAGGCCGTGCCACGCAGTATGAACCGCGAACCTCTCGGTTTATATCCCGATAATCTGCCCTTTCATGGCGCTGATATCTGGACGTTATATGAGCTATCCTGGCTAAACAGTAAGGGCTTACCACAAGTCGCTGTAGGTGAAATTAGCCTAAATGCTGATAGCGTTAATCTCATTGAGTCAAAAAGCTTTAAACTTTACCTCAACAGTTTTAACCAAACAGCGTTTACTGACTGGGAAAGTGTGCGCACTACTTTGCAACAGGATTTATCCGCCTGTGCCCAAGGAGAAGTGAGTGTCACCCTATACCGTCTGGATGAAATGACACATCAACCGATAGCCAACTTCTCGGGAGAATGTCTGGATGAGCAAGATATCTGTATCGATAGTTATGAATTCAATGCCGATTATCTGCAAGGTGCAGCAGGTAAAAACCGCGTAACAGAGAGCCTGGTCAGCCACTTGCTAAAATCTAACTGTCTGATAACTCACCAACCAGATTGGGGTTCTGTCCAAATAAGCTACAGTGGCCCGCAAATTAACCGCGAAGCCTTACTGCGCTATCTGATCTCTTTCCGCCATCATAATGAGTTTCACGAGCAGTGTGTCGAACGCATTTTCAATGACATTATGCGTTTCTGTCAGCCTGAGACACTATCAGTTTATGCGCGCTATACCCGTCGCGGAGGGCTGGATATCAATCCATGGCGTTCCAATACTGATTTTGTGCCATTGACTGGCCGCCTGGCGCGACAATAAATGCGTACACCTGCGCAACTTTATCACCAGCAGCACGTTAGTATTGGCAAAAAGTAAGCGACGACGTTAAGGTTATTTATAGGTTCCTTATGCTATTTTCAGTATAAAAATCAGTAATGGATACTTAGTGGTCTCTCTGATATTCCACGGAAAACAGAAAGCAGCACTCTGATACATAGGCACTACCACCCTTAGGGGTGTAAAGGAGTAACTTTGATTACACATGTCAGCCCACTCGGCTCAATGGATCTGTTATCACAGTTCGAAGTGGATATGCTCAAACGTACAGCCAGTAGTGATCTGTACCGTTTATTCCGTAATTGCTCATTGGCTGTTCTTAACTCAGGTAGTCTGACTGATAACAGCAAAGAGCTTTTATCTCGCTATGAAACCTTTGATATCAATGTGCTGCGCCGCGAACGCGGTGTCAAACTCGAACTGGTTAATCCACCAGAGCATGCTTTTGTTGATGGTAAAATTATTCGCTCTTTGCAGGCAAACTTGTTTGCAGTCTTACGTGACATTCTGTTTGTTAATGGTCAAATCGTAAACGCCGAGCGTTTCCAACATCTGAATATGGAAAGCTCCAACCATTTGACCAATTTGGTCTTTTCAATTTTGCGTAATGCCCGTGCCCTGCATCTTGATGAAGATCCGAATATGATTGTGTGCTGGGGCGGCCATTCAATCAATGAAACCGAATATTTGTATGCCCGAAAAGTCGGCAACCAGTTAGGTTTGCGTGAATTGAATATCTGCACCGGCTGTGGGCCGGGAGCCATGGAAGCACCGATGAAAGGTGCCGCAGTGGGTCATGCCCAACAACGTTACAAACAAGGCCGCTTTATCGGTATGACCGAACCATCAATCATTGCTGCAGAGCCACCAAACCCGTTAGTCAATGAACTGATTATCATGCCCGACATTGAAAAACGGCTAGAGGCCTTTGTTCGTATCGCTCATGGCATCATTATTTTCCCTGGTGGCGTGGGAACAGCAGAAGAATTGCTCTATTTGTTAGGTATTCTGATGAATCCGGATAATAAGGAGCAGGTTTTACCCCTGATTCTGACCGGGCCAAAAGAGAGTGCAGATTACTTCAGAGTTGTGGATGAATTCATCATGAATACTCTGGGCGATAAAGCACGTGAATACTACCAGATAATTATTGATGACCCGGATGAAGTCGCTCGTCAGATGAAAAAAGCGATGCCATTGGTGAAAGAAAATCGCCGTAATACCGGTGATGCTTATAGTTTCAACTGGTCTATGCGTATCGAGTCGGACTTGCAGCACCCCTTTGAACCGACTCATGAGAACATGGCCAACCTGGACTTGTCCCACAACCAACCCCCAGAGAAGCTGGCTGCTGCATTGCGCCGCGCTTTCTCCGGTATTGTTGCGGGTAACGTTAAAGAAGTGGGTATCCATGCCATTGAAGCTCACGGGCCATTCAAGTTGCATGGTGATCCTCTACTAATGAAACATATGGACCAGCTGTTGCAAGGTTTTATTATCCAACAGCGGATGAAATTACCAGGCAGTGCTTATACACCTTGCTATGAAATCTGTAGTTAAAGAATAAATACCCCTCAGCGATAGCGCTGGTAAGGACTTCCGGCTGGCGCTACCTGAAGGTTATTTGAGCACCGTCAGGTGCGCTCTTTATAGCAAAGCAGGGCCAATAAAATAGCCCTTATGGGATAGGTTTTAAGACCGTTAATGCAAATCCACCTTCTTATTGTTGATGCCCTTAACCTGATTCGTCGCATTCATGCGGTGCAAGGTTCACCTTGTGTGAATGCTTGCCAGCATGCACTGCAACAGCTTATTTCACATAGCCAGCCAACCCATGCAGTCGCCGTTTTTGATGAAGATGACCGCTCGGATAGTTGGCGTCATCAATCTCTGCCTGATTACAAAGCGGGCCGCTCACCGATGCCAGATAATCTGCAACAAGAGATGCCGCTGATCCGTGAAGCATTTCACTCATTGGGGGTTAATTGCTGGAGTTCGCCGGGCAATGAAGCTGATGACCTTGCAGCGACGTTGGCAATAAAAATTGGTGAGGCCGGGCACCAGGTCACGATTGTTTCAACCGACAAAGGCTATTGCCAACTGTTGGCGCCAAATGTTCAGATTCGCGATTACTTCCAAAAACGCTGGTTGGATATGCCGTTCGTCAAGCAGGAGTTTGGCGTTTTACCGCACCAATTACCTGACTACTGGGGGCTCGCTGGGATCAGTAGTAGTAAAATTCCGGGAGTCGCCGGTATTGGAGCAAAAACTGCCGCGCTGTTATTGCAACAAGCCAGCTGCCTGGAGGAACTCTATCAGGAGCTAGACTCGGTGCCAGAGAAATGGCGTAAAAAGTTGCAACAGCATCAGGAAATGGCCTTTATTTGCAAACAAATAGCGGCCCTGAAAACTGATTTACCATTAAGTGGCAACTTGCAACAGCTACGTTTGAATCGATAATATCAGCATAAAAAATGAAGGGGCCATCTGGCCCCTTGCGTGTATACCCGTCATACTTCAAGCTGCATGTGCGTTAGCTACGCTCAATAACCCGAATCACTTACGACAGTAAGCTCATCGGGGTTATCTCCCTTGCCGCCTTCCTGCAACTCGAATTATTTAGGGTATATATCACCAAATTTTAAAAACGCTCATCACGACGGCCCGGCACACCAGACCAAATACGCCGCACATGCACCGTAACTTCTTCGCGGTCATGATAGAGCTGCTTAGCCTGAATATGGGCATTAATACCATTTTCTTTTAGCTGTTCATCAATCATTTCCAGATTTTCTGAAACAACTTCAAAACGCTTTTTCATCGGTAACTTCAGGTTAAAAATAGCCTCACGACACCAACCATTGACCAGCCATTTAATAATAAGTTGGGTGACTTTAGCCGGTTTTTCCACCATATCGCACACTAACCAGTAAATATTGCTACGTGTTGGCTCATATTTAAAACCGTCTACGCGATGGTGCGTAACCTGCCCGGTATCCATCAAACTTTGTGCCATCAAGCCATTATCAATGGCCTGAACCATCATGCTGCGTTGCACTAACTGATAAGTCCAACCACCGGGACAAGCTCCTAAATCGACAGCATGCATACCACTGGCTAAACGCTCTTCCCATTCATCTGCGGGGATAAACACATGGAAAGCTTCTTCCAGTTTAAGAGTTGAACGGCTTGGGGCATCAGATGGGAACTTAAGGCGCGGGATCCCCATATAGAACGGGGAGTTATTGTTGCTATAAGAATAACCAACATAACAACAACCCGATGCAATAAAGAATACATGCACCACTGGCCGATGAGGATTCTCACGGGCAGACAGAATTTTTTGCTCACGCATTGCATTACGCAACGGCACCGTCAACTTACGGCAAAACTTAAGTAACTCTTTGCTTTCATTGGTGTCAGCAACTTCAACTCGCAGTTCACCGGCTTTCTCGACAACACCGGTTAACATACCAACTATTGGCGATACGCGATCTTCCGGCGGTAAATCTTTCAGTAGCTCACCCACAACCATCATTTGGCGGGCGAAAATCAATTCGCGGAATGGCACTTCACGAATCAAACGATCCGCATCTTCCAACTGATAACATTCAAACAGCACATAACCGCTATTTTCTTTTACCCGAGCGAAACCAAAGATTTCGAGCTGTGCTGCTTTGGCGGTAATTTCCGCCGCACACTCTTTCTCAAAACCTGAGCGGCAATATAAAGCAATTTTATTATTCATGGCGTTCTGCCCTTTTTCTTAGACGCAGCGCGCCAATCAACATCAAAATCCATCCCGCCAGAAAACATACTCCGCCCACTGGCGTGATATATACCCACAATTTCAGGTGCGATAGAGCCAGGCAGTATAAACTGCCACTAAATAGTAATATTCCGAGTGCTAACAAGGCACCACTCCAGTAAAACCAGATACTTATCTGCCGTTGCATGGCAACAGCGAGTGCCAGGATAGCCAGTGTATGGAATCCCTGATACTCCAGCCCAGTATGAACCCAAGCCATTTCATTCGCCCCCAAAGAGGCACTCAATACATGCGCCCCAAAGGCACCGAAAGCAACATAGAAAAAACCGCTCAAGGCAGCAAATATCAGCATTAAACGACCATTCATCGTCATAAACCTTAAATTAATATCGCCTAATAATTAAAATTAGTTCTCGTAGCGAAAGCGTAGCTTTTCCTGCTCGCTAGCCGCTCTTGCCAGTATCCACTGACGAAAGGCGGCTATTTTACCCAGTTCTGCCTGACTGTCATGACAAACCAGATAAAAAGCATTTTTACTCACTAGCACATCACTAAACGGGCACACCAATCGACCCGCTTCAATTTCAGATTGCGCCATCACGTTATTCACCAACGCAATACCCTGACCATGCACAGCAGCCTGAACCACCATCGCACTGTGGCTAAATATCGGACCTTGCTGCACATTAATCTGTGGCACACCCAATTGACGGGTATACGCCATCCAATCTCGGCGGGAAGTATCATGCAACAGGGTGTGATTAGCCAGATCTGCCGGTACTTTTAATCCATTCTCGCCCATTAGCAGGCTGGGAGCACAAACAGGAAGCAAGAATTCGGCATACAGGCGTTCAGTACGCAACCCGGTCCAATTTCCCCGGCCATAAAATATCGCCACATCGACATCATCAGCGAGTTTATCCTCTTCTCGGTCTACCGCCTGAATTCTGACATCAATACCCGGATAAGCCGCATTAAATCCAGACAGACGAGGAACCAACCATTGGATAGCAAAACTGGGGGGAAGACTGACGGTCAGAGCACCTTTAGCACTACGTGCCTGCAATTTACGAGTGGCTTCATTGATAGAGGTAAAAATCTCTTTGATGTCGAGGTAATAACTCTGCCCTTCTTCGGTCAGCAGCAAAGAACGGTTACGCCGACGGAACAGTTTTAGTCCGAGAAAATCCTCCAGTGACTTTATCTGGTGGCTAACAGCGGCTTGCGTGACAAATAATTCATCAGCCGCTTTAGTAAAACTCAGGTGGCGTGCGGCCGCATCGAAGACCCGCAAGGCGTTCAGTGGTGGTAATCGTTTTGACATGAATTGGATACTTTTTTATAACGGCTCATCTTCAGATGAAACCCTTTGTTTACTTATTAGTTTTTGTAATCCGAGACATTATAAATTGTCCGTTGATGATGCGCCAGCAAATACCTATAGTGGCGGCACTTCCCAAGCCGGAACGAAAAGTAGGTTTAGTATCCAGGTACTGAATTGCTTTTGGCTTTGTGGTTGTGATGTTGTGTTTGCAAATGGTCTGGTGTGCCAGACATAGTAGCTAAGCTACTGTTTTTTTTCACTTCCTGTACATTTACCCTGTCTGTCCATAGTGATTTTATGCAGCACCGCTATTTTCGCGGTGCTTTTTTTTGGCCTTATTTTTAGAGCCTGCTTACTTCTTTTCAAAAACTAAATGTAAGCGCCACTTTGCATTGCACATAGTTATGCTTAAATTTAAGTTGTTGTCGCGGGTTTCCAAACCGGATCAGGCTTCTTTTTGAGAACAACTTCGCAGTTTAACTACTTACCCTCAGCCATTTCTTTGACCTCTGAACGATTAATTTGCTGTTCGGTGCCATTGGCATCGGTATAGCTTATCATCCCAGTTTCATCATCTACTTTAGGTTTACCATCAGCAACGATAGTGCGACCATCGTTAGTGTGCATGACATAGTTGCTTGAACACGCTGCTAAAGTAAAAGTGAGCATAAGTGCAGAGATTACGGCAGCTGTCTTTTTCATGGGTGACTCCTTGCAGATTAAAATGCTAAAAAAATCGTTTCCATTACCAGACAAATGGTTATGTCCGTTACTATTCAGCATAACCCGCTTGAGACATATTGCCAGCCACCAAAGCCATTAGTGGGCTAATTGTGGCTAAAATGAGACAGTTCCGAAGTGAACCAAAGGATGCGAACAACAGAATGAAGTCTTTTAATCCAACGGATTTTCGCCAGGAATTTCCGGCAATTAACGATGAAATAATCTATCTGGACAGCGCAGCGACGGCCCTGAAACCGCACGCTATGATTGAAGCGACCCAGTTATTTTATCAGCAAGACGCCGCAACGGTGCATCGTAGTCAACATCAATCGGCATTGTCATTGACCGCTCGTTTTGAAGAAACCCGCCAGCAGGTAGCTGACTTTATCAATGCGCCAGACGCAGAAAATATCATTTGGACTCGCGGTACAACTGAAGCCATTAATCTGGTAGCGCAAAGTTATGCTCGCCCTCGCCTACAGGCTGGGGATGAAATTATTGTTAGCGAGGCAGAACATCATGCCAACTTAATACCCTGGCTTATGGTTGCCGAACAAACGGGTGCTCGAATCATTAAGTTGCCTATCGGTATGGATCATCTACCCAACCTATCGTTATTGCCGCAGTTATTTAGCAATAAAACCCGCATCCTGGCGTTAGGTCAGATGTCTAATGTGACAGGCGGTAGCCCACAATTAGCAGAAGCCATTGAACTCGCTCATCAACATGGCTGCATCGTTATGGTCGATGGCGCGCAAGGCATTGTTCATAGTCCAGCAGATGTTCAAGCGCTTGATATTGATTTTTATGCTTTTTCCGCCCACAAATTGTATGGGCCAACCGGTATTGGCGTACTGTATGGCAAATCTGAACTGCTAAAAGAAATGCCCGCCTGGCAAGGTGGCGGCAAAATGCTAACCCATGCCTCATTCGGCGGTTTTACGCCCCACGAAGTACCCTATCGCTTTGAAGCTGGAACTCCTAATATTGCTGGCGTGATTGGTTTATCGGCCGTGCTCAGTTGGCTCGAACACATCGACCTGGGCGAAGCCGAAACTTATAGCCAAAACCTGGCGACATTAGCGGAAAATAAACTGGCTCAATTGCCGGGCTTTCGTAGCTTCCGTTGCCAGCAATCAAGCTTGTTAGCATTCACTTTTGATGGTGTTCATCACAGCGATTTAGTGACGTTATTGGCAGAACAAGGGATCGCGCTACGCGCTGGACAACATTGTGCTCAACCATTAATGGCAGCATTGGGGGTAAGCGGTAGCCTGCGCGCTTCATTTGCGCCTTATAATACAGAAAACGACGTTGAAACTTTGTGTACGGCGATCGCTAAGGCACTGGAATTATTGCAAGATTAATCGCTAATAAGAGAAAAAAATGATGATTGCCCCACACCCCTTTGGTCACGATATCACTGCTGCCAATCTGCTTGAGACATTCAGTGCTCATAAACAGTGGGAAGATCGCTACCGCCAGTTAATCCTACTGGCCAAACAACTTCCTCCATTGCCCGAAGCATTAAAACAAAATGAACTGGAGCTAACGGGGTGTGAAAACCGCGTGTGGCTGGGTCATGAGTACTTACCGGATGGTCGTTTACATTTCTACGGTGATAGCGAGGGCCGTATTGTTCGTGGGTTGCTGGCCGTTATTCTGACCGCCGTGGAAGGCAAAACCCCGCAGCAGGTACTGACAGAAGATCCCTTGGCACTGTTTGAGCAATTGGGGTTACGGCAGCAATTAAGTACCTCGCGCGCCAGCGGTTTACAAGCACTGGCGCAGGCTGTACGGGCGATTGCGGCTAAATATGTTCAATGATGGCTATTGCCCCTGACGGGCGGCTTTCGCCATCATTTTCTTCAATGCATGGGACACCGCAACAAAGCCAAACGTGGCGGTGACCATCGTGGCCGAGCCAAAACCGGAGGTACAATCCATCTTTTTCGGCCCTTCAGCAGTGCTGCGCGACGCACACACAGAACCATCACTTTGCGGGTAAACTAATGGCTCACTGGAGAACACACAGTCGATTCCCAATTTGCCTTTGCTATTTTTCACTACGTTAAAATCACTTTTTAGCCTTTCACGTAACTTTGCCGCTAACGGATCCTGAATGGTTTTCGCCAGATCTACTACCTCAATGCGAGTCGGATCAATTTGCCCGCCGGCACCACCGGTGGTCACTACCGGGATTTTATACCGACGGCAATAGGACAGCAGCGCTGCTTTGGGGCGAACACTATCAATAGCATCAATAACATAGCTAAAGTTTTTATCTAAAAGCTCGGCAACATTATCCGCAGTAATAAAATCATCAATACAAGTCACTTGGCATTCAGGATTGATAGCTAAAATACGCTCAGCCATCACTTCTGTTTTGGCCTGCCCGACATTGCCGCGTAAAGCATGGATCTGACGATTAGTATTTGTGACGCAAACATCATCCATATCAATCAAGGTGATCGCACCAATACCTGTACGCGCCAGTGCTTCAGCTGCCCATGAACCCACGCCACCGATACCGATAACACAAATATGCGCCTGCGAAAAAAGTGTCAGCGCTTGCTGCCCATAAAGGCGAGCAATGCCACCAAATCGCTGTTGATAAGCTTCGGAATAGGCTGTGTTCATAGACTTATTACCTTCATAACTTATTACCTTTATAGCCTGTAGAAATAATACGAATACAAAAGCGGCCAATTGGCCGCCTGAGAAAGAGGTGAATCAATCACATCAACCGCTGACCTACTGGCCTTGATTCCTGACTAATAGTGAGGAACCATCACCTGATTGAGCTGTTGCTTTGCCACTTTGATAAGCGGTAAACAGCGGCCCATTACTTTGCGCATTTTTTAACACCCAAACGCGGCCATAATGGTTATAGAAGCCAGCAGCTTGCCCTGCTTCGTGACCAATCCCCTGATAAATATCAAAATGTTGGCCTTTAATCGCGCCACCGACATCCAGCGCCACCATTAAACGCATCTGATATTGGCCGGTAAATTTACCCTGATTATCCAATAAAGGAACTTCGGCCAATAGTGTTGTGCCCGGTGGAATCAGTGAACGATCAGAAGCAACCGAGGCTTTGGCAATCAATGGCACAGCACTGGCTCCTTTCACCGGCGCATACATTTCCGGTTTGAAGAACACAAAGGATGGGTTCTGCTCTAATAACTCTCTGACCTCAGCTTCACTGTGAGTTTCAGCCCAATGACGGATAGCCTGCATCGACATATCCGCTTTTGCCACTTCCCCACGGTCAATCAGCACTTTGCCAATGCTGCGATAAGCATGACCATTCTTCCCCGCATAACCGAAGAAAGTCAGTGGTCGCCCATCACCATAATCAACATATCCACTGCCCTGCACCTCCATCATAAAGTTATCTACCAGCGAATTGGTGTAGGCGATAACTAAATTTTTGCTATCCAATGCGCCTGCATATATAGCTGCGCGATCAGGTAGACGCCCCTTTCCTTTAGCAGGCATGCGATAAAGTGGATGGCGGAATTCGCCTTGTGGGGTATAGCGAGCCTGAAGCACCGGCGTGTAGTAACCGGTAAATTGTACATTACCGAAATTATCCACCCCTTCCATCTGATAAGCATTCAAACCAAACAGGCTTAACTTACTGGTATCTGCTCCGGCTAACATCCAATTTTCCACCGCATTGAATGTACTACTGTTGCGGCTATACAGACCCGGTGAAGATTGGTTAATCACTTTCACCTGATCAGAGAAATCTTTGGCATTGACTGGCTTACCTGTTGCGTGTGGTTCATTCACTAACTCCAGTGGATGCTCCAAACGCCCATCTTTATATTGCTGCCCACGATCGGTTGGCCGAGATTGGCAACCTGCCAGAACAGCAATCATTATTCCACTCAGTAGGTATTTGCCCCAACGACTTGTCATTTCACGCCTTCTCTTCTCTTACTTACTTTTATCTACCGGATTTTATCTACCGGCGAACGATAACAAACGCCTATAGATAAAGGAATCAGCATGCAGAAAAAAATCCCCTGACGCTGTTGTGGGGAAAAAGGAAACAGATAGTTGATAAATTAATCGAAAAACCATTTTTACCATAATTAAGTGGCAAAACTACTTGCAACAGATCTCATCCAGAGTATAGTGCGCTCAATCGGACGCGGGGTGGAGCAGCCTGGTAGCTCGTCGGGCTCATAACCCGAAGGTCGTCGGTTCAAATCCGGCCCCCGCAACCAACCGATACTGGCTACCAGCAGTATCAAATGTCGTCCGATGGTCTTGAAAGTTAAGACCAATTAGGTAAAATAGCGGTTCAGCAGTAAAAATGTAATGACGGACGCGGGGTGGAGCAGCCTGGTAGCTCGTCGGGCTCATAACCCGAAGGTCGTCGGTTCAAATCCGGCCCCCGCAACCAATTACATGATTAAGTCATAAAGTAGTAAGATAAAAATTGTATTAAGACGGACGCGGGGTGGAGCAGCCTGGTAGCTCGTCGGGCTCATAACCCGAAGGTCGTCGGTTCAAATCCGGCCCCCGCAACCAATTCTTAATCATTTTATATCGCCATCAGACACCCTCAAGGGTGTTTTTTTGTTTCTGGCATTATACCCGTCATACTTCAAACCGCATGTGCGTTGTCTGCTTTCGTTCACCCGAATCATTGACTGGCGTCAACTCATCGGGACTCTCTCGTTTGCCGCCTTCCTGCAACTCGAATTATTTAGGGTATATTTCGATTAATAGCAACATTCATTAAAGTCGGGCCATCGCTCCACCATTAGCAAAATAAGCTTTGATACCGGCAAATATGGATTCGGCCACTTGCTGCTGAAAATGGCTGGTTCGTAACTTTCGCTCTTCTTCCAAATTGCTGATAAACGCCGTCTCAACCAAAATTGATGGAATGTCAGGTGCTTTCAATACAGCAAAGCCCGCTTGATCGACACGATTCTTGTGCAGCTTATTAATTTTCCCCATGCGGTTGAGCACTTCTTTACCAAATTTCAGGCTGTCATTAATCGTCGCGGTTTGCAGCAAATCAATCATGGTATGGTCAAGATAGCGATCACCACTTTTGCTAACCCCGCCAATCTGGTCGGCCTCATTCTGTGTTTGCGCTAAAAAACGCGCAGCAGTACTGGTTGCGCCTTTAGTCGATAACGCAAAGACGGAGGAACCTCTGGCTGCCTGACTGGTAAAGGCATCGGCATGAATCGAAATGAATAAATCCGCACGCAGCTTACGGGCTTTCGCCACCCGGACTTTTAATGGAATAAAGACATCTTCATTACGCGTCATAAATACCCGCATATTCGATTCTTTCTTAATCAGTGCCTGCAACCGACGGGCAATTTGCAACACAATGTCTTTCTCACGGGTCTTATTTCGCCCAATCGCTCCTGGGTCTTCCCCACCGTGCCCTGGGTCTAGCATGATAACAATTGGCCTATCGCGCCCTGCTTTACCCGCTTTGGGTGCCTCAGCAGGTAAAGTGCGTTCCACATTGCCTTTATTATAGTCTTCCAATAATGCCAGTAACGGATCATCTTCAGCCGAAGTTTTACCTTCTTGTGGATAGAGATCCACTACCAGGCGATTTTTGAACTCGGCAAAAGGTTTAAGAGTAAACAGCTGCGGGCTAATGCTTTGCTTCAGCTCCAAAACCAGCCGAACAGTGTTTTTATCAAACTGTCCAACCCGTGCCTGCTTAAGGTAAGGGTCACCGGACTGAACTTGCTTAGTCATCTCTTTCAAAGCGCTATTGAGATGCACGCCTTCAATATCAACCACGATCCGATCCGGATTAGTCAGCGCAAATTGACGATATTTAAGCGGTGTATTGGATTCCAAGGTGACGCGAGTATACGTTGAAGAGGGCCAAATCCTGACGGCAATAATATGGGAAGAAGCAGCAAATCCAACCCGGCTGACACTCAGTAGCCAGGTCGCGGCAGCACCTTGTAGTAGACGCCGACGCCCAGAATTATGATTTGAATCTGCCATGTAACTCCAAAGTAACTACCAAAATATGAATAAAAACCGAACAAAAAAAATTCATGAGGAAAAACTTTAACGAATCGATCCCACGCTGTCATCAGAAAAACATTTTTATGTTATTCAATTTATTAATACACATACGCCATACATATGCATTTAATAGCAATTTCGTGCTTGCCATCTTGGTCAAAAAAGAATAAAAATACAAAAATACCGAATAAAAATTCAAAGAGGGTCTGCCGTGAAGGAACGTAGTACTGAACTGGTCCAGGGATTTCGCCACTCAGTTCCCTATATCAATGCTCACCGCGGCAAGACATTTGTTGTCATGCTGGGTGGCGAGGCGATTGAGCATGAAAACTTTTCTAGTATCGTTAACGATATAGGCTTGTTGCATAGCCTTGGGATCAGGCTGGTTGTGGTCTATGGCGCTCGTCCACAAATTGACAGCAATCTGGCACAGCATCACTACGAACCTGTTTATCACAAGCATACCCGAGTCACTGATGCCAGGACGTTGGAAATGGTTAAACAGGCAGCAGGCTTATTGCAGTTGGATATCACAGCCAGATTATCGATGAGTTTGAATAATACTCCGCTCCAGGGAGCGCACATCAATGTGGTCAGCGGTAACTTTATTATTGCTCAGCCGTTGGGTGTGGATGATGGTGTTGATTATTGCCATAGCGGCCGTATTCGCCGGATCGATGAAGAAGCGATTCATCGCCAGTTGGACAATGGCGCTATTGTGTTGCTGGGGCCAGTGGCTGTATCCGTAACCGGCGAGAGCTTTAATCTGACCTCGGAAGAAGTTGCAACTCAACTAGCTATCAAACTGAAAGCTGAAAAAATGATCGGCTTCTGTTCATCACAAGGGGTAACAGATAGCGAAGGCAATATTATTTCAGAACTGTTCCCTAATGATGCTCAAAAACGGATTGAAGACCTGGAGCAGGAGGGTGATTACAACTCGGGAACAGTACGTTTTCTGCGTGGGGCCGTGAAAGCGTGCCGCAGCGGTGTGCGCCGGAGCCATTTACTGAGTTATCAGGAAGATGGCGCTCTGGTACAAGAACTGTTCTCTCGTGATGGTATCGGTACACAGATTGTCATGGAAAGTGCAGAACAAGTTCGTCGCGCGACCATTAATGATATTGGCGGCATATTAGAGTTGATTCGCCCACTGGAGCAGCAAGGCATTTTAGTACGCCGTTCACGCGAGCAGCTTGAGATGGAAATAGACAAATTCACCATTATCGAACGAGATAATCTGACTATTGCCTGCGCCGCACTTTATCCTTTCCCCGAGGAGCAAATCGGTGAAATGGCCTGTGTCGCGGTACATCCGGATTATCGCAGTTCTTCCCGTGGTGAAATGCTGTTAAAACGGGTAGCGAATCAGGCACGGCAGATGGGGCTTAAAAAGCTGTTTGTGTTAACCACCCGCAGTATCCACTGGTTCCAGGAGCGCGGTTTTACTCCCGCAGAGGTTGAAGTGTTACCTATTCAGAAGCAGGAGTTGTATAACTATCAGCGCCGCTCAAAGATTTTACTGGCAGATTTGTAATCTGAAGGGGTATTCGCCCCTTCGATATTTTCACTTCAATTGATTCAAACGCTCCACCAACCCGCTCACGCGAAGTGTAGGGGTACGTATCGCATGACTTAATACTGTATCGCTGCAATATAGAGTCAAACGCTGGCGTGCGCGGGTAATCGCGGTATAGACCAATTCTCGAGTTAACACTGGCATGAACGTATTGGGTAGAACCAATGCAGTATGCTCAAACTCCGACCCTTGAGATTTATGTACGGTCATAGCATAAGCAGTTTCATGGCTGGGAAGACGACTCGGCTGCACCGATTTGATATTGCCGTCTGGTAATTGGAAATGCACCCGCAGCTCCCCTTCAGGATCAGGCAAAGCAATACCAATATCGCCGTTGAATAAACCGAGTGTACTGTCATTAAGCCCTATCATCACCGGCCTGCCAACATACCAACGGCCCGATGGCCCCGGCGTTCGCTCTATCAATCGTTTGCGATGCAATAGTTGTTCGATCCGCTCGTTTAAGCCACTGACACCAAATGGCCCAGCGCGTAATGCACATAACAGTTGATAGCGGCCAAATGCAGCAAGTACATCCACCGCATCAGCACCTGCAGCTGCCAGTTCAAGATAGTGCTGATAACCAGCAGCACAGTCCTCCAGCAATACCTGATAATCATCGGGATCTGTCAGAGAAAAGCGCTCTATATCCGAATATGTACCATTAAAAACGGTTAATGCATCACGATATCTCCCGGCATTAACCGCTAAAGCAAGTTGCCCAATACCGGACTTTTCATCGAAGCGGTAACTTTTGCGCAGCAAACACAAACTATCACGGACATTGACGGCATCTGCCTCCACCTCACCAATCGGGATGTTTCCCACTAATATGCATCCCGTTAAGCGAGCTAACTGTTTAGCTCTAGGCTCGCTGTAACCCAACTCAGCAAAGCGGCATATATCACCCAGTACTGCACCCGCCTCTACCGAAGCCAATTGGTCACGGTCACCGAGAAAAATCACCTGAGCTTTAGTGGGTAATGCTGCAATGAGCCGCGCCATCATGGGCAAATCCACCATTGATGCTTCATCAACCACCAGCACATCAAGGTTTAGCGGGTTACCACGGTGATACCGTAAGCGCTGGCTATTAGGTTGTGCACCCAATAAACGGTGCAATGTGGATGCTTGATCTGGAAATAGCTTGCGTTCATCGTCAGTTAGTGAGAGCTGGCGAATGGCGTTCCCCAGCGATTCAGTCAGCCGTGCGGCAGCTTTACCGGTTGGAGCGGCAAGCTGGATACGTAAACGTTGCCCTTGGCTCAGTTGTATCAATGCGGTCAATAACTTGGCTACCGTCGTTGTTTTCCCCGTCCCTGGACCACCGGAAATCACGGAAATACGGCGGGTAGCCGCTACCGCAGCGGCGACTTTTTGCCAGTCGACCTCATTTTCTGCCGGCCCAAATAGGCGATCAAGCGTATCTCTTAATAATATTTCGTTGACGTCTCTGGTTCCGCTGCCGTCACTGGTTTTGTTGATAAGCGACGCCATATTGTCACTGGCAATAAAGCGCACTACATCACCTTCGTATTGCCACATCCGTTGTAAATACAAACGGTCATTTTGCAACACTAAGGGGGTTGGTTGTGAACCATCACTGACTGCCGGGGAGCTATTGAGTTTTTGTATCCAATGTAATTGATCTGGCATACCAACAGCCTGCCACAGTGCTTGTGATAGCGCTGGCTGTCGGCCACCAAACAGCTGATCTGGCTGCAAATAACTCAATGGTAGACACACGTGCCCAGCACCAGCTTCAGTACTGAGAACAGCGGCTGCCAGTTGCAACATGGGATCATCATCACCGGCTATCATCCGCGAGAACTGAACATCCAGTGGCCGTAGTAAGTGGTCACGAACCGCTTGCTCCAGTAACGTCATCATATTGATGTGCCCTCACCGGTTATCGCCATGCCACTGTTGTCACTAATATGCGGCCCTACTTCACGACCACTGAATAAACAGTCCATTCTCTCAATGAGTTCTCGTTCAGGGCGGCAGCTAAAAATACCGTTCCCCGGATGTTGTTTATCAACACCACGCAGGAAGAGATAAATAACACCACCAAAGTCGCGCTGATAGTCATAATGGCCCAATCGATGGCGCAAATAGCGGTGTAATGCCAGAGTATAAAGCTGATATTGCAAGTCATAACGATGCTCAGCCATGGCTTGGGCCATCGCATCGTGGGTATAGGCACTGCTGTCCTCACCCAACCAGTTGGATTTGTAATCCAATAAGTAATATTTGCCCTGCCAGCAGAAAACCAGATCAATAAACCCTTTCAGCATTCCTCTGACTTGCTGAAAATCCAACACCGGGCACTGGCGAGAGAGTGGGTCATAGTGCTTGATTAAGGTATCTAGCTCACGCGCTTGCAGTAAAGTGTCTATCGGCAAATAAAATTGCAACTCGGCTTGCTTGCTCTGTGGTGTCAATTGCGCCAATGTCACACCGGTTTCATTTAGAGGGGTTTGTACAATGTCAGTTAGCCACTGACACAGCATGGATGACCACTGTTCACCAAAACCTTGTTGCTGTAACTGATCTGTCAGCCAGTCTTGTTCAATCGGCTGGCTGAAATCCAGAGGTTCAAGTAAATCATGCAAGAAAGTACCGGGTGCCGCACCTCGGGGGAAAGTATGAGGGGTTAACTGAGGCTCAGTTATTAATACCTGCTCGCCAACAGCGTCAGTATCCAACCGTGGTAATAACTCCTGTAATGGCACACTCAGCGCCTGTGAGGCTACGCTTTTACTCGAACCATGCTGTTGTAGGCCGGAATAGCTGGTGACCCGCCAAAAATCGTGTACTTGGCGACTAAACTGTCGAGCAGCAAGGGCTGGCAACTCATCCTGCTGCGGCAGCCAAGGTGTCTCATCCAGTTGCCCGGCTTGTGAAACAGAAATCTCTCCATCTGCCAGCGCCGCTAACTGTGCCAGTTTATCAGCAAGATACTGCGCATCTCCCGCCTGACCTTGTTGCACCAGATAGCCTAACGCGCTGAGATGCATATCACTTTCACCCTGTTTTTTTCGCCCCCCTTTAATCAACGGGGCAATACCTATGCTGCAATGATAAACCGCACGGGTGAGTGCTACGTATAATAACCGTAAGTCCTCAGCCAGACGTTCTTCCTCCGCCAAAGCCTGGCTTTCTTCATCAGCATTCAGATCAAGTAATGCTTCAAAGCTGTGGCGATCATGATAGAGCACGTCTTGCTGCTGGCGGAAATTGCCCACAAAAGGTAGCCAAACCAGCGGGTATTCCAATCCTTTGGATTTATGGATAGTAATGACTTGCACCAAATGTCGATCACTTTCCAAACGAAGTTGTTGGTTATCAGACTGATGATTCGGTTGTGCTATTTGTTGCGCCAGCCAACGGATGAGTGCGTGCTCACTATCAAGCTGTGATGCTGCTTCTTGCAATAATTCGCCCAGATGCAGCAAATCTGTTAACCGCCGTTCACCGCCCTGAGTTGCCAACAAATTCTCAGCTAAATGGCGCTGAGCCATAATCTCCCGCAGCATCGGGAGCACTCCACGGCGCTGCCAGTGTTGGCGATAACCATCGAACTCATCAACCAAAGCATCCCAAGCTCGCTCATCGTGATTCAACTCATCCAACATTCGCGCATCCAGGCCCAAGATGCCGGTCGCCATAGCGCTGCGTAATGCTCGTTCCTGCTCGGGAGCCAAAACAGCCTGCAATAACCACAGCAGATCTTTGGCCTCCGCAGTATCAAATACGCTATCACGGTTGGAGAGATACACGGATGGGATTGCCAATGCACTCAGGGCATCGCGCACCAGTGCCGCCTCTGCCCGGCTACGCACCAATATGGTGATATCTGACGCCTTAACCGGCCTTGAACTTGTGGCTGTCACTAATTGTGCCAAACCTTTTTGCCCAGCAGTAAGCCAGTCTCGGATTTGAGCGGCACATTGCCGTGCCATTAATTGTTGGTACTCACTAACCCCAACACCGTCCCCGGACTGCAACCAGAAAGACATAGCTGGCTGTTTTTTCCCTTTTATTTCAAATGATAATTGCTTATTTTTTTGCGCAGGCACCACATTTATAAAGGGAATTTGTTTAAACAAAAAAGGAACATCGACCAGACTAAAAAGCCGGTTAACTGATTGCACCATTGGGAAGGATGAGCGCCAGTTAGTCTCTAATGTGTAGTGGGCACTTACTTCTGAGCGAGCACGAATATAAGTAAAAATGTCGGCACCACGAAAAGCATAAATAGCCTGTTTAGGGTCACCAATCAGTAATAGGCCGCACTCTTCTTGCCCACCATAAAGTGTGTGGAAAATTCGGTATTGTTGCGGGTCGGTATCTTGAAACTCATCAATCATTGCTACGGGATAACGAGTGCGAATGGATTGAGCCAACAATTCTCCACCAGCTTGTTGCAATGCCGCATCCAGTTTACTGAGCAGATCATCAAACCCCAGCTCTGCCCTCTGGCGTTTTTCTTGCTGCACAGAGATTCGTATCTCGCTGATAGCTCGGGCTAAAATCAGATCTCTTAGTGTCAGAGGTTGTTCGAATATACGGTCTATAGCATGGAAGACATCGTGCTGAGGAGCCTCACCCTTTTTGGTTTTTTCAAATAGTACTGATTGGCGGAATTTCTCTAACTCTTTGGGCAACTGATAATCGCCGGTTTCCTGCTCAGCCCAGCTACCGACTTTTTCCAACCAGCTAGGTAAATATCGAGCACTGTAGCTGCGTTTATCAACACCAGAACTACTAATCAGCGCCTCTAACTCTGGAGCAGCTGCGCGCCATTGCGCCTTAACTGCATCAATTTGTACCACTATCTGCTGATGTCGACTGAGTATCGTTTCATCATCACCAGGCGCTTGCCGAAATTTTGGCGTTTCACCTTGTAAGTAAGCAGAAAGATCTTTAAGTAATGCCTCTGGCCCACTCCACTCCTGGCTAACCGCTCTGGCAATAGTCAACGGGAGCGGATAGCAATGACGCCGCCAGAAATCGGCGCAAGCTTGCCTGCGTAATGGCAGCTCATCTTGCACCAAGGTATGTTCGAATAAGATGCCCGATTCAAAGGCATTGTTAGCCAGCATTCGCTGACAAAAACCGTGAATAGTATAAATTGCCGCTTCATCCATCTGGCGCTCAGCTGCCAGTAATTGCGCTGCGGCCTCACTCAAATCAATGATTTCAGCTAACAAAGCCTGATGCATTGGATCATCACTGACTCCCCGTACGCAGGCGATACGTAACTCATGAATATTGTCACGAATTCGCCCCCTCAACTCCTCAGTTGCTGCTTCGGTAAAGGTCACCACCAGGATTTCCTCGACCATTAAGGGGCGACGAAACGCTGCTTCCCCGCCTAAGCCAAGCAACAATCTGAGATAAAGAACCCCAATGGTAAAAGTCTTACCTGTACCGGCGGAAGCTTCAATTAGCCTCTCGCCATACAAGGGGAGCGTTAGCGGTTCCAGCCGCTGGGGAGTCATTGATGTCATGGAGCCAATACCTTCTGCGGTAAGGTTGCTTGCAAGGCTGACGTTGTTGGATAGGTCGTCCATCCTGTAAGCACCGCATACCCACCCGCGGTTTGCCCCTGACCTTTAACCTGAGAAAGCAGTGCCAAGCCTTGTGGTTTGATAACCGCTTGCTGGAAGAAATCTGCCAATGCCGTGTTCGTCAGCAGCTTCACCTGAGCGATCATTTTCTCACGGCTATCAAAGGCAAAATTATTGCGATTAAAATCATTGCTATATCGGCTAGCTTCTTCATCCAGCGTTTGTGGGCGTTGCAGTAATTGGTTGATTAACGCTTGTTTATATTGTTCAAAATCAGCCGGTTTCATTTCCCGCAGCCGCTTCTCAGCTTGTGGGTAGAACGCAAGATAGCGCTGATAAAGATAATCAGGCTGCTTGCTATTACTTTGCAGTAAGAAACCTAAGCCCCATTGACGCCCAACTGACATTGGGAAGGCAAATACCGCGTAGCCGAGTTGTTCTTCGGTGCGTAGTTGATCATAGAACCACGGCTGTACAATTTGCCCCAACAAGGCACTGTAAGCCATACCCTCAATTTCGGTATAACCCGTCGGCACATAGACGGCGGCCAGCGCTGCGTCAGAGCTGCTACCTAGCCGTTCCATATTGGCAAGTTGGGCTTTATCAATAATGACATCCTCACCAGTCCACCAGGTTGTTCCAGTCAAACTGAGTTGTTTTTTCAATGACTCGGCCAGAGATGTCACCTGCTCGGCAGTCATATTGCCTACCGCTAAGACTTCTACTGCAGACTGCTTGAGCAGGTCATCGCGATAAGTCACAACATCTTGCACGCTGATGCTGTCCAGCAATTTACGTCGCTCGCTACGTTCTGAATAAGGGACATGAGACAGTAACTTCGCTGGCTGAATAGCCAATTCATAAGCTTTACCCTTCTCAGCGACTTCCAATTGCTCACGATACCAAGACTTAGCTTGTGCCAATCTCTCTTTTGTTGGCGTGAAACTGGAATAACCTTCAACCAAAGAAGTCAGCAACTGCGGCATCCGCTGAGTGAAGCCATTTGCACTGACATACAAGCCATTATTCGGCGATGTTGAGAAGCTGATCCCACCGATTGAGGCCTGATAACTCAGCTCATCCAATGACAGCCCAGCCAGATAGTCAGTCAAAGCAAAAAGAACCTGATGACGGGCGGTGTCCAGAGCATGTGGATTACGGAAAGCAACGGAGATATCGGCTTTCGGTTCGTCAGCAAAATACTGACTTGGCATATAGAACACCCGCAGCCCTGGTTGTTCAGCCACTTTCTGTGGTCGGGTGATATTTTTATCAGCTTTGATTAAAGAGAAGTTATCCGGAATATAGGGGTTAAGTACCGGTAAACTCAGTGTGATATCTTTCCCCAACTTCTGCCATTCTTGCATCTCTTGCGGGCTGATTTTGTTGACCTGATAAGGAGCATCAACAAAATAAGCGACTTTGTTATGAGGTTCTTCCGGGCTGACAAACCAGATACGGGCATTTTCCGGTGTCATTTCAGCCAGTCGCGCAGCAATGGCTTTTGGATCATACTTGTCAGCCAGATAAGGGGCATCAAGCACATGCTCAACAGGCACCCGCAGCATCATATCCACCAGCCACTCGATGTAATCCATATCCCGCGTGATTGAGGGATAGCGGAAATCCAGATTTAATACATGGGCGATTTCATCAAAATAACTCTTTTTAATGCCATCTTTGTGCAGCATGTTGATGTAATCAAAAATGGCCGCTACCACGACATCCCGATTAGCCAGGCCTTTATCGGTAAGGGATACTGAAATAGAGAATACGCCGCCATTTCTGTCTACCATCGGGTCAGCACCTGCATTGATTGCATCAGCCAACCCTTGTTTTTGTAACCAGTCAGACAAGGTATCTTTGCTACGATTACCTATTAAGTAACTGATATAGGTATCTGTTTTACTGCGAAATTCTGCACTGTTGTTTTCAATGCGGAATTCGACTTTCAACTGTTTACGCGGTTGAGCTGGTACATAATGAATAATAATACCGGTTTGGTCCGCGGTGACTGCAGGTACTGTAATCGGTGGTACTTTTGCATCCCGATTCGGAATTCGACCAAAGGTATCAGCGGCTAGTTGTGCTAATTGCTCCAAAGATTGATTACTATACAGTACCCCCACCATCAGATTGGCCGAGTAATACCGATGATAGAAGCTCAGAAGCTCATCATGCAATTTACCATCGGGTTTGTCTTTAAGTGTGTCCAGATTGCCACCGGAGAAACGCGCGCTGGGGTGAGCTGGATTAAGTGTTTCCGCATTCACCTGCGCCATCCGCATTCCATCGCGTGAGCGTGCCATCGTCAATTCTGCATTCACCGCATTGCGTTCACGATCGGCATTAATGGGATCTAACAGCGGCTCTGCAATAGCATCAGCCAAGCGGTCAACCGCCGGGGCTAATGCATCATTTTCAATTTCAAGATAATAAGCGGTTCGATAAGAAGCCGTACTCGCATTGTGGCTACCACCATGCTTTTTCAAGAATTCAGAAAAACTACCTGGCTCTGGAAAACGCTTAGACCCCATCAGTAACATATGTTCTAAATAATGGGCTAATCCCAGTTGGTTATTAGGATCTTCCAGTGATCCAACAGGCAATGCCAGAGCAGCTAAAGACTTAGGCGCTTGTTCATCAGAGACCAACAACACCGTCATACCATTAGGCAATTTTATTGCCTGATATTTACGCAGGTCATGTTCACTTTTGTGAATGACTTCTGCCAGTGGTTGCCATGCAGGAGCGTCAGCCCAACTCAATGGGGCCAGCAAACCTAATAAGAAAAATATGCCAATGATGCGGGCAAACTGTTTATGCATTCCGTTTCTCCCCTAACCCCTTTAAAATTGCCGCTAAAACATATATCCGGCTTCTGGTATTCAATCTGCACTAAAATCTGGTTTGGTCATGCACAGCTATCACGCCTTATTATGGCGAGCTATTGGTAATAAATAACGTTCAGTTTCATTTAATATCATGTCGAGATGTTGGTTATCCATCAGGCGGAATACCCTTTGTATATAGTTATCCTCACCCTCTCCGGCAATCCGTTGGTCACCTTGCCAAACCTGTAAAAGTTTCATTCGGGCTTTGGTTTGTATTTCTTCATCCCACAAAATTTGACCAGACTCGCGATCAAAACACTGACTCAACCATGCCCAACCGCTTTTACTCAGTAGGAGTAAAGGTTCGCACATACCTTGCTGATAGCCACTGATTAACTGCTGTAAATATTGCCGTGCTTCATCGCAATCCAGTGGCGCATAACGCCATGCTGTGCCTTTACGCCCATACATCCGGCTTTCACCCTCACCGCCTGCGGCGCAATACACCAAATGTTCAATCCACAATAAAAGCCCATCAACCGCCGTAAGTGCCGCTGGTCGCCAACGGACTAAGCCATCTTCCTGAATTTGATGCATCCATCCAGTCAGGGTGGTATCCCCAGACTCAATGTTTAGCTCAATACTGTGACTCTCTTTGCGTTCAGTTCTAATTTGTTCAGCTAATGGCAGCATTTCTTCTTGCTGATTTTCCCAGTAAAGCTCGCCGAAAGAACCATAAGGAAGGTTGCCCGCCGCACGGGCACGGGTGAAGACAGTATTGATATCACTTTCTTCTATCAATGCATTCAATAATTGAGTATTAAACTGATAACGGTTGAGGTTATCCAAAGTAAAAGGTTCTTCATCAGGTAGCTCCGTTTCTTCAATAACGAAATTCACCCCCAACCGGAGTTGGAAAAAAGCCCTCACAGGGTGGCGATAGAAGCGGATTAATTCATCAAGAGTGATTTCAGGTAAGGGTTCTGGTGGCAGAGGCTGATTAAACTCTGGGTGTGCCGCCCCTCTGGACTCAGCAGCAGGTAACCATTCAGCGGCATAGCTTTGTAATTCACTATCTTGGGTAAAATTCTCTGCTGCAAACGGCATACGCGCATGCCAGCAGAGTAAATGTTGTATGACCCGTTTGGCACTGTCATCTGCACTGAGTTCTTCATCACCTGGCAAGTGATAACTTTGTGAAATGTATTCAATCAACTCGCTAACCAGAACTGAAGGATAGCGCTTACTGTTGTCTTGAATCGAGCGCCCGATATAACTGATATAGAGCTGCTGCTGGGCGGAGAGTAATGCTTCGAGGAACAGATAGCGGTCATCATCACGGCGGCTACGGTCACCGCGCCGAACCTGTTTAGCCATCAAATCAAAACCTAACGGCGGTAGTGTTCGTGGGTAAACACCATCATTCATCCCCAATAAGCACACCACTTTAAACGGGATTGAACGCATCGGCATCAGTGTGCAGAAATTGATTGGCCCCGCGAGGAAACGCTGGCTAATTCGTTCATTGTCCAGGCGCGAAGCCAGTTCATCCCGTAACAGATTCAGTGGCACGATATCCGGATATTGGGCAGCAATACCATAGCTGATAACCTTCTGCCATTGCTGTTCAATCAAAACCAGCACCGCTTCAGTATCATTATCGGGCTCAAAGAAAGTATCTAATAATTGACGGCATAATGGTAGCCATTCACTGAGTGAACGAGATTCGCTCAATTGCTGTCGCCACTGGCTCAATTGCATCAACATATCCGCTAATTGCCCGGCAAGCTCCGCCGCTAAACCACTGGATTCGTCATAGGGCAAAACCCCTTGCCAGTCACCGGCATTGCTGTCCATAGCATAACCCAGCAGCATACGAGTCAGGCCAAAATGCCAGGTATGCTGACCGGTTGCGGGCAGAGACAACTCACGCACATTGTCATCATCTAATCCCCAGCGGATACCTGACTCGCCAACCCATTGCCGTAAACGGCGCAATCCATCTTCGGTAATACCAAATTTATTGGCTAAAACAGGCACTTCCAGCAGGGCTAATACCTGCTCAGAAGTAAAACGGCTCTGGGGCAAATCAAGTAGAGAGATAAAAGCCTGAAGTGCGGGATGTGCCTGGCTAGCCTTGCGGTCTGAAATCGCAAATGGCAAATAGCGATCCCCTGTAGCATTACCAAATGTGGCCTGAATATAGGGGGTATAGCTATCAATGTCAGCGACCATGACAATAATGTCACGCGGAGTCAGCTCAGGGTCAGCCTCCAATAATCGCAGCAGATTATCTTGTAAGACTTCAACTTCGCGCTGAGGGCTGTGGCAGACGTGTATGCTTAGGGAGCGATCCCTGAGATCTAATACTCGCTTTTGGTGGCTATGCGCTAATGTCTCTGGCGTAGTACCAATAATGGCGTGGTCTTCAAGCTCCAGCATATCGTGTTGAATACCATGTAATAGGTTATCGGGTTCGATATCAACAAATGCATGAACCTCTTGGATCTCATCAACCTGGGATAACAGATACATGTGGTCACGACCAAGTCGCCCCCATGAAGCTAATAACGGGTTACTAAGGTCTTGTTCACCATCAGCATTAAATAGTTGCTCCGCCTGCTCAGGGTCACGGAACAGTTTTACTTCCACCGACTCACGATAATGTCTGCGTTTTCGGCTTTGCAGCTTGGCCAGAAAAGCATAATCCTGAATGTCTCCCCAGAAATAACGGCACGGATTAGTAAACATCAAATGGATATCAATGTGTTTACCCAGTGCTTGTAAGGCCTGTAAATAGATTGGGGGTAAAGCGGATATGCCACAGATGAATACTCGTTTGGGCAGCCCTGTCGGACAAACATCGGATTCGAGAAGTGTGCGAATAAAACGCTGATAGAGATTGGCGCGATGCCACTCCGGTTGTTCTAATTGGCGGGTATAGCGCGTTAATTCAACCCACAGTAAAGCTTGCCACTGCTGGGCATCATCCAAATTATCAATAAGTTGACCTCGTTCCCAACTCTCAAGCCATTCTGGGCGGTACACCAGATATTGGTCAAAAAGGTCAGCGACTCGTGCCGCAAGTTGGTGAATTTTACGTTTATCGCTATCATCACTTAAATAGCGTTTCATCGCAGAAAATACCGGATTCTCCAATAGGTCAGGCAATAACCACATGAGTTTCCATGTCATGGCATCTTTGCTAAATGCGCTTTCTTTTGGGATGCCGGGTAACACGCGGGTAAACATTTCCCAGATAAAGGTCGCAGGCAATGGAAATTCAATATTAGCTGCAATGCTAAATTGTTGAGCCAATTGCATTTGTAGCCATTGGGCCATACCTGGGCTTTGCACCAGTACCACTTCTTGCTGAAAAGGGTTATCCAACGGTTCTCGTTCTATCAGCGCAGTTGTTAGCGCTTTGAGTAAATCCAATTGATTAGAATGATAAACCGTGAACATGATGACTCCCTTAAGGCACTATGGAGAATATCCATAAATGATTAAACCAGCTGATTATCACTTGTGGATAAATCCTGAGGTTTAATACTCTAACTTGATAATGAATGAGCGCAATAGGTTATCGTCATTATCCTATTTATAGCCATACAACTAACTCCCTTCACTCGTATTACAAAACCAGCGACTTAATTCCGCCTGCTGCTTCGGTTGTATTCTCAGGGTAAATGTAAACTCCGTGCACTCCCCATCAATTCGCTTTATAAACTGATGGTATTGCCAGTGAGGTTTGATTCCGGAGATAAGTGCCTTAGCAGGCTTGTCACCACCACTGTCAATATGTTGATTAAGCAAAGACCACGCCTGGCGTTGCTGCCATAAAGAAGAAAAACCCTGCAAAAGTGCCTGATGGTATTGCAGCAATCCCAGCAGCGAGACTGAGAAAAAAAGTGCTGCAATTAAGGCCTCTGGCAGGCTAAACCCCTGTTCAGTATGATTTTTAGCATACCGTCGCCAGACACAATATCTTATTAAAGGCAAAATTTAGCATCCTTGTCCGGGCAAAAATCCAGCCAACCATGAGCAGCTTTCACCAATCGATACTGTCCTTTATTTCCTTGTTCTGCATTCAGTTTAGTTCGTTGGTAAAGCATCAAAGGCGGCTGAGTTCCGAAAGATTGGCTTTCTCCCCTAAGAATAAAAAAGCCAGCCAGCGATGACGGTCTGATGCAGGCTTTTAAGCCATATTGTGGCTGTTCATTACAATGCCATACTGCCCCCCTCTGCCGCGGCAAGCTGAATGACCAATTCTGGGTTACTCCCCAATTCAATGATGATGTCGCCTGATTAAAGGCACGCAAGTGGCGCTGTTCCTCCACGGTAATTTTATGAATATTATCCAATTGTCGATGTAAAGCTGACAGCAAAAATAAGCCAAGCGCAAAAAGAGTAGCGATCGCAGCCAAAGTACTCGCCCCCCGCTGTTGCTCCAGTCTCATAAATTATCCCCACGAATGGTATAAGTCAGTTGACGGTGTATTGTCGGATTACCCCTTTTTTGTCCCGCCAATTGCACGCGATAAACCTGATCTGAGGTTTGCTGTGGCAATCGGCTAACAGAAAAATGCGTAATAGTGATGTCTTTCGGATCAAGCAGCTTTTCCCAACCACCGCCAGAACAGTTCAATTCTCCACGTTGGCCTTCTAATGTTTTTTTACGTAGGCGATAACCAAAGTATTCTGACTCCTGATGTTTTGTCCCTTCCCACCGGCCATTGCGGTTGAGGTCATAAGCAACAATCAGGCAAGAGTTTGCTGACTCCCCTTGATATTGCTGTGTGGTAATTGCCTTTCCCTGACACTCGCCATGACAAAATCCCGCCCGCCGAAGATCCTTTTCCACTACCGCCATAACCTGACTGAGAGCTAACTCCAGATGATAATGTTGCTGCAATATTGATATTTGCTTGTGTAATTGGGGAAAAACTTGTGTGGCGGCCATAATAATCATGCTGCCAACACTCAGTGCCAGCATCATTTCTGGCAAGGTAAAACCGGCCCTGTATTTCTGCGAAAAATAACCTGGTACGGAAGCATCCAGCTTCTTTGCTATTTCTGGCATAAATGAATCCCTGCTATTGATTGCCCCTCACTACATAGCCGGATTCGCCCACGGCTGGAGATAATTAACCGGATATGCCCCACCGGATTACTGAGCATAATATTTCCTGCCTGCGCCGTGTTTCTGATGCCATAAAAACCAATTTCTTTATTTAAAGAAATCGTAATAGAAACATCAGGGTAAGGTGGAATAAATATTTCCCCCTCTAATAAAGAACAGGCTATTGTTGGCTTATTACCACTGCCTAAACACCCCTGTTTGTCTTGCCGTACCCACAATAATGTCGTGCTATTGCTGCGATTAGCCTTGGCCTGTAAATGTGTTAGAAAGGCAAGTAACTGGCGAGCACTGTCCGCGAGCCTCTCCCGTTGCCGGTACTGGTGCCAACTCTGCGCCCCCCATACTGTCATGATACCGGCCAAGGCAATGACTAATAGCAGCTCAATAAGGCTAATACCTTTTTGTTTTTTAATAATATTTCCGCTGTTCAAACGCAGTTTATTGAGTCGTAGATTGGTTTTCATGGCGTGAGTTTACGTCGTGAAAAATTGAGATCCAGTAGCGGTTAATTAAGACTGGAAGTGGTACGCAAAATTTTATTTATAGCGACATAAATACCAATAAAGGTGCGCCGCGCCTCGCAATTTTTTGCCAATAGACGTAGTAGATAAAATGAAAGGAATAGCTATTAAAGGGGGTGTTGCAGGCTAAAAATTAGTATACCGGAGCCAAATGGCTCCGGTTTAACATCAGATAGCAATCGGGGCTTTGATACCAGGGTGAGGGTCATACCCTTCAATTTCAAAATCTTCAAAACGATAGTCAAACAATGAAGCAGGTTTACGTTTGATAATCAGTTTTGGCAGCGCCCGCGGTTCACGGCTTAATTGCAGATGAGTTTGCTCAATATGATTGCTGTATAAGTGCGTATCGCCCCCCGTCCAGACAAAATCACCGACTTCCAAATCACATTGCTGCGCCATCATATGCACCAATAATGCGTAGCTGGCAATGTTAAATGGTAAACCGAGGAACACATCGCAAGAGCGTTGATATAGCTGACAAGACAGCTTGCCATCAGCCACATAAAACTGGAAGAAAGCATGGCACGGTGCCAAAGCCATTTGATCCAACTCACCCACATTCCATGCAGAAACGATGATACGACGAGAGTTTGGGTCAAGCTTAAGTTGCTCCACCACTTTACTCAATTGGTCAATCTGGCGGCCATCAGCAGCGCCCCAAGCGCGCCATTGCTTACCATAAACCGGGCCAAGGTCGCCGTTTTCATCCGCCCATTCATCCCAGATTGAGACATTATTTCCCTTCAGATAACCAATATTGGTATCGCCATTGAGAAACCATAACAGCTCATGGATGATGGAACGTAAATGGCAGCGCTTGGTGGTCACCAGTGGGAAACCATCTTGTAAATTGAAACGCATCTGATGCCCAAAAATTGACAGCGTCCCAGTACCGGTGCGGTCATCTTTAGCAGTGCCTTCTTCCAGCACTTTTTTCATCAAATCCAGATACTGTTTCATGTTACCTCACGAAAGTTGTTGCGCAGGACGGCGATACGCCCAAATCATCATAATGATACCGGCCAGAATCATAGGTACAGAGAGGATCTGCCCCATGCTGATCACGCCGTCGAACAAGCCAAGCTGGGCATCAGGCTGGCGGAAACATTCCACAATAATTCGGAACGCGCCATAACCAATCAGGAACAGGCCTGAAACACTGCCCATAGGGCGCGGCTTGCGGATAAACAGGTTCAGGATGATAAACAGCACCACCCCTTCCAGAATCATTTCATATAATTGCGAAGGGTGACGCGGCAATACACCGTATTGATTGAAGATTGCCTGCCACTTAGCAGGGTCTGCGGCAACAATCGCAATATCTTCGCCCCGAGAGGTCGGGAACAGCATCGCCCATGGAGTATCCGTTGTGACCCGACCCCACAGCTCGCCATTGATAAAATTACCCAGACGGCCAGCGCCTAAGCCAAATGGAATCAGTGGAGCAATAAAATCAGCAACCTGGAAGAAATGGCGCTTGGTGCGGCGAGCGAACCACAGCATCACACAGATAACACCAATCAAACCGCCGTGGAATGACATGCCGCCATCCCACACCTTAAACAGGTAGAGTGGATTATCGAGGAACAGCGGCAGGTTATAGAACAGAACATAACCAACACGACCACCGACAAACACCCCGAGGAAGCCAGCGTAAAGGAGATTTTCAACTTCTTCTTTGGTCCAGCCACTGCCCGGCTTATTGGCCCGACGAACCGCCAACCACATAGCGAAGACGAAGCCCACCAAGTACATCAGGCCATACCAATGCAGGGAAACCGGGCCAATTGAGAAAATGACCGGATCGAATTTAGGAAACGCCAGATAGCTATTGCTCATCTATCACCACGAAATGTCTCATATTTTGAGAGAATTAATGTTCTTGCCCGGTTAGGGCTTCAGGTTGCGCATAATAGCATAGCCTGGGGGCACTCAGGGGAGCTACAGTAGGTAAAGTTCTGTAACATTACTTTCCGCCGCGAATCAAACCGCCTAACCCTCTACGCTCCATAAATGCCGCTGTGAGATGGCGTACATCCGTGGTCATTTGGGCGTTTAATACCCGCTCAGCCAAGGCTTGTGCATCCACTAAGTCTATATTACGCAGCAGATATTTAATGCGCGCCACACTGCGACCATTCATACTGAGGTTGCGATACCCCAGCCCAACCAGCAGCAAAGCACCCATCGGGTCGCCCGCCATTTCACCACATAAACTCACTTGCAGGCCAGACTGTGTCGCCTGAGTTAAAATGTGGCTCAACACTTGTAGCATCGCCGGATGCAAACTGTCATACAGTGAAGCAACTCGTGTGTTATTACGGTCTACCGCCAGTAAATATTGCGTCAGATCGTTGGTGCCAACCGAGATAAAATCGACTCGCGATTTCAGATACGGCAGCATAAATATCATGGCCGGCACTTCAACCATCACACCCAATTTGGGCTGTGGCAATTCGTAGCCCAAAACTTCCTGAACTTCACGGCCAGCACGATCAATCAGGCGTTTTGCCTCATCGACTTCTTCCAAACTGGTGATCATCGGCAATAAAATACCCAGATTACCGGTTCCGGCATTAGCCCTAAGCATCGCTCTGACTTGGATCAAAAAGATCTCTGGCTGATCGAGCGTGACACGGATACCGCGCCAGCCCAGGCAGGGGTTCTCTTCACTAATCGGCATATAAGGAAGCTGTTTATCCGCACCGATGTCCAGTGTTCTGAGTGTGACCGGTTTGTTCGGGTAAAGCTGTAACATGCCTTGATACTGTGCCACCTGCTCTTCCTCGGATGGGAAGCCACTTTGCAGCATAAAGGGAATCTCGGTGCGATAGAGGCCCACGCCATCCACTCGCCCACCCAGCAGTTGTTCATGTTCCGGGCTAAGGCCCGCATTGAGCATCACCTGGATCCGCTCACCACTTTTCAGCGCGGCAGGTTGCTCAACATCATCTTCAGCCAGCTTACTAAGTTCAATCTCTTCCGTGACCAGCCGTTGATACTCTTTGACCAGCACCGGCTCAGGATCAACCAGCACTTCGCCGCGATAACCATCAACGATCAGTAACCGCTGGTTCAGCAACGCAGGTTGAATATCTGCGCCCATTACCGTCGGGATCCCCATGGCGCGCACCAGAATGGCGGCATGGGAGTTAGCTGCACCATCCCGCACCACCACACCGGCGAGGCGATCTTGTGGTACTTCAGCCAATAATGTGGCGGTTAACTCATCGGCAACCAGAATAAAACGCTCAGGCCACTGGCTGGCACCAGAAGTGCTGTCGTCGAGATGAAACAGCAAGCGCTGACCCAATGCCCGCAGATCACTGGCGCGCTCGCGCATATAAGTATCTTGTAAGCTGGCAAACTGCGCGGCAAATTGTTCGACGACTTGCTTAACCGCCCATTCAGCCACTGATCCGGCATCAATTTGAGCGAAAAGTTCGCGCTTTAGGCGAGCATCATTAAGCAAGTGAGAATAGAGATCGAAAATCGCCGCGCTCTCTTTTTGTGAGCTGGCGGCGAAGCGCTTACTAAAGCGACGGAATTCAGCTGCGGCTTCCTCCAGCGCTTGTGTTAGGCGTTCACGCTCTTGGGCAGTATCGAGTGTCGAGGCCTCGTAAACCAAATCGAGGGAAGGCTGCGAAGTATCCTGCCAGCCCTCAGCAACCGCAACCCCGGGTGCCGCAGCGAGTGCGCGGATCCGCGTTTGTCGGTATTGGCCAAAAATGGCATTGAGTTGAGATTGAGAAAGAATGCCCGCCAGTTGTGTTGCCAGCGTGACCATGAATGACTCTTCGCTCTCATCAAACTGACGATGTTCACGTTGCTGAACCACCAGCACACCAAGCAATTGGCGACGATAAATAATAGGCACCCCGAGGAACGCCCGAAAGCGATCCTCTTTAACTTGGGGAACATATTTAAAACTGGGGTGACTTTGTGCATCAGCCAGGTTAATGGGCTCAGCCAGGCGCCCTACCAACCCGACAATTCCTTCGTCAAAGGCTAGCGTAATGGTGCGACCACGGGGCTTTTTCAAACCCCGAGTTGCCATTAGGTAGTAACAACGGCGGTCATTATCTGCCAGATAAATCGAGCAAACTTCCGTGTCCATCGCCAGACAGGTTTCATTGACCAACAGCTCTAACGCATCCGTTAGGCTAGTTGCCATCGCCACTTTCTCAACTATTTCTCGCAAACGCGTGAGCATGATCGGCTTAACTTAACCTCTTTTACGGCGATAAGCTGGCGGTACCCGTGGCGGAGCTGCCTCCTGCACAGGCATTACGGTTGGAGCAAATTCTTTCATCACGCGACGATAAACATCCCGTTTAAAGGACACCACCTGACGCACCGGATACCAATAACTGACCCATCGCCAGCCATCAAACTCCGGAGTACTGCTGCGTTGCATGTTGATATCGGCTTCATTACACATTAACTGTAGTAGAAACCATCGCTGTTTTTGGCCGATGCATACCGGCTTTGTATCCCAACGCACCAAACGTTTTGGTAATTTGTAGCGTAACCAGTTACGGGTTGAAGCCAGAATTCGGACATCCTTTTTGTTAAGTCCTACTTCTTCAAAAAGTTCACGATACATTGCCTGCTCTGGTGTTTCACCGGGGTTTATCCCCCCTTGAGGAAACTGCCAGGAGTGCTGACCGTAACGCCTGGCCCACAACACTTCTCCCTGCCGATTACAAATTACAATACCCACGTTCGGGCGGTAGCCATCATCATCGATCACCGGACTACCTCGATAAGCTTAAAACTCAAAGATGCTCTGATTGTTTCACACTAGCAACAGGCGGTAAACCACTGCTTATCCGCCAACGAAACCTGATAACTCTGGGATAACTCACAGATATTGGCAAAGTTATAAACACCCTGAGGACTGCACCCCCTATTTTATTCACTTTTTCTGTGGATATAGGTGTGCAGAACTCTAGGGAAAAGCAGGTACAACTCATTTTAACGTAATTATACGCCAAAAATATCTAAAAAAATAAGTGATTAATTTCAACAAAATAACAGGTTTCCCACAGGTATTTACGCTACTAAAATGTGATCTACATCCGTTTTGGATCTGAGGCTGGCTAAAGATCAATCAATGTAGTTTTTATCCACAGATAATGAGGTAAAGTTATGCAAAAAACAGCAAAACGCGCAAAAAAACCTGCCGTCAAGGCTGTAAATTGAACCAGTGATCGTGATTTATTGAGGTTATCCAATAAATCTGTGGATAAATAGGTGTAAGATCCTGTTCATTATTCCTGTCAGCAGGTGCACAAGATAGTCAGAGTAAAAGTATTTACCGGGCGGAAGGAAAGAAAACTTCCGTTAAATCATGCTATTATTTGTTTCTGCGGGACGGGATAACAATACATCTACGGTCACTTTTATTTCAGCTCACTTTTTAACCGACTTTAGCAGGTTTCCATTTTATGTCTGTTTATTCACTGCCCCCGGCACCGCCCACTGATGAACATCAACTTTTTCAACGTGCTGAAGCACTCTCAGGTTTTACTCTCGGCGAATTGGCAAGCAGAGCGGGCTGGAACATTCCAGCAGATTTAAAACGGATAAAGGGCTGGGTGGGTATGTTGCTGGAATTCTATCTGGGGGCCAGCGCGGGCAGTAAACCTGAACAGGATTTTGCCAATATTGGTATCGAGCTGAAAACTATTCCTATCAGCGCCCAAGGCAAACCGCTGGAGACCACTTTCGTCTGTGTTGCCCCCCTGACCGGTAATAGCGGTATCACTTGGGAAAGCAGCCATGTACGGCATAAATTGGCCCGCGTGTTGTGGGTGCCTGTTGAAGGTGAACGCCAAATTCCGTTAGCACAGCGTCGGGTTGGCGCTCCTTTATTGTGGAGCCCGAATGAGGAAGAGGAAGAATTACTGCGCCGCGATTGGGAAGAGTTAATGGATCTTATCGTTTTGGGCAAAGTTGAAACTATTACGGCTCGTCATGGCGAAGTCTTACAATTGCGCCCGAAAGCCGCCAATAGCCGCGCATTAACTGAAGCCATCGGCGAACACGGACAGCCCATCATGACCTTACCGCGCGGTTTTTATCTGAAAAAAACCTTTACCGGCCCGATGCTGGCCCGTCACTTTTTGCTTTAACAGATGAATCCTATTATTCCGCTTAACCAATAAACGCGTATAATTGTATCTTTGTGTTTCCGCAAACTCCGTAATTTCCGTAAGGTGTAAGGCACAATGTTTGAATGGATTGCCGATCCAAATGCCTGGTTGGCGCTAGGCACACTGACTATCCTCGAGATCGTTCTCGGCATAGACAATATTATTTTCCTTTCTTTAGTGGTCGCTAAATTACCTAAAGCGCAGCAAAACAAAGCCCGTCGTCTTGGCTTGGCCGGTGCGATGCTTATGCGTTTGGCATTACTGGCTTCTATCGCTTGGGTTATCCGCCTGACTGAGCCGCTATTTACGCTGGCAGGTCATGGTATCTCGATGCGGGATATCATTTTGCTGTTGGGTGGCTTGTTCCTGATTTGGAAGGCTAGCAAAGAAATTCATGAAACCATTGAGGGCAGTGATACTGACCACAGCAGTAATGTCAGTTCTTTCTTTGCGGCTATCGTGCAAATCATGCTGTTGGATATCATTTTTAGCCTGGACTCGGTGATAACTGCGGTAGGGCTGTCAGATCATCTGTTCATTATGATGGCCGCAGTCGTCATTGCCGTGGGCGTAATGATGTTTGCTGCCCGGCCGATTGGTGAGTTTGTTAACCGCCATCCTTCCGTCAAAATGCTGGCATTATCTTTCCTGATTTTAGTCGGGTTTACCCTGATGTTGGAAAGTTTCCAGATTCATATTCCGAAAGGCTACATCTACTTCGCCATGTTCTTCTCAATGGGTGTTGAAACCCTCAACCTCATGCGCGGAAAGAAAAATAAGCCAGTAAAATAAAAATATCGCGGGTGCGATTCGTCGCACCCCTTTCCCACTATTTTCTGCACTTTTTCTTTGTCCTCTTCCCCCTGCCGCAGTGCTTAGTTATAGTCGGATAAGGCGGGTTTGACTTAGCCTGATAACTTCAGACACAAAGGAAGGTCGGCAATGCAATATCATCGTATCCCCCACAGTTCATTAGAAGTCAGCCTGCTGGGTCTGGGCACCATGACTTTTGGTGAACAAAACAGTGAAGCCGATGCCCATGCTCAACTGGATTATGCCGTTGCAGCCGGTATTAACTTAATTGATACCGCAGAAATGTATCCGGTTCCCCCAAAACCTGAAACCCAAGGGTTAACCGAGCAATACATTGGTAGCTGGATAAAAGCCCGCGGTAGTCGAGACAAAATTATTTTAGCCAGCAAAGTCTCCGGGCCGTCACGCGGAAACGATAAGCCCATTCGCCCGAATATGGCACTGGATCGAAAAAACATCCGTGTTGCGCTGGAAGATAGCCTCCGACGCCTCAATACCGATTATATTGATATTTATCAGTTACATTGGCCACAACGAGAAACCAACTGTTTTGGTAAACTGAATTATCGTTACAGTGAACAAACCGCTGTTGTCACCTTGCTTGAGACACTGGAAGCGCTGAACGAGCAGGTGCGCGCTGGTAAAATCCGCTATATCGGGGTTTCGAATGAAACACCTTGGGGCGTGATGCGTTATCTGCAACTGGCAGAAAAACATGATTTGCCGCGTATTGTGTCGATTCAAAATCCCTACAGTTTGCTTAACCGCAGTTTTGAAGTAGGTTTGGCCGAGATAAGTCAACACGAAGGAGTGGAACTGCTGGCTTACTCTAGCCTGGCGTTTGGCACTCTGAGCGGTAAATACCTCAATGGTGCACAACCTGCCGGGGCGCGTAATACCTTATTTAGCCGATTCACCCGTTATACCGGGCCACAAGCTCAATTAGCCACAGCTGAATATGTGGCGTTGGCAAAACGTCATGGGCTGGATCCCGCACAGATGGCATTGGCTTTTGTACGTCAGCAACCTTTTGTTGCCAGCACATTGCTGGGTGCAACCACGTTGGAACAACTGAAAAGCAATATTGATAGCCAGGATGTGGTGTTGAGTCAGGAAATATTGAATGCATTGGAAGAGATTCACACCCGCTTTACCTTCCCTGCGCCTTAATCCTGTCTCTCTTTAAATAGCCAAAAGGCCGCTAATGTGGCCTTTCGTTTTTATCATCGAATCATTCAGTCGCTTTACGTCGCTGTTGACGCCACTGCCAGCCCCAAAGTAACGCGATTGCCAGTGCGAATATCACGCCGAAGCCAACCCCCACCGCTATCACCGGCACGCCAAGTTTCACCACCACTGAGAATAAGCCCAGCATCAGCAGCATCGCGGTGTTTTCACCGAGATTTTGCACTGCAATAGCATTACCGGCACCGACGCTATTCTTGCCGCGCTCCTGCAATAAAGCATTAAGCGGAACCACAAAGAATCCGCCCAAAATCCCGATGATAATCAGCAGCAGATAGGCCATCGGCATACTGTGTTGCAGAGCAAAAATCGCCACCGCCACACCAATGAGTACACCAGCCGGTAAGCAACGTTTCACGGTTTTCAATGTGACGAAACGGGCCGCAGCTCCCGCCCCCACAACAATACCAATTGCCACCATCGCATTTAGCAGTGTGGGGGTGGCATTATCCGTAATCCCTAGCGCAATGGGTACCCAGAGCACTAACAGGAAACGCAGAGTAACCCCAGCGCCCCAAAATAGACTGGTTCCCGCCAGTGAGAAGCGAGTTTCACCATCGCGCCATAAAACCCGGCAAGCGGTAAAGAAGCTGCCGGTCATTGCCCGAGGTCGCCATGAGCTGCCTGAACGAGCAGCAGCTAGCTTTGGGATAAACATATTAGCGACCACCGCAATGGCATACACCAGTGCGCACACACCCAATGCCGCGCCCAAGTGCCAGTCTGCCAACACGCCCCCCGCGACCGAGCCGAGTAAAATAGCGGCTATGGTTGAAGCTTCCATCATACCGTTGGCTTTAACCAACTGTTCGCCAGAGGTGATTTCACCCAAAATGCCATATTTAGCGGGTGAATAAGCCGCAGCCCCCACGCCCACCAGGCTATACCCCAGAAACGGATTAAAACCAAAACAGATAACCAGCGCACCGGCCAGCTTCAAGCCGTTCGCCACCATCATCACCCGCCCTTTGGCAAAGCTATCGGCAAATTGCCCGACAAACGGAGCCAAAACGATATAGGTCGCGACGAATGCCATTTGTAAAATAGGCTGGCTCCAGTCGGGATATAACTGCTGCTTAATTAATGCCAGGGTGGCAAAAAGCAGTGCGTTATCACCAAAAGCCGAGAAAAACTGCGCACATAGAACCGCGATCATCCCTCTGGATAACAACGGCTTATCTGCTAATGCTTGCTGACTCATGCGCTCATCTCCGGATCTTCCGCCATTTTACTTAATGTCACAAAGTCAGGTTTGCCGCTCCCCAACAGAGGCAAGGCTTTCACCACCCGGATGTCGCGCGGTACCGCCAGCTCAGGCACACCGCTTTCCCGCGCTGCTTTAACTAATTTCTCGCGAGTTATCTCACTGTCGGTGGTAAACAGCACCAAGGCTTCCCCTTTGGCGCTATCTGTTTTCGTGGCTGCCGCATGTTGTCCTTCTGGTGAAATTCGCAGTACCAGCTGCTCGACACTTTCCAGTGATACCATTTCTCCGGCTAATTTAGCAAAGCGCTTCATACGACCACGAATGGCGCAGAATCCTTGTTCATCGATAGCTACAATATCACCGGTGTCATACCAGCCCGCCTCCTGCTCACCCTGTATATTTTCAGCGGAAGGTTGCTCCAGCACGCCCGGTTTCTCTACCCGCAGGTAGCCGCGCATAATATTCGGGCCACGCAGTTGTAAGCGCCCGCCCTGTTCGATTCCCGGCACAGGGATCAGGCGAGATTCCATGCCCGGCAAAATGCGGCCCACAGTATTCACTTTTGCCGCCATCGGCACGTTAATTGCCACGACTGGCGCGCATTCCGTCACACCATAACCTTCCAAAATACGAATACCAAACTTGTCTTGCCACATCTGTTTGGTGCTATCAGCCAGCTTTTCAGCACCAGCCACCACATAACGCAAGCGGGCAAAATCGTATGGATGGGCAAAGCGGGCATAATTTCCCAAGAAAGTGGATGTACCAAATAACACGGTACAGTTACGGTCATACACCAGTTCAGGTACTACTCGATAATGCAGTGGGCTTGGATAAAGGAATACACGGCTGCCGGTCATTAACGGTGTGAATAAACCGACAGTCAGGCCAAAAGCATGAAACAGTGGCAGTGACGACATAAAACGATCACGCGGCGTAAAGTCTGCAATGGTGCGGATCTGCTCAACGTTTGCCAATAAGCTGGCATGTGAATGCACCACACCTTTAGGGTTGCCTTCTGAACCGGAGGTAAACAAGATCAAGGCACTATCATCGGCTTGTTGTGGCACCATCGCCCGACGTGGGCAGCATAAATGGAATAAAATCCATAACTTATCAGCCAGTGTAACCGTATCTTTTAAATCTTCCAGATAGACCCAATTGGCCTCTGTGACCTGTTCAGGTAAATGTGTCAGCTTGCCTTTTTCCAGGAACTGGCGCGAGGTGATGATAGTCTTCAGGGACGCCGCAGTGATGGCACTTTTCAGCCCTTTGGCACCGGAGGTGTAGTTAAGTAGCGCCGGGATACGGCCACGGAGAGTCGCAGCGAAAATCGCCGCTGCCGTGATAGTCGCATTGGGTAATAGCATCCCCACATGCTCTCCCTGCGCAGTAAAACGTTGCAGGATACGGCTGATACCTAAGATTTTCTTTAGCAACGTTTGATAACTATCTTCTTTAAAGGAAATATCTTCGATGCACGGTTTAAAGCGCCCATAACGCGTTTGTGCGGATAGCAACGCTTCAAAAAGTGTTTCACGTGGCACGATAGCCATCCGCGCCGCCATCATAATTGCGTGTAAGCGCTCACCCGCCAGCACCCGGCGGTCACGGGCACGCGGCGCTTGTGGCATAGGTAAAGTGGTCGCGGGCAGTACATGAATACTGATTTTCGGGAACCAACGGACTTTTAGCACATCCCCCAGTCGCCCAAAGCGGGTAAATTCAGGGCCTTCCAGACGGATGGGAACCACCGCTGCACCTGATTTCGCAGCAACAAATGCTGCACCATCATAGATTTTCATTAATGAGCCGGTCACCGTGATGCGCCCTTCGGGGAATATCACCACCGGCCTGCCCTGTTCGACCATTCTAACCAAGTGTTTAATTGCCATTGGCTTGGTCGGATCAAGCGCAACAAAGTCCACATAGGGTTTCAACCAACGCATATACCAGCTTTCAGTAATGTTGGAATAGACCGCAAACACCGGTTTTATTGGGAGAAACAGCGCTAACAAAGCCCCATCAAGGAAAGAAACGTGATTTGGCGTAATAATCAGTTTTTGGTGCGAAAACTGGTCAGTAATACCATCAATGGTGACGCGAAATAACCCACGGAAAAGAGCGCGCAGCAAACGATAAGCCATGTCTGTTTCTCTATAAGTCGATGAATATACAAAGGAGAGAATACTATAGAATGAGAGAGAATAGCGCGAAGAGGGTGCAGCAGAGAGGACAAATAAAAAAAAACCTACGCATCTGCGTAGGTCGGTGCAAATAAAAAACTGGCTTTAACACACAGCGTATGTTGATTACTCACCAATTAATACCTCTGGGATCACTACTCTATCCGTTTAAGTGAAACCTCAGCCAGCAAGCAATCGCAACATTTACGTGCAAAGTGTAACCAGGAGTGAACATTGTCAGAAAGGCGAAAAGGTTTGTAATTCATTGCGGTACATCCGATACATCAGTACCGCTGAATAAGTACAACTGTATTAATACAGTGCCACCTCAACCAGACAACTCATCGCGTTCGGGCCTTGGGTCAAACGAGAAGTACCAATATCTAATGTCAGGACATTAGGATTACCGGATTGCTCAACTTGATGTTGTTCGCTACCAAAAGGCTGTTTGCCCCCAAAACCGGGATCAAACCAGGCCCCCGTTGCCATCAGCACCACCCCACGCGTCACACCGTCAGTAATACGTACCCCCGCCAGACAACTTCCGCGTAAATTACTCACTTTAACCTGGCTACCTTCCGTAATTTCACGATGGGCGGCATCCTGTGGGTGCATATAGAGAGTTTCGCGACCGGCGGTTTTATTCCCCTGCGCCAAGGGAGCAGGATCAAGCTGGCTATGCAGGCGATCACTCGGCTGGATAGAGATCAAATGCAGCGGCCATTGCTTAGCTTGCGGCGCACCCAGCCATTCAATAGGTGGCTTCCATTGGGCATGCGGGGCAAAATCCTCATATTGGTAACTGGCTATTTTTTCACTGAATAATTCAATTTTACCGCTCGGCGTCTGCAGAGGATTAACCTGCGGATCGGCACGGAAAGCATCGAAGAAAACGAACTCTTTCTGCGGAGCCGGTAGATCCACATGCCCCCGTTGCCAGAAAGTCTCAAAATCAGGCCATTCCACCTCATGAGGCTGTTGTGCGACACCGCACTCCTGATAAATATGTTTGATCCACGCCATTTCATCGCGCCCTTCAGTGAAGGTGTCGCGATAACCGAGCCGCTCAGCTAAGTCAGCGAAAATATCAAAATCGTGCCGAGCCTGATGTTGCGGGGCAATGGCCTGATGCATTGCCAATACATAGCGATCCCGAGACGATCCACCAATATCATTGCGCTCCAGCGAGCTGGTGACCGGCAACACGATATCTGCCATTTTCGCTGCGGGTGTCCACCAGATATCCTGCACAATCACGGTATCCGGCTTTTGCCAGCCCTCCACCAGCCGATTCAATTGCTGATGATGGTGGAAAGGATTGCCACCCGCCCAGTGCACCAAATGAATGTCCGGATAGTTATGAGTTTCCCCCTGAAACTGATAAGGCTGCCCCGGTTGCAGCAACATGTCACAAATCCGCGCCACCGGAATCGCCAGCCCCGCTGGATTTTTCCCCACCGGCATACTTGGCCCCGGGGTATCAATTCTGGGATTACCCACGCCATTCATTGAGCCGTGACCAAACGAGAAACCGCCGCCGGGTAAACCCACTTGCCCTAACATTGCCGATAACGCAATGACCATCCAATAAGGTTGTTCGCCGCGATGCGCGCGCTGGACGGAATAGGAGCAAGTCATAAAGCTGCGCACACCAATAAGTTGCTGTGCCAACTGACTAATTCTTGCCGCTGGAATACCTGTAATGTCTCTGGCCCAGTCTGGGGTTTTCGCTATGCCATCATTCACTCCACGAATGTAATCAGCTAATTGCTCATAGCCCACACAATGAGAAGCCAGGAAAGCCTTATCCTCCCCCTCAAGGCGCTGAATTTCATACGCCAGTGCCAGCATCAGTGCCACATCGGTGTTAGGACGAATGGGGATCCATTCTGCATTCACAAAGTCCGGGCAATCATCGCGCATCGGGCTGATGTTAATCACTGGTGTGCCCTTTTGTGCCAATTTCTCCAGCCAGGGTTTTAATGAATGTTCCGCCGAACCGCCAGAGGACACCTGAGCATTTTTCAGCGCCAATCCGCCGAAAGCGATGAACAGTTCGCAATGCTCCACGACACTGGGCCAAGAGGTCACCCTGCCCGTCAGTGGGCTAAAAGTCCCGATGACATAAGGTAAGAAAAACTGTGCTGATCCCCAGCTGTAGTTACCCAGTTGATCAACACCGCCGCCGCCACTGAAATAGAAACGCCTAACTAATGAGCGAGCGTGATGTAAACGCCCAGCAGAAGACCAGCCGTAGGAGCCGGTAAACAGCCCTGATGGGCCATACTGGTCTCTCACACGGCGATTCTCTTCTGCGACTAAATCCAGCGCGACATCCCAGTCCACCTCAACAAAGTCTTCCCGCCCACGCAAAGTACGATCACTTTTTTCACGTTGCTGCAGCCACGAGCGACGTACTGCGGGTTTGCGGATACGTTTGTCGGAATACACCATCGGGGTAATGGAATCCAATAATGGTGAAGGATTGGGATCATCAGCAAAGGGTTCACAGCGGATCAGTTTGCCATCTTCGACAACTGCGGTATAAGCGCCCCAGTGGGCAAGCTGGGGGTAACGGGTGATGGACATGGCTATCTCAGGCAATTGAATAGATCATAAAAGTAACATTCACATAGTGGTAAGCCCAAAGCATAATTTTGACTAAACATAATCGTTTTGGACTAAGCTGCCACTGGCTATTTTGTTGACAGGCATCTGACAGGGTGACTTCGTTTGTCGCCAATCGCGAGCCATGTTCCTAATTTCCTTTTCTTTGGTTTTTTCTCACCAAGTTGCGATCATCCCCCCTTGCGGACAGCTTCATTTTCCGCAAAACTGAGTGATGTAAGCGATTACCCTGAAAATATCTGGAAGAAAAATGGCCACTATTAAGGATGTTGCCAAGTTGGCGGGTGTTTCCGTCGCTACGGTATCTCGCGTTATCAATAATTCGCCCAAGGCCAGTGAAACATCAAGAAAGGCAGTATGCAGCGCCATGGAGCAGTTGCAATATCACCCGAATGCCAATGCGCGGGCGCTAGCACAGCAATCCACAGAAACTGTCGGGATGATTGTTTCTGATGTATCAGACCCCTTCTTTGGCTCTATGGTCAAAGCGGTAGAGCAAGTGGCTTATGCCACCGGTAATTTTCTATTGATTGGAAACGGTTACCATGATGCAGAGAAAGAGCGTCAAGCTATCGAACAATTGATTCGTCATCGCTGCGCTGCGCTGGTGGTTCATGCCAAAAAATTATCTGATGAAGAATTGACGTCATTAATGCAGCAAATCCCTGGCATGGTGTTGATTAACCGCACCCTCCCCGGTTTTGAAACCCGTTGTGTGGCGTTGGATGACCGTTATGGTGCCTGGCTGGCAACCCGCCATCTGATTCAACAAGGGCATAAACGAATAGCAATTATTTGCTCCAATCATCAAATTTCTGATGCCACCGATCGTCTGCAAGGTTATCTGGATGCTCTGGAAGAGTTTGGTATTGCGGTTGATGACCGCTTAATTTCCTACGGTACGCCGGATGAAATTGGTGGTGAACAAGCCATGACTGACTTACTTGGCCGAGGCCGAAACTTCACTGCAGTCACTTGTTATAACGACTCGATGGCGGCGGGAGCATTATCCGTGCTCAGCGATAACAGTATCGAGGTGCCACAAGAGATCTCATTGATCGGTTTTGACGATGTGTTGATCTCCCGTTATCTGCGCCCGCGGCTGACCACCATTCGCTATCCCGTTGTGGCAATGGCGACACAGGCCGCAGAATTAGCACTGGCGCTAGCCAATAACACGCCACTGCCTGAAACCACCAATATGTTCAGCCCAACACTGGTGCGTCGCCATTCGGTCGCCAGCCCACAAACTATGACTCATCCACAAACTATGACTAACCCACAAACACCCGTAGATGACTGAGGCGTCTGGTGGTCATTATTAAATCAACTCTAATGCGATAAGTTCTTCAATGGTTTGGCGGCGGCGGATTAAACGCGGCTGCCCCTGTTCAAACAAGACTTCTGGCAATAATGGCCGACTATTGTAGTTGGAAGACATTGAAGCACCATAGGCACCAGTGTCATGGAATACCAGATAATCGCCAATATTGGCGGCGGGTAATTTACGAGTCTCAAGCCCGCCCCCCGCTTCCTGAGTAAACACATCTCCTGACTCGCAAAGCGGGCCAGCAACCACAGTATCAATCAGCGGTTCGTTAGCAAGTGAGCGCCCGTCAGCTGGCAACACTGAAATATGGTGGTAACTGCCATACATGGCTGGTCGCATCAAATCATTGAAGCCCGCATCCACCAATACATAATGCCGACGTCCCATATTTTTCACCGCCCGCACCTGCGCAATTAATACTCCAGCTTCAGCAACCAGGAAGCGGCCGGGTTCAATCTCAAGACTGACTGGATGGCCTAAATGCGCGGCAATCCGCTCGCGAGCGCTGTTCCATAAGCCGTAATAATGCTCGGTATCAATCTCATCATCGCCAGATTGATAAGGGATTGATAAACCACCACCGGCAGAAATAGCACTGATATCCTGCCCCAGCGCAATCACCTGTTGCACCATAGCATCACACACTTGTTCCAAATGCTGATAATCAACACCAGAACCAATATGCATATGTATCCCCACCAGCGTTAATCCATATTGCTGAATTTTCTCAATGGCTTGCGGCAAGTCCTCATGCCAAATACCGTGTTTGCTGTTTTCACCGCCAGTATTAGTTTTCTGACTGTGTCCGTGGCCAAAACCTGGATTAACCCGCAACCAAACCGGGTGACCGGGCGCATGCTGCCCCAGTTGATCAAGCATATCAATGGAACCCGCATTAACCGGAATGCTTAATTCTGTCACGCGCAGTAAGGTAGCCTGATCCAGCAAATCGGCGGTAAAGACAATCTCAGCAGGTTCCTGCCCCGGCTGAAAACCAGCCTGCAAAGCGCGCTCAATTTCGCCCAGAGATACCGAGTCAACTTTCACACCTTGCTCATGCATCAAGCGCAAAATATGAATATTTGAGCAAGCTTTCTGGGCAAATCGAATCACATCAAAATGCCGCAATTGATTGATTTTTTGAGTGATAATTTCGCCATCATAAGCCCAAACCGGGCAACCAAAACGTTCTGGCAAGGCAATCAGATTTTGAGCCGTCAGTGCCGAAGAGGTGTCATTAAGTGCGCGCGGCATAGGTCTTTCCTAATAATGGGGTCAATATATGGGGCGAAAATAATGATTTCGCTGATGGGTTATTATTAGCAATATCGTGGGTGTGAAGAAAATATCTATTTGCCCTTAGTCTATTCATTTATGATATGGATTAGATTAAACAGTCGCCACCGCAGGAGAGCTGTGATGCCCGCAATTTCCCTACGACAAATAGAAATTTTTCATGGTGTTATGACCACCGGCAATCTGACTGAAGCCGCGTTATTACTCCAAACGTCACAACCTACTGTCAGCCGCGAATTGGCTCGTTTTGAGCAATTAGTTCAATTAAAACTGTTTGACCGCGTGCGCGGGCGGCTGTACCCCACAGTGCAAGGCTTGCGCTTATTTGAAGAGGTTCAGCGCTCCTATTATGGGCTTGATCGTATTAAACAGGCTGCCGAAGGGATACGCCAATTCCAACATGCGCAGCTTTCTATTGCCTGCCTGCCAGTATTTTCTCAGTCATTGCTTCCTGCGGTGTGCAAACCTTTTATTGACCGCTATCCGGAAGTTAGCCTGAGCGTTATCCCGCAAGAATCACCTTTATTAGAAGAATGGCTTTCGGCTCAGCGGCACGACCTCGGCTTGACTGAGAATACACAAACCCCTGCGGGCACGGTGCGCCATGCGCTGATGACCGTAAATGAAGTTTGCGTATTACCCTGCGGCCACCCCTTGCTGGAAAAAGCCGTACTGACTCCGCAAGATTTTCAGGGCGAGAACTTTATCAGCCTGTCAGTCACCGACAGTTATCGCCAGTTATTAGATAATCTCTTTACCGAACAAGGTATTAATAGAAGATTAGTTTTGGAGACTCATAGCGCAGCTTCAGTTTGTGCCATGGTGCGAGAAGGCGTGGGGGTCTCTATTGTTAATCCATTAACCGCTCTGGATTATATTGGTGCAGGAGTCAATGAAGGTGTTTGCATACGGCCATTCAGTGTTGACATTCCTTTTACTATCAGTTTGATACAACCGATACATCGCCCATCATCCAGCCTGGTTGATACCTTCATTGAGCATTTAAAACAGCAGGCAATCACCTTCCAACAACGTCTGGCAGCGGTGATTGCCCAACAGTACTCATCTCTTAATTAAAGCGCAGTGGCCTTACCGGCGCGCGCCCGAGAAAACGTAAACAGACATAACAGCAAACCAACAACCGCCAGTGCAGCGGCGGCTAGCGGGACGACGGTCAATCCCAATCCTTTGGCAATCACCACACCTCCGACCCACGCACCTAAAGCATTGCCAACGTTAAAGGCCGCAATATTAAGTGTTGATACCAGATTAGGGGCTTTTTTGCCGTAAGCGACCACGTTAATTTGCAAGGCAGGCACGGCTGAAAATGCCGCAGCAGACCACAAGAAGAGTGTCACTTCCGCGGCCAGTAATGAGTAACTTGTCCAACTGAATAGAGCGGAAAATATCGCGATGAGTAGGAAAGTCGTCGTCAGGCTCACGGATAAACGCCAATCCGCCAACCGCCCCCCCACAATATTGCCCAATGTCAGGCCCACGCCCATCAACAACAAGGTCCAACTGATGCCATGCTCAGAAACCTGAGTCACTTCAGTCAGAATTGGGGCGATATAAGTAAACAGGGCAAACATAGCCGCGGCAAAAAAGACCGTCATCAGCAATGATAACCAGATCCCCCCTCCGCGCAGAGCAGCAATTTCCTTACGTAACTCGGTTGGGGCTTCCTCCTGAGAAGAAGGCAACTTGCGGTAGAGTGCTGCCAATGATAATAAACCGATGACCGAAACAACCCAGAATGTTGAGCGCCAGCCAAAAGCTTGCCCCAACGCAGTTCCTAAAGGAACCCCCAGCACATTGGCGAGTGTCAGGCCGGTGAACATCAGAGCCACTGCGGATGCCCGTCTATTAGGGGCCACCAAATTAGAAGCAACCACCGCGCCAATACCAAAAAAGGCCCCATGACTTAGTGCGGTAATAACCCTGGCTAACATCAGGAAATCATAACTGTATGCCAGTGCGCACATCAGGTTACCAATGATGAAAATCACCATTAATAACAATAGTGTCTTTTTACGTGGCAATTTGGCGGTCAGGACAGCCATGATAGGCGCGCCGATAGCCACTCCCAATGCATAGCCGCTGATTAACCAACCTGCCGTTGGAATCGAAATGTGCAGATCACCCGCCACCTGAGGCAGCAACCCCATGATGACAAATTCAGTGGTACCAATAGCAAAAGCACTTAGTGCTAATGCCAGCAGCGCAACAGGCATAATAAAGCTCCCAGGCAGATCAAAATGTTACCAGTAATGATTAATCAACCGGTACGTTGTAGTGAGAAGAAAAAGGTAGATGAGGGCCGAATTGCCGAATAAAGCCGCAATAACCCTATTATTTATAATTATTTAATTTGCATGCCCAATCGAATTCCAGGTGACGGGTACGATAGAAATAGCATGAGTTAAGGAATAATGACCAGTAATGAACAGAGTTATAACTAGCATGATAAGTAATATTTTTTTCTCTTCATTGATAACTGAATGAAATTCAAAATAATTTAAGCTCTGTGCTAATAATAAAAATATGTTTGAGAATGTAACCGCGCTGCTAACACCGCTGCGGTTTCAATTAGGCAGGGGGTGGGTAGTAAACCACTCCACCAGAAAGTCTAGCATCGACCTTAATGTGGCTGGCATTTGTCGGCGCGAAGTATAGATTCCATAAATTCCCATCGCCTGCGGCTGATAATCGGGCAATAACCTGATTAACTCACCACTGGCAATATACGGTGCAGCAGAGTAACTGGGCTGCAAAGTGATACCGGCGCCCTCTAGTGCTCCGCTGAGTAAAACAACTGATTCATTGGCACTGAGATTTCCACCTACCGCAACCGATGATTTAACGCCTTGTTGATCAAAATGCCATAAGCTTTTACCAAAATAAGAGTATGTCAGGCAGTTGTGAACGGCCAAATCAGGTGGAGTTTTCGGCATTCCTTTGGCTGACAGGTAACTCGGTGCAGCACAAACAACTGAATGGCAGATAGATAGCGGACGAGCGATTAAGTTTGGATCTAAATCATTAGTAATGCGCAGTGCTAAATCAATACGTTCCTCTACCAGATTGACGGAGCGGTTATTCATTTGTAAATCGACTGCGACCTGAGGATAACGGCGTAAATAGTCAGTAACAGCTATCGCCACTGCACTTTGCCCGAGGGATTGAGAGCAACTGATCCGCAATAAACCGCGCAGTTCTTCATTTTCTTGCCCCTCGACTAAATCCATGTCCTTAGCAAATTCAAGCATATGCCGGCAACGCGCCAGGGTCGCTTCCCCCGCATGAGTTAAGCTTAGCTTACGGGTTGTCCGGTGTAACAAACGAGCGCCTGCCCACTGCTCCATCTCAGCCAAATATCGTGTCACCATAGCCCGCGACATCTCCAAAGCCTCCGCAGCGGCAATCATACTGCCCCGCTCAACAATGGTGACGAATACCTCTGCTGCGGTAATTCTATCCATAATTAGCTCGATTTAAGCAACAAACAATTGTCCATTATCGGGTTTTTCTATCGATATAAGCAATCTATTATCTAGCCCATACCCCAGCCACTCTCAGGAAAATAAACATGTTAAATAAAACACTATTACAAATGGCCTTTGCCGGCCTGACAACTTTCGCTGCTGTATCAATAGCTCATGCCGCTGAACAGCTAAAAATGGAAGTCTATAATCCCGGAGAAAAAAGCATCTTCCCGGTATCGTCTGAAATTATTAGCGGTAAAACAGAAGTCGCTCTGATTGATGCGCAATTTCAGCGCAATGATGCTGAAGCGTTAGTGAAGAAAATTAAGCAAAGTGGCAAAAAGCTGACCACTATTTATATCAGCCAGGCAGATCCTGATTTCTATTTCGGTCTGGATGTCATTACCAAAGCATTCCCACAAGCCAAAGTCATCGCCACACCGCAAACTATTGAAGAAATTAAGGCCACTAAAGAGGGAAAAATGGCTTATTGGGGTCCTATTCTCAAAGAGAATGCTCCAACACAAGTCATTGTTCCACAAGAGTTGCAAGGCAAAAGCTTTACTGTTGATGGGCAGGAAATTAGTGTCGAAGGCTTAGATGGGCCATCGCCAGAAAAGACATTTGTCTGGATCCCTTCATTGAAAGCCGTGGTAGGTGGTGTCGCGGTCTCAGGCAATATTCATTTATGGGTCGCCGATACTCAAACTCCTGAGTCTCGCCAGAATTGGCTGACAACACTGGAAAAAATCAAAGCCTTAAAACCCGTCACAGTGGTTCCAGGACATTATCTTGATAACGCACCACAAACATTGGAATCAGTGACATTTACTCAAAACTATTTAACCACCTTAAATGCAGAAATTCCTAAATCAAAAGACTCAGCCGAACTGATTACAGCAATGAAAAAACATTATCCCGACCTAAAAGATGAATCCAGTTTGGAATTAAGTGCCAAGGTACTTAAAAACGAAATGAAATGGCCGCAGTAAACTGTTAATGCTTATCGTCACTCAATGAGAGCGCCAGAAAAGACAATAGAGGAAGATACGATGACTGCCACAAAGTTACATTACATTTTCGATCCATTATGTGGCTGGTGTTATGGTGCCGCACCGCTGGTACAAGCTGTGCAAGATATTCCTAAACTCATGTTGGTACTACATGGTGGCGGAATGATGTCTGGGGCTAATCGTCGCCAGATAGACAGCCAGTGGCGTGGGTATGTAATGCCCCATGACCGGCGTATTGCGCAGCTCACTGGGCAAATTTTTGGTGACGACTACTTTAATAAATTACTCAATGATACCTCAGTTATGATGGACTCCACGCCACCGATTGCCGCCATTCTGGCAGCGGAAGAACTTGCAGGTCGCGGTGCAGCGATGCTTCATCGCATCCAACACGCTCATTATGTTGAAGGCCATCGTATTACAGATACCCGCGTATTAACTGAACTGGCGCTGGAACTTGGGCTGAATAGTGATGCATTTATTCATGCCTACAATACTGCACTAATAACATCCGGCCAGCATATTGCTCAAAGCCGCACATTACTGGCTAAAGTACATGGGCACGGCTTTCCAACCTTTGCACTGGAAAACGAGCAGGGAAAAATAACGCCTTTACCTGCTAGTGAATATTATGGAAATCCGTCTGGCTGGCGCGAATTATTAACAACTATCATGGCACATTAAAAACTCACAGCGACCTCCTCATTAATATGTTGAGGGGGGCGTACTGTGGCTGGTAAACAAAAACGCGCCACCGACTGGTTTAGCTGAAGTATTTGTTTCTGCAACACTTCAGAGGATTGAGTGGATTTATCGACTAAATCAGCATTCAATCGGGTAACTTCATTAATCATTCCTACCTGTGCGGTGATATCTTCAATACCTTTACTTTGTTCTTGTGATGCTGCCGATATTTCAGTCATTAAATCAGTCACTTTTATAACCGAGCCAATAATTGCACGTAAATTGTCGCCAGAGCGCCCCACCAGATTGGCACCTGCTGATATGGATTTGGAAGAGTTACCAATAAGGCGTTTAATATTCAGAGCAGAATGACCACTTTGGTGCGCTAATATTCCCACTTCACGCGCAACAACAGAGAATCCCCGCCCGTGTTGACCAGCATGAGCAGCCTCAATTGCAGCATTTAAGGCCAGAATATTGGTCTGAAAAGCTACCGATTCTATCAAAGTGATGATCTCGGCTATCTCCTGCGAGCCCGCAGAAATATCAGCCATCGAATTAACTACGCCAGACATCATATCGCCACCTTGACTGGCAATATTTTTGGCTTCATTGGCCAATTGATTTGCCTGATCTGCACTCCTAGAATTCTGTTTTACACGCTCGGTAAGTTGATACATATTCTGTGTCGTGGCTGCTAATGACTGCGTTTGTGATTGCGTTTGCTCAGAAATACGATGGCTGTCTGCAGCGATTTGATTAACGCCAGTTAGAATAACATCGACGCCACTGCGTACCTGGCTAACCAATACCACTAAGCCTTGTTGCATCTGGTATATGCTGACCGCCAACAGCCGAACTTCCCGGCTAGTAAAAGCGTTATGCTCAATCTGATGAGATAAATCTCCCGCAGCAATCACATGAATTTGGGCAATCAGATAATTAAGTGGCCGAATAACCCAGCGAGTCACACCTAACCAAACCGAGAATGCAAGGTACAATAAAATCACCAATGCAATGATAACGGCCTGTTTTGCCGAGGACAAAGAAGAGAGTAATTGACTATCCATTACCGTGCGGTTATCTTCGCTTTCCTGCAAATATCGGTAATACTTTTCAGTAAAATCACTTTGAAAACCTTGAATAGGGACTTCAAAAAAGGCATCTATATTACTGTTCTTGGCCAATCCCTGACTAATTTCTGATAGACCTTGATACAACTGTAGATAGCTTTCCTTCAAAACAATAAACTCAGGCCGATCATCATTGGCAGAAACCAATAACAACTGACGGAAATTATCTTGTGACTGCTGCATAGATTGTGTTGCTTCACTCAAGAGACTCTGCCAACTGCCTTCAGAACCTGTTTCTTTATCCACCATATAATAGACACCTGCCCGATTGAGTTTATCGCTGGCAATTAATAACTCCATTCTGGAGCGATCCATTAATACTTCTTGCTGATGGCTATGATGTGTTTTTTCAACATTATATTTTGTGTTATCCAATATATTAGATAAATACCCGATGGAAAATAGTTGGAGCAAGGAGAATAAACTAATAACCAAGATAAGGCCTGATAAGATCCCGAATTTTGCATTCGTAAATGAGCTTATAGATTTAATACCAGACACAAGTTTCATAACAAAAGAGCCGATGCGAGAGAACATTTTTTTACACTAAGTTGTGAGTAATAAACCAATATTACGCATCAAATATGACAGATATATTTCAATAAATAGAGCGACATACTCAGGTATCAAATGCGGATTAACAAACGCAAGCTATTAGCAGGGTGCCCCTGTGATTGCTCTATTAAAATAGTATTTTCATTTAACTGATAAAAAATAGGATAACTTACGGCATAAGGTGTATTTAAGAAATCATTCAAATAATAATCTTTGCCATCAGCAATAGAAAGAGACAACACCTTACCAATGAATATATTCCTCTTAACATCTAGTACATTAAAAATGATATCACGTCTAGCCTTCACATAATCATCTCCATCATAGACGTCTGCAGATGCATTTATTTCTCTATCTAAAATACTGACTCTAGAACAAACATGATAACCTTTTCTAAAATTATTAAGGTCATAATTAATCTCCCAGTACCCTTCCAAGCCATTCATGGGATGATGAAATGAATAAATTCGTCCTAAGATATACCCTAGTCCTATACTAACAAAAATACTTGCACACATTATTTGTATTATTTTTTTTCGCATTGCAATGCTCCATTCTGATATTTACAGGCATTGTAATCACCATTTTTTTGTTTTTTTAAAAAGATGTACGGAGATTTGTTATAAGATAACAAAAATTCCTTATCCTGCGTTTCATCTAAATTCACCAAGATCGGTAATTCTTTTACGTTAATTATTTTTACCTGATAATAGTAAAATGTCATACTGAATGAAAAAAACAAACAAAGACAGCATAAAATGAGAGTAATAGTTTTATTAGCTAAACTAATATATTCTGAAGAAGAACTATTCATTTCAATATTAAGGCTATCTGAGGTATTGGTGTTTGTAATAGACAAACTCTTGTCAGTAAAATCTGGCTTGATACCTATGCAGTATCCTTTCTTAGGAATCGTAGTGACTATCTCATGTTCCTTGTCATCCAGAGCATGACGTAAATTACTAATTGTTTGCGTCAATGTATTATCAGTAACATAGCTACCTTCCCATATTTTCTCTTCGATATCTTCACGAGAAAGGGCTTCAGGGTAGTGAGTACACAATAAAGACAACACCTCAGCTTCTTTATTTCTTATTTTGAAAACACATCCCCCCTTAGTAAGAGTCCTTTTTAGTGGAGTAAAAATAATATCTCCAAGAATTATTTCGTCCATTTTATCTCTCATACTTAAAGACATGATTTTATAAACTAACAGAAATAACATCATCAGACCTTAATATAAAGGCATGAAAAAATTAAAAACAACAAATTATAACTAAATTTAAAAATCAGAATAAATTATATCACCACCATGGAAGTCTATCAAAAAAAAACAACGAATAACAAAAAACGAATGTCATCAAGAGCTATTTTATAAGATACAATTTATAAAATAGTAATAAAACTTAACCACATAAAAGGAACATATGAGACTACGACAAGCAAAAATAATTATCTTACTCACTCCATTTTTTTGGGGATGTCAGTTAAATAATAAAAACAGTATAGATAACAAATTCAAATTGGAAAAAATAACAGCGTTGACATCCGGAGTGTTTTTCCTAAAAGAAAACTGTAAAACAGAAAAACTACCAAATGAAAGAGAAATAATTAATACTGCGATGAGAATGATAACTAAAAATGAGATTGATGTTTCAAATGAATTGTACACTCATATAACAATCCTGACAAAAATTAGATATGAAGAAATAAAAAGCAATGAAAAAGAAACAAAAATAAAATGTCGTGAACTTGAAAGTATTATAGCTCCCTTCCTTAGTAAAACAGGAAATTGATATACTTTCCCCAGAACAAATACACAACTCCAGCCAAAGCAATGCAAGGGCCAAATGCTAAATATTTTAGTTTTTTCTTGAGTGATTTATTAATAATAATATATGCAATAATTCCAAAACAGGAAGAAAGTAAAACTAAAAAGGGAATAGCAATGACGCCGAACCAAGCCCCCAAGGCTGCCATTAGCTTAAAATCGCCGTGTCCCATACCATCTATATTTTTAAAAACTTTAAATATCCAATAAGGAAACCACAAAAATACATAGCCAGTAACCGCCCCTAAAACAGAAAATGATAAAGGTGAAAATGAATTGTTTATATTAATAATAAGCCCACACCATAGCAATGGTAATGTAATACAATCAGGAAGAATGTAATATTCAACATCAATAAAAGCCAAGACAATAATAGCCCACAAGAATAACAAGCCACAAAAAATCAAATAGCCTTCTTGAATGAAAAAAAATGAAAATAGTGTCAAAAAAAGAGTCAACAACTCTACAATTATATATCGGGGATTGATTCTTTGGTGACAACACTGAGTCATACCACGTAGAAATAACCATCCCAACAGAGGGATATTATGTTCCAATTTTAAAGGCTGATAACAATTTGGACAAAAAGATCTCGGGAAACATAAGTTAAATCTGTTTTTAAAAAAATTCACATCTTTACTGTTCATTGTATTTGTAGAGTCGCTATTGATAACCATTATAGGGAGACGATAAATAACAACATTTAAAAAGCTCTCCACACATAGACCAAGCACTGTATAAAACAAAACATTAATTAAAAAAAACATATCAAATGACATTTCCAGATACCTTACTATGATTTTTCCGCAGCATTATATCGCAATTAATATAATCACCACCTTCAACAAACCTTATATCCAAATAACTTATTTCAATATTTTCATTCTGTTTCAGTGCGAAGAAAATATCAATAAATTTAATAATGTGACTATTCTCAATAGTGAGATAAATATAGTCGTGAGCCATATTAATAAGTTTAACATTAATATCATTATCATTAAACAATGTATTTAAAACATTACTAACATGATCATCTAAATGACCATTAACCTTAGATTTCGAAACCTTTTCCATTTTTATCCTTTCAGCTAAAGATGAATGACTAACAAGTTTGCCATTCAATAATGAGTGTTTTTCTAATAGCACTTTAACCTCCAATGAGGTATTCACACTAAAGCCAAAAAAGACAAGTGCTATAATCAATGTAGAAATAGTCACAATATTTTTTAATATCATAAGTTATAGTCAAGTATAATGTTACATGTTCCATCCTTATTAGTTATTTTATTGATATTCAGCTGATTGTTTTTTTGATATATTTTATTTAACACTTGATCTATTCCATCTATGTTTATAGCTCTTATATTAAAGTTGGCTTTGTTTTTACCATTGGTGAAAATGATACTTTTTATCGTGATATCTAATTTGTCAAAATTTTCAACTAAGCCATGCAGTAAAAAAATCAAATCCGGCTTAATTATATTCCTATCTAAATGATAAAAATCTTTATTGACATTAATACTATCTTCATCTGCATATTGTTGCACTAATGGATATTTAATATGGAAACCTTGCAAAGTTACATCTAGCATATTAATATCTCTCAATATATCATTTTTGTAACACCAGGAATTCAAACACATCACGATAGATAATAAAAAAAACAAGTAAACAGATCTAAAAAAAGAAGCACTACTAATAGTCTTTTTCCTATGGCGATAATATCGGCTTGTCAGTAAGTTAACATGATTATTTTCAATATTATTTGCCATAATGCGTAATACATCGCAATAGTCCGTAGCATGAAGGCCCGAAGCTTGGTTATAAACATGACTAAATCTATTTTCAGGACAAAATATTAGAGTTGATAAACATAATTTTTTAAATATATCATCATTAACTGAGAAACCCGATACTTCACTGTTCCTTACTAACCATTCATCACCCAGCTTCACTGGAACGCATCTTCCATCATCAAATGGTAGCGCTAATACATCTGGAATCATGACGGTGGGAGAGATTCCTACATCTGCTAACCATCCCAACCAACGGCTCATTAACTCATGCTCAACGGCAACTACATAACAAAAATTGCTGTCTGATTTTAATATCACAGTGTGGAAATTCTCGATATTACTAACAATTGTTTTTTCAATAGAGAACGCAAGTGATTGTTCACTTTTTAAAATCCCCCTGTCTATTACATCTATTTTCCTAAAAATAACATAACTAGTTGAAACTAATATCTTCACATTATAATTCAAAAGAAACGGGATATTATCTAATTTTGTATGATCACATAACTGCCCTGATTTTCTATGCCCCTCATCTACCACTTCGGTATACCAGTAAATAGGATCAGTTGCATGACTACCCAATCTAATAATCAGCGTTTTAGAGGATAAACCTGCATTTTTTACGTTATCCATTATAAGATAAACCTTCGGTGTAATACGGAAATAGCATTCCCCTTTACATGAAAAAGACTCATTAACTGAGAATCACCATTATCAACTTTAAAGTTAGATGAAAAATAATATTCATCATTAGAAAATTTCAATATTCCAATATTTTTCAATTCATTTATTCTATCTATGTCAACCGATGAATTATTCGCAAGGGATTCAAAGAAAGATTCAACTGTTAACCATCCTTGAGCAGGTTTAGATAAAATCACCTTATACACATCACTTTCCGTAATTTCGTTCATAAAAATAGCTTGTACCAGATAACTACTTTTAATATTCAACATATTTACATTGATAAGCAATGTATTATCATTTCTAGAGCAAACTAGTGGGGCTATATACAAGAAATTTTCACTGCTAATATTGAGTATTTTATCAATTGAGTTATCCTTCTGGAAAGCTTGTCCTATAGCTAAAAAGAAACTATCAATATGGTCTAAATTAGATGTATATGATGGATATTGGATAAGTATTGTCATTAATTTATTGATAACAGATGAAACAATATTATTTAACTGTAAGATGTTATCTAATACTAGCCACGGATAATATTTATTATTTTTACTCATATTACTAAAAGAGTCATAAAGAGTATTTACATTGAAGCAACTTGTTCTGTCAATTAAGCTATAATATACATCTCTATTATTTATACTGATAGCTGAAGGAGATGTTAATAACTTAGAATAGGCACCACCAAAACCCTCACCATTTAAAATCTCTTTGGTTATATTATTTAAAAAAAAACCCTCAGAACCTAACAGTAACTGTTTATCATCTTGTTTGGTTCTGCTATCTCCAACAAAATAGATCATATTTGATAGATACAAATAGGTGGTAGAAACCATTGTACTCATCAGCAGAATGCTAAACAGAACAAGTAATAGGGCTGCGCCTCTCTGTTTCACTTTTTCACCATTCGCTAAACAGCATAGTTCAATAAGATGATTTTTTTCCTGATAATCCCGATATTTCCATCTCAATAATTAATTCAACTGCCTCGGGTAAAAAATTCGTATCGGACCACTCATTTAACCATCTATTTTTATGATAGATATGAATGCGGAATGCCGTAACGCCATCTAGAATTTTTAATTCTTTAGGCTGTTTAATATTCAAACTATATGTTAACTTTTCCAAATGACCATTTCGTAGACGATACCCAAAAATTTGTGATTGTGAATAATATGCCAAGTCTGTGTTAATACCTATGTCACATAAAAACATAATACCAAAATCGTCACTATCCAGAAATAACGCACCACTTCTAATGCCATTGTGAATTATTTCTTTCTCATTAAATTGAGAGTATATAACCGCATGTGAAATATCCTGTTCCAACATGTTAACAATCCTTTGCAACCTACTAACTTGCATTGCTTTTATATTAATGGCACGACTTCCTATGCTGGTAACGGTAATAGCCTGGTAAACAGTCAAACTTATCAAAGTGAATATAATTATGGCTAGTAAAATCTCTAATAGCGTTAAACCTTGGATGTTTTTTTTATTCATTAATAATACGGTATCCTTCCAGAATGAAATCAGGAACCTTGCTATTTTCTCGGCTGCGAACTTCAACAGTAATAACACTAATATTTTTCATTTTTATTTCCTTTGACTGCCAATACCATAAATTGTTAATGATAAAATCACTTCCCTTTTGCCAATTTTCACTTTGACGATTTTTTGTTAATTTAATATCCACTAATATGTTCTCAGCCACCAAAGAAGCCACTATTTTATTTTCTAGCTTTTTTACCTGTATCAATTGTTCACTAATAACAAGCATAAGACTAATACCCACTACGGAAAAAATAGCCATCGAGAGTAGAGATTCTAATAATGTAAAACCATTATAACTTGGCAAATAATCACCTATTAGCTTTCTATGGTTCTCAGTTTTATCAGTCTTTATCTTTTTTAGTTTCAGAAAATGATGCAGACCAATTACCTATATCATCATCAGTCCCTATTTCTCTATCTGGTCCTGATGAGAATATATCAATTTCTTCATGCCGACCGGGATTATTTATCAAATATGGATTACCCCATGGATCGCTAGGTAAACGCCTAATATAGCCATTTTTAGGATAAATATTAGGTATCGGTAATTCTATTGGTTTGATAACTAATGAACTAATACCTTGAGACTCCGTTGGATAATAACCATTATCTAACTTGTACATATCCAGAGCATTTTCTATGGCAGCAATATCACTTAACGCCTTTAGCTGATCAGCTCTATTTTTATTACTCATTACACTAGGTATAGTCAAACTAGCAAGCAACCCTAATATTATAATAATCACCATCATTTCCAATAATGTAAACCCCCTAAATTTAATATTCCTCATATATATCCTTAAATTAAAATCAAAAAATCAAATTATTCATTTCAAGTATCGGTTGAAAGATTGCCAACACAATGAAAAATATAAAAGAAGCCATAGATATCATTATTACCGGCTCCAGTAATATCACAAATACATTTATCTCTTCAATTATCTCTTGCTCTTGTATATCTGTTATTTTTTTTAACACATCATCCAATTTCCCACTACGTTCGCCTGAAGTGATCATATGTATAGTCATAGGAGAGAAGATGTGACTATTTGATAAAGCTGATGATAGACTACCGCCCTCACTGACTAATATAGCTGCATCATCTAATCTTTGTTTAATATATAAATTCGTAACTACACTAGTACTAATATCCATCGCTCTGATCAAGTTAACTCCATTGGAGCTTAGAATTTCCATCATTCTCATATATCGAGAAATATTTGTCTTGAATATTAAACTACCAAATATGGGTGATTTCAAATAGCAAAATTCAATAAACCTATTTACTTTTCTTACTTTGGATATTCCATAGATACTAAATAAAAATATAACTGAAATTATAATAATAGATACAATATTGTCCTCAATCCAATGACTGGCAACCATGAGTATTCTGGTCGATAACGGTAACACTTTATCATAGGAAACAAACTGCTCAATTATATTAGGGATTATCAGCGTTAACAGTATGGCAATAACCCCTATAGATACCGAAACCAAAATCGCTGGATATATTAACGTTTGAGTTATTTTACTTTTTACCTTTCGTGCTTGCTCAATATGATCAGCAAGATTAGATAATACGAGACCTAAATGACCCGATAGTTCCCCTGCTGCAATCATAGATCGGTAAAGAGAATTAAAAATGGCCGGAAACTGTGAGAGAGAGTCGGAAAGGGAATGTCCCTCAAGGATTCTTTTCCTTATCTTATGAATCACTCTATCTACTTTACTCTTCGTACTTTGATTTTCAATTAGTGCTAAAGCTTCGTCTAATGGGATTGCTGCATTGACTAAAATAGACATTTGCCTGGTGATTAAAATAAGATCTCTATTGTTTATAGTATTTAAAAATGTCATCCATTGTGCAAATCGACTGATGTGTTTTATTTTTATATTTAATAAATACAGTTTTTTTTGATAAATAACTTGCCTTGCGGCTAATATATCACCAGCCTCAACATTCCCTTTTATTTTAATTCCTTTGTTATTTTTAGCTGTATATTCATATACAGGCATATTTTTCCTCTAAATTTATCCTCATTACTTCTTCTATTGTTGTAAAACCTGCGATAACTTTGTCAATTCCATCTTGTTCTATGCTACGAGTATATTGTTTAGCTAACTGACTTAAATCAAGCTCGCTTTTTCCTTTATAAATAGCTTCACGCAAATTGGTATCAATAATCAGCAGTTCATGTAAGGCTATTCTTCCTCTATAGCCTACCGTATTACACTTATCACAACCTACTGCACTAAATCCGTACCTATCTGTAGATAGGTTCTCAGGGCCAATTAACTCTTGCAATATTTCATGTGGGGAATCATATTGTTTTCGGCATTCAGTGCATAACTTTCTAACCAGCCGTTGAGATAATACAGCCAATAATGAACTTGATAACATAAATGGTTCAATCCCCATATCTTTGAGCCTGGTGACGGCACCGATAGCGCTGTTGGCGTGCAATGTTGATAATACCAAATGCCCAGTTAATGAGGCTTGTACTGCTATTTGTGCTGTTTCGACATCTCGTATTTCACCTATAAGAATAACAGCAGGATCTTGACGCAAAATAGCTCTTAGGCTGCGTGAGAAAGTCATATCTATTTTCGGGTTAACCTGCGTCTGGGAAATACCATCGATGTCAAATTCAATAGGATCCTCTACTGTCATGATATTCCGTTCACTGGCATTTATTCCCATTAAAGCAGCATAAAGTGTGGTGCTTTTCCCCACGCCTGTTGGGCCTACAATCAATATTATGCCATGAGGTTTGAGAACCAATGTCTTCATAAGATGGCAGTTTTTTTGCGACATCCCCAAAGACTCTAAATCTAATTTGAGGCTATGTTTGTCTAGCAACCGCATGACGACACGTTCACCATGATTTACTGGTAATATCGAGACTCGAACATCCAAAGCTTTACCGGCTAAACTCAGTGCGATACGCCCATCCTGTGGGACTCGTTTTTCAGCGATATCTAACTTTGCCATGATTTTAACCCGTGACACTAATAATAATGCAACTCGTCGCGGTAGCTCTAATATATTTTTTAATACGCCATCAATACGAAACCTTATCGTGATTTTTTCACCGAAAGACTCTATATGGATATCTGATGCTAACTCTTTAATTGCCTCTGCCAAAATTGTATTTATTAGCTTTATTACTGGTGCTTCATTATTACTATCGAGTAAATCTTCACTCACAGGGAGTTCACCATTAAATGAATAAATGGCTATTTCATCACTGATAGAGTTCATTATTTTATGCGATTGTATTGAGCTATTCTGGTATACTGCCGCAAGGCTATTATCAAATTCATCGTCAGTAACGAAATTAATTGAAATAGGTTTACTCCCAACTCTGTTACCTTCCAGTATTGCGTCGAGGGAAGCGGAATTACGACAGATAAGTTGATATCCTTTGTCGGCAGGAGATAAGATCACGCCATTATCCTTTGCCCAGCTAAAAGTGAGTGGTAGCGATTCTACTTTATCTTGGCTCATATTTTTATCTCAACCATCTCATAAAATTTTATTATGTCACTCTTGAGTGTATTAAAAGCATCATAGCTAATTCTATCCGATACAATATCAATTGGTCTTTCCATACTGGAATTAATAGAATGTATGTTATTATATTCAGCATATTTATCTACTGTAACTTGACTGTAGTCACTTGTATCCCTGAGTATTGTTGGCCTAATAAAGAGAATTAAGTTACTTTTTTCAACTTTTTCTTTGCTTTGTCTAAACAAACCGCCGATAAAGGGGATATCACCCAATAAAGGAACTTTATTGATTATCTTATTGATTTTTTTATCCAGTAACCCCCCACTACCACGGTCTCTCCACTTTTAACTAATACAGCATTATTAACAACTCTCTTATTAAAGACCGAACCTAGATTATTTGCATTAACATCAGAACTATCAGCAACACTTGATACCTCTTGCCGGATTTCTAGTAGAACTGAATCACCTTTATTTATCTGTGGCTTGACCTTCAACATGACCCCCACAGATTGCCGTGAAATCGAGTTATAGACTTTGTCTGTCGCTGTAGTTTGCGTTGAGGTAAGGACTGGAACCTCTTGACCAACATTAAACTCTGCCTCCATATTGTCCAGAGTGACAATACTCGGAGTAGCAAGAATATTATTATTTGAATTAGTTGCCAGAGCAGTGAAAAGACCATCCCAGTTTCCTTTATAAAAACCGGCCGTCAACCCTGCAATCATCATTGGTATAGGGTTTCCACTGCTATTATTTGTTTGTGTGCTGTTTGGTTTTTGAAGAAAATTGGCTCCACCATAAAGTTTATTAGCCCATTGAATGCCAAGATTTAGACCTTCTCCATTTTGAGTTTCAACTATAATAGCTTCTACCAGAACCTGCGCCCGTCTAACATCCAATCTTTCAATAACTTGATCCAATTCTTTCATTACTTTTGGATCAGCAGTAATCACTAAGGCATTGGTTTGGTCATAAGCCTTGATTGAAACATTCCTGATGTGACTCTTCCCCGAATTTTTTTTAGTCTTATCACTCTGGCTCCCCTGACTGACACCGTTCAACACATCTAATAACTTTGATGCCTGCGCATATTTCATATAAACAACTTTAGTACTGCCATAGCTGTCTTGTTGATGATCCAGCCTCTTTATCATTTGAATAGCTGTTTTCCTGATATGGCGATCACCACTGATTATCACTGAATTCGTTCGGTCATCCGCAATCACTGTTGCGGTATTGAATGACTCTTGTTTGGCTGTAGTATTTACTGGATTAATAACTTGATTAACTAATTTAATAATATCAGCGGCGACAGCATGATTCAGTTGGTAGAGTTCAACTTCTGTCTCTCCCGGTTGATCTAATGTACTAATAATAGCGTATAAACGGTTTACAACTGCAGCACGCCCTGTAATTAATATTACATTTGAAGGGTCATAATTAACAATACTGCCCGATTCCTAATTATCATTTAATTGACGTAGTAACGGAGCTAAGTTTTTAGCTAGTAGATATTTAAGTTTAAATACGCGATTAATGAGCTCATCACCTTGGGGGTTTTCCGCATTATCTTGCAGAGGAACAACGGAACCTTTTGCACGTTTTGTGGGAATAACTTTTAAGATATGATTTGGCATTTCGACCACGGTATAACCATAAACATCCAGTACATTCAAAAAAAATTGATAGTATTTTTCCTCATCTAATAGCTCATAGCTACGAACGCTGACTAACCCTTGTACTTTTGGGTCCATAATTATAGTTTTATTTATGTTTTTACTTACAGTATTAATAAATTCTTTTATATCAGCATCTCTAAAAGAAGCAGAGAAGCTCTCTGCATATCCTACTATAGGAAAAATAGCAGAAAAAACAACAAACTTAAATAAAAACCAAATTAAATTACAAAGTATATTGATATTATTTCGGCACATAAAATCCTCATTACACTGGTAACATAGAATATGTAACTATAATATATTCAGAGAGTGATATGATTTATTTTTATTAATTATAATTTTATTATTTAATATTCTAACAATAGTAATATCTGTGTCATTCTCTATTTCGTCACCCACGAAGTATAAATTTTGTTTTCCACTATTTTCTATAATTGCAATAGATTTTTCTTCTTTCGTATGCTCTAACACACCGACTAGTTTTAAAGCCCCTATATAAATCGGATAGTTATATAAATCAGTGCCATCTTTGGTTTCATTTTTTGATTTATTATCACTATTTTTTTGTTTAAAAAAATAGTATTTTTTAATTTCAGCTATCATTTCAACTTTTTTATTAAAATCATTGGTCCCAGCAGTCTCTCCTTCATATAATACTGGAACAGTTCGTTTATCCTTACCCATTACCCGATTAAAACCAGCATAAATCTGATAAAAAATACATAATATAATGGCAATTTCCAATATATACCTTTTATTATCAATTAGTATTTTATAGGGTGTTATGACTATCTTATTAAAAAGTGATAACACCCTTACCTCTCAAACATCGTAAATTCAGCATAAAAACAGAATAAATAACCCTCTATTATTAATAGCCGGTAAACCTATCTGTCATCTGATTAGATACCATTGCACTAAGTATCCCCGAGTCTAATCTCAGCCCATATCTATTAATGGTTTTAACAATACCATCTGGAATACCTGCATTTTTTAAATGCACTCTAAATTTATGTATCAATTGATGGTAATTATTATCAGAAATGCTTTTATGGTTTTCATACCAAACAACTTTAATAATGTCTTGCTTCCTATTAACATCATTAAACAAACACATTACCAATCTCTTTTGTTTTTCATTAATATCAATAGTCAATTTTTTAGAGTGGAAGTGTATTTTGTTCATACAGCAATCCAGTGATATCTCTTTTTCATAATCAATCACTCCTTTACCATTAATATCAATGAATTTACTGCCAGAAACAACAGAGACTGTATCAACATACATAAATAACCCCTACAAATATATTCACTCAGTTAATAAAAATAAATCACACTATAGATGTGATAAGAGAACTAGTGATTAGTATTGCGTTTACTTAATGAATAAAACCAATTAAATTATATTTTTTAATTATATTTAATATAGTAAATGTATTTTTAATGCAAAACCGCACCCCTAGCGTGGGTATGAAATCAGTAGCAATATCATAATATAATGAAACCAATCAATACATTACCGATTATAATTAAATAGCTCAGAACAATGAAGTAGACATTTCCATTTTGAGTGTCTACTCTTTGTTTTATTCACTTCGAAAACTGCAGGCAATCACTGAGTTAACATACAATAATAATTAAAAAACTCAAGGAATAAATATTATTTAATAATATCAAATCAAGTTATTTACTATTAATACATAACAATAACATTACAGGCTCTCTTTACACCTATCTATAAAATTTATTTATTAATCATACCGTTTATATAACGAAGCGATGAGTCAATGCCTTCTCATTACTCTATAGAGATTACTGCCTTATCGTGCACGTTTTACTTTCATCATATAACCACAAAATTTAATTTCGACCAAGAGGGTTACGTCAACAAAAAGCATTATAGGATTGATAAATTACTGCTAACACTGTGATTTATTTCCACATTCCCCTTGATATATCCAAGGGGAATAGAAAATGCAAGTTATTACATGAAGAAATCGACTTTCCCGCCATTTAGATTATACATGCTACCCACTATTTTTATTTTCCCTTCTTTCTCTAATTTATTAATTATTTCACTATTTTTACGTATCTCATCAATAGTGTGCTTCACATTGTTTTTTGCTACAGCATCAACATACTTTTCGTTCTTCCCGCTTTTTTCACCATCAAATTGTGTCGAATCGATTGCAGGTTTAATTTTATTGAGAAGACCAGTCAGATTACCAAGTTCAACATTATCGATAGCCCCTTTGACGGCCCCGCAAGCAGTGTGCCCCATAACCAAAATGACTTTTGCCCCCGCAGCAGCACAAGCAAACTCCAGGCTACCTAACAAATCGTCATTAGAAATGTTGCCGGCAATTCTGGCATTGAATGTTTCACCAATCCCCGTATCGAAGATAATTTCAGCAGGCGCTCGGGAATCAATACAACTCAAGATAACGACTGAGGGGAATTGCCCCTCTGCACTACTACGTTTTTGTGCGAGATAATCGTGTTGCTGCATTTTTCCGGAAACGAATCTTGTATTACCTTGCTTCAAACCTTCCACTACCTGCTCGGGGGTTAATTTATCCCGCTCTTCTCGTGTTAGGGAGGCAGCATATGATACTTGAGGCAGCCCTAGCCCAATTCCACCAATAACACTTGCCGCGGTGATGCCCAAAGCGGCTTTTAGCACTTTCCTTCGGCTATTTGGATGACTATCTTCTGAACAACAACCCGTTATCTTACTCATACTCTCTCCTTGAAACTATTGTTGCCATTTTCGATACTGCATAATTAATAAGCAGCATATTAAATGTAGTACATCCAACTTGCTTTACGCGATAGCCAAAATCTAGATTGCGAAAAATCAGCCTTTTCTCGATTTTCTAATAACCTGCGCTATAAACCGCTATTAAGCTCCCTATGATGGTCCCTCATCCACTGCGCCAGGGAGTCCAGTGTTGGCTTTAGTGTTCTCCCCAATGAAGTAATCTCATATTCAACCCGCGGTGGTACTTCGGCATAGATCTTGCGATAAACCAGCCCACGTTGCTCGAAAGCACGTAGCTGGCGAGTGAGCTCTTTTTGGGTAATAGGGGCAATCGCCCGTTGAAGCTCACCAAATCGAATAGGCGCGGCAGTCACTATCAAACGATAGAGAATAGGTATTGCCCACTTCCCAGCAATAAGTTCTACAAATTGCACCATTGGGCACTTTTCTTGCTCGATGGCACTATCAGGTACCGGTTTATTTTTAGGTGTCAGGGGCTGATAAGTGGTCATTACATTCCTATTGCATCATTAGTATCAAATTGGTACCTACTATACTTTAGATACTTTTGTATTAAAAATGGTCTTCCACTGCTACCAAATGGAAGGCTCACCATGAATCGTTTAAAAGATAAATATGCACTGATTACCGGAGGGACTAGTGGTATTGGGTTGGAAACTGCGCGCCAGTTCCTGGCTGAGGGGGCGACTGTCGCCATCACTGGCCGAAGTGAAACAGCATTGCAGGCAGCACATGCTGAACTCGGAGAGCCTGTTTTATTGCTAAAAAGCGATGCCAGCAATATCGCTGACCAATTGCAACTGGCCGCTAAACTAGCTGAAAACTGGCCACGTCTGGATATCGTTTATATCAATGCTGGTGATGTTACTCATCATCCAATAGAAGAATGGGATGAATCTAGCTTTGAACGGGTGCTCTCAACCAACCTGAAGGGCCCTTTCTTCCTGTTACAATCATTGCTTCCCCTGCTGGCTAACCCAGCCTCTGTCATTCTCTGCGGTTCAGCAAGTGTTCATATAGGTTTACCACAAAGTAGTGTTTATGCCGCCAGCAAAGCAGGATTGCTGTCACTTGCTCGAACCCTGTCTGGAGAATGGGCTGAAAGAGGAATTCGGGTTAATGGATTAAGCCCCGGGCCGACACAGACTCCTGCATTACAAAAACTGGGGTTATCGGGTAGTGAAGAAGAAAAACTGACTGAACAAATTCGCCAATTGGTGCCAATTAAAAGAATGGGTACTACAGCTGAAATTGCTCACACGGCAGTATTTCTGGCTTCAGATGAATCCAGTTTTGTCGTCGGTACCGAGTTTCGGGTCGATGGCGGTGTGAGCAGCCTTTAAGTAATACCCGCTCTGTGATAGAGGCAATACGGGTTGGACCAGCAACCCGTGTTTGTCTTATTAAGATGTTTGAACAAAACGATCAAGTTGCCTACGCAATTGGTCGTTTTCTTTCTTTAGCTGCTCAATACGCTCAAGCAGCGTCAAGGTCATAGCCACACCAGACCAGTCCAAATCCAACTCATGTTGCAAGCGCCGGGCGCGTTTAAGGTTGTTTAATGCATCCGCATCAAACACCCAAACCGTGGCCTCGGGTTCTAATGGCATAATGACACCTAACCCTACAACCTCGACCAATTCATCTTGCATGATCCCCGTTGACTGGCATAACTCAGTCACAGTGTAGGTTATCTCTATTTCAGCCATAATCTGTTACTCCCATCCATTCCGAGGATTAAATGCTGCCTGCTCTGACAATTGTTGCCAAAGCGCCCGCGTTTTCTCGTCTGGTTTCGGTGGCATGACCACTTTGAGAATGGCGTACAGATCGCCCGTTCCTTTTTTGCTGACCAGACCTTTGCCTTTAATGCGCAAACGCTGCCCACTTTGGCTACCCGCAGGGATGGTTAAGGCAATTTTCCCCGTCAATGTCGGTACCTCGACACTGGCCCCCAATGCCGCTTCCCACGGGGCTAACGGCACCACTATTTGTAAATTCTGGCCATCAATATCAAACAACGGATGCGGTGCAATGCGAATGATCAGGAATAAGTCACCATTGGCTCCGCCTGCAATGCCCGGTGCCCCCTGCCCTTTAAGGCGGATACGTTCGCCATCACCCACTCCGGCAGGTATTTTTACTTTCAATGTCTTAGAAGTTTCAGCACCAGGGAAGCCCGATGCATCAATGGTCGGGATCTTGTAAGAGATAGAACGTGTTTGTTCAGTTAATGTTTCTTCTAAAAAGATGGGTAATTCCATCTCAAGATCCTGGCCACGCATCCCATGAGATGCCCGACGAGATGAGTGTTGAGCTGAAGAAGCGCGGTTACCAAAGAAGGATTCGAAAAAGTCCGAGAAGTCATTAGCGCCGCCACCAGCATTGCTGTGCCACTGTTGACCACCAGTATTGTATTGATCAAACTGATGTTGGCCAAACCCTGGGTCATTACGGTGCAATCTTAATTGATCATATTCAGCTCGCCGCTCGGTATCTTTTAATACTTCGTAAGCCTCAGCAACTTCTTTAAATTTACTTTCAGCATCATCTTCTGAACTGACATCCGGGTGATACTTACGTGCCAGCCTGCGATAGGCTGTTTTAATCTCTTTTAGGGAAGCCGTGGGCTCGACACCCATTACGGCATAATAGTCTTTGAATTCCATGCGGTAATATCCTTAAATTCATTACTTGATTAGGTATATCCCCATCAGACTTAGATAAAACCTATTTATGTCTATTTTCAATTTTTTCAACCCCATCAAGTGGGTAAACCTAACAGTAAACTATAGCGCTAACTGTCTACTTGTGGGCTATCAGTGTCTATTGGTAGCGATATATTCATCCTATAAGCATTACAAATCATATAACTGATCTGAGCACTTATTCTCCGCAGGCAAGATTCTTTTCTGATTAATTTGCTTTACCGAAGAGCGAAGCACTAATTTGCCTTGCAAGAGGGTATTACTGATAGGGGCGTCGGGTCGCAATAAACGCCGTTGCAATAACTGGATAGCTTCCGCTCCCAACTCATCACGCGGAACATGCACTGCCGTTAGCGGAACATCATGAATTTCGGCCAAATTAAAACCGTCCATGCTCATCACTGAAACTCTTCCCGGTACGTTTATATTCAATTTATTCAGCGCATTAACGGCGCCCACTGCCATATAATCGCCCCCTGCCAAAATAGCCGTGGGCAGTTGGGTGTTATCTTCACAACCCGCAATAAATGCGGCAATCGCCTGCTCGGCTTCCGCTGCGCCGAAACCGTGAGTGGTCACCAGATGTTGGTTATCATCAAAATGCATATTATTGTTGGCGAAGGCCTCTTTAACCCCCACCAGCCGCAGTTCCATGGTGTTACGACGTAAACATTGTAATGTCAGAATACGCCGATGCCCTTGCTGTATCAGATAGTTGGCAGAAAATTCGCCAATCGATTGATGGTCAGGAGAAACACTGTCCAATGACATTTCCTGGTCGCGACAATTAATCAAGACCGACGGTTTATGCACTCCCGCTGCTAATGCATGAATACGCGGGTCATCGATGCCAATAATGATGGCTGCTTCCGTCTGAGGAGTCGTCATTTTCTCCAGAAATAGGGAGATATCGCTGTGCGTTTCAGATAATCCGCAGTAGCGAATCATCACCTCATGTTGACTGACAGCTTCAGTTATTCCCTGAATGACTTTGTAATAAAAGATATCAGTGCGCACATCAAAAGCTCGGTGTGGCGCAAATACCATAATGTTATTGAGCATTAACCGCCCGCTGGATAAATTCTGCAAAATTCCCTGTGACTGCGCATAGGCCATAACTCGCTGTTTTGCCTTCGCGCTGGTATTCGCTTTGCCGGCTAATACTCTGGATACTGTGCTAATTGAAAGGCCAGTCTGATTAGCTATTTCTTGTATTTTTAGCTTTCCATTCATTTTGTGATCTCTCTCAAATTAGCAAATGAAAAAATTTTCATAGCCGGTAAATAGCCTATTTAGGGCGTTACAAAATATAAATGCTGAAATATCACTCAGCTTATGAAAATTTTTTCAAAAAAATGCGTATTAAAGCGAATTTAAGCTAGTTACCTTGTTTTCACCAAAATAATCAAGTTTTGGTAAACCAATTTTAAAAACTTATCAGTCCGGTTAATTTTGATTAAATATAAAAATACCAACAATATCAGATAACTGTATTTTATTAGTCAGCTTTAGTGTGATTAATATCACATTAAAACTCGGCGTAATCTTAATAACCAAAAATGGATCTTACCAAAACAATAAGTTGGTCAGGTTAATTTACTACTGACCAACACCAGGAGGCTGGGATGAGTGTTGAGATTAATCAAACTGCGAAAGTTGTCGGGCGACGAAAAATAAAATCATTGCGCTGGTGGATGCTGGCGCTATTTCTACTTGGGGTCACTGTTAACTATATTACCCGTAACTCACTAGGCATTTTGGCCCCTGAGTTAAAAACCAGCCTGAATATGACCACTGAGCAGTATTCATGGATAGTGGCATCATTCCAGTTAGCTTACACCGTGTTTCAGCCACTCTGTGGTTGGTTAATTGATGTTATCGGTTTAAAAATGGGGTTCCTGATTTGCGCCAGTGTTTGGGCCGTGGTGTGCATGATGCACGCCGGAGCAGGCACCTGGTTCCAATTAGCCGTATTGCGCTTCTTTATGGGCAGTGCCGAAGCTGCGGCCACACCGGCCAACGCCAAAGCGATTTCTGACTGGTTCCCGAAAAAGGAGCGACCTATTGCGGCGGGCTGGGCTGGCGTGGGCTTCTCCATTGGCGCAATGTTAGCACCACCCATTATCGTATTGGCCCATGTGGCGCTCGGCTGGCAAGGCGCATTTCTCTTCTCCGGTGCCTTAGCCATGGTTTGGGTGCTGTTATGGTGGCGCTTTTACCATTCACCGGATACTCACCCCAATCTGAGTAAAGAAGAGTTTGAACTGATTCATCAGGATAATGAGCCAGTATTGCCACGGCTGCCATTCCTTAAATCGTTAGCTATCCTTAGCAAAAACAAGAAATTCTACGGCATTGCTATTCCCGCATTTCTGGCAGAACCCGCCTGGGCCGTGTTTAGCTTCTGGGTTCCGCTGTATTTGGCGACCGAGCGCGGTATGGACTTAAAACAAATCGCCATGTTTGCCTGGTTGCCTTTCCTCGCGGCAGATATCGGCAGTGTTGCCAGCGGCTACTTAACCAAACTCTATCAAAAATGGTTCGGTTGCAGCCGCATTAACTCGGTGGTCGCCAGCTCAGTCACCGGTGCCTTCATGATGGTCTCACTGGCCTTTGTGGCTATCACTAAAGACCCGTATCTGGCGATTGCGTTGATCTCTATTGGCGGCTTTGGTCATCAGGTTATCTCCTGCATGCTCAGTGCATTAGTGGTTGAATCTTTTGATAAAAACCAAGTGGCCACTGTCAACGGGCTACGAGGCTCTTCAGCCTGGATAGCCAGTTTCCTGTTTACTTTATTGATTGGCGCTGTGTCCGACACCATCGGCTTCAACCCACTATTTATCGCCATGGGCTTCTTCGATTTGATTGGTGCCGTATTCCTGGTTTCCCTGTTTGCTGAGCGCCGCAATAAAAATCAACCGGCCGCCTGATGTATTCCTTTAAGAGATAAGCTGTAATGAAAACATTAAAAAATTGGCTGTTAATCAATGAATACCCCGACCATCTGGAACTGCTGGTCGATGACCGTCATATATTTTGTCTGTATGTGTTAGAACCAAGCCTCTGCCGGGTGCTGATTAAACGCAATGGCGAACTGGCACTGAATCGCACCTGGAGCATAGCACCAGAGGGTGACGTGCCGTGGTCTGGGCGTGATCGTCTGAGTTTGGCGGGCTTTTCTATGCCGGGTTATCAGTTGGAGCACCATGAAGATAAGTTAATGGTGACCACTGACTGTTTGCGCATCACCATTCATCAACCGTTGTACTTGGAATGGGAATATAAAAATCAGCACGGTGAATGGCAGCCACTGGCGGCAGACAGGCCAACCAGTGCTTATCTTCTCAGCCCACAAGGAGAAGCGATTGCTCACTATCAGCGCCGCTATCCCAATGAGCAATATTACGGGCTGGGTGAGAAAGCTGGCGATCTTAACCGCGCGGATCGCCGCTTTGAAATGCGCAATCTGGATGCTATGGGCTATAACGCCGCCAGTACTGATCCGCTCTACAAGCACATTCCTTTCACTATCACCCGTCGTGATGATGTCAGCTTTGGTCTGTTTTATGACAATCTCAGCAGTTGCTGGTTGGACTTAGGTAACGAGATTGATAACTACCATTTAGCCTATCGGCGTTATCAGGCCGAAGCTGGCGACCTTGATTACTATATGTTTCTCGGCCCGAAAGTGCTGGATGTGACAAAAGCCTTTGTACGCCTGACCGGTAAAACGCAATTTGGCCCTAAATGGAGCCTCGGCTACAGCGGCTCCACCATGCACTACACCGATGCCCCCGATGCTCAGGTGCAGTTACAAAAGTTCATTACTTTGTGTCAGCAGCATGATATTCCGTGTGACTCATTCCAGCTTTCGTCCGGCTATACCTCCATCAACAATAAGCGCTATGTGTTTAACTGGAATGACGAAAAAGTGCCGCAGCCAAAGGTAATGAGCCAGGCATTCCTGCAAGCCGGTATCAAGTTAGCCGCGAATATCAAACCTTGCTTATTGCAAGACCATCCAAAATATCAAGAAGTTGCCGAGCGAGGACTCTTTATTCGCGATGGTGAAAGTGGGCTACCCGAGCGCTCGTCATTTTGGGATGACGAAGGCTCTCACCTTGATTTCACTAACCCAGAAACCGTGGATTGGTGGCAGGAAAATGTCACTAAACAACTGTTAGAACTGGGAATTGGTTCAACCTGGAATGACAATAACGAATACGAAGTGTGGGATGGCGCAGCGCAATGCAATGGATTCGGTGAAGCTATTGCCATCAAATACATCAGACCGGTGATGCCTTTGCTGATGATGCGAGCCTCAATGGAGGCTCAACAGACATTTGCACCAGAAATGCGTCCATATCTGATATCACGCTCTGGTTGTGCCGGAATGCAGCGTTACGCCCAAACCTGGAGTGGCGATAACCGCACCAGTTGGCAAACCCTGCGCTATAACATCCGCATGGGGCTGGGTATGAGTCTGTCCGGGCTCTATAACCTCGGTCACGATGTGGGTGGTTTTTCGGGCGATAAACCAGAAGCAGAATTATTTATTCGCTGGGTACAAAACGGCGTAATGCATCCACGGTTTACCATTCACTCATGGAATGACGATAACACCGTCAATGAGCCATGGATGTACCCCGCTGCCACACCAATGATTCGCGATGCAATGGCATTGCGCTATCGACTATTACCTTATTTTTACACCTTGCAATGGCAAGCGACCCATGATGATGAGCCGATGTTACGCCCAACTTTCCTCGATCATGAGCACGATAGCTGCACATTTAAGGAAAATGACGATTTTATGTTGGGTCGTGATTTGCTGGTCGCCAGTGTGGTGGAACCGGGTCAGCGCCAACGTCAGATCTATTTACCGGATAATCATGTGGGTTGGTATTGTTTCCATACCGGTCAATGGTATAGCGGCGGGCAAACTATTGTTTTAGATGCGCCACTCGAGCGCCTGCCTCTGCTGGTGCGCGCCGGTGCAGCACTGCCACTGTCACGACGTATTGCTTTTGTGAATGCAGAGCAAGATACCCAACGCGAACTGGCGCTTTATCCCACCAAAGGAGGCGGCCAATCCAGCGGGATACTGTTTGAAGATGATGGTGAGAGCCACCGTTGGCAGCAAGGGGCAGCATTGTGGTTGAGCTGGCAAGTTACGACCGACAATCACCGCATTGATATCAATTTTGAACGCACGGGAAGCTATCAACCCGCCTGGCATGAATTGACCATTAACTTGCCAGAACATGAGCATCGCGAGTTATACATCAATGGCGTAGCCAGCCGTCAATTGCAGTTAAGTCAGCTCAGCTAGTACGTTGATTGGTAGGACATTGATTGGTAGGGAAATACAGCGGCGGGTTCTATTCCAGAGCCCGCTTATTTCTCATATCAATCACTAGTTGATTAGCGCAACAGTTTTAATGCACCAGTCAATGAACGCACCCACTTCTCCGGCCCAACCAATCCCAAACCGTCCAATTGCTCATCAGCTAGCGAACGTAATGGAAATGCCGCTTCGTAATCTTGAAAACTGTGCATCGAGCGCGCAAATGCAGGAAAAGGCACAATTGCCCGCTCATGAGTGGCTGCTAAAGCTTTCAGCAATACTTCTCTCATCTGCACAGCATTCGCCTGCAAGATAGGTACCGGCAATTTTGAACTGACATCAATCTCTTGCCCCGCCGAATCGGACAATGCCGTGCCTGCCAATTGCGGAAATTTAGCCGCCAGGCCAATCCCCACCGCACTGGTGGTATTGGCAATCAAGCCCACTGGAAGCTCGGGATTAACGATAATTGCGATACGTATTTGATCTGCCACAGCCATGCCCTTTTGCCCATAATGATGTGCACAAGATCATATCTCTCCCGCGTGGGTAAGTGCTTTCTTTTATTAGCTCCATTCAGCTAATATTGGTAAAATATACCCAAATAAAATAATAAACAGGTAGAAAATGCCATCATCATTAATAACATCGGCAGATATAAAAATTCTCAAACAATTACAGCACTCTGGCCGGATGACCAACCAAGAGTTGGCCGATAAAGTAGGGATGGCGACTTCTCCGTGTTGGCGGCGGGTGAAGCAACTTGAAGAAAGCGGCATTATTACCGGCTATCAGGCCAATATTGATCGTCGGAAAATAGGTTTGGGGATTTTGGCCTTTATTCGGGTGAAAATTGACAGCCACAGTGAGGAAGAAGCGAAGTTGTTTGAAATGCAGGTTGGGGCGCTAAAACCGGTGATTGCTTGCTATGCCGTCGCAGGGGATGCCGACTTCCTGCTACAAGTGGTTGCCGAAGACCTCGACAGTTTCTCCACCTTCGCTATGTCGGTTATCCGCCGACTTTCGGGGATTAAAGAGATGCAAACAACATTCGTTCTGCGCGAAGTAAAACCGCTGGATCATTTGCCGCTGGAATAAGCCGCACTGTAAGGCATCAACCGATGCCTTTTATTGACTTGCCTGGTTTCTATGCAGCCAGCACTCTATTACGCCCTGACGCTTTGGCACGATAGAGCGCCTCATCCATGCGTTTAAACAAACTATCAGTATCTTCACCCACCTGATGTTGCGCGACCCCGATGCTGACCGTGAGCTGTGGCAAGTTAGGTTGGCAGATCATTTGAATAGTTTCTCTAATAGATTCAGCTAATTGCAATGCCCCGTCCAGATTAGTTGAGGGCAGGAGAATGGTAAATTCCTCACCGCCCCAGCGAAACACGATATCGCACTCGCGGATGATAGACTCTAGTGTTCTTGCCAGGAAAATCAGAACCTCATCGCCCTTATGATGCCCAAGTTGGTCGTTAATATTTTTAAAATGATCGACGTCCAATAAAATCAAACTGAAATTTTGGCCGTAACGCTGGCTCTGAGCATGCGCATGTTCGACCAAAGGAAAGAACTGACGCCGATTGCCTAAGTCTGTCAGTGGATCTTTCAAAGCAGCATGTTCTAGCGCCTGTTCAAGCCGTTTTTGCTCAGTAATGTCATGAATAATACAAAGCATCAATCTTATGCCATCTAACTCAACTGGCCCGGCATAGGTTTGGACATGGCGGGTATTTCCATCCGCTAATTTATGAATAAAGTTAAGTGGCTTATGCCCACCCGGTAATTTGGCGACCTCATTCATGACAGGCAACACATCCTTTCCCATACTATTAATTTCCCAGGTGTGTTTCCTGCACATTTCATCCCGCGAATAGCCATAGAAACGGGTTGCCGCTTGATTAGCATCGACAATCAGCCCCTCTTTCGACGGATCAATCAGTAGCATTGGCGCTGTATTGGTACTAAAAAATTGCTCGTAAAAACTCTGTTCGCTGCGGGAATAAGCTTTTGCCATTAGCTTAGGGCTGGTCGGCTGGGTTACCACACTTTCTGAAATATAAAGCCCTTCAAAAATAATAACCACGCCATAGGGTTCTAGCTGAGTTAAGGAGAGACGGCAACTCAGTGGAAAAGCATTTTCTTCTGTCTGAATAGTCCAAATTTCAATAACGTGGTCATCAACAGCCAGAGCAGGGAGATAAGCATGCAAATGCTGCTGCGCATGTGCTGAAAAGCGCCCATTACGCATGTGCGGCAACTGGATGTCTCCAGCAATTTTTCGAGCTTCCTTGTTAGCAAACAGTATTTCCTGATTTTTGGGTAATACCACCCAAATCGGGGTACTCAAGATATTCAATGTATCTAAGTCAGTTGCAACCATAGGAATACCGAAAGATATTTGGCATGAAAATAGAATACAGCTAATTCATATTTTTAGAACAATAGTTTTTCGACAACCACTCCTAGCCATCCAGCAGCGAAGTACCATAAGAGTTGTCAATCGTGCAGATCCAACTACCCTCGTTTTCATGACGAAATACATAAGTCGCGCGCCGGGTTGTGGTCGCCACACCTCCCTGCTCATCAGGAAAATGCAACACCGTTTCCATAATAACCAAAGCATCCCCAGCACCTTCGATAACCTGCATCTCCCCCTGTTCAACCACGAGTTGATTTTTAAAATGGTCAGAGATAGCGATAAAGGCTTTGCGGATATTATCCTTGCCTCTGACAATCATCCCAGGCTTGATGACCAGCGCGGCATCTGGCGCATAATACTTCATCAACTCATCAAAATTCCGCTCAGATATTGCTTTGTCACATGCTGCGATAACTTGACGTATTGGATGCGCACTCATTGAAATTAACTCCATAAATTGTTGGATAGATATGGCCGGAAATATTTAGTCGATGAATCTAAATCAAACATCAGTTATCAATAATCTCTTTTTCTCTCGTATGTCAGGAGCGACAAAGGTGAGCCAGGAACAGCTTCCTTGAGTTTTATTTCAGTCGTTTACCCGCATCATCAATAACTTTCTCACCGTCTTCCTTGGTAAAAGCCCCCTTTTGGGCATCAGAAAGAATCTCCAATACCACTTCTGACGGGCGGCACAACCGAGTTCCCAACGGCGTCACCACGATCGGACGATTAATCAGGATTGGATATTGCAGCATAAAGTCGATTAACTGGTCGTCAGTAAAGCAATCTTCAGTAAGCCCTAGTGTTTCATAAGGCTCAACGTTTTTACGCAGCAGCGCCCGTGCGCTGATCCCCATGTCGGCAATAAGTTTCATCAGTACATCGCGTGAGGGCGGTGTTTCAAGATAGTAAATAATGGTCGGTTCTGTACCGCTGTTACGGATCAGCTCCAGCGTGTTACGCGAGGTGCCGCAGGCCGGGTTGTGATAAAGAGTAACATTGTTCATATCAGTATCTCATTACAGATTAAGGGAGAGGCGCAGCGCCAGTGCGGTCAGTGTGACAAACAGCACAGGTAGAGTCATGATAATCCCAGTGCGAAAGTAGTATCCCCAGGTGATCGTCATGTTTTTCTGTGAAAGCACATGCAGCCAGAGCAGTGTCGCCAGGCTACCAATCGGCGTAATTTTTGGGCCCAGATCGCAACCAATGACGTTGGCATAAATCATCGCTTCTTTGATAACACCAGACGCAGTGCTGCCATCAATAGACAGTGCGCCAACCAGTACTGTAGGCATATTGTTCATGATCGATGACAGGAACGCGGTCAGGAATCCCGTGCCAAACGTAGCAGCCCAAAGACCGTTGTCTGCCAGGAAATTCAATACGCCAGAAAGGTATTCTGTTAACCCAGCGTTACGCAGCCCATAAACAACCAGATACATTCCCAGTGAGAAAATCACGATCTGCCACGGCGCACCGCGCAACACTTTGCCGGTGTTAATGGCATGACCTCTTTTAGCCACTGCAAACAGGATTACCGCTCCCACTGCTGCAATAGCACTCACCGGAATACCCATCGGCTCAAGCACAAAAAAACCGATCAGCAGCAGGAGTAATACAATCCAGCCGGTTCTGAATGTCGCCTGGTCTTTGATAGCGAGTGCGGGTTCTTTCAGTCGGGCCAGATCATAGGTTGGTGGGATATCTTTGCGAAAGAACAGATGTAGCATCACCAACGTAGCAATAATGGCGGCAATATCCACAGGTACCATCACCGAGGCATATTCCGTGAACCCCAGATGAAAGAAGTCAGCCGAAACGATATTGACCAGATTCGATACAATCAGCGGCAAGCTGGCAGTATCGGCAATAAAACCAGCGGCCATCACAAATGCTAGTGTGGCGCGTTTACTGAACCCGAGCGCCAGCAGCATGGCGATAACTATGGGGGTAAGAATCAGCGCGGCACCATCATTAGCAAACAAAGCCGCCACGGCAGCACCCAGCAGAACAATGTAGGTGAACAGCAAGCGCCCTCGCCCATTGCCCCAACGGGAAACATGCAATGCCGCCCATTCAAAAAAGCCGGACTCATCCAACAACAGGCTAATGATAATGACCGCAATAAAGGTTGCGGTGGCGTTCCAAACAATATTCCATACCACGGGAATATCGGCAATGTGCACGACGCCAGAAACCAGTGCCAATATGGCACCCAGCGTGGCGCTCCAGCCAATCCCTAACCCCTTCGGCTGCCAGATAACCAACACAATGGTCAGGATAAAAATTGCTCCGGCCAGTAACATAAAACCTCCTGACAAAGCAGCAACGCCGCCCTGTATAATTAAAAACTAACTGACGAGTTGCCCGAGTGTGTCGATGCCGGGGGGCTATGCCGCCAAAACCGAACCAGTGCGATTCCAAACCAGCAGCTCGATATCAGAACATTTGTACTGCAATACATAACCAGCATCCTATCGTTAGGATCTTCACCTTCACACATTACATTCGAAAAATCATATATGTTAAGGAAAATTTTTTAGATGCAAATAGCCTTACCGCTACCAGAACAGTTGGCTGATGTCAGTTTACGGGCAATGGCCTGAACGTCATCCTGTTGGCTTAACCAGGCCTGCTCGATAACCTGAGCCGCCCATGAAGGAATATGCGGGGATAAGCGGTAGTGAACCCATTTCCCCTGCTTACGATCCAGCAAAAGCCCACTTTCCCGAAGCATTGCCAGATGACGCGAGATCTTAGGCTGTGACTCATCCAACGCGGTGCAGAGATCACACACGCACAGCTCCCCCATCTCCTTGAGCAGCAACACAATGCCCAGACGAGTTTCATCGGACAGATTTTTGAAGAGTTGCAGGGAAGTTAATGTCATTATGTTCTCCGTAATCACGACTTAGTAGCTTACACAACTTACTGGTGGATTGTAATATATCTGAAAAAACATATTTAATGACAATCGGAGTTTCAAATCCAGATACTGGCATTATCCCTTGAATATTCTAGAAATATTATCCCGTACTATTAACTATATGCTCAGATTAATAATTAGTTTTCTCTCACATATTTTCAAGAAAGTGTTCGCATAAGCCCCTCGACCCTTGCCAAACTAGCCAGATAAACCAGCAAACGGAGAGGGAATTCTCATGGGTGTGCCTCAAACTAAATCAGAACTTATTTTAGCAATTGACCAAAACTACAATAAATTATCGGGTTACCTCGAATTAATTCCGCCAGAGTTAGCATCAGATAAATCAATGGAAGGGCATGCAAAAGACACTGTTATGAGTGTTTGCAATCTTGTCGCCTACTTACTCGGCTGGAATAAATTAGTTATTAAATGGATAAGCTTTGATGAAGAGGGAAAACCGATTGATTTCCCGGAAACAGGTTATAAGTGGAACCAGCTTGGTCTGCTAGCCCAAAAGTTTTATCGTGACTATAGCGATTTGGATTTACGCTCGCTACGAAACCAATTACAGGGCGCAAAAAACGAAATCGTGGAATCTATCAATAAGAGATCTGACGATGACCTGTATGGGAGCGCATGGTATGGCAAATGGACAATGGGGAGAATGATTTCCTTCAATACATCTTCACCCTACTCCAATGCCTGCAGCAGGTTAAGAAAATGGGCAAAGGAAAATAACCTGAAGCTATAAGTAAAGCTGTCGGAAATTTTTGGACGTGAAAAAGTGGCGCTCCTAAATCCGCTAGCGCCCCTCTCAGGCATAACGTTCAAAAAACTGCGAAGACGACAATCCTTACAGAGGCGACTGGCAATTACCATATCACCCCTTAGTGTTCCTTATGCTCTACAGAGAATCAGCTCTTTTCACTGAGTCTTGCGAGCCTGGATTGCATTGTTCTTTTGTTCCTGGGAGATAAAAATTGCCTTTCCCATCGGGATCCGTTCCTCCCGGACATCCTGCGCGACCCGGTGAATTATCTGAACTACCTCCATCCGAACCGTTCCCGCCGTCAGCACCAGATTTACCAGCTTGGCCCATATACCCACCATTTCCGCCATCCCCGCCTTTACCTCCAGCGCTACCATTTGCGGCACTGACAGAAAAAGCAAACAGCGCGAAAATACAGACAAAAAAGTATTTACCCATATATGCATCTCCTTTATTGAATATATGCAGCCGCCAGGGAACATAACAACCAACCGATCAAATAGTATTTAAACAATTATCAATTTCACTATATTTTTAATACCTCAATTATACCCCCAGATATTTTTATTCGGATTAGCTTAACTGAAAGATAATGTTTTATCCGGCATCAGAAAACTGTTCCTCTGATGCATTGACTATCAAAAATCTGGAATAAACCCCTCTTTCCGCAAAGCATGTATGACACCACGCATCAGGTCTGATTTCGAAAAAGCGGCGGTATAAATTCGCGAGCCCACTTCAATCGGTTGTAAAAGGCCACGATCAACTAACTTACCAATCTGATAGGTAATTTGAGCCGACTTCAACCCCAGTAAAACCTCTTTTAAATCATTGGCTTTTGCCGTCCCCTGGCTAGTGGTTCGCTTAAGAATTTTAGATTCCGTCTCATTAATTATCCCCCGCACCTTGCAATACTCGAGCGCTGGATAAAGAATTTTTGAGTTTAAAAAGTGAAGATTAGAGAGCTTATCGACTTTCTTTAGCTCCGTCGATATACCAGTAAGAACATATAGGCACCATTTCTCTAGCCCCTCAACAGCCCCCGTATCCGCTTCGGCCAGCATCGAGTAATAGCGCTCACGGTCATTACAAAAAACCGCCTTTGGGTTTAGTACCCGCCCACTGGTATTCACATTAAAACCGTACTTTATCAGCAAAGAATAAGTCAGCAGGCGCACTGTTCTGCCATTGCCATTACCAAATGGATGAATCCAACCAAAACGGTGATGCGCGAGAGCCACTTTCATCAGATCATATTTTGGCGCGTCTGCGCGATTCATAAGCCCGACCAATTCCTGCATATAAGCCGGAACATGGATGAATTCAGGCGGCAAATGAGTTGATTGAGCAATACTCACTCCGTGACTACGATAAGCACCCGGCGTTTTATCCCCTTCCCGTTCAAGCCCGTTTACCGTCATGGCATGCAGTTCTCGGACAAAATACTCCGTGATATCTTCACCAGCATGCAGATGCTCATCAATAAAGTTCATGGCATGTTCGATGTTGCCAATCTCTTTCAATTGATCCGTGGAGTCCTCAGCCCCTTCAACTTTACTTTCAACGTAATCGGCTAACGTTGTATGGTTACCTTCGATTCTTGCTGAACCCAAGCTTTCCAGCATATGAAAAATACTTTTTAGCTGGGCAAATAACAGAGGATACACGGCGGTTTCAAGGCGCAGGTGTCTCAGTAACTCAAGCTCGGTCAACGTATCAACCAATGGTTAGATTATCTCAAATATTTAAATATCATTATCTTAAAAATAAATTAAAAAATACTTTATAGACATTAAGTTAACATATTATTGTTTGTATATTATCTCAAAAGTAACTTTATGATTATCTCAAAAAACCGTAGCGATACATCCTGCTGAATATCATAGCAATACCCGACTATAAGTAGATTTCAAATGACAAACATATATAGGAATAACTAGATTAGCCTGAGAAGTGCGAATTTACTGGGTTTGATGGACTTCAGGAGATACTGCGAGACGTTAAGTTGGAGCGGGTGAAGGGAATCGAACCCTCGTATAGAGCTTGGGAAGCTCTCGTTCTACCATTGAACTACACCCGCTTCGGTATGCGGTTTGCATTATAACCGGTTCTTTGACGTGGGCAAGCGAAGATATAGTCTAAGCGCCGGTATTTTAAGCGATTAGATTAAACCAAGTATAACTATCGCTGTTTTGTTTGATAAAAAGGGCGCCGAAGCGCCCTAATAGATTTACCGTTAACCGGCGTAACTTATTTTACCGGGCGCATCGCTGGGAACAAGATAACATCGCGGATAGTGTGGCTGTTGGTAAACAACATCACCATACGGTCGATACCGATACCCAGACCCGCGGTCGGCGGCAAGCCATGCTCCAGTGCAGTAACATAGTCTTCGTCGTAGAACATCGCTTCATCATCACCAGCTTCTTTGGCGCTAACCTGATCAGCAAAGCGCTGTGCCTGATCTTCAGCATCATTCAGCTCGGAGAAACCATTACCAATTTCACGGCCACCGATGAAGAATTCGAAGCGGTCAGTGATAAACGGATTATCATCATTACGACGAGCCAACGGTGAAACTTCTGCTGGGTATTCAGTGATGAAGGTTGGTTGAATCAGATGACTCTCTGCGGTCTCTTCGAAAATTTCGCATTGAACGCGGCCTAAGCCCCAGCTTTTCTCAACTTTAATCCCCAATGACTCGGCGATAGCTACTGCTTTATCCATATCGTCCAAGTCAGCCACATTGGTTTCTGGGCGATATTTGCAAATAGCTTCTTTCATGGTCAATTTGGCAAAAGGCTTACCAAAATCGAAGGTCTGGTCACCATACTGCACCACACTGCTACCCAGCACGGTTTCAGTCAGTGTCCGGAATAACTCTTCGGTCAACACAATCAGATCTTTGTAATCCGCATAAGCCATATAGAGTTCCATCATGGTGAACTCTGGGTTATGACGCGGCGAAACGCCTTCATTACGGAAGTTACGGTTGATTTCGAACACTCGTTCAAAACCACCGACTACCAGGCGCTTCAGATACAACTCTGGGGCGATACGCAAGTACATATCGATATCCAGCGCATTGTGATGAGTCACGAATGGGCGCGCTGAAGCACCACCAGGAATCACTTGCATCATAGGAGTTTCGACTTCCATGAAGCCTTTTTCCACCATGAAGCGGCGAATACCTGACATCACTTGCGAACGAACTTTGAATGTATTGCGTGATTCGTCGTTAGCGATTAGATCCAGATAACGTTGACGATAGCGGGTTTCCTGATCAGCCAGGCCGTGGAATTTATCCGGCAACGGACGCAATGCTTTAGTCAGCAAACGCAGTTCGCTACAGTGGATAGACAGCTCGCCAGTTTTGGTTTTAAACAGCTTACCGCGCGCGCCCAGGATATCGCCGAGATCCCACTTTTTAAATTCTTCGTTATAAACGCCTTCCGGCAGGTCATCGCGGGAAACGTATAGCTGGATACGGCCACCGACATCTTGCAGCGTCACAAATGATGCTTTCCCCATAATACGGCGAGTCATCATACGGCCAGCAACGGTCACTTCGATATCCAGCGCTTCTAATTCTTCATTTGTTTTTTCGCCGTACTCGGCATGTAGCTGGTCTGAGAGGTGCTCACGACGGAAATCATTAGGGAAAGCAATCCCTTTTTCCCGCAGTGCTGCCAGTTTTTCCCGACGAGCTTGTAACTCACTATTGAGTTCTTGCGCTTGCTCAGCGACTTGTGGTTTTTGCTCTGACATCTCAGTTCCTTATAGCCCGGCTTTCAAACTTGCTTCAATGAATTTGTCCAGATCACCATCCAGTACCGCTTGCGTATTGCGTGTTTCTACACCGGTACGCAAATCTTTGATACGGGAGTCATCCAGTACATAAGAACGGATCTGGCTACCCCAGCCGATATCGGACTTGTTATCTTCCAGCATCTGTTTATCAGCATTTTTCTTTTGCATCTCAAACTCATACAGCTTTGCTTTCAGCTGTTTCATGGCTTGATCTTTGTTCTTATGCTGAGAACGGTCATTCTGGCATTGAGTCACGATATTGGTTGGAATATGGGTAATACGTACCGCAGATTCTGTTTTGTTGACGTGCTGACCACCCGCACCAGATGCGCGGTAAACGTCAATACGCAAGTCCGCCGGGTTGATTTCGATATCAATATCGTCGTCAACTTCTGGATAGACAAAGGCAGAACTGAATGAAGTATGACGGCGACCACCAGAGTCAAACGGGCTTTTACGTACCAGGCGATGTACGCCAGTTTCAGTACGTAACCAACCAAACGCATAATCGCCGATGATCTTAATAGTGGCTGATTTTAAGCCTGCAACATCACCATCAGACTCTTCGATGATTTCAGTTTTGAAACCTTTGGCTTCAGCCCAACGCAGGTACATGCGCAGCAGCATGCTGGCCCAGTCCTGAGCTTCTGTACCACCGGAACCAGCTTGCAGATCCAGATAACAGTTGGCGCTATCATATTCACCAGAGAACATTCTGCGGAATTCGAGTTGACCTAGCTTGCCATCAAGGATATCTAACTCAGCAACCGCTTCGTTAAATGTCTCTTCGTCGTCAGCTTCAATAGCCAGCTCCAGCAAGCCAGTCACGTCATCCATACCTTGATCCAGTTGATCAATGGTGGAGACAATCTCTTCCAGCGAGGAACGTTCTTTCCCTAGAGCCTGAGCGCGCTCAGGTTCATTCCAGACGTCGGGCTGTTCCAGCTCAGCGTTTACTTCTTCTAGTCGTTCTTTCTTGGCATCATAGTCAAAGATACCCCCTGAGAACGGCTGTCCGATCAGACAGGTCCTGAATTCGGTTTTTTACCGGGTTTATTTCAAACATGGTTTAAAGTCTTACGTTAAGTCGTAGATGACGGAATGTCATTATACCCGTCATACTCCAAGCTGCATGTGTGTTGGCTGTCTTCGTTCACCCGAATCATTGACTGCCTATTGACCTTAAAATAAATAGACTCGTCGGGATTTACTCAATTGCCGCCTTCCTGCAACTTGAATTATTTAGGGCACAGAATTGGTAATTCTAACGGATCTATACGACGGTTTATAGCTTGTTGACTATATTTGTAGCTATCCCCTTCCTATTTGCTGCTGCAGCTGTGTTAGCGGCTCTCACTCACCCGAATCACTGACTAATGTCAGCTCATCGGGATTCATTTGTTAGCTGCCTTGCTGCAACACCAACTACTTTGGGTATAGAATAATATCGTGGTTTACTAATACGGCCACAGGTGTTGAATCAGCAACTGGACACTGCGGTTACCGCGATACTCATTAATATCAAGTTTATAAGCCAGCTTAACTTCACGCACACTGCTATCCGGCCATAAAGTCGTATCAATATTAAACGCGATACCATCCAATAAAGGCCCGCCATTCAAAGGCTCAATCATAAGTTTCAGGTGGCGTTCACCCACCAGCCGTTGTTGCAAGATACGGAATTTCCCGTCAAATGTGGGTTCAGGGAAGGATTGCCCCCACGGGCCGCCATCTCGCAGCAACTCTGCTGTTTCCAGTGATAATTCGTTGCCATTCAGTTCACCGTCTGACCAGATAACGCCCTCCAACTGCGAGGCGTCCATCCATTCACCGACTAAATCTGCAAAGCGCTGACGGAATTGATCGAATTTATCCTGTTCCAGCGATAACCCCGCCGCCATAGCATGACCGCCAAATTTCAGCATTAACCCTGGGTTTAAGGTATCCAGGCGCTCAAGAGCATCGCGCATATGCAGGCCTGCCACACTACGCCCCGAGCCTTTCAGTAAACCATCACCCGCTGGGGCAAAAGCAATAACCGGCCGATGAAAACGCTCTTTAATGCGTGAGGCCAGAATCCCGACCACCCCTTGGTGCCACTCTGGGTGAAACATCGCGATACCGTAAGGTAATTCAGTACTGGTGCGCTCTAACTGGTCACATAGTTGCAAGGCTTCAACCTGCATACCCTGCTCTATCTCACGGCGCGTTTGATTAAGCGCATCAAGATCGATTGCCAGTGCTCTGGCCTGAGCAATATCGTCACTGAGCAACAACGCCACCCCGATGGACATATCATCCAGACGCCCGGCGGCATTAAGCCGTGGGCCAAGGGAGAAACCCAGATCGTTGGCTGCCAATTGGCGCGCATCGCGATTGGCGACCTCCAGTAATGCACGAATACCTGGTCGGCATTTCCCGGCCCGAATACGGCTTAGCCCCTGATGCACCAAAATGCGGTTATTGGCATCCAATGGCACCACATCGGCAACCGTTCCCAGCGCCACCAAATCCAGTAACTCAGCCAGGTTAGGTATCGCTAAAGCTCGTTGTTCAAACCAGCCACTGTCTCTAAGACGTGCACGTAATGCCAACATCAGATAAAAGGTGACGCCCACTCCGGCCAAGGATTTGGAAAGGAAATTACATCCTGCCAAATTGGGATTGATGATAGCTTCTGCTGCTGGCAAGGTTTCACCCGGCAGGTGATGGTCGGTAACCAACACCTGGATACCCAGAGCATGAGCCAAATCCACTCCCGCATGAGAGGAAATACCGTTATCGACAGTAACGATCAGTTCTGCACCACGGGCAGCAACTTGCTCGACAACTTCGGGACTCAGCCCATAGCCATCTTCAAAACGATTTGGCACCAGATAATCAATATTACTGCCACCCATGCTACGCAGAGCGAGCACTGCCAACGCGGTACTGGTTGCGCCATCAGCATCAAAATCACCGACAATCACAATACGACGCCTGTCAGCCAATGCTTGTTGCAACAGAGTAACACCGGCTTCAATACCATCGAGTTGCTGCCAGGCAAGCAGGCCTTTTACACCGCGCTCCAGCTCCTCGGCACTTTTTACGCCACGGCTGGCATAAAGGCGGCGCAGCAATGGGTGTAACTGGGCGGGCAAATGGCTATCATCCACCGCCTCACGACGGCGAAGTTGAGTTTTCAATGTCACGGATGATTAACCCGCCGCTTTTGAGGAAGCCTGGTGCTTATTCAGCATCTGTAACATTTCTTTTGGCTCCAGATAACCTGGAACGATAGTGCCATTTTGCAACACGATGGCTGGAGTGCCCTGAATACCAAACTGCACACCTAACTTATAGTGCTCAGAAATATCGGTTTTACAGGTTGCAGGTGATATATCGACACCTTTCATCGCATCATCGAATGCTTTGTTGCGATCAGCCATACACCAGATTGAGCGCATGTCTTTTTCTGCCTGAGAGCTCAACCCCTGACGTGGGAAAGCCAGATAACGCACGGTAATTCCCAGCGCGTTATAATCACTCATTTGTTCGTGCAATTTATGACAATAGCCGCAGGTGATATCAGTAAACACAGTAACAACGTGTTTTTCTTGCGGTGCCTTATACACAATCATTTCTTTGCTCAATGCTTCCAACTTTTTCACCAGCATCTGGTTGGTCACATTCACCGGTTGGCTACCGCTCACATCGTACAACGGCCCTTGCAACAAGTGTTTACCATCGGCGGAAATATAAAGCACACCGCTGTCAGTCATCACGGTACTCAAGCCGGGGATAGGTGATGGTTGGATGTCAGCTTTCTGAATATCCAACTTTTTCAGTGTCTGTTGGATAGCGGCATCATCAGCATGAGCCAGCCCCGTGAATGCAGCGATAACCATCGGCAGCAGTAATAAACTTTTTTTCATTTATAAATCCTATCTTTTTCCACTCGGCATGGTTTTCATAAAAAACAATTATGCGCGCGGATGATGCTGTTGATGTAGCAACTTCAAACGCTCAGTCGCTACATGGGTATAAATCTGGGTCGTCGACAGATCACTGTGGCCCAGTAACATTTGTACCACACGCAGGTCCGCACCGTGATTTAACAGATGCGTGGCAAAAGCATGCCGCAATACGTGGGGCGAAAGCCGTTCACTATCAATACCGGCAAGGATCGCATAGTGTTTGATTCGATGCCAGAAAGTCTGTCTCGTCATTTGCTGGCTGCGGTTGCTCGGGAATAACACATCCAGCGACTGGCCGTTGATGAGCCACGGGCGGCCATGCTCCATGTAATTCTCAATCCAGTACACCGCCTCTTCACCCAATGGCACCAGGCGCTCTTTATTTCCTTTACCGATAACTCGCACTACTCCTTGGCGCAAACTCACATCGCTGATGGTCAACCCAACCAGCTCCGACACCCGCAGACCAGTGGCATAGAGGACTTCCAGCATCGCTTTGTCGCGCAATTCTAGCGGGATATCGACATTGGGGGAGTTAAGTAATGCGTCAACCTGCGCCTCGCTTAAATCTTTTGGTAAGCGCTGCGGTAATTTGGGTGATGACAGCAGCGCTGTCGGGTCATCTTCGCGTAATTTTTCGCGGTATAAATATTGGAACAATCGGCGCATCGCACTGAGCAGCCGGGCTGAACTGGTGGCTTTATAACCGCCCTCAATGCGCTCGGCAAGGAAAGACTGCAAGTCCTGCGAACCGGCGCGCAATAAATCACTGCCGTGATGCTCTAACCATCCGCTCAGCGCATGTAAATCCAAACGATATGATGCCAGTGTATTCTCTGCCAGATTCCGCTCCAGCCACAGGGCATCAAGAAACTGTTCAATCAGCGGGTTATTTTGCTGTTGCATGACTGTTTCTCTCTTTGATTGGATGGGCAGCCATTATGCCTGATGACAGGACAAATCTGGTACACTCGATGCTATTCCTTATTAGTAATGCTATGGCTATACATCATGAAGATTGGTCTCTTTTACGGCTCCAGCACCTGCTATACCGAAATGGTGGCAGAAAAAATACGCGACATCCTCGGCGAAGATCTGGTTGATTTACATAACTTAAAAGATGTCAGCCCTCGCCTGATGGAAGAATATTCCATTCTGATTCTGGGAATCCCTACCTGGGATTTCGGCGAATTACAGGAAGATTGGGAAGCCGTTTGGCCACAATTAACACAGCTTAATCTCAAGGGAAAGATTGTCGCTATGTATGGTATGGGCGATCAATTCGGTTATAGCGAATGGTTCCTTGATGCTCTTGGCATGCTGCATGACCATATTGCGCCGCTGGGGGTGAAATTTATTGGTTTTTGGCCAACAGATGGGTTTGAGTTTACCAGCCCGAAACCGCTCAGTGCTGACGGTAAACACTTTGTGGGGTTGGCGTTAGATGAGGTTAATCAATACGATTTGAGTGAAGAGCGCATCGAACAGTGGTGTGATCAAATTCTGCTTGAGATGGATGCCCTGCTTTAATCGAATAAACGGGCACCCACAGTGCCCGTTTGCTATACCCGTTAACTATACCCGTTTCTACTTATGCAATTTTATTTCCATAACCGGAAAGAGTCTTGAGCACCGCCTCCAGCTGTAGCAGCGTCGCTCGATATCTCTTCGGCTTTCCGTTCGCTATCCGTTGATTCTGCGCTTTTCTGCCCAGTCAGACGTTGTGGGGAAGCCACTTGATACCAGTCTAACCGCCGGGTCAGTAACATAACCGCCGCGAGAATAATAAACAGTAAACCCGCACCTAATAACAAAGCATTGTCTTCTGATTGCAATAGTCCAAACAATACGCCGTACAGCAGTAATAGTCCGCTTGCAAATAATGCTCCACGCAACCACCCGCCTAGCACTGCACTTAAATAGATGGCAATCAACATACTGCAACTCAAACTGGCGATAATATAAGCCAGCGTGAACCCTAAATGTTCAGAGAACGCCAGTAACATAAGGTAGAACAAAACCAATGCTGCGCCCACCAGCAGATACTGAATAGAGTGTACACGCAATGACGTCAGGCTCTCGAACAGGAAGAAGCTGAAAAAGGTTAAGCCAATAAATAGAATGGCATATTTAATGGCTCGCTCGGTTAGCTGATAGTGGTCGACTGGCTCAATCAAGCTGGTAGTGAACGCAGGCAGTTGGTCAAAATCAAAACGCACATTATCACCGGCAAAGTTGATATTCATGCTATTCGCCAGCCAGTTACTGCTCCAATGTGCACGGAAGCCTTTTTCATCTACTTTGCGTTGTAATGGCAAAAACTCACCGACAAAATTAGGATGCGGCCAGTTGCTCTGTAACGTCAGTTCACTGCTGCGCCCGACGGGCACCACTGAAAGGCTGTTGGTGCCTGCCAGTGTCAGTTTAAAATTAACATCAAATTTGCCCTGGCGAACCTGCTCGATAGTCAGCGGTGCATGCACACCTTGCGCCGTGCGCCCCAGGAATGCCCCCGGTTCGAAATTAATTTTTGCATTGCCCAGACTTAACGGCGAAATCTGCTGAATCCCTCGCGAATCACTCAGTGCCAACACTAATGACGGCATGCCGATGGTGACACCTTCCCGATCTAAATCATCTAGCGAGGAAGATTCAAATTGACCGTGGAAATAGAGTTCCCCCTGATAGACCTGAGCCTGATAAATCCCCAATTGGCGAACTTCAACATCCGGCGCACCAGTGACTGTCATTACCTCCGGCAATAAATAGCGATGGCGGCTCACCCGTTGCCCTTGCTTCTTACCATCGACTTCAGTTTCAATCCATTCGCTGTAAGGCACGACAATCAGCGGGCCAAGGATCTTTTGCGCGCGGCTGGTGCTGTCACTGACTTTGTCGACCACACTTTGGCGATAGCCACTGCGTTCATTGATAACATTCAGCAGCATTTCTTTCGGAATCATCATCAAAAGAATGAGTCCCAATAGCGCGGCTATTTTCCAAAACAGTACGGATTTGAACATGACGTGCTCTCCTTTAAGGTCAGGAGAGCAGCTTAAGCTCGTGAAGTGAAAGGAAAATGAGGTTATGTGAAGTGAAAGTGAAGTCAGCGACTCAAGTGATAGCTAGCGGTAAGGTCACACGAGCGCACACCCCGTGCGGCTGGCGGTTTTCAAGGGAAACATTCCCTTGATGAATAGCGGCAACTTCGCGCACAAAATTCAGCCCCAATCCGGTACTTTTTGGGCTATTGGCCCGCGCTAGCGAATAAAAACGGTCAAAAATCTTCTCTTTGGCATAATCCGGAATGCCACTGCCGGTATCTTCAACGGTAATCAAATATTCATCCGTTTGCCGGGTGCCCCTTACTGTCACTTCGCCACCTGAGGGAGTGAAATCCAGTGCATTATCAATCAGATTGGTTAACGCCTGACTCAGCAATAACCCGTCACCGGTTAATGTCGCGCTATCAGCACAGATTAACCGCAAGTTAATACCTCGGCTGACTGCCTGAGCTTCTTTGGCTCCCATCGCTTGCTTGATGATACTGCTTATTTCTATTGGGGACAGTTGCACGTCAACCCGACTTTCTAGTCGTGCCTGTATCAGCATCTTATCCACCAATTGCTGGATACGCGCACTTTGCTGCTCAATATTCATCAGAAAACGCTGAGCCGTAGCCGGCGGTGGAGATTCGCGTAATAGCTCGGCCGCGCCAGTAATCGCTGCCAGCGGGCTTTTCAACTCATGAGTCAGCGTGTGGACATATTGCTCAATATAAGCTTTGCCATCTAATTTAAGCCGCATGCTTTCCAGCGCTCGCGCCAAATCATTCAGTTCGCTGCTGCCCATCACGGGTAGCGCAACATTCTGCCCCTCGGCAACCCGTTCTGCATAATCGACCAGCTTGCCAATAGCCCGGTTGATCCACCAGACAAACCCCAAGCCAATTAGCAGAGCAATCCCCAGTAATACGCCCCCCGCCAGCAAGATTTTACGCTCACTACGTTTGATTACCGGAGCCATAGAAATATTGGGTTTGCCCACACTGAGCACCCCAATAATCTTATTCTCGACCATAACCGGAGCGGCCACATACATCACCGAACTTTGTTCGTCGGCAGGATCGGTGCGAGTGCTGCGTGCGCCATAATGACCACGTAGTGTCAGCCAGACATCATTCCAACGCGAATAGTCTTGCCCGACGGCTTTAGCGGATGAATCAAAGATCACCCGTCCCTCAGCGTCAGTCAGATAAACCCGGTATTCATTGCGATCCTTACGGATACCTTCAATATTTGCGCCGATTGGCCGCAGATTGAGTGAAGCAAAAGCTTGTGCCAACTGACCACCGGCGACTTTATTTTGCAACATATCCTGGCGGGCGAATTGCGCCAGCAAGGTGGCGGTATCGACCAATGTTCCTTCCGTCGCGCGCCGCACCCCGGGCTTAACTTCTTGCACGAAAATACGAATGACAAAATAACCGGCGATGGCGACTATCAGAAAATAGCCCAGCAACAAACGCACACCTATTTTCATCGGAAATGGCTCATGTTCGATACGTCAGGCTGTAACCCAGCCCACGATGGGTGCGGATTGGCGACTCTTCATCGTAAGTCATACGCAGCTTTGAGCGCAGAGTTTTGATATGGGTATCGACGGTGCGATCCTGGCTCTCTTCTGCTTGCGCCCAGACAATATCCATCAATTGCTGGCGTGAAAAGACACGATCAGGTGCCAGTAATAAGGTTTTCAGTAGCAGATATTCATAGCGGGTGAGCCATAAAACCTGTTGATGATAAGTGACTCTCGCCCCCGCTTCGTCCAGAGTGAAATTGCCGAACTGATGCAAGGTGGCAGAAGTAGCCAAGGATTGAGATTTTTGCAGCCGCCGTAACACGGTGCGGACTCTGGCGCTCACCTCACGCGGTGAGAATGGTTTAGCGATATAGTCGTCAGCGCCGATTTCCAAGCCGACAATCCGATCCAGCTCTTCGCTACGCGCGGTTAAAAAAACCACAGGAAGTTCCGGTACTTGGGCCAATATACGGCGGCACAGGTCAAAACCGTTAATATCAGGTAAGCCCACGTCAACTATTGCCAGTGCTGGCGGGCCATTGGCCAAAGCAGCCAGAGCGGGTTCCCCCCGGTCAAACCACCGGAGGGTAAAACCTTCACTTTCCAAGGTATAAATTAAGGTGTCAGCGATACTCGGCTCATCTTCCACCAGCCAGATTAAGGGCTTCATTAATTAATACCTTCATCGGAGCCAAATGAATGGCGCAACAGGAGACACAATTGCCGCCATTCCTCTTCAGACATGCTATCAGCCGCTAACCATAAACGCTTACGGGTTGAGCGACTACTTGTCCGTTGTAAACTCAATAATACGCCATAACGGGTGATCCACGGCTGCTTAATGACGACCCACTCATGCCGTTTCCATAGCACTATATTGCCGGGTTTCAGCCTGATCTCACCTTGGCAAGACGTAATATTTTTCTGGCTGCGGATACACTCAAACACCACTAACGTCAGTAACACCAACCACAGCGCGGTATAGCCCTGAGGCCAAGGCGCAACCAGCGTCAGTGTGACCAGGACGCCATGAGCTAATAGAGAGAAGAGTTGAGTGTGCCAGGATATCCGCAGGTCACATCGCCACTGGGCCACGGGCTTTATTTCGTGTTTGAATCAGTTTGACCATTTGACGCAGCTCACTATCCTGCGGTTCCCCGTGATTCATCAACCAGTTAAATAAATCTGGATCATCACACTCAAGCAAACGGATAAAAACCTGTTTCTCGTTATCGCTCAAGCCATCATATTCATGTTCAAAAAACGGCATGATAGAGATATCCAGTTCACGCATACCCCGACGGCACGCCCAGTGAATACGGGCTTTATTATCGATTTCCATGTCCTGATTGACTCCTCAAAAAAAGGATACTGATAGGCTAAGGACGGGATTATGCTGTTTTTTCAATCACATTCAGCACTCCGCCATAGAATCTGTGGCTATTGTACCTCAGATATCGTCGAATTCAGATATTGAATAATAATGGTCATTCCGTGGAATTACTGCTTGCAAAGCTACCCGGCTATTTTACCATTGGAGCATCGGTTCACTGTGCCGCGCTGATAGGTACCACTTATCCGCAGGTGCTATTTATTTTAGGTAAACCATGGCTAATAACACTCCATTTGCTGCACAACCACTGGTCGCCTCTTCTGAGCTGCCACTAACATTAATCTCTCTTGATGACTGGGCGCTGGTGACGTTAACGGGCGCAGACCGCGTAAAATATCTGCAAGGGCAAGTCACGGCAGATATTGATGCACTGCCCGCAGATCAGCATGTGCTGTGTGCCCACTGTGACGCCAAAGGGAAAATGTGGAGCAACCTGCGATTATTTTATCGTGGCGAAGGATTAGCCTTTATCGAACGCCGTAGTGTGCTTGATAACCAGTTGAGCGAGCTAAAGAAATATGCGGTGTTCTCCAAAGTGGTGATTACCGCACAACCTGATGCCGTTTTAATCGGCGTGACGGGCGCGCAGGCAAAAGCTGCGTTGGCGGAGGTTTTCGCCGAGTTACCTAATGTCGGGCACCCGGTAGTACAGCAAGGTGATAGCACACTGTTGCATTTCTCTCTGCCTGCCGAGCGCTTCCTGCTGGTGACCGATACCGAGCAAGCGCAACAGTTAGTGGAAAAACTGGCTGATCGCGCGCAGTTTAATAACAGCAAACAGTGGCTGGCGCTGGATATCGAAGCAGGTTTTCCTATCATTGATACCGATAGCAGCGCGCAATTTATTCCGCAAGCAACAAACATTCAGGCGTTGAATGGCATCAGTTTCAGCAAGGGGTGTTATACCGGGCAGGAAATGGTCGCCAGAGCAAAATACCGTGGTGCCAATAAGCGCGCACTCTACTGGTTGGCAGGTTACGCCAACCGAGTGCCAGCAGCCGGCGAAGATTTAGAGTGGCAATTAGGTGAAAACTGGCGTCGTACCGGTAGCGTATTGGCAGCCGTTGCGCTCAATGATGGCACGGTGTGGGTTCAAGCGGTGATGAATAATGACTTGGCGGCAGACAGTGTGCTGCGCGTACGTGATGATGAGCAAAGTGTGCTTACAATTCAACCGCTGCCCTATTCATTGGCCGAAGATAAGTAATACACGCTGAGGCCGGTTATCCGGCCTTCTAATCAGACATACAAATAGATCGCCATAAAGTGGCAAACACTGCCACCCAACACAAAGCCGTGCCAAATGGCGTGGCCGAAGCGAATGCGCTTAGAGGCATAGAAAATCACGCCCAACGTGTATAACAAGCCGCCAATCGCCAATAATGCTAACCCGCCAATCTCAAGCTTCACCGCCAGTTGATAAATCACAATCAATGAGAGCCAGCCCATCGTCAGGTAAGTCACCAACGACAACACTTCAAAGCGATGTGCAAAGGCTAATTTGAAAATGACGCCCACCAGTGCCAACCCCCATATCACCGCCATCAAGCCACGGGCTAACGGGGAGTCCAACCCCACCAATAGAAATGGTGTATATGTCCCAGCGATTAAGATGTAAATGGCACAATGGTCAAACTTCTGTAGCCAGAGTTTCGCCTTGCGATGTGGGATGGCGTGATACAACGTCGAGGCTAAAAACAACAGAATAATACTGCCGCCATACAAACTATAACTGGTTAACGCCTTGGTATCGGCTCCATTATCTAACGCCTGCACCAATAGCAAAACCAAACCAATAATGCCAAACACCACGCCAATACCATGACTGATGCTATTGGCTATTTCTTCTGCCCACGGATAAGACGGTGTTGTCGCTACTGTGGGAGTGACCGAGGTCGTAGGTACAGCTGATTTATTCTTCAATACTAATTATCCTGAAAATGAATCGTTATCTCATCCGATGAGCGCAATAGTTATTCTAAAATTGTACAAAAAGAGTGCGCACAGATTAACTGAGAATAATTCCAGTGTACACGTGTACGCTTAAATATTCTGTCAGTACATGTAACCCGCCGTGTCTGTGGCTCAAATTAGGGTGACAAATCCACTGGGAGCAGCAACACTGCTGCCATGCCAAACGAAGGGTAATAGAGGGTTATTATGTCATTAGCAGTCTTAGATTTTGGTCCACTGACAGAGACTATTCAGTTTCTGATGGAAATCGATAAGCTAAAAGATATTCAGCGGCGCACCAAAGTGATTGCCAGCTTACGTCAGGAAAATTCAGCCGAGCACAGTTGGCATTTTGCCGTAGCGGCAATGAGTCTGGCTCCCTATGCTGGCCCAGACGTCGATATCAATCGCGTGATAAAAATGGCGCTGCTGCACGATATTGTCGAAATCGATGCCGGTGATGTCATTGTTTATGATTTGGCGGCCAGAGCCGCTATTCATGAGCAAGAGGTCGCTGCCGCCAGGCGCTTATTTGGCTTACTGCCACCCGCATTAGGCGCACAATTTACTGCGCTGTGGAATGAGTATGAAGCGGAAGAAACTGCCGAGGCGCGTTTTGCGACGGTGCTGGACCGCATTCTGCCCATGCTGATTAACCTGCATACCGAGGGACAAAGTTGGATAGAAAATGGTATTCAGCTACAACAGGTACTGGAGCGTAACCAATTGGTTGCCGAATGCTATCCTGAGATTTGGCAGCATTTGCTGCCACAGTTGCAGGCGGCACAGCAAAAAGGTTGGCTGAAGTAACTGAATACTCGCTTATTTCCCGCCGGCTAAATCCAATACACTGCCAGTGACATAAGAGGCATGGTCTGACAGCAACCAGACGATTGCCTCTGCCACTTCTTGTGGATGCCCGCCGCGTTTCATTGGCAGTAAGCTTTTTACCCGATCAACTCGCCCCGGCTCACCGCCGCTGGCATGTATATCGGTATAGATTAAACCCGGACGAACGCCATTCACTCGGATGCCCTCTGCCGCCACTTCCAATGATAAACCGGTGGTGAGTGTATCAATTGCCCCTTTGGAGGCGGCATAATCGAGATATTCACCGGGAGCGCCTAGACGGGCTGCGGCAGAAGAGACATTAACAATCGCACCGCCATTACCACCGTGGCGCAATGCCATGCGCTTGACAGCTTCGCGGCTACATAAAAAGTAACCCGTCACATTGGTGCTCAATACCCGATTAATGCGTTCAGCAGTTAACCCTTCGATACCCGATTGGGTAAACAAAATGCCGGCATTATTGACCAGTGCAGTGATCGGTCCGAGCTGGGCTTCAAGTTTTTCAAATAGTGCAACTACTTGCAGCTCATCAGCAATATCGGCTTGTAACGCCACCGCTAACCCACCGCCAGCAGCGATTTCTGCAACCACCTGTCGGGCAGCTTGTTCATCATTGATATAATTTACCGCAACCCGATAACCGTGCTTTGCTAATAGCAATGCCGTGGCACGGCCAATGCCACGACTGCCCCCTGTCACTAACGCGACTTTTTTATGCATCCCTCGGCCCCCTGCTCAACCATGAATTTTTTGCCAAATTAGCACCCCAACCAGCACCGAATTATTCATTTGTAGCGGCGGTGTACGCAGTGTCAAACGGTCTTCCTCAAATTGATAATAGCGAACCTGCTGACTTCCTACCCAATTGGGAAATAAACTGCCTTCGACAATATGTGTGACGGTCGCAAGCTGTTCATCAATTTCATATCGGCCAAAATAGGTCAATGCACTGAGAAAGGCATTTTTTATTTCAGTATCACTGCCTTGCAACCAATCTTCAGAGGCAAACTTTGTTCTGCCGCTACTGTACAGTTGGGCAGCCATCGTGCCTTGTTTTTCATAATTAATCCGACCAGACATCCCCTGCCCCATAGGATAATGAATGCTGTTATCGGGTAAAACAAAGTGCTGCGATACCAGTGACCAACTACCGATAAATTGAGTACTAACCATAAATAATCACGCTCACTATTTGTGTAACGAAAAATAAGCGTAGTCATTGATAAGGGTAGATACCAATTATCGCCATGATATAAACAGCAAAAGGGCCGCTTGCGCGACCCTCAGACTGCTGACAAACCCGATAACTCGATCTTGCAAGGTGAGGACAGGTAGAAGAGTAAAACGTCCGCGCCAGGGATGGGTTTACGGCGTCTTTACGATCTGCCTGTTTTCACCACTACAGGCACTTTGTCATTAACTTCAGGGCCGCTTGCGGGCCCCTTTGTCATTTACTGCAAGAATTATTCGTAGTCGCTTATTGGTACGCATGAGCAGAACAAATTACGGTCACCGTACACATCATCCAGACGTTTCACGCTCGGCCAGTATTTATTCTCCATCACACCTGCCACCGGGAATACCGCCAGCTCACGGCTGTACGGATGCTGCCACTCACCGACCAGCTCAGCTTGAGTATGCGGCGCATTCACCAACGGGTTGTCTTCCAGTGGCCATTCACCACGAGCCACTTTCTCGATTTCCGCGCGGATAGCCAGCATGGCGTCGATAAAGCGGTCTAACTCAACTTTACTTTCTGATTCAGTCGGTTCTACCATCAGCGTGCCCGCCACCGGGAAGGACATGGTTGGCGCATGGAAGCCGAAGTCGATTAAGCGCTTGGCGATATCCATCTCGCTGATACCTGTTGCTTCTTTCAGTGGGCGAATATCTAAAATACATTCGTGCGCCACACGGCCATCATGGCCGGTATACAGCACCGGATAGGCCTCTTTCAGGCGAGTTGCAATGTAGTTGGCATTCAGAATCGCGACCTGACTGGCTTGTTTCAGCCCATCAGCCCCCATCATACGGATGTACATCCAGCTGATAGGCAAGATTGACGCGCTACCAAATGGGGCCGCCGAAACCGCGCCCTGTTGGGTCGTCATACCATCAATTTGCACCACACTGTGGCCCGGAACAAACGGTGCTAAATGTGCTTTAACACCAATCGGCCCCATACCTGGGCCACCACCGCCGTGTGGAATACAGAAGGTTTTATGTAAGTTCAGGTGAGAAACATCCGCGCCAATATAGCCCGGTGTGGTTATTCCAACCTGCGCATTCATGTTTGCGCCATCGAGGTAAACCTGACCACCAAACTGATGCACAATCTGACAAACTTCGCGGATGGTTTCTTCGTACACGCCGTGAGTCGACGGGTAAGTCACCATAATACAAGAGAGTTCATCACCTGCTTCACCCGCCTTCTGGCGCAAGTCGTGCAAATCGATATTCCCTTGCTTATCACAGGCCACCACCACTACTGACATACCGGCCATTTGTGCCGATGCCGGGTTGGTGCCGTGAGCCGAGCTTGGGATCAAACAGATATGACGGCTCGCCTGATTGCGGCTTTCATGGTAACGGCGAATCGCCAGTAACCCTGCATATTCGCCTTGCGCGCCAGAGTTTGGCTGCATACAAACCGCATCATAACCGGTCAGTTGCACCAACCATTGTGACAGTTGACCAATCATTTGCTGATAACCCGCAGCTTGTTCTGGCGGGCAGAAGGGGTGCAATTCAGCGAACTCCGGCCAGGTTATCGGGATCATCTCGGCGGCGGCATTCAGCTTCATGGTACAAGAACCCAGCGGGATCATTGCCTGATTCAGTGCCAAATCTTTGCGTTCTAAACGATGCATATAACGCATCATTTCGGTTTCGCTGTGGTAACGATTAAATACCGGGTGAGTCAGAATGGGGTCCTGGCGCAACATGCCCGTTTGAATTGACTGGCTATTCTGGCTGACTTTGGCATCAAGCAGGTCAATATCGAGACCGTGGTTATCACCGACTAACAAGGTGAAAAGAATTTGAAGATCTTCACGCGAGGTCGTTTCATCCAGCGTGATACCTACTGCGCCATGAATATCAGTTCGCAGATTAATACCAAAACTCAATGCGCGGGCCAATACAGCAGCTTTGTCTTTCACTTCGACAGTCAATGTATCGAACCAATGGGCGAAACGCAGTGTCAGACCAGCTTGTTGCAAGCCCGCAGCCAGAATATCAGTCATGCGGTGAATGCGACCAGCGATGCGCTGCAAGCCTTGTGGGCCATGATAAACCGCATACAAGCTGGCAATATTGGCCAGTAAAACCTGAGAAGTACAGATATTGGAGTTGGCTTTCTCGCGGCGGATATGTTGCTCGCGAGTTTGCATCGCCATACGCAATGCGGTGTTACCAGCAGCATCGCGAGAAACCCCGATAATTCGACCCGGCATTGAGCGTTTAAACTCGTCGCGGCAAGCAAAGAATGCCGCATGTGGGCCACCGTAGCCCATAGGTACCCCAAAACGCTGAGCAGAGCCAAATACCACATCAGCACCCTGCTTACCCGGTGCGGTTAGCAGCACTAGCGCCATAATATCGGCGGCAACGCTGGTAATGATTTTGCGTTTTTTCAGCTCAGACAGCAGTGCTGAGTAGTCATGCAGTTCGCCCGTGGTGCCGACTTGTTGCAGCAACACACCGAACACACCTTCTAACTCCAGCACTTTTTCTGCACGGTCAACAATCACTTCAAAACCAAAGGTTTCTGCGCGGGTCAGAACGACATCCAGCGTTTGTGGATGGACATCATCGGCGACAAAGAAACGATTGGCGTCTTTGAGTTTACTGGCACGTTTCGCCAACGCCATGGATTCTGCGGCTGCGGTGGCTTCATCCAATAAAGAAGCAGAAGCCAGATCCAGGCCAGTCAAGTCTTGGGTCAGTTGCTGGAAATTCAGTAATGCCTCAAGGCGACCCTGTGAAACTTCTGGCTGATACGGAGTGTAAGCCGTGTACCAACCGGGGTTTTCCAGCATATTACGTAGAATAACCGGCGGCGTCAGAACCGGGCTGTAGCCCATGCCGATATAGGATTTATAGCGCTGATTCTGGCTGGCGATCCCTTTAAGTTCTGCCAACGCCTGATGTTCTGTGGCGGCTTCCCCCACCGGAGGCGGGCTTGGCAATTGGATATCTGCCGGAACAATCTGCTGGATCAATGTACTTAACGAGTTGGTGCCAACAGCGGCCAACATCTGTTGCTGTTGTTCAGCAGAGGAGCCGATATGGCGCTGAATAAAAGCATCGTTATGTTCAAGCTGGCTGAGATTCTGAGTCATGTGCTACAAATTCCTGAATAGGGCATGGGACGGGGTTGTTGACAAAGTGCGTGCTACGGAGAGAACAGGCAGATCGTAAAGACGCCGTCAATCCATCCCTGGAGGCTCGAGCCGCGCCATCCCTGGCGCGGACGCTTCACTCTTCTGCCTGCCCTCACCGCCAAAGATCAAGTCATCGGGGTTTGTCAGCAGTTTGGCTCCCAAAAACGGGACCACGTTCATCTACTCGTCGATAGTCGCCTGATAGGCCTCGGCATCTAACAAACCATCTAACTCACTTTCATCAGAAGCTTTGATGCTAAATAGCCAGCCATCGGTATAAGGCGCGCTGTTCACCAGCTCTGGGGAGCTTTCCAGTTCAGCATTCACAGCGATGATTTCACCACTGATTGGCGCATAAATGTCAGAAGCAGCTTTAACGGATTCGGCAACAGCGCAATCGCTGCCAGCGGAAACTTCACTGCCCACTTCAGGTAAATCAACAAACACCATGTCACCCAGTAGCTCTTGCGCATGCTCGGTGATCCCGACGCTGTACACGCCATCACCATCGGCACGAACCCACTCATGAGATGACGCATATTTCAAATCTGCTGGTACATTGCTCATTGCTGCTCCTTAAAAAGGGTAGAGCCAAAAAGGTGTGGCTCGTAGAATTCGGAATACTCTAAATAATTACAGCGCGACCGGTTTACCCGCCCGCACAAAGCCCGGTTTTGTGACCCGCACCGGCATTTCACGGTTGCGGATTTGCACTACTGCATTTTCACCTATCCCCGCAGGGACACGGGCCAGCGCAATACTAAAACCCAGTGTAGGAGAGAATGAACCGCTGGTTATCACGCCAACATGCTGATTGCCCGAATCATCAGAAAAATGCACCGGCAACTCATTACGTAATACACCTTTTTCGGTCATGATCAAGCCTACCAATTGCTCAGTTCCGTTAGCACGTTGCTGCTCAAGTGCTTCGCGGCCGATAAACTGGCGGTCTTCTGGCAACCAGGCCACTGTCCAGCCCATATTGGCGGCAAGCGGCGAAACGCCTTCGTCCATTTCCTGGCCGTAGAGATTCATACCGGCTTCCAGGCGCAAAGTGTCACGTGCACCAAGGCCAGCAGGTTTCACACCGGCAGCCAACAACTGTTGCCAAAATTCGACAACCCGTTCTTTAGGTAGCGCAATTTCGTAACCTGCCTCGCCGGTATAGCCAGTGGTGGCGATAAACAAATCATCAGCCTGAATACCAAAGAACGGCTTCATTCCTGCGATCGCTTGTTGCTGCTCAGGAGTGAGTAAGGTCGCGACTTTCTGTTGTGCTGTTGGGCCTTGCACTGCTACCAGCGCCAAATCATCACGTACAGTGACATCAACCTGATACGGCTCAGCATGCTGAATGATCCAGTTCAGATCTTTTTCGCGGGTAGCGGAGTTAACCACTAAACGGAAATAGTCTTCGCGTAGGAAATAGACAATTAAATCATCGATAACACCGCCGGAGGCATTCAGCATAGCGGTGTAAAGGGCTTTGCCCGGTTGGGTCAATTTGGCAACATCATTAGCTAATAGATAACGCAGGAATTCACGGGTACGGGCGCCGTGCAAGTCGACAATAGTCATGTGCGAGACATCAAACATACCCGCATCCTGACGCACGATATGGTGCTCGTCGATTTGGGAACCATAATGCAATGGCATCATCCAGCCATGAAAATCTACCATGCGCGCACCGCACGCCACGTGTTGGTCATACAGCGGGGTCTGCTTAGCCATCTACTCTCCCTCAATATACCCTTCGCACTTGAAGCCGTAGGGGCGTTGGCTACGTTCATTCACCCGAATCAGTTACCGGTGTAAGCTCATCGGGAATTCATTCGCTTGCCGCCTACCTACAACTCCAATTGCTTTGGATATAACATGTCATGAGTGTTTTATACCGGCTTCATCCCCCAATAAAAATAGGCATGAACACCGTTACGCAAACGATACCTTTTGCCCAACGTTATCACTGAATTCATCAGGTAACCATAAGCTAAAATAGGCGATAACCAGAGTTAGGACGACAAAGGCAGGGGTATTGTGCAGAGTTTTCCACTGTAAAAATGCGCCCAGAGGCACATAATTAACAATTAAACCGTAAAAATAGCGATGTTATATAACGAAACAACCAAAACCCTGTCAGAATCAACTTATCAGGTTTTGGCTGTGCATAAAAAAAACTAATGCGAAAAGTGGGCTGAAATTAGATTATTTCAACTGAGGCGGGTTTTATACCCTGGATTATTCGTCGAGCCAATCGGGCAAATCATTTAACCCCATCGCCTGACGCACTAACTGTGGTTTGATACCCGGCAAGTTATCAGCCAGCGTTAACCCAATATCACGCAGCAGTTTTTTAGCGGGATTATTTCCGGCAAATAAATCACGAAACCCCTGCATACTGGCGAGCATCACCGCAGCACTGTGTTTACGGCGACGTTCATAGCGGCGTAAATAAAGGTGTTGGCCAATATCTTTGCCCTGACGCTGCAAGCGCCGAAGTTCTGAAACCAATTCAGCAGCATCCATAAAGCCTAAATTCACCCCCTGCCCGGCCAATGGATGCACAGTATGGGCAGCATCACCGACCAAAGCCAACCGGTGAGCGGCAAAACTGCGCGCATATCGCCCGGTCAGTGGGAAGGTTTGGCGCTCGCTTTCAAGTTGGCATTGCCCCAGTCGCATATCAAATGCCATTCCCAACTCGCGGTTAAACTGCTCTGCGGGCAGTGCGGTTAACTCAGCGGCACGCTCAGGTGAGACTGACCAAACAATCGAGCTAAGATGCGGGTCGCTAAATGGCAGGAATGCTAAAATGCCGTCGCCATGAAACACCTGTCTGGCCGTGGCCTGATGGCCTTCTTCAGTGCGAATAGTGGCTACCAGCGCGTGATGGGCGTAATCCCAAAATGTCAGTGGGATATCAGCATGTTGGCGTAACCAAGAGTTGGCCCCATCAGCCCCGACCACCAGTTTGGTACTCAGCATCCGGTCATCCGTTAAGGTAATGAACGCTTCACTTTCGCCCCAAGCCACCTGTTTGATACTGGCGGGGGCCAGCAAGGTGACATCAGCCAATTGGCTTGCTCGTTGCCAGAGTGCCTGCTGAATGACCTGATTTTCAATAATATGTCCAAGATGGCTGAAACCATACTCATCGGCGTGGAAAGCAATTTTGCCAAAACTGTCTTGGTCCCACACTTCCATGCCACTATAAGGGCTGGCGCGTAGAGCCAAGATATTTTCCCACACACCCATTTTTTGCAGTAAGCGCTCACTGGCTGCATTGATCGCCGAGACCCGAAGCGCCAACTCACCGGTCACTGGCGCAGGTAGCGGCTCTTGTTCTGGCTGGTGTTCCAGAATGGCGATGCGCAGACCGCTGCCTTGCAACCCGCAAGCCAGTGCCAGGCCGACCATTCCGCCACCAGCGATTACCACGTCATATGATTGCATACCGAGATATATCCCATGAAAATATAAACTTTATTTACCCGATAGATTTCTCGATGCAGGAAGCAACGTGAAAGATGGCGGGCAAAACTAGCGACCGACCCATCCCAGCGTACGCCGCGCGAAAGTATCACGGATTGCAGGTATCTGTTCCATCGACATCAAAGCAAGGTTGCGGCCAACCACCAACGGCCCATAACGGTTGGCAAACAGGCGGATTAACCCATCAGTGATGCCAATGGTTGCCTGTTGATCCGGTTCCCGCCGCAGTTGATATTGACTGAGTACCTTATAATCACCGGGATCATTCCCCGCCCGCGCGATAGTTTCTGCTAATGACATCACATCACGCAGACCGAGATTAAACCCCTGACCGGCAATCGGATGCAATGTTTGGGCGGCATTACCGACTAATGCCAGACGATGGCTAACATGGCGCGTGGCAGTGAGCAATTGCAGTGGGTAACTGTGGCGTTTGCCAGCATGGAGCATTTTCCCCAAACGCCAGCCAAAAGCGCGCTGTAACTCCGCCAAAAAACGGGCATCATCCCAGCTATCAACCTGCGCTCTATCTTCTTTGGCATGACACCACACCAACGAACTGCGCCCCTGAGACATCGGCAGCAGCGCCAACGGCCCATGATGGGTAAAGCGTTCAAAAGCACGCCCATTGGGTAGCTCAGAAGTCGTGACATTAGCGATCACCGCAATCTGTTGATAATCCTGCTGCTGCCACTGAATGTTACAGGCCTGAGCCAATGCGGAATGAGACCCATCCGCCGCCACCAACAGTTTAGCGTGAAGCTGTTGGCCGTTATCCAATGTCACCGTGGCAGATTCAGCCGTGCGAACCACATCAACCATTTTGGCCGGGCAATGTAGGGTCACTCCCGGTGCTTTCTGCAATAAGGCAAATAGCCGCTTACCCGCATCAAACAACTCGATGACCTGACCCAATGCCGGAACCCGATAATCTTGCGCCCGAAGGTTCACAAAACCGGAATGACCACTATCACTGACGTGAACATGTTCTATGGCGGTGGCACAATCGGCCAGAGCCGACCAGAGGCCAATACTATCCAATTGCTGACAGGTGCCGTGCGCCAAAGCAATGGCTCGGGCATCGAAACCCGGATGCTGCCTGCTATCAGGACGCTGCGCTTCAACCAGCGCCACCGGCATCTTTCCATGCGTAAGGGATGAAATAGCCAGCGCCAATGTTGCACCGGCCATACCGCCACCGACAATTATCACGCTCATCAGTTATCTCGCTGCTGCCATAAGGGCTTCAATCTCATCGGGATCTTTTACCACACTGGCGGTCAGATTTTCATTACCCTCGGTGGTAATCACGATGTCATCTTCAATGCGAATACCAATACCACGATATTGCGGCGGAACATCGGCATCTGGCGCAATATATAAGCCCGGCTCAATAGTCAGCACCATACCCGGTTCAAGAATGCGACCACGCTCACTGTTGGTATAATCACCAACATCATGCACATCCAACCCCAGCCAGTGGCTCAGGCCGTGCATAAAGAATGGCTTGTGTGCCTGTTCAGCAATGAGCTGCTCGATATCTCCTTTCAGGATACCCAAATCAACCAAGCCGGTGATCATAATCCGCACGACCTGCTCCGTGACTTCGCGGATACTGGTGCCTGGCCGGAATAGCTCCAGTGCTTTGTTGATGGAGGCCAACACAATGTCATAAATCTCGCGTTGCGCTGGGGTGAATTTGCCATTAACCGGGAAAGTACGCGTAATATCACCGGCATAGCCCTGATATTCACAACCCGCATCAATCAGCACCAATTCACCATCCCGCAGTTCACACTCATTTTCGGTGTAATGCAGAATGCAGCCGTTCTCACCACCGCCGACGATGGTGTTATAGGCCGGATAACGCGCACCATGACGGGTAAACTCATGCAGAATTTCCCCCTCCAGATGGTACTCGAACATTCCTGGGCGGCATTTCTCCATCGCACGGGTATGGGCTAATGCGCTGATTTCACCGGCTCGACGCAGCACAGCAATTTCTTCCTCTGACTTAAACAGACGCATCTCATGCAGCCATGGTCGCCAATCAGTCAACGTTGCGGGTGCGCGTAGATTTTTACGAAAACCGTTACGTAACTTTTCCAGCGCAGCAAAAACAATTTTATCTGCATAATCATATTGCCCCTGCGCGTGATAAATCACATCAAGGCGATTAAGCAGCAAATAGAGTTGCTCGTCGATTTCATCGAAAGGTAATGCGCGATCAACACCCAACTTCTCAGGTGCGGCCTCTTGCCCTAAACGGCGGCCAAACCAGATTTCAGCGGTTAAATCCCGCACCCGGTTAAACAGCACGCTGTGGTTGTGAGTCTCATCGCTTTTCACCAGAATCAGCACCGCTTGCGGCTCATTAAAGCCCGTCAGATAGCTAAAATCGCTATTCTGCCGATAGGGATATTCGGAATCCGCGCTGCGCGTGGCCTCTGGTGCGGCAAAAATAATAGCAGCACTGCCCGGGGCCATCTTCGCCAATAGCGCTTGACGGCGGTTCTGGTATTCTTGCTGAGTCATTACACTCTCCTGAAATATCCGATTTTTATCATTTAACGCATAACACTGATTCGTCTAGTGTAATGTCGGCTTGCGTATTTCTGGTGCAGTCGGTTTTTCTTGGGTAAATTCGATATGACACAAGATAGCCGCGACACGGACATACTCAATGACTTCTTCCAGCGATTGAGCCAATTCCTCCTGATCTTCATCTTCGTCATACCCTAACTGAGCGATATTCCGTAAATCATCAATGGCCTCACCCACTTCGTCTTTTACTTGCGCCAACTTCGGTTGCAGCATTCCAAGCCCTAACAGGAAATGGTTTACCCAGCCGGATAATGCATCAGCACGGTCAAAAACAGTCACTTCTTCCCCTTCAGGAATCAGCAACTGGAACATAAAACCTTCGTTTTCCAGCGCTTCTTGTGTTGCTTCATGTAACTGTTGTAACGGCAAACCCAGGGCTTGTGAGAAGGCAACACCCTCATTGGTCAGGTCATGTACCATTGCGCGCCAGCCATCGTCTTTGCTGCCTCCGCAGAGCATGCCGCTGATCAGGCCATGCATTTCAGCAGGGGTTAATGCCACTGCTTGCTGGTTCAATGCCAGGGCCAGTGATTGGTAAGTTGGTAATGTATTCTCTATAGACATGCGTATTGGTCATCGTTGGCAGGATAAGTTCGTGTTATGCTACCACCAAGAAAGGTCGCTATACCAGAAAACGCAATGCACTATATCCTATAGATTTCAAGATGCAGGAAGGCGGCAATTGAGTGAATCCCGCTAAGTTGACGCCAGTCAATGATTCGGGCGAGCGAGAGCAGCCAACACATATGCAACTTGAAGTATGACGGGTATAAAGGGGTTGTATCTTGGTATTGAGATATATATAGTGACGCCCGCTTTGCAGCTACGAGCATTTTGCCTCTGGTTTTCAGGGCTGGCGCGAAATTAGTCAGGAAGGTGGCATGTCTGCACAACCAGTAGATATTCAAATTTTTGGTCGCTCGTTAAGAGTTAATTGTCCGCCAGAACAACAAGACGCGTTGAACATGGCCGCAGAAGATCTTAACCAACGGTTGCAAGATCTGAAAGTTCGCACTAGAGTCACCAATACTGAGCAGTTAGTTTTCATCGCGGCATTGAACGTATGTCACGAATTAGCTCAGGAAAGGTTGAAAACCCGTGACTATGCATCCAATATGGAGCAACGTATTCGGATGTTACAACAGACCATTGAACAGGCATTGCTTGAACAAGGTCGCATCTCTGAACGTCAGGATGCACAGTTTGAATAAATCTCTGTTGAATGATAGATTCAGCAGTGAGTAAAGAATTTCTCTGAGGTGTTCGTCAGCGGGTCAGTCCCCTGAGCCGATATTTAATACCAACAGAATGTAGTGCCTCCGTAACCGGTGCGCATGCTCGGTCCGCCGAGAAGCCTTAAGGTTGCGACGCTGCGTTCACCTTGAACCATGGGTTCAAGGGTTACAGCCTGCGGCGGCATCTCGGAGATCCCTTTCTTATCGTGTAACGCGTATTTACGGTTATCACATTCGTTCTGATACAGGCAGTTTCCCTCTCACTAACCTCAGCTGCATATCTTTTATACCCTAAATAATTCGAGTTTCAGGAAGGCGGCAAGAGAGTGAGTCCCGATGAGCTTACATAAATAAGTGATTCGGGTGATTGAACGTAGCCAACGCACATGCAACTTGAAGTATGACGGGTATAACATGCCTCTAAATCCGCAATATGCCCTTGAGCGGCAAAAAATTCGCAGTGAAATCCGTGAGCGTCGGCGTCTTTTGACTCCTAAGCAACAACAACAATCCGCCAATCTCGCCGCCAGACAAATCGCTTCCCACGACAAAATTCAGCAAGCCAATACTATTGCACTATTTCTCTCTTTCGATGGCGAGTTAGATACCGCTCCTGTTATCGAATTACTGTGGCAGCAGAAAAAACAGATTTATCTGCCGGTACTTCATCCTTTCTGTCCCGGCCATTTGTTGTTCCTCCACTATCGTCCTGATAGCCAGCTCATTCGTAATCGCCTGAACATTCTGGAGCCTCAATTAGATGTGCGTGATGTCTTGCCATTAAAACGACTGGATGTCGTGATAACTCCGCTGGTAGCGTTTGATCAAGATGGACAACGTTTAGGTATGGGGGGAGGATTCTATGACCGTACGCTACAAAACTGGCAGCAGGGTGGCCCCTATCCTATTGGTTTAGCTCATGATTGCCAGCAAGTAGAGCACTTACCGAGTGAACATTGGGATGTGCCGTTACCAGAGATTGTGACACCGACAAAGGTATGGCGGTGGTGAGATAACCTGTGCAACGATATAAAAAATAACAAAAAACCCGGCATCAGCAGATACCGGGTTGTCGGTTACTATTCGCGCTACCAATATAATAAATATCAGTACAATAGGCGCGAGCGAATAGTTCCCGGAATCGCTTTCATTGCCTGCAAGGCTTTTTCTGCATTTTCCGCATCATCAGTCTCAACGTCGATAACGACATAACCAATATCAGCGCTGGTTTGCAAGTACTGCGCGGCAATGTTGACGTTCTGCTCAGCAAAGATTTTGTTAATGCTGGTCAGGATGCCTGGGCGGTTCTCATGGATATGCAGTAGACGGCGAGTGTTATCACCATGCGCTGGCAGAGAAACTTCCGGGAAGTTAACCGCAGACAGCGTTGAGCCGTTGTCGGAATACTTCGCCAGTTTACCGGCAACTTCATCACCGATATTTTCCTGCGCTTCCTGAGTTGAACCACCAATGTGCGGGGTCAATAGCACATTATCAAACTCGCACAATGGTGAATTGAATGGGTCTTTATTGGTTGCTGGTTCTTCAGGGAAAACGTCGATTGCTGCCCCTGCCAGATGATTGCTAGCCAGCGCATCACAGAGTGCAGGGATATCAACCACCGTCCCGCGTGAGGCATTGATCAACATCGCGCCCGGTTTCATCAGAGCCAACTGCTCAGGGCCAATCATATTTTTGGTGGAGTGGTTTTCTGGCACATGCAAGCTAATCACATCACTCATATTCAGCAAGTCAGACAGATGACGTACCTGCTGCGCATTCCCCAACGACAGTTTATTTTCAATATCGTAGAAGAACACTTTCATGCCGACACTTTCAGCCAAAATACCTAACTGAGTCCCGATATGACCATAGCCGATAATACCCAGTTTTTTACCACGGGCTTCATAGGAACCGACTGCCAGTTTGTTCCACTCGCCACGGTGCGCTTTGGCATTGGCGGATGGAATACCGCGGAACATCAGCAGTAACTCGCCCAGTACCATTTCGGCTACCGAACGGGTATTGGAGAAAGGTGCATTGAATACCGGCACACCACGTTTAGTCGCCGCTTTTAAATCAACCTGATTGGTACCGATACAGAAACAACCGACTGCAACCAACTTTTCTGCTGCAGCAAAAACTTCTTCGGACAGATGCGTGCGCGATCGAATCCCGATGAAGTGGGCATCACGAATAGATTCTTTCAGTGATTCGGTGTCTAAGGCACCTTTATGATATTCAATATTGCTATAACCGGCTGCACGCAGATTATCAACCGTGCTCTGGTGCACCCCTTCCACTAACAGAAACTTAATTCTGTCTTTCTCCAGTGATACTTTTGCCATGTCCCCGACCCTATTTTCAGACTTCAGATGTGGCTGCCGATATCGAATGAATCCGGTCAGCACCCAGTCAACATAACAAATATTTCGCTGGCAGCAATACAAACGATTGCCTTGCTGTCAGCATAACAAACAGTGCAAATGTTAATTTATGGAATAAAAAACTGGCAGGAAGTGAGTTAATGGCAGGTTAAGAAAATGAAATGAGTAAATGTGATATATATCACCAAATTTAACCATTTTAAGAAAAGATATTTAAAGGCAAAAATTATCAGGATGAAGCAACCAAACCTCATCCTGAATACATCTTAGCTGATCACTTAAGTTCTACGGTTTTAACACCATCGGCAGTGCCAATTAGTGCAACATCAGCACCTCGGTTGGCAAATAACCCCACAGTGACAACACCGGCAATATTATTAATTTTATTTTCCAGCGCAATGGCATCCAAAATAGTCAGATTATGGACATCCAAAATAACATTGCCGTTATCAGTCAAAACATTCTGGCGATACTCAGGTAACCCGCCTAATTTCACCAGTTCACGCGCCACATAAGAACGCGCCATCGGGATAACTTCGACCGGCAGCGGGAATTTACCCAGCACATCAACCTGCTTGGAAGCATCGGCAATACAGATAAATTTACGAGCAATGGCCGCAATGATTTTCTCGCGAGTCAGAGCCGCACCGCCGCCTTTGATCATCTGCATTTGGCTGTTAATTTCATCAGCACCATCGACATAAATATCCAGCTCGTCGACTTCGTTGCAATCAAATACCTGAATGCCATAACTTTTCAGTTTAGCGGTAGAGGCATCAGAGCTAGAAACAGCCCCTTCGATCTGGCCTTTAATGGAAGCAAGAGCATCGATAAAATGTGCCGCAGTTGAGCCAGTACCGACCCCAACGATAGTGCCAGGTTTGACATATTCTAATGCTGCCCAGCCCACTGCTTTTTTAAGTTCATCCTGAGTCATGGTAAGTTCACGCCTTGATGTGAAAGAAAACCTGACGTCATTATAGAGCATATAAGTGATAAAACGTCGCAATAAAGCCAACTCGTGTGATGGTTAATTTTAGCTGGATCACAGTTATGCCGGTTTATTTGTGGCGAGCCCCACGGCATTCCAACATAGATAAATGATCAAAATGTGGCATAGTGCGGTATTAACTTAATATTTGGAGAGATGACTCCGATGAAACGCCCAGACTACCGTACGCTACAAGCGCTGGACGCGGTGATCCGTGAACGCGGTTTTGAACGCGCTGCACAAAAACTTTGCATCACCCAATCGGCGGTATCTCAACGCATTAAGCAGTTGGAGAATCTGTTCGGTCAACCACTGTTGGTGCGCACTGTGCCCCCCCGTCCAACTGAGCAAGGGCAGAAACTGCTCGCCTTGCTGCATCAGGTCGAATTGCTGGAAGAAGAGTGGCTCGGCAATGATAACGGCGGCGATACACCGCTGCTGCTGTCATTGGCGGTCAACGCCGACAGCCTGGCAACCTGGCTCCTGCCAGCCTTAAAACCGGTGTTGGCAGACTCCCCTATCCGGTTGAATTTACAAGTCGAAGATGAAACCCGAACTCAAGAACGGTTACGTCGTGGCGAAGTGGTAGGTGCGGTCAGTATCCAACCTCAGCCGCTGCCAAGCTGCCTGGTCGATCAGCTCGGCGCACTGGATTACCTGTTTGTTGCTTCAAAACCCTTTGCAGAACGTTATTTCCCCAATGGCGTGACCCGCTCGGCATTGCTGAAAGCACCTGCGGTGGCCTTTGACCATTTGGATGATATGCATCAGGCGTTTTTACAGCAGAATTTCGATTTGTCGCCGGGCAGTGTGCCCTGCCATATCGTTAACTCATCAGAAGCGTTTGTACAATTGGCAAGACAAGGTACTACCTGCTGTATGATCCCGCATCTGCAAATTGAAAAAGAGTTGGCATCCGGTGAATTAATTAATCTGACGCCGGGATTATTGCAACGGCGAATGCTGTTCTGGCATCGATTCGCGCCAGAAAGCCGGACGATGAGAAAGGTAACTGACGCCCTGTTATCTTACGGGCGTCAGGTATTACGGCAAGACTAGCTTATTTGGCGGCAGTAGCTGGCGTGTTAGAGCTGGTTTTTAGCTCAAATACCACATCAACCTGATCATCGAAATGAATAGTCTGCTGTTCGTAAGTTTGGGCGGCATCAGTGGCTGGTGCAGCTTCAGCACTCTTGAACATACGCGCTACTGGCATTGGCTGGTAGTTAGCAACATGGTAACGAATGCTGTATACCGGCCCTAATTTCACCTTAAATCCATCAGCCAATGCACCCGCCTGACTAATGGCATTTTCAATGGCCTTTTTCCGCGCTTGTTCACGGTAAGTGTCCGGATTGGCAACCCCCAGTTCCACGGCACGAATCTCATTCAGGCCTGATTTTAATGCGCCATCCAGCAACTCATTTAACTTATCCAGTTGGCGCAGTGTCACCTGAACCTGACGTACCGCGCGGTAGCCCTTCAACACGGCTTCACCGGTTTTTTGATAATCGTATTCAGGTTGAGTACGAATATTGGCAGCATTGATATCTTTTTTCTCAATGCCACTCTTACGCAGAAAATCAAAATATTGTGCGACGCGGGTATCTGCCTGTTTTTTGGCGTCTGCGGCGTCTTTGGCAGATACACTCACTTCAATGGCAATAGTAGCGATATCCGGTGTTGCATCAACACTGGCGGTGCCGGAGGTAACAACATGCGGCCCTTCTGGCACTTCGGCGGCTTGAACTTGTAGCGCCAAAGGTAACGTCCCTAATCCCATCATTGCGGCCAAAGCCAATGTCTTCAACTTCACGGAAGCCTCCTAAGATAATCATAATAAAACTAAGACAACCGTAGCATATCTTACTGAATTAGGGATTCGGATTAATGCTAAAAACTTACAGGTTCAATCCCTGTCGCGCTAACTGAAAAGCGATAAACCACATCACTCCCCCCACCAGCAAATTGATTACCCGCTGTGAGCCAGGCCGATTAAGCCACGGCGATAGCCACGCAGCCAGCAATGCCAGAGCAAAAAACCAGGCCACTGAAGCGCTCACGGCACCAAAAGCAAACCAGGGCCGAACATCCGGTAATAACTGGCCTCCCAAGCTACCCAGCACCACAAAAGTATCCAGATAGACATGCGGGTTAAGCCAGGTCACCGCTAATAATGTCACGACAATGCGCCAGCGCCCTTGTGCACCAGCGGCAACCGCAGCAGATGAGCTATCTCCACGCCATGCGGCCATCAGCGCCCCCCAGCCATACCATAACAAAAATGCCACGCCGCCCCAGGTGACCAGTGCCAGCAGCAAGGGAGAGCGGTTCAGTAAGGCGCTACCGCCAAAAATACCGGCGCAAATTAAGATGATGTCACTAAGGGCACACAATGATGCACTCATCAAATGATGCTGCCGTTTAATTCCCTGATTCATCACAAAAGCATTTTGCGGCCCAAGGGGAAGGATCATGGCTGCACTCAGGGCAAAACCTTGCAAAAATACGGCTAACATACTGTTACCTTTAAATAATACTCAAAACTGATTGAGATAATTGGAGAGGAATTAGCAGCATAGTACGGGGATAAAACCATCAGAGGAAATTGATATTTCTTATCTACTATAAGAAAAACTAATAATTAATAAACTGAAGCTCGTGCGGGAGAAAAATAAATGAAAAAGAGAAAAAACGGGCTAAAAATAGCCCGTATTGACCACTGGCAAAGTCAACTTAAGGGGAATCGTGCCGTTGGGGTCTCTCTTTGTTTCAAATACAAGCGACGGAGTCGCCGGAGCGCCCCTTATATCTTGATCTCTTTCCTCATAGGATCGATGATCCCCGACTGATCATCGGGATGTCATGGGTGAGATTGCGAGTGCCCGTGGGTTTAAGCCTGTCACCTAGATTAATCCCCCA